>Ga0114939_10001683_pt1 | contig 17216 bp, 14 predicted proteins | sample AshMeaCrysSpring_FD_87196 | JGI IMG/M metagenome (GOLD analysis project Ga0114939, IMG submission 87196) | Groundwater microbial communities from Big Spring, Nevada to study Microbial Dark Matter (Phase II) - Ash Meadows Crystal Spring | ecosystem: Environmental > Aquatic > Deep subsurface >... | reverse complement strand
TTAGTGATTAGTTATTAATCAAAATAACTCTACACTCAGTACTGGTGGACTCTACATCCAGCACTAAAGGAACTTATGAGCGATAATTCCCAAAGGTGCTGGCTGTGACGCAATCAAAAGGGGGAGGAATGACAATCAAGCGAAGCGTGTTAATTTTGCTGACAGCAGTGGCGATTTTGTTCTCTGGTTCGTCTTTATTAGATAGTTTGACTGAACCTCAGTTCCAAAGTCGTTTGGAGCTTTACCAAACAAACCTGTTACTCCAAGCAAGCGAGTGGGAACCAACAGATAGCCAAGACCAGACCTTCAAAACAGCCCAAGCAGCTATTTTGGGGGTAACCCCTTTAAAAGCAGCTACAGAACAATATCAGCAGGTACGAGACTCCGCTGAGAAGAATTTAGCTAAAGCTAACAAACAACTTGCACAACTGCGCTCTCAACCAATTCCTACCTCTAGCGTCCCGACCTCCGCTACTGAAACTACCACAACACCAGAAAAACTGTTGCAAAAATCCGTGCAGCAGATAGAAACATCAATTGCTGAGATAGACTTGCGGCTGGGAATTTTACAAGCACTGCAAGCCAATATGGATGCAGCTAAAGCCCATTGGGAAAAAGTAGCCCAAAATTCCGCTATAAGTCCAGGATATAGGGATACTGCCCAAGTTTTGTTGCAAATTTGGAGTAATTCCTCCCAAATTGCACCTGACCCTCCACAGATAATTAAAAAGAATTTATCAGGTTGGTTTAGCTATCAAGCTCTGAAACAGCTTTATCAACTCCAACAGCAACCAGAAGCACTCGCTACCCTAAAAACCTCCCAACAAGCTACCTCTGAACAAGCACTGGTGAAATTAGCTGCTATTGCTACTATCCCGATGTTAGGCGGGTTAATAGGTGTGGGATTATTGCTTTTATTATTAGGGCAACGCCTATTAAAAGGCAAAGAATCCTGGTTAGCACAAAATGCCGAATTAGCTTGGTCAACACCCTGGGATGGGGAAACAGTATTACAAGTCTTTATCTACGGCTTTTTCTTGATGGGGCAATTTTTTGTACCCATAGCATTAAAGTCCCTACTACCTATCAATCGGGCTGCAGGTGATTTACGATTGCAGGCAGTTTATGTTTTGATTAGTTACCTCACGGTGGCAGTGGCGTCACTTTTGGTGTTGTATTTCTCTATCAAAAGCTTTTTACCCCTGAGTGATGACTGGTTTAAATTCAAATTACTAGATAACTGGTTATTTTGGGGACTGGGTGGTTATCTCACAGCTTTACCCTTAGTAGTAGTTGTGTCCTTGGTCAATCAGCAAATCTGGCAGGGACAGGGTGGTAGTAATCCCCTACTACAATTGGCACTGGAAGCTCAAGATCAAGTAGCATTGGGGATATTTTTCTTCACAGCGGCGATCGCAGCTCCAATTTTTGAAGAAATTCTCTTCCGAGGCTTTTTATTACCTTCCCTTACCCGTTATATCCCTGTATGGGGCGCCATTGGCTTAAGTAGTTTGATATTTGCCGCTGCTCACCTGAGTTTATCAGAAGTCCTACCTTTAACCACTTTGGGTATAGTTTTAGGAGTTGTTTATACCCGCTCTCGTAATCTCTTTGCTTCTATATTGCTGCACAGTCTCTGGAATAGTGGTACTCTTTTGAGTCTGTTTGTTTTAGGTAGTGGTTCCAGCTAATAGCAGCAAGCCGGAAGAAAAAGGTAAAAGCATAAACAATACCCGTTTTATCATTCAGACTTTTACCTTTTTTCCGAAAAATTAGCGCAATTATTGTCTACACTTTTTCCCTCTAATCAAAGTATTTTTATTACCTATTTTACTCTCATTTTTAGTATCTATTTATACAAATAATTGTTAAAAAACCTTGAAGATTAATCGCTTTTCATATAAGTGCGCTTAGCTTGGAGTTGTCAAATTTTTATCCGTGTCTTGGTAGACAAAGGGTGATAAGCCATGAGTATTTCCATTGATGGATTCACGAGTCTGAACTGGACTTTAATTAACCTAATCGCACAGACAGATACAGGTACTTATCCAACCACAACAGATGTAGATCCAACAGTAGCTACAGGAGGATCGCTGCTGTATCTGGGTTTAATTTTATTTGGCTATGTTTTTGGTTCCTATTGTTTTCAGAAAATTTATCAGCGCTTAGGAGTACCTAATGCTTGGTTAGCATGGGTTCCGATTGCGAATAATTGGATTATGTTCAAGGCTGGAGACAAATCTGGATGGTGGTTAATTGCCTTATTTATTCCCATTGTCAATATAGCAGGTTTCATTGTTCTCCTAATGGCATTTGTGAAGATTTTCCAAAAATTGGGTAAGACCCCGTGGCTGATGCTGCTATTCCTGATTCCCTTAATTAATTTTTGGGTAATGTACCATTTGGCATTTCAATAAGTTACTGAATTCTCATACATAATTGAGAATTTTTTTTAAAAATTAAACAGAATGGCTGCCTAAATAGGCTGAGATATTACTGGTATTAGCCATTTTATTGACTAGGGTTCCAAATTCATTATTTTTGCTGGCATATAAGCGGGACGACTGCATTTTAGATTTTCTCTAGGAAGTAGTTGTCCTTTTTTTTGCAGTTGAGAATATTAAACTTATTACAAAAGTCTATTACCAGAAAAATTAACCACAGATAAATACAGATAAACACAGATGAATGATTTGTGTTTATCCGGGTCTCACCCTTTCCCTATTAACTGAATAAACGCAACAAATCTTTGCATTATTCTTGGCGCCTTTGCGCTTTTGCGTAAAATTAATATAGCAATCCGGTTTGATTTCTGAAATCTCTCGTAGGGACAGGGAACTCTTAACTCTTAACAGAATATCTATTCTTTGAAGCTTGTTCAGAAATCAAATAGTAATCCTATATGTTTAATTTTTCCTCAAAATTAGCGGCTCACATATGCAACGCCGTTTTTTTATTTATGATTTAACAAGAGCATGTCATAAACTTTCAGATTATTGTGCGCTCTTATGACCCAATCTTCTTTAATAGAAAAGCCCCATCAAACGTCGGTTAAAAAAATCACGTTTGATATTCAGGGCATGAGATGCGCTGGGTGCGTCAAAGTAGTCGAAAAGCGGCTATCAGAGCATCCTGGCGTCAAGAGTGCCTGCGTAAATTTAGTGACTGAAGTGGCGGTGGTTGAATATGAAGCGGATACCGTTGACCCCGTAGAACTAGCCCAGGGAGTCAGCGCTGTTGGGTTTACTGCTCAACCCCGCATCCCGAAGCTAGATACAGGTGCAACGACTGTCACGGAAGACCCAGAAATTAAACACCGCAGAGAAATGACAGCAGCATTTAGGCAATTAATAATTGCTGCTCTATTGCTGTTGCTGTCTACTGTGGGGCATTTTAGTCAATGGACGGGAGGGGTGTTCCCGCTTTTGCATAACATCTGGTTGCACTGTGGTTTAGCAACGATAGTCTTGCTCGGTCCTGGACGCCCAATTATCGTCGATGGCTGGCGCGGTATCCGCCATCAGGCGCCCAATATGAACACCTTAGTGGGCTTGGGAACCCTCACCGCTTACACTGCTAGTTTAGTGGCGCTGTTGTTCCCCCAGATGGGTTGGGAGTGCTTTTTTGATGAGCCAGTGATGTTGTTAGGCTTTATCCTGCTGGGACGGACATTAGAACAACAAGCTAGAGGTCGTGCAGCCAATGCATTTCGGAAATTGTTAGCGCTGCAACCACAGGTAGCTCGGTTAATCGCTAAACCCAAGGCTAGGGAAATCCCTGGGAACGGGGGTGAAACAGCAGCGGTTGTGGAAATTCCCGCCGACCAGGTACGTGTCGGGGAATGGTTGCAAGTTTTACCAGGGGAAAAAATCCCTGTAGATGGCGAGGTAGTAGCTGGACAAACCACGGTGGATGAGTCGATGCTGACGGGGGAAGCAATACCTGTCAGTAAGCAATCAGGAGATTTGGTAACAGCGGGAACTCTTAACCAGTCAGGAGTTATTAGCATTCAGGCAACCCGGACTAGCAAGGATACTACCTTGGCGCAAATTGTCGCCTTAGTTGAAGCAGCACAAACCCGTAAAGCTCCAGTGCAAAAATTGGCAGATACAGTAGCAGGATACTTCACCTATGGAGTCCTGACGGCGGCACTGCTAACTTTTCTGTTTTGGTACTTGATCGGCAGCAACATCTGGCATGATGTTAACGTCTGGGGTGGTATGGCAATGGCTCACCAGCACTCAGCAGTCAGCATGGGTGGGGCGCCTCAGCAGTCCTCAGCCCTGCTGTTGAGTTTGAAATTAGCAATAGCAGTTATGGTCGTTGCTTGTCCCTGTGCCCTAGGTCTTGCCACACCTACAGCAATTTTGGTCGGTACTGGTATGGGTGCGGAACGGGGTTTACTAATTAAAGGCGGCGATGTTTTGCAACGGGTACACCAACTAGATACAGTAGTTTTTGACAAAACTGGCACTCTCACAACTGGTAAACCTACGGTGAGTGATTGTCTACCGATTTCTGCTAGCGAAAATGACCAAGACGCCCAATCCCTTTTACAATTAGCGGCAGCGGTAGAAAGTGGTACTAACCATCCCTTGGCATTTGCAATTGTGCAAGCGGCACGGCTGCAAGATTTATCTATTCCCCCGGCAGTAGATTTTTACACAGAACCTGGACTGGGTGTATCGGCGATGGTAGCTGGAAAGCTAGTATTGTTGGGTAATGAAGATTGGTTAACCCAGCAGGGTGTGACTATATCCGATACTACACGTCAACAAGCTAGCGTCCTGGCAGATGCTGGTAAAACAGTGGTTTATCTGGCGCTAGCAGGGGATTTAGCTGGACTAATCGCCGTTGATGACCCCCTACGTCCCGATGCAGTCACAACGGTCAAGCAACTCCGCCAGATGGGGTTACGAGTGATGCTACTAACTGGTGATAGACTAGAAGCTGCTACTGCCATAGCTGAACAACTGGGTATTGCTAGTGTGGATATTCGCGCTGGTGTTCGCCCCAATCAAAAAGCAGTGATTATTGAGCAACTGCAAACACAGACCGGGGACTCAGTTGTGGCAATGGTGGGAGATGGGATTAACGATGCTCCGGCTCTGTCGGCTGCTGATGTGGGAATCTCTTTACATGGAGCGACAGATGTAGCGATGGAGGTGGCTGAAATTGTCCTGATGCGTGATCGCCTAACCGATGTCGTTCAAGCCATTGAATTGAGTCGTGCTACTTTCAATAAAATTCGCCAGAATTTATTCTGGGCTTTTGCTTATAATACCCTGGGTATTCCAGTTGCGGCTGGTATTTTGCTCCCTACTATGGGTTTTGTCCTAACTCCAGCAGGTGCAGGAGCGTTAATGGCTTTTAGTTCTGTTAGTGTAGTTACTAACTCTTTGCTATTACGGTGGTTGTACCGTAATTCTCCTGGCTAAATAGCATCTACCTCTTGCCCAAAATTTATTGCTAATTAAAGGAAAAACCTCCAGTTTTACCCCTATCAAGGTTAAACTAGGTCGATAAAGAGCAACAGCTTGGGTTGAGCGAACGGCATCTCTTACTAGTAGTAACCCATAGACAAATCTTAATGACTAACAGTTACACGGATTGTAGAACCGATTCTGCAATGGCTCCAGAAATCAACGAAAATCACCTACTGATCATTGAAGACGATCAAGGACGTAAGGAATTTACCCTCGACCGTCCGGTGTATTCTATCGGTAGAGACAAAGATTGTAACATCCGCCTGGCTTCTCAGTTTGTTTCCCGTCGTCATGCTACTTTAGTTCGCTTGACACGACCAGATGACAACAATAGCTTTTACTATCGGATAGTAGATGGCGATTCTAAAGGCAAACTGAGTTCTAACGGTTTGATGATTAATGGTCGCAAACTTCCAGCTCACGACCTGAAAAATGAAGATGAAATTGTCTTCGGTCCGCAGGTGCGTGCTATTTATTACTTGTTACAGAGGGATACCATGCCCACGGGACCAATAGAAACCACTGAGTTTGATATTACACTCATCAGTCCAGGCATGACAGATGACCCTGAAGATTAAACAATCAATAATTGCAATGCATAACCACAAACCCGTCATATATTTAAATACATCGGACCGTTAGAGTTTGTGGATGATGGCAATTAAATTTAATTATCATTCGTAGGGTGATATTGCCTCAGCCTAGGAAACTCAACTTTATCAGGGCGTGTTAGTATATCCACTAGCTTTGCCGATAAGGAAGCAAAGCTATTCACGCCTTGACTAACCACCTGATTGTTTAGTAGGCTGCAATGCTGTCAATCAAGCGCCAATGACGACTATTTACAATCGCCTGCTTCACTAATTCAAACATCTGACGGCAGTGATTCTCTACTTTCAGAGGTAGTTCTTCGTTTTTCATCACAAAACTCATCCGTGTTTCTGTTTCAGTAGCTGTAGTCTTATCAATCAGGACTTCGAGAGTCACAAGTTTAGAAAAAGAAACCTTACCTGGAATTTCTTTCGCCATTACATAATCGCCTGTGTCATAGATAATATCCAAATTACAGGTTTGCAGTACATCTACAAGTATGTCTTTGAGATGATCGACCGCCACAGCAACAGTAAAGTAGCAGGTATAGCGAGCCATAAAATCCCCTCGCTTTCTAACATTCAGTCCATCCTATAATATCCAATCACCTAGTAGCCTCGATACATACATACCGGCGGCGATCATAGATGGATATCCAGTTATCTAATGTAAAATATATAACTCATAATCTTAAGCTAATAGAGAGTAAAGGTTTGTTAAAAAAAACACAATTAGTACCAGAGGATATTTTACTTTTTACTTTATTGGAGTTATATAAAGTTTTAGTAAAGTAGCTAAGTTTACCAAGGTATAAGTTATCCAGACAAGAAAAAGCGAATATAAAATTGCGAAAATATTGTCTGCTCTATGCCGATAACTGGTAGCCTAAAGGACACCAAGCAAATACATCAAAAGCATGGGTGGTAAATTAATTGTCTTTGAAGGTTGCGAAGGCTGCGGCAAAACAACTCAAATCCAGTTAACTTATGAGTGGCTACAAAGTCTAGATAAATCTCCCTTTACCAAGGCGATCATAACACGCCAACCCGGAGGAACAGAATTAGGACTTCACCTGCGACAATTGCTGTTGCGGGGTAGTGGGGAAAAACCCATCGCTGATAGGGCAGAATTATTATTGTATACTGCTGACCGGGCACAACATGTAGAGGAAGTACTACAGCCAAATCTGGCTTTGGGTGCAATTATTTTGTGCGATCGCTATACGGAATCCACCGTTGCTTACCAAGGTTATGGTCGGGGTTTAAGTCTGAATCTAATTCAACAACTTAACTCCATCGCTACAGGTGGGTTAGAAAGCGACCTGACTTTATGGCTAGATGTTGATGTAGAAGTAGGATTAGCGCGTACCCGGAGACGAGAGGAAGGTGCTGACCGCATTGAACAAGAAACCATAGCCTTTCATCGTCGAGTCCAACAAGGCTATGCAGCCCTAGCTAAAGAATATCCCCATAGGGTAGTGCGAATAGATGCTAGCCTCAGTCCCGCAGATGTACAAGCCCAAATTCAGGGTATTTTAGCATCAAGGTTACAGGAATGACCAATGACTAATGACTAACCCTTTTGCACTACTGGTAGGACAAGCACAAGCAGTAGAATTATTAACTCAGGCTATAATTCAAAACCGGATTGCACCAGCATATCTGTTTGTCGGACCGGCTGGTGTGGGACGGAGTTTAGCAGCGCGTTGCTTTGTGGAATTGTTATTTTCTAGTGACAGAGATGTTAATTCCCCGGAGAACAAGCTACGTCAGGGAAATCATCCCGACTTGCTGTGGGTGGAACCTACATACTTACACCAAGGACAGCGATTATCAGCCAAAGAAGCTGCCGAAAAAGGCCTCAAGCGGAAAGCTCCACCGACTATCCGGTTAGAACAAATTCGGGAAATTACCAGATTTCTCAGTCGTCCACCGCTACTAGGTTCCAGACAGGTGGTGGTGTTGGAAGAAGCACAGAGTATGGCAGAATCAGCAGCAAATGCTTTGCTGAAGACCCTGGAAGAACCAGGAAAAGCAACGCTGATTTTAATTGCACCTTCTATGGAGGCGATATTACCCACCTTGGTTTCCCGTTGTCAAAAAATTCCCTTTTACCGCCTAGATGCAGGTGCGATCGCACAGGTACTGCAACAAACTGGATATGAGGAAATTTTACCACAGCAAGCAATTTTAAATTTAGCATCCGGCAGTCCAGGGGAAGCGATCGCCGCTTACGAACAGTTACAAGCTATTCCCCCTGAGTTACTCCAAGCTGTTACCAAAGCACCGACATCTTACCGCGAGGCTTTAACATTAGCAAAACAAATTGATAAAGCTTTGGATACAGAAGCACAATTGTGGTTGGTGGATTATTTACAGCAATATTATTGGCAACAATGGCATCAGCCTTTTATTATTCAACAGTTTGAGAAAGCACGGCAATATTTACTTGCTTATGCTCAGCCGCGTTTGGTTTGGGAGTGTACTTTGATGGCGCTTTGTCAAGGGTAAATAGTTACATATTTCTGATTCCAAGTTTATTCAAACACTGGAGGCCAGATTTGCGAAACTGCTATTTCCCAAGCTGGAAATAGCTCTGGTAGAGTTAGGTTATCTGTATTTGTTAGCACTGTCGGCTTACCAGTGGGACGGTAAACTGTCATAGTCTGCTGATCAGGGTCGATGAGTATTCCAACCTGAGTTCCCAAACTTAGATATAGCTTAATTTTGTCTTCTAAAGGCTTGATGCGGTCACTTTGGGATTTTATCTCTACCGTCAAATCTGGAACCAGATTAGCAAAATAACGGGGTGTTTGCCGCAGACGTTCAGCGGATACAAAAGATACATCTGGTGCTTTGAGGTCTGTATTTGGCAAGATAAAACCGCCACTGGAGTCAAATACTCGTCCTAGTTTGCGAGGTTTGATCCAGTTACCCAACAGCCGAATGAACTCAGCACCAACTTCACTGGAATAGACATCTGATGGACCCATAAGGATAATCTTGCCATCTTCTAGTTCCATCTGGAAGTCGATGTGATAGTCTTGCAGTTTTTCTTGCAGTTCTTGCAAGTCCTTGACACTTAGATTCATGGGAATAAAAGCTGGGAAAATCTAGCGCTATCGCTATAGTAACTTGAGGCGAGTCATCACCCTTGATTTGTTGGGAAGGGTTGAATTATATATTTTGGCGGACTGATTTTTATTTACTGTCAACTATCTTTATCTTATCTGACAGCTTACCGGCGAATTTTCATCTTCCGAAATCGAAACCCTATATTCTGCTGGACATATTTCCGATGCATTATCTGTTCTAATTTCTACAGGAGCCGATAAAACACAACTTTGAAACTGACCCTGAGCATCAAAAGATATATACTCACCTCCCTTGCATGGGAAGGTAAAACTACCTGCACTGGAGTGAGAAGCTTCAACAGTTACATTGCTACTAAGTCTACAATTTGCCAGAGAACCATTGGAATGTTGATCAACGCTACCCGGTTCGCAGGATAGTTGTGCTGTTGCTGGTGCTGAAAGTATTGTATTTACAGCCAATAACCCGCTAGTGAATACTACGGAGTTTAAAAATCTACCGTCAAATTTCATATAACAATTCCTATTCCTGATTAATTTTTTGATGATTTGTTGGGAGATAAATTATCCCGATCACAATACTGAGTTATATTTTATGTTCAATTTTAATAATGTCTCCAGTGATAATACTTATAAACATCTGGTTAGTGAAAATGCTGTCGTTGACACCAGTATGTAAAGTTGATTAAAGATTTAACCCGAATTTTACTAGGGCAGCTAGGAGAATAGTCCCACAGCGCTAGTATTTTCAGCAATGGATTGGCAGCAAAAGTACAACCCACAGAGATTTTGCCTGGAAAATTTGCCGCAAATTTGCCATTGGCTGAGTCAAGTGATCCCAATATGAGCCAAGATAAGATTATTTCCCAGCAATTTTACTTGCAAATAGGGACATGACCGATAGAGTAATAGACAGCCAAGGCAAAGGCTGTCTGATTCTAATTTTGCCAATCTCGTTTTTGACGATTTTCTTTTTTGCTACCTGGCGAATTTTACTGGTAGTCATTTTGCTTGGTGCGATGTTAAATATTTGGCAGCGCTACCAATGGCAAAAGTGGTGTCAGCAAATCAACCCGGTTTTCCATCAGCTAATCCAGGAAAATCAAGGTAAAATCACCCCTATGGACTTGGCAATCAAAGCCAATTTGCCAGGGGAAAAAGCACAAAGGTTCTTAGACACAAAAGCCGAAGAATTCGGCGCCCGTGAAATTGAATATGAAGATGCAGGTAAAGCTTATTACTTTATAACTGCCAGCATTCTCGGCAGCCTCTTTGATGCTAGTGAACCACCCAAACAACTGCCAGGTACACAAGTTGCTGTTCCCCTACTATCACAGACAGAACAAGTACCTGCACCCCAGCTGTTTGGAGCTTCACTACTCGATGCTGAAACTTCTGAGGAACAAGACACCCTAAACCCAGAGGAACAAGGGGAACAACCAGCAGAACCCCCAGCAGAACAAGAACAATTACCACTGCAAAAACAGTTGGTCTTTGGTTCCCTGATTCAATCTGAACTTGCTAAGCGGCTCAATGTTTATTCCAGCACAGTCTACAAGCGCCGGGATGACCCCGAATTTCCCGAATGGAGTCGCAGTCGCGACCCAGATGGAATTGCTTGGACTTATTCCCCCGATACCAAGGAATTCTTTCCCCTAGAGGAATGAGGGACTGGAGAATAGGGAATCGGGGATGGGGCATGGGGGATGGGGCATGGGGCATGGGGCATGCTCAATTACCCATTACCCATTCCCACCGCTTGAGAGATGGAACTCAATCCGTGTTGTTCTAGTTTTTGGACTAATCCAGCTAGAATGCGACGTACCATCCAAGGACCTTCGTAAATCCAGCCTGTGTAAACTTGAATCAGGCTGGCACCGGCGGTAATTTTTTCCCAGGCATCTTCGGCGGTAAAAATGCCACCTACACCGATGATCGGCAGTTGACCTTGGGTTTGCTGATAAATAAATCGGATGACCTCAGTAGAACGCTGGCGTAAAGGGACACCGCTAATCCCCCCGGCTTCTTCCGCGGGGGGTTTACCTGTTTCCCAAATCACCTGAGTTTGCAGCATATCTCGGCGAATAGTGGTATTAGTAGCGATAATTCCCGCTAAGTTGTAAGTTTTTGCTAAGTTGATAATATCTGCGATCGCTTCCCATTCCAGGTCAGGAGCAATCTTGACAAAAATTGGTTTATGTGTAGTATTGTCCTGTTGTAAGGTATCTAAGATAGCAGCGAGGAGTGTAGCATCTTGGAGAGAGCGTAAGCCAGGAGTGTTGGGGGAAGAGACGTTAACAACAAAATAGTCGCCCAAGTTCTGGAGTAACTTAAAGCTGTGCAGATAGTCCTTTGCAGCATCGGCAAGCGATGTTACTTTAGATTTACCGAGATTTACACCAATGGGTATTGATAGGGTGCATAGTTGTTTATCTTTTGTCAACCGCTCAGCCATTGCCGCTGCCCCACCGTTGTTAAAACCCATACGATTGAGAGCTGCTTGATCTGCTGGTAACCGAAACAAGCGGGGACGGGGATTTCCAGGTTGGGGGTGATAGGTAACAGTACCCAATTCTGCAAAGCCAAAGCCGAGGGATGACCAAATGAGTGCAGCAGTGCCATCCTTATCAAACCCAGCTGCCAAACCCAAGGGATTGGAAAAGTTCAGCCCAAACAGGGTTTGTGCTAATCGGCTATCCCGAAAGCACAAAGACTGCTCTAGGCGAGTGTTAATCCAGCTAGCTGGTGGGCTTTGACCAGTTTGCGCCAGCCAGCTAAAACTGCGAATGGTTAAAGAGTGGAGCCATTCTGGATCAGCTTTAGCAAAGGAGAACAAAAACGGACGGATTCCAGCTTGATATATATCCAATTTGGCAAATTGAATCAGGATTTTAAGTTTGCAACAGTTGAAACTAAAGCGAGATTGCTTTTCAGGGCATCTTATATATTAACAAGCCATGATGACCGCAAATCAGATGGGTCCGCCAGAAAAACCAACGTCTACCGACAAACAGCTAGTTAACTTAGGGCGCGTCCTCCAAAGCCTCCGGGAAGAAGAGAATGTGGAAGTTCTCATCGAGACTACCGTTGCTTACCTGCAACAAGAGTTTGACCATAACCTGATCTGGATTGGTCTTTATGACCGAGTAGGTCATCAGTTGTTTGGCAAAGGTGGCATTGCTCCTAAAGGAGAAACAGTATTGTTAAGACAGCGATTTGTGCTGAACCCAGGAGATTTATTAGAACAGGTGGTGATTCAACAGCGTCCCTTGGGTATAGCAGATTTACGCAGCGAAACCCAGGCCGGTCAATGGCGGCGGATCGCTCATAATTGGAATATCCAAGGCACGATAATTTTCCCAATTCGCTACAGAGACCGTTGTTTTGGTTTAGTCTTAATGGGTTCCGAGCGTTGGGGGATTTCTACTACACAAGCAGACAAGGCAATTTTGGGGATGCTGTTAGGGGAACTGGCACTGTCGCTACACCAAATTGAAATGAATTGGCGGCAAACCCAAACCAAGCGTCCAGAGAGTTTATTACTGCAATTGCTAGATAAGTTGAGTAGCCTCACTAGCTTAGAAAAGCGACTAGAGGAGGTAGTGGAGGAAGTCCAGGAATTTATGACCCCCAGCCGCACCAGTGTCTACTGGTTTGAGCGCCAAGGACGCTATTTCTGGCGACGGGTAAGTAACCGCGCCGCACAGGCAACATTACGAGAGGCAAACCAACCGGCAGCGGGAATTACAGTCCAAGAAGTAAGTGAATTTTACCAAAGCCTAGCCCAAAAGCAAATTGTCTCGATTGGGGAAGCACACAGTTCCCTCAAAACCAGTTTCATCGGTAAACTACAGCAACGTATACGGGCACAGTCCCTGCTAGCAGCGCCAATATTCTGGCGCAATGAACTGCTGGGTTTTTTAGCAGTGGAAGGTAATGAGCCGCGAATTTGGACAGAGCAAGACAAAAATGTAGTTAAGGCGGTGGCGGAGTTAATCTCGTTGACGGCTCCGTTGGAAACTATGGAAACCAATATCCAAGAAATAGAGGCGGATGCTCAACTGCGAAGTGGTCTAGCCCAAGCAGTCTCTAGCAATCGTGAAGTTATAGAGATATTACGTACCTTTGCTACCAAGGTTATGGAACGGTTTTCGGCAACGCGATTTTTGCTGTTGCTCTACAACTCAGACACGTGTAAATATGAGGTTCGCTTCCAAAACCACCCCCATCACCGCCGACCTATGCCGCCGCTGCTGGACGCTCTCCCTACTGTAGATTGGGAATTATTAGAACGTGCGACTATTGCGGTAGGTGTGGAAACACTGGAGCAAGATTTAAGGTTTTTCCCTTGGCACGCTGCTTTCATTAATTGTGGTGTGCGATCGCTGATGGTCTGTAATTGCGCTATCGGTCATCCACCAGAAGGATTGCTAGTATTGGGCAGTGAATCGACTCGCTATTGGACTAATACAGAACGAGAACTCTTAGGGATTATTAGCCAACAGGTAGGTGTGATTCTCCGACAGTGGCAGTTACACATTCAAATCGACCATCAACACAAAGTTTTTCAAAGTTTTGGGCACTGTCTGAAGATTCTTGAACAAACCCAAGACTACGACCATCTGCAAAAAATAGCCTTGCAACACATTGCATCGGTGGTAAATTGTCCTCTGGCGGTGATGCTCTCTTGGTCGCCGGGTGATACTCAAGCACAAATCGTCCCTGGATTGGTTGCGAATAGTCGCTTTGCAGTCCAAGCTGGTTGGTCTGTACCCATTGAAAGTGAGGCGATGATTCAGTGGTCTCTAGCAGCCGATGGTCTTTTGAGCTTGAATGTGGAAGATATACCTGCACTCAGTAGGCAATGGTTAAATGGTCCACATATTGGTCAAATTTTAGTCATGGCGCTGCGTACCGACATCAATCACGAATCTACAGGTGTCGTCTTGCTGGCAGACCATCGTGAGCGACAGTGGTCGGAAGATAGTCTTAACGCCGTACAAACCCTGATTTCCCAACTAGCTTGGTCGCGGCGCCACCTGCAAATGGCAAAAACTCTTCTGGTAACCACAGAGAAATTACGACAGATCAACTGGTACAAGCACCGCCGTTTAGAAGAAATTCAAAGTTCGATTGGGATGTTAATCGATCAAATGCAGCAATTGGGTATCCCCCGTGACGAACTCACCCATACGCGCCATCAACAACTGCTGCGTCAGTTGGGTAACACCACAGCATCGATGACTCAATTGCTACAACAAGAGCAGTGGCAGTTAGAGTTTCAAGAAGAAATTGTACCCGTTGCCAGTATTCTCAAGCGTTTGCTGCAACGCCTTGATAGTTTAATCAAACAACGCAAACTCTGGGTTGGTATTCATGGTGTCGGACAGGCATCTCAGGATGAGGAAACAGCAACCCAGGCTACAGACATGGGTAATACCGAAGTGATGCGGAGTGCCTTTTCTGCAATGGCGATTAAAGGCGATATTACCAAAATTGAATTAGTTCTCTATGAAATACTGGAAGCTGCCTGTCTGCGCTCTCCTAGTGGTGGCAGAGTAGATGTTTGGTGTCGTCCTCTGGATGGACAATCTATGGAAGTTTGCATCACTGACCAAGGCAGTATGGAACCCCAAGTAATGCTAGCGCTGCATCACAATACACCTAAAGATATCTTGGCTCCCTCTAAATTAGATCAAGCTCCAGTGTTGCATCTAGCAGTTTGTCAAAACCTGATGAAGCGACTAGGTGGGGAACTACATTTTTATCAATTACAAGATGGTCGCTTGGTTAGTCGTTTGGTTTTACCACTGGGTAATGGGTAATAGGTAATAGGTAATAGGTAATAGAGAAGAGGGATAAAATTACCCATTACCCATCCCCCATTCCCTTACAACTCCGCTGGTGCTTGCACTGCAGGTTGGGGCTGGGGTTGGAATTGGAACAAGGAGTAGACGACATCGCGGCGGATGTTGGTCATCATGTCCAAGAACAATTCGTAACCTTCACTCTTGTATTCAATCAACGGGTCTTTTTGACCATAACCCCGTAATCCTACGGATTCCCGCAGAGCATCCATTTGTTGCAGGTGTTCCCGCCACAGGGTGTCAATCCGCTGCAAAATAAAGAAGCGTTCGGCTTGACGCATCAATCCTGGCTGGTACTGGTCTACTTGGGCTTCTTTGATGTCGTAAGCGATGCGTACCTGCTCGTGCAGGAAGGTCTTTATTTCCCCTACACTCATGTCTTCTAGTTGACTTGGCTCCATGTCCGCCAACAGGTAAACAAATTCTTTGACCTTATCCACTAACTTGGGTAAATCCCACTCTTCCGAGGGTAATTCCGGGTTAATGTAGTATTCAACGATGTCATCCATCGTTTTTTCGGCGTACTTAATCACCTGTTCCTTCAAGTCTTGTCCTTCCAATACCCGACGGCGTTCGGCATATATAGCACGACGTTGGTTGTTCATTACCTCGTCGTATTCAAACACCTGCTTACGGATGTCGTAGTAGTAGGTTTCGACTTTTTTCTGGGCGCCTTCCAAGCTGCGGGTCAGCATCCCCGACTCGATAGGCATATCTTCTTCCACTTGGAAGGCATTCATTAATCCTGCCACGCGATCGCCCCCGAAAATCCGCAGCAAGTTATCTTCCAAGCTCAGGAAGAATCTGGTGGAACCTGGGTCTCCTTGGCGTCCTGCTCGTCCCCGCAGTTGGTTGTCAATCCGCCGCGATTCATGACGTTCTGTACCAATTACATGCAAGCCGCCCAATCCTACGACTTCTTCGTGTTCTTTGTCGGTGAATTGTTCGTATTCTTGCTTGACGCGGTTATAGGCAGCCCGCAACTTTTGAATTACTGGGTCGCTGGTGGGGGCTTTTTCTGCTGCTACCGCCACCTTATCTTCGGCTTCCAGTTCTGGTAAGCTGCGATCGCCATACTCGCGCACTGCCATTTCCACTGCTTCTTTCAGCAGTTGTTCAGCGTCTAGGGATAATTGGGTGGGGAAAATTTGTGGCGAAGCCTTCCAAGTCTTGACCTTTTTCCCAGGAACAAAGCCTTGTCCAGCATTACTGCTTGATGGTAAACCAGCCGCCCGGTTAATCGCAAAGGCATCTTCATCATCGGGGCGGACAATCCGGGGCATTAAGTATTCTCGCAGCTTCAGCCTAGCCATGTATTCTGAGTTACCACCGAGAATAATGTCTGTACCGCGACCTGCCATGTTCGTGGCAATCGTCACCGCACCCTTGCGTCCTGCTTGGGCGACAATTTCCGCTTCCCGCTCCACATTTTCCGGTCGAGCATTCAGCAATTGGTGGGGAACCCCTTGCTGTTTCAGGAGGGTACTGAGGTATTCTGATTTTTCTACACTCGTAGTCCCCACCAATACAGGTCTGCCGAGTTGGTGCATTTCGGCGCATTCACTGGCAATTGCTCGCCATTTGCCAGGTTCGGTCTTAAACACCATATCAGACAAGTCTTGGCGTCTTCTGACCCGGTTTGTGGGAACAATTGTTACTTCCAGTTTGTAAATCTTTTCAAACTCTGCTTCCTCTGTTTTGGCTGTCCCCGTCATTCCACCGAGTTTTGGGTATAACAAGAACAAGTTTTGGTAAGTAATTGTCGCCAGAGTTTGGGTTTCTGGTTGGATTTCCACCCGTTCTTTGGCTTCAATTGCTTGGTGTAATCCATCACTCCACCTCCTACCTGGTAGCACTCGTCCGGTGAATTCATCGACAATTACTACTTCTCCCCCCCGGACAATGTAGTTAACGTCCTTCTGGAAAAGTTCTTTAGCTTTAATGGCGTTGAAAATATAATGTGCCCAGGGGTCTTCCGGGTCGAATAAGTCTTTGACGCCTAAAAGTTGTTCTGATTCGGCAAACCCTTCATCGGACAAGATAACGTTACGAGCCTTCTCATCCACCTCGTAGTGGTCATCTTTGTTTAACTGCGCTGCTATGTCGGCAGAGGTTAAGTATTTTTCTGTCGGTCGTTCCACCTGACCAGAGATAATCAGCGGTGTGCGTGCCTCGTCAACT
>Ga0114939_10001682_pt1 | contig 17219 bp, 12 predicted proteins | sample AshMeaCrysSpring_FD_87196 | JGI IMG/M metagenome (GOLD analysis project Ga0114939, IMG submission 87196) | Groundwater microbial communities from Big Spring, Nevada to study Microbial Dark Matter (Phase II) - Ash Meadows Crystal Spring | ecosystem: Environmental > Aquatic > Deep subsurface >... | reverse complement strand
GAATGGCTATTTTTGAGAAAAATAAACAACGATACTTTGCGTCTAGGCTATCGCCAACCGTTGGTATGCGCCGAGAGCGCTCTGCAGAAAAATTATAATTCATACTTTAATTCAGCAACGCCAAATTATGACTCTATTTGGCGGGAGGATATTGCTGCAACGCTTGCTTTATATATTTACCCGTGTGCGATCGCTGATTTTTTGCAACATCTTCGGGAGTCCCAAAGGCGATCACCTCACCACCCTTATTACCTCCCTCCGGTCCTAAATCTATAACCCAGTCAGCACAACGGATGACATCTAAATTATGTTCAATAACTAAAATTGAATTACCCTTATCCACCAACCGCTGAATAACATCCAGTAACTTATGGACATCATAAAATGATAAACCAGTGGTGGGTTCGTCTATTAAATAAAGGGTCTTACCTGTAGCACGGCGAGAAAGTTCCGTTGCTAATTTCACTCTTTGCGCTTCCCCACCAGATAAAGTTGTGGCTGGCTGCCCCAGGGTAACATAACCCAAACCGACATCAACTAATGTTTGTAAACGAGTAAAAGCTTTAGGAATATTTTGGAAAAATTCCATACCTTCCTCCACGGTCATACTTAGGACATCGGCGATAGATTTATCCTTGTACTTAACTTGTAGAGTTTCCCTGTTATACCTAGCTCCCTTACAAACTTCACATTGAACATAGACATCGGGTAAAAAGTTCATTTCTATAATATTTACCCCTTGTCCACTACAAGCCTCACAGCGACCACCTTTAACATTAAAGGAAAATTGCCCTGGCTTATAACCCCTAGCTTTAGCTTCAATAGTACTAGAGAAAACTTCCCTAATAACATCGAATACACCAGTATAAGTCGCGGGGTTAGAGCGTGGCGTCCTTCCAATGGGAGATTGGTCTATAACAATTGCCTTATCTATGACATTAAGTCCTTTTATACCTTCCATCTCCTTGGGCATGGGTACCTTTTTCGTCAGATGGTGTTGAAGGGCTGGATAAAGCAACTCATTCATTAATGTAGATTTTCCCGAACCTGAAACCCCTGTAATTGCGACAAGTTTACCCAAGGGTATTTCCACATCAATATTTTGGAGGTTGTTACGATGAGCTTTCTGTATTATTAAACTGAAACCATTTCCCTCCCGGCGTTGGGCAGGAGTCTCAATATTTTTTCTCCGCGATAAATAACTACCTGTCAGGGATTCTTGAGAATCTAATAAAGCTTGTAAATCACCTTGGGCAATAATATGACCACCATGAATGCCAGCACCTGGACCAATATCTACCAAATGGTCGGCAGCCTTGATTGTCTCTTCATCATGTTCTACTACAATGAGAGTATTACCCAAATCCCTTAATTTAACAAGAGTTTGTAAGAGGCGCCCGTTATCTCTTTGATGTAAACCAATACTAGGTTCATCAAGTACATATAATACCCCTGTTAAACCAGACCCAATTTGAGTAGCTAAACGAATACGTTGGGCTTCTCCACCAGAAAGAGTCATGGCAGCCCGGTCAAGGGTGAGATAATCTAAACCGACATCTAGTAAAAATTGTAATCTAGCCTTAACTTCCCGCAAAACTAGGTCAGCAATTTGTATTTGACGGGGACTTAATCGTAAATTATCAACCCTTTCTCTACAGTCTGTGATGGAGACATTTGTAAAATCCAAAATTCCATACTGTCCTAGCTTAACTGCCAAAGCTTCAGGCTTTAAGCGCTTTCCTTCACAGACAGGACAAGGTTGGTCAACTAAATATTGCTCTAATTTTTGCTTAATTAATTCAGAGCCACCTTCATACTGCCGCTGTAAAATAGGCAATACCCCTTTAAAACCTGGAGTTTCACCCTTCTTGCCACTCCTGTCTTCCCCATTTAAAATAATATTTTGTTGCTCGGTCGTTAACTTATTCCACTGAGTTTGTAACTCAAATTGATAGATTTGCCCTACCGTGTAAAGTAGTTCCAAGTAATAGGAATTTTCTTTTTCAGACCAAGGCGCTATGGCAGCATATACAGGGGCATCACTATCAGGAATAACTAATTCTTCAGAAAATCGCTTTAAGCTACCAAGTCCATGACAGTTAGGACAAGCACCATAGGGAGAGTTAAAGGAAAATAGACGGGGTGATAATTCTTCCATAACTGCCCCATGTTCGGGACAGGCAAAATTTTCAGAAAATACTATTTCATCTTCCTGCTCCTCTCCAGGCAGAGTGTAGAGAATTATTCCAAGACCTTCTGATTGCTTTAAACAGGTGGTGAGTGAATCTACCAACCTTTCTTGGATGCCATCTTTTTTAACTAAACGGTCAACAACAACTTCTATTGTGTGGCTGAGATTTTTATCTAATTCAACAGAGTCAGACAGTTCCCTTATTTCCCCATTTACCCTGACTCTGACAAAACCTTGGGAAGCTAAACTAGATAAAAGCTTTTTGTGGGTGCCTTTTTTGCCACGGATAATAGGGGAAAGAATTTGGAAACGGGTTTTATCTGGTAACTCTAAAATTCTATCTACCATTTCATCAATTGTTTGGGGGGCGATATTGCGATCGCATATGGGGCAATGGGGTTCACCTGCCCGCCCAAACAACAGACGAAGATAGTCGTAAATTTCTGTCACTGTCCCCACAGTTGACCGTGGATTATGGGAAGTTGACTTTTGGTCAATAGAAATAGCAGGGCTTAAACCTTCTATTGCTTCAACATCAGGTTTATTTAATTGTCCTAAAAATTGCCGCGCATAGGCGCTAAGAGATTCCACATAGCGCCTTTGTCCCTCAGCAAAAATAGTATCAAATGCCAGGGAAGACTTGCCAGACCCCGAAACTCCTGTGAAAACTATTAATTGGTTTCGTGGCAACTCTAAATCTATATTTTTAAGATTATGTTGTCTGGCCCCCCTAATGCGGATAGTATCTCGGTCTTGGTGTTTGTTATTAGGGTAAGGAAGAGTTCCATTCAGGGATACACTTACTTGAATGTCTGTCATAAATACAAGAAGCCGACAAATTAGGGCAGCAAGAAACAGTTCTTAATAATACTACCGCGAGAAGACATCTGATAGAACACGAGTACTTAGTTGATTAAGAAATTTAGTTGTTAGCCACTAGTTGATTCATCCTAGTCATTAATTAACTTACCTGCCCTATTGGCAGCTAAACTAGTTTCCACAAGAGTTGATGGGTTTCTAGAAGGAATGGATTTCTACATACCCCAGGGGGTTTTGTGAAAAAAATATTTTTGCCACTAATTTTTTCCCTCATATTCTTTTTATTATTTTTGCCTCCGTTTTTACGAGCTTGGTTTACATCAAGCAATCAAGCAGCTTTCAAGGTCAGGGTAAGGTACAGCAGGGAGCGATCGCTCCAAATAATGTAACAAGTCAAACTAATCAAGCTAGGGTAACGAGCAAAAAACCACAGTCCAAATTTTCTAAAAATCTTGCTTACATAATCCTAAAAGAGGCATCCCAGCTTTCTGGGATAAGAATTAAGGACTTGAAAATCACAAAAATAACTTCTACAAACTTTGCGAATCCCTGTATTTATGGATTTGGTGAAATTTGTACTAGGGAATATAACCCAATTCCTGGCTGGGAGGTAACAGTTAAAGTAGCGGAAGAATTCTGGACTTACCATACAAGCCAAAAAAATCAGTTAAATATTATTTTAGATCCCAAAATTATTAAACAAGCTATAACTAAAGACGCCAATCAGAGAAGTAATAGTCAAACAGTAGAAATTATAAATCTTAAATCGCAGCTTTTTAATCGCTGTAATTTCTTCTTTTTAGATAACGAAAAATGTAGCTTAAAATATGCTAGTAAGCCTGACGCATCCAATAGTCTTAATAATATAAATGGTTGGGAAGTTAACGTTAAATTAGGAGAAAAATATTGGACTTATCATATTACAAAGTCGGGTTCGGTAATGATTATAGACCCAAAAGCTAAATAAATTAATATATATAAATCTAGTTTTATTTATATAGGACTTACGCAAAGAATAAATAGCCATTTTCAGTAAAAACTAGGTAACTCAAGAATATCGAAAGATTTTCTCTTCAGTTCCTGAGTTAAAAATGCGCTTTATGCGCTCTTGACGCGGACGCTTTGCTAACAAGCGAACACTCTCTCACTGCGCGACTAATGACAAAAATTCGTTGTTTTGCGACTATTCATGATTTATAATAAGACTTAAGCGACTGGCACAAAATAAACTTAATTGTTGTTTTTTGTAAGGGCTATCTTACCTTATTTTGAAAACTAAATTCCTGACTACAAATTTAGAAAAATGTGCCATTCGTGGAAGTCATGTATCAGACAAGTAGTAATTTTATGAAAATAGAATAGCAGTTAGAAGTGATGTTGTAGGAGAGAATAAGTAGAAGCTTTTTAAACTCAGCAAAACTAAAAACTAAAAACTAAAAAAATATCAAAATCGTAGATTTACACTCAAAAAGTATTTCTACAATATGAGAAAATCAAATAATCAAAAACTGAGCAGAATGCTCAACATTAGTTGCAGCTCTTTCAAGTTCATGAAGGGCCTGATTCAGCCTAATTAGCTTTGCGGCTTGGGCTGATTGCATGGTGAAGAAAAGCCCTTTATCTTCGATAGCATCTAGCAAACGTTGATAGTCTTCATAATCCAATACCACTTTAGTAATTTTACCTTTTTTATCTGTGATTAATTCCTGAACAAAAGGATACTGTTCAGCTTCCATAGAAATTTAACTCGTAGTTATACTATTTCTAATATAAGTAAAAATACATGCTTCAAAAATAAAGCTTTCGGTAAACTTTATCTCACGCAAAGGCGCAAAGGGTCGTTTGGGTGCCCACAAAAAACTCTTTCTTTGCGCAACCGTTGCCTCAAGTCGGGAGACCCGCCCACGGCACAGGCTTGCCGAGAGCGTGTACTTCCTAAAAATTCTCTAACCAAGTAATGATTTCAGGATTGACCAAATCAGGAACTTCATCATGGGGACAATGACCAGCACCAGGAATAGGAACAATCTTAATATCCTTACCCTCCAGCAATGCTTCTTGATAAATCTTTGACCCAGTTATTGGAGTCCAAGGGTCTTCTGTACCCCAAATAATCAATAATGGTTTCTTGACTTTGGGTAATAGTTGTTCTGGAGAGTCTCCTGGAGGGGCCGTAAGAATAGAGGCAAATACTTTTTGTGCCCCACGGTCACAGGATGGGGTGTAGAGTAATTCGACTAGTTCATCTGTAACAGCTTCACGGTGACGGTAAACCTGGTAAAGACTGCGACGTATTTGAGATGGACGGCGAATTCTGTTAAAGATAAACTTGCCTGTGATAGGGTTGCTAACCAGCTTACTAAAGCTAGCCATCATAAATCTCAGGGGTGGATTAAGTTCATGGGGGCGGTGGCTAATACCACCAGCGGAGTTAATTAAGACTCCACCATCTGTGATTTCTGGATAATTAGCCAAAATATTTAAGCTAATTAACGCGCCAATGGAGTTGCCAATAAATATTGCTGGTTCTTGAATATGCTCTGCCCAAAAATCCTTAAGTAATTCCACCCAGATATCAACAGTGTAATCAATGGGTGCTTTTTCAGATGCACCGAAACCTAAGAGGTCAAGGGCAAATACCTTATATCCATGATTAGCCAGGACAGGTATATTTTTACGCCAATGACCAATGGAGGCGCCAAAGCCATGAACTAATACCAAAGGTTTTCCTGTGCCTTTGACGGTGTACTGAATTTTATATCCACGCCAAGTCCAAAAGAGTTTTTCAAAGGAGTCTTTTGTTGGTAGCTGCTGGGTAATCACTATATTTGTTAACTTTTCTAAAGTATTCTTTTTTTATTGTAGATTTTGTTTGGATTTTACGTGCCAACACCCAAACAAAGTTTATGGTGTGAGGCTTGTGCCCGGTTAAGCTAAAATTTGCAGTGCTGTTGTGGTAACGAATAATGGACTTGCCAATTATCTATCATCCTGACTATGTTGCGCCGTTACCAGATGAACATCGTTTTCCAATGTCTAAGTTTCGCCTTCTTTATGAGTCACTAATAGAAGATGGCGTAGCCCAAAAGCAACAATTTCATCGACCTTCTCCCCCGCCATCTGAGTTAATAGAATTAGTTCACTCCCAAGATTATGTCCGAGCTTATTGTGAAGGGACTTTAGACCCTAAAGCACAACGGCGTATTGGTTTACCTTGGAGTCGGGCATTGGTAAATAGAACTTGTACTGCATTAGGTGGAACAATTTTAACCGCTGAGTTAGCAATCAAAAAGGGTTTAGCTTGTAATACAGCCGGTGGCACTCACCATGCTTTTCCTACTTATGGGTCAGGATTTTGTATATTTAACGATTTGGCGGTAGCTTCTCGCGTTTTACAAAGGCAGAAATTAGCACAAAAAATTTTAATTATAGATTTGGATGTTCACCAAGGTGATGGGACAGCTTTTACCTTTCAAGGGGATGATACGGTCTTTACTTTTTCCATGCATTGCGAGGTTAATTTTCCAGGCACAAAGCAAAAAAGTGATTTAGATGTTGGTTTACCGGAAGGGATGGAAGATGAAGCTTATCTTCAGACTTTGGCTAATTATCTTCCAGACCTATTATCCCAAATAAAGCCTGACATTGTTCTTTACGATGCGGGAGTAGACCCTCATATCGGAGACCGTCTTGGAAAATTAGCTTTGACAGATACGGGAATCTTTTGCCGGGAGATGCAGGTTTTAAGTACTTGTGTTGCGGCGGGTTATCCCGTTGCCTGTGTTATTGGTGGAGGCTATGCAAATGATATTAGGTCTCTTGTCTATCGTCATTCTTTAATCCATCGCGCTGCTACTGAAGTTTTTCAACAGTATCGGCTTTAGTATTTGCTTTGAGTTTGTGGGGTCTGACCAATGGTGACAAATCTGGAAAATTAGATAAATATTAACGGAGGCATAGTATTTTGCTTTTATGAATACAGATTTTTCAAATTTTAACGTTTATTTAACCATACTTTAACTAGCTCGTTTCCCCATAAAACAGTCTATTTTGATACAATTTAGAAGTAAGGAGAGCCGAGGAGAACGAAAGTGGTGCTGTCTAAGGGCTTTGAGATTGAAATGTATACAGGCACCCCTCAGGGTGATATCGTTGGACTCTCCCATAGGATAAGTAATGATTTAGATGGCTTTGTCAGAGAACCTGACAGTAGAAATGTAGAGTATATAACAAGACCTCTTTATGATTACGAGCAGCTTTTATGTGCTGTTTTGACTCCTCGTCAATTGCTGCGAAATTATCTTCAGCGATTAGGTAATTATACTATCATACCGGGGAGTACCCTTTCTTTAGGTGGGAGCGATCGCTTTGTTAGGTCAGACCCAGCAAATCCCTACCACGACTATATAGAAAATACCTATGGCACCAAGGTTGTAACTGCGAGTATTCATATAAATGTCGGTATTAGCGACCCGGAACTATTAATGCGGGCCTGCCGTCTGATACGGTTAGAAGCTCCTCTTTTTCTAGCTTTAAGCGCGTCTTCACCTTTCCTTGATGGTAAAGCCACTGGCTCTCACTCAACCCGATGGCAGGTTTTTCCCCAAACACCCCAACAAGTCCCTCTGTTTGAAAGTCATGTCCACCACATTGAGTGGGTTGAAAAACAACTGATTGCCGGGACTATGCAAAATGTTCGTCATCTATGGGCTTCTGTCAGACCAAATGGCGATCGCCGTCCCTATGATTTAAATAGATTAGAACTTCGCATTTGTGATTTAGTCACAGACCCAATATCCCTGCTGGCAATAACAGCATTTCTGGAAGCAAGATTATTACAACTAATTGACAACCCTAATCTTGACCCCCTGAAACAAAGCAAATTCTCGCCTCAAGAACTTATAGATATTACCCTGGCAAACGAACAGGCAGCAGCTAGAAGTAGTTTGGAAGCCCAATTAGTCCATTGGCAAGATGGAAAAACCATCATCGCCAGAGATTGGATTCAGCATCTATATCAAGAAGTTTGGAGTATTGCTAAACAAAATGGCTTCAGTTGCTTCCTTTCCCCTTTACAAAAAATTCTAAAGGGAGGTAATGAAGCACAACAGTGGCTGCAACTGCATTCCCTGGGTATTAACAGCCAAACAGTTCTTTCCCAAGCTATTACCGCTACTCACGAACGAGAAATAGAATTGGAAGAAAAATTATGTTCCTCTCTAATTACTTAAGGTGTCATAGCTGAAATATTCTGGCAACACAAATAAATAACCAACTTCTGTAACAAAAATTTATATATTTTGAGAGAGGTTAATTATATTCTCAGAAATGCCTCTGGGAAGTGGTCGGGCTATGTTTTAAAAAACTTATCAATCGAAAGTGGTTGATAAATATTAACAAAACCTATGAATCGCTTTTAATCGCTAGGGCTTTGTTTATTGAATGACAATGTATTATATTTTACTAAAGTATACCGCAAATGCCCAAGGTAGTATTAGTCAATCCCTTAATTCCGCCAAATACAGGAAATATAGCAAGAACATGTGCGGCCACTGGTACAGAGTTACATTTAATTGGTCCTTTAGGTTTTGAATTAAGCGATCGCTACTTAAAGAGGGCTGGTTTAGATTATTGGCCCTATGTAAAACTTAACTATCACGAGTCAGTAGAAGATTTTAAACATCTTCACAATCACAGAGGTGGTAGACTTCTGGGCTTTAGCGTTCGTGGCGGTGAAAACTACGTAAATTACCAATATCAAGATGATGATTGGTTGTTGTTTGGTAGCGAAACAAGTGGAATCCCAGAGGAGATACTAGGAATTTGTAATTCAACAGTTTATATACCTATGTATGAAAAGGGCGTTCGTAGTTTAAATTTGTCAGTCAGCGTAGCGGTTGGTTTATTTGAAGCTCGCCGCCAGCTAGGCTATTTGCAATAATAGTTCACCGTAAAACAACTTAAGTATAAATAACAGAGTTCCGAGATTTTACATATATATAGATGAAATAAAAAGAGTAGCGAGACTATATTTTTATCTTTATCAGAGAAAACTCTGCCACTTAGTCAACTCAAATGTTAAAAAAAAGACTATTTTTTTGAAAATCAGATATTTTTGCGAGAAGATACCTAGGGGTTGTACTAGCTATATATAAGAAATTTGTATAAGAAAGTTGGTGAAAAGCCAAAATCGAATGATAGATTTTTATGAATTAAGTTTTTCCCGGATAGAGGGAGAATAATAAGGAAAACAAGTAATATTAAGCCTTTGAGCCGAATAGACAAGTTTTAATAGTTTTCCACAAAGGAAAAGGCTGCGAGTTTATACGGTTGAATTTTAGGGAATAATCAACTTAAAGTCTCGTGTTGGGAAGATGAATTGGGTGCAAAAACTCTGAAGAGGTGAAAAGCAAGGGCATCATTTTTCAAGAGTATTAAGTATCCATTGCTTCCAGACAAAAAGCTAAGGACAAGTTAAAGTTGTCTAATCTGTAACTTAAACAGCACGGGGTGGCTACAAATTACTAAAGATCAAAATTATGATTGGTTGTGAGGAGTGATAAGGCAAGTAATTACAGAAACAATTTTATTAAAAGCGTGTCTGAGAGAACTTGTCTAAATCAGAGAAGCAGGTTAATCTTGCGTAAGTATCTCTGGTGAGTGTGATCTTGATCTATCGTTAGTAGTGATCTAAATCATTTGACTAGTATCCGACTGAAAAATCGAGGTCAGTTAAGCGCTAGTGATCATAGGAGGTCGTCTTTGAAACGAGCATTGAAAAACAAATTAAAGGCTGTACTAGATAACACAACTTCCGGAGAGGATGCCCCGGTGGAATATTTGAATATGAATGAGCCACGAGAGAGCCGTGGAAAACGGACAAGAGCCGCAATGATTCTGGCACTCTCGATGGGAGTGGGTACTTCCAGCCTGTTAGTGACTCGACAAAACGACCAAGCCCTGGCAGCAGAACCTGTAGGCAATCAAAATACTGCTTCTACTTTTTCTGCTGTCCCTGATAGCCAGGTTAGCTTTGCCCCCACAAATTCGCTTGAGTCCCAAGCCCCCACACCTGTCACAGTGGTTGCTAGTAAGAGCGTTGTGGAGCCTACCGCAGTTTCTCAGGTACCTGGACTTGGAAGTAATTGGCAAGTCGCAACAAGTGGAGTGCAGGTTTCCACCCCCTATAACGTTTCTGTTCCCCAGCAGTTTCAATCTGTCTCTGCTGTAAGTATTCCTTCGGTTAGTCCTCAAGAGCAAGCAACTTCTAAGCTGTCTGAGACATTATCTAACGCTAAAAAAACAAATGTAGCGTTGAATCAAACAGCACCTCAAGCTGCTGTAAACCCAACTGTGGGAGTCTCTGCTTCTAAAGAAAGCGAAGTTAACCTTCAGTTGAAAGCACAGCAAGAGTTTGCCCTCGGACACTTGAAAGAAAAATCTAGCCGTCTAAGAGACAGTCTGGCGGAGTTTCGTGGTAGTGAGGGTCAAAAATCAGTGGAAGTTGCTACTCAAATAGCAGCAAAACCGACTACTGATACAACCAGCGTAATTCAAACTGCTCCACAACAGTCGGAAACTAACCAAGTCAGTTCTTCTACGACAGAATTATTATCTCGCTTAAAGAGAAATAATGTTGCAAGCGCGACCACATCAATTTTGACACCGGCACCTGCATCTGGTGTACTTCCAGCGGCAACCACCGCCTATGAAGTTAAATCTGGAGATACATTAGCGAGTATTGCTCGCAATCAGGGTATTTCAGTATCTGAACTTGTTAAAGTTAATAATCTTACTAATGCTAATAGCCTGAAAGTCAATCAAAAATTGACTATTCCTGCTAATGAAACAATTTCTGCGGTAAATTTTAATACACAAAAAGCCGCTATCGTTCCTCAACTTTCAAGCTCACCAACTGATACAGCTGCTACCAATCCTGTCAAACCAGTAGTTGCTAACAGCCAGGTTATAATTAACAATCAGCCCACAAACATTAACTTCAATGGAATCGGTGGTGATACACCAGTTCCCCTGGCATTCGCTGATACCCAAATTGCTAAAGCGCAGCCCGGTTCCAAAGTAAAACGTAAGAGTCCTTACGTTCGTAATTTACAAGAAGAGATTGAGAAATTACGCGACAAATATCGCGCTCAACAATCTGGTAATGCATCTGGTAACGTAGTTGTACCCGTAGTTTCAAGCCCAAACGATACAACTAGTGTGGCTATTCCTGTTCCTAGGGCGAGCCAATCCCCCGTATCTGTTCCCATACCAGTTTACGGTAGACAACAAAATACTCAAGTTCGTCCAAGTGTATCTGCTAAAGAGCCAATCAATCCTGATTTCCAAAATAACAGTGTTAGGATTGCGGTACCACCTGCATCTAGAGATGCTTCTGGCTCCTTAGGAAATATGAGAGGTATTGCGGTTTCTCCACAATTACCCCCTTTGACTGGAGTCGATAAGTATTTACCTTCATCTGTTGAAGATAATACTCCCCTAACTCCTGGTGTAATACCCGGTTCTACTGGTACTACTACTGCGTTTATTTGGCCCGCCAAAGCGGTTCTCACATCTGGTTATGGTTGGCGTTGGGGACGGATGCACAAAGGAGTTGACCTAGCTGGACCGGTTGGAACGCCTATCTATGCTGCGGCTGATGGTGTCATTGAAAAAGCTGGCTGGAATAACGGTGGTTACGGTTATTTAGTCGAAATCCGCCACGCTGATGGAACTATGACACGCTATGGCCACAATAGTAAGATTCTAGTTCAACGAGGACAACAAGTTCATCAAGGGCAACAAGTCTCTAATATGGGTAGTACTGGTTTTAGTACTGGCCCTCACCTCCATTTCGAGATTCACCCTTCTGGTAAGGGTGCTGTAAACCCCATTGCCTTGTTGCCTCCCCGCGTATAGTTTGTATGTAACAACTTAATGACTATTAAATAAGAGAAAGAGGGAGAAAATCTCCCTCTTTTACTTTTTTTAATTTTTTCCTGAAAATACTATTCAACTTCAAAAAGCCATGCTATATTAATCAAGTATGAATTTAATTCGGCTCAGTAGCTCAGTTGGTTAGAGCGTGGGACTCATAAGCCTGAGGTCGTGTGTTCGAGTCACACCTGAGCCATTTTATTTCTTAATTTGTTTATTTATAAAATCAAGGAGATGTTTCGAGGAAATATCTCCTTGATTTTTAAGATGAAGTTTAATGCCTTTGTCTTATTTTTGAGATTTTAATCACAATCGTTATGACTATGATATAGTCCTAAAAGAGTGTAATTAAACGGCTTATTTATTTCACTAAAAAAAAATAAGCTTGCAGAAGTTGAAGGAGAATTTGCCATAATGACGAATCCAGCAGAAGGATGCATCCGCGTAGGTCAACATGCACCAGATTTTACAGCGACTGCCGTAGTAGACCAAGAATTTAAGACTATAAAGCTATCCGATTTTCGCGGTAAATATGTAGTCCTATTCTTTTATCCTTTAGACTTTACCTTTGTTTGCCCAACTGAAATAACAGCTTTCAGCGATCGCTACGAAGAATTTAAAAAGCTAAATACCGAAGTCTTGGGCGTATCGGTAGATAGCGAATTTTCCCATTTAGCATGGATTCAAACAGACCGAAAAGCTGGCGGTGTGGGCGACCTAAATTATCCTTTGGTATCGGATATCAAGAAAGAAATTAGCACTGCTTATAATGTCCTTGATCCGGCTGCAGGTATTGCCCTACGTGGTTTATTTATAATTGATAAAGATGGTGTAATTCAATACGCAACTATTAACAATTTGGCATTTGGTCGCAGTGTTGATGAAACTCTACGTATATTACAGGCGCTTCAATACGTACAAAGTCATCCAGATGAAGTTTGTCCTGCTGGTTGGCAGCCTGGTGACAAGACAATGAATCCAGACCCAACGAAGTCTAAAGTTTACTTCGCTTCCCTCTAGTAGTTTTGATGGGTATTTGTGAAACAGGTGGGAAAGCCTGTTTCATTAAAATTCACAAACTTTGATAGTCATTTGTGGAACAGGCATCCTGCCTGTTTAAAAAAAAAACACAGGCATCCTGCCTGTTTAAAAAAAACACAGGCATCCTGCCTGTTTAAAAAAAAACAGAGACATCCTGCCTGTTTAAAAAAAAACACAGGCATCCTGCCTGTTAAAAAAACAGAGACATCCTGCCTGTTTAAAAAAAAAACACAGGCAGGATGCCTGTTCCACGGTTGCTATAAATCATGCAAAGTTAATATGAGAAACAGTTAACTTTATGGGATTGAATTTTATTGATTGGGATTTGGTGTAGAAAGGCTTTCTTCAGGCGATCGCTCTTTATTTGTAGAAGTTGAAGTTGAGTTATCTGCTGATGGTAATTTGCCTCTATTCACTTCATTAGTTTGTTGTGGTTTTTCTGATTGAAACTCGATAACAGGAATAGGAAGTTTTTTCTCTACAGATTCAAATTGGGTTTTCGGTTCAATTTTTACTTCTGTGGATGGGGCAGTTTCTTTTTGTTTTGGTGCTGATTTTTCAGTGGTTGGTATTGACTGTTTTTCCTCCACTTTAGTTGGTAACTCAGATGGGACAGGGTTTTTTGTATTGGTTTCGACCTCTGGTAAGGAAGAATCTAGTGGGATAGGTGGTAATTTTTGGGTTTCCAAAGTTTTTGGTTGTACAATATTTGGCTGTTTTGATGGGGCTGTTTTATTGGATGGGGAAGATTGTGGTGGTGTATTACTTGTCTTACCTGTAGGCTGGGGCGATCGCCCAGCAGGGGCGGGTGCCGATCGCAGTGCTAAAATAGCGGCGCCAGCAGAAGCCGCGGCAGCAATAGCAGCAAAACTATTAACAAATAACCCTAATTTTTTATACTTTAGTTCTTCTTTTCTATGGTGATGTTCATCTTTGTAGCTCATCGCCGACTGTCCCTAAAAATAAAAATAAATCTGCTAATTATACTATCCTAGGAATCAATAAACTGTTTATAAAGTAAGTTTCTAGGTTTAAAAGAATATATTTAGGTCATATATTTAGGAGCTGCTTAAAATTATGGTGCGTCAGGAAACCATCCAATAACACACCACCCTGCCTAATATTTGATGTTCAAAGTATCTGATTATGGTTAATAATTCTAAGTTAGAACTAAATTAGAACTAAATTAGAACCAAAAACTAGAGCCTAATTTGAGATAAATTGCTTCGAGGATTAAAGGAGCGAATGGCACGGATTTTTTCATAATAATCTCGTTCCTGGGGACTTATATCCTTAGGCACGGTAATTATAATTTTGACTAATTGGTCTCCGCGACTGCTACCAGATAGATGCCATCCTTTACCACGCAGTCTCAAAGATTGTCCTGAGCGAATACCAGCAGGCACATTGACTTGAGCCATAGTACCATCAGGAGTTGGCACTTCAATAACGGCTCCCAAAACAGCTTCATCGGGAGTAATCGGTACCTCACAAACAAAATTATCACCCTCTAATTGAAAGAAAGAATGAGGTTGTATATCAACTTTGAGATATAAATCACCGCGTTGCTGGTTTAAAGGATTCAATCCACCTTTACCCCGCAATCTTAAACGACTGCCAGTTTTTGCCCCCTTGGGAATTCTAACTGTGACAATTTCAGTACCTATTTGCATCTGCTTTTCTACACCATGAAAAGCTTCGCTTAAAGTTAAAGAAATTTTTCCTTCACTATCTTGGGTGCCACTGCTAGTGCTGCTAGTTTGATAGCTAAAATCATTAAATCCACTGGGACCGCTACTGCTGTAGGAATAAGCCCTGCTGGAATTCGAGCGACCAGCCCCCCCTAAACCACCAAGTAATTCGTTAATAAAATCTTGAAAGGAGGCATATTGACTAAAGTCAAAACCTCCCATGTCCACACCAAAACCGCTGTTATTAAAGCCTCCTCCACTGGGAAAACCTTGACCAGCTTGTTTCCAATATTGACCAAATTGGTCATATTTTTTCTTTTTATCGGGGTCAGATAAGACTTCGTAAGCCTCGTTAACTTCTTTAAATTTAGCTTCAGCCCCTTTATTGCCTGGGTTGACATCGGGGTGATATTTACGAGCTAATTTACGAAAGGCTTGTTTAATTTCCTCTGGAGTGGCAGTCTTACTAACCCCTAAAATGCCGTAATAGTCTTTAAAGTCAGTTGCAGCCATCTACCAGCCTCCTATAATAATTCTCGCTATACTTTCTTCTGATTTAAGTTGAGTTAATACACTGCGCCAAATTTAAAGAAACTAAATTTCTTCTAAATTTCTAACTGAATGCTGGCATAAAATTTATACTTCCAGAAGCTTTACTGGTTTCTAGTTACGCTTACATTTCGTCAGCACAAGATATATAACTTATAGATTCTGATATTAAGCTAACAAATATTAATTTTAATCAAGTGCGGTTGTTTCTCTTGGCAAGAGGGGAATTCCCGAACAAGTTAACAAGTAATTTGTCCCTGATGGGGCAAATTGCAAATTATTTTAGTTAATCTAAAGAACTAAACAACTAAATCTAAACAAGTTAATTCATCAAATCCATCATCTAAATGGGGTGGCGCATCTTCTAACCGACGATGCATCCGAGAAATAACCTCCTCTGGTACAACTCGAAGGCGGGATTTGTTGCGTAATATACATACATCAATAGGGGTATTTATCCAAATTCCTTTTATCTGGGTAAAACCTATTTCTTTCGCTAAAGTAATAATTTCTTTACGACTGCGTCTTTGGGCGTTAGTAGCATCATATATAGCATCTGATTTGTTATCAACAGTTTCTTGAAACTGTCGTTTAATTTCTTGCCAAATCAGTACCCAAGAACCTTGAAAATCTTCATTTCCAAATAATTGACCCCGGATAGCATCTGTAGAAATAAGGCGCTTCTGGGGACATTCTGCTAATAATTTATTCGCTAGGGTTGATTTTCCACTACCGGGAAGCCCTATTAATAAAATTAGTTGGGACATTATGAATGATGGATTATTAATTATAATTAGTAATTATGAATTATGAATAGAGAATTCATCACTCCTAATTCATAACTCATAAGTCACAATTCATAATTATTAAATTATTGTTCCATCAGGTATTACGGCATTTTTCAGCACCACTACAATACCGCTACGAATATAAAAGCCTTGACTTTCTCTATCCGCTTCTTGAACATCTTCTTTGTTGACTATCTTGACATTATTGCCAATGCGAGCATTTTTATCAATAATTGCCCGTCTAACAATGCTATCAGTACCTATACCGACAGGGATATCTCCCCTTTCCACGCTACATTGCCTTTCAGCAAAAGCCTGGTAAAAATCGGCACCCATCACCATTGCATCTTCAATAATGCTGCCGGATTCAACCCTTGTCCTAACACCTAAAACTGAATGCTCAATTCGGCAATTTTTTAGGATACATCCTTCACTAATCATTGATTGTCGAATTTGACAATCGAGAAGTTTTGTTGGAGGCAGATAGCGAGAACGGGTATAAATTGGAGCTTTTTCATCATAGAAGCTAAAGGGCGGTAAAGGTTGCTGAGTTAAACCTAAATTAGCATTATAAAATGCCTCAATGGTACCAATATCTTCCCAATAGCCATCAAATAGATAAGCCTGGACATTATAATCGGCAGCAGCATCAGGAATAATTTCTTTACCAAAATCAGTTCTTTCTAGGGATTCCCTCAATAGTTTAATCAAAACATCTTTTTTAAAGACATAAATACCCATTGAGGCAATATAGGGTTGAACTTTTGCCTGGTCTTTAGTTAATCCCAGGATGGTAGTGTCAACTTCCATTGCTTTTAAAGCATCACCTTTGGGTTTTTCTGAAAAATCTGTCACCCTGCCATCATGGTCAATTTTCATTAGACCAAAATCAGAGGCGCGGCTATCATGCATTGGAATAACAGATAGAGTAATATCCGCATTTGTTTCCCGGTGACGCTGTACAAAATGACGATAATCCATCCTGTAGAGGTGGTCTCCAGAGAGGATGACATATTCATCTACGTCGCATTCTTGTAACAACCACAGGTACTTACGCACAGCATCTGCTGTACCTTGGAACCAGTTAGGGTTTTCAGGTGTTTGCTGTGCAGCGAGGACTTCTACAAACCCGTCACTAAAACCAGAGAAATTATATGTCTTGGCTATATGGCGATTAAGTGAAGCTGAGTTGAATTGGGTTAG
>Ga0114939_10001681_pt1 | contig 17226 bp, 13 predicted proteins | sample AshMeaCrysSpring_FD_87196 | JGI IMG/M metagenome (GOLD analysis project Ga0114939, IMG submission 87196) | Groundwater microbial communities from Big Spring, Nevada to study Microbial Dark Matter (Phase II) - Ash Meadows Crystal Spring | ecosystem: Environmental > Aquatic > Deep subsurface >... | reverse complement strand
TTCCGCCGCGGCGACGTCTTTCGCGAAGAGCAGGCCGACACCCACATCCTGGTGCTGCCCGAAGGGCACGACCCGGATTCGTTTCTGCAGGCGCATGGCGCGGACGCCTTCCGGCGCTTGGCGGACGACGCGCCGGGGATCATCACCTTCGTGATGGAGCAGGCGGTTCTGCGGCACGGGCTGAGCGCAGAAGGCAAGATTCGGATCGTCACCGAACTTCAGGGCTACCTCGGCGCCATCAACGACCCCGTTGCGCGGGCGCTGTATGTCCAACAGCTGGCCGAACGAATTCGCGTGGAGGAAGCCGTGATTGTGGAGCGGCTCAAAACGCAGGCGGCACCGACGGCCGGGAGCCGAACCCGGGCTCGAACCGGCGAGCGCTCCGGGGGGCGGCCCCCGGAACCCCCTGAGCGATTCGAGGAGCGGATCATCGCGATGATGCTGCAGTTTCCGGAGATCATCCCGGAGATCGCCAAGGGCGCTGTGCTGGAAAGCGTAACGAATCCGCTGCTGAAGTCCGCCGGCGAAATTCTTTTGCGCCACCGTTTCGGCGCTTCGCACCAACTGCCGGAATTGCTGGCCAAGCTGGAGGAGGGCCCGCTCAAACAGACCCTGGTGGCGCTGGCGATGGGCGACGAACGATTGACGCTCCGAGGCTGTCAGTCCCTTTTGCGCCAGTTCACCGCCAGCCGGCAGAAACGGGTGAACGGGCATTCGCTACAAGCGGCGATCGAGGCGGCCGAGCGCGAGCAAAACGAGGCGGAAGTGATGCGTCTGCTGATCGAAAAGCAAAAAATGGCCGTCCGACGCGAGAAACAGAAAATGTCGGCGCTGCGCGGGAAATAGCAGCTGCGACAGCGGAGAGTTGAGGGAGACACCACGATATGGTCAAGAAATCTGCAGGGCCGAAGAACGCTGCGGCGAAACGCGCCAAACATCCTGGCAGCGCCAAGAAAGCTGCCCCGGTAAACAAGCTGAAAGGCTCCGGGGAACGGTCCGCGAGCGCGTTGGAAGCAGCGCCCGGGCTGCCGGCGGAGAGCAGGGTGAGCAAGAAGGCGGTTCAGGAACTGCTTTCCAAAGGCAAACAGCAGGGCTTTCTTACCTATGATGAGATCAACGAGCTGCTGCCGGAAGACATGCTTTCTCCGGAGCAGATCGATGAAACGCTGATGCTCTTCGACGACAACGGCATCGAGGTGGTGGATGAAAAGCAAAACCGGAAGCCGCCGAAACCGAAAAGCGTCGTCGAAAGCAAGCTCGTCGCCGAAGAGGCCGACGTTGGCGACTATGGGTCCGTCACCGACCCGGTCAAGATGTATCTGCGCGAGATGGGCATGGTGACGCTCCTCAGTCGCGAAGGCGAAGTGGAAATCGCCAAGAAAATCGAAGCCGGCGAGCAGGAAGTGCTGCGGGCGCTGCTCGAATCGATCATCGGGGTGGAGGCCATCATCGCGCTCGGCGACCAGATCGACACCGGCGTGCTGAGGCCGAAGCACGTGCTGCGGGACATCGACGAGGGCGACACCTACAACGACGAGGTGCTCCAGACCCAGAAATTCCTTGAAACCATACGCCAGATCAAGGCGTTGCACCAGCAGAGCCGGAGCCTGCGCATCAAGGCGTTCACTGCCAGCGGCGACGGCGAAGAACCGCGCAAGGCCAAACGCCAGCTGCAGCGGCTCATCGCCGACATTTTCAACCTTCTCAAGGACTGGCGGCTGGAGGCCAGCGTGATCGAGGAGATCGAGCGCCAGATCCAACGGGAGATCGAGGCGACCGAGGCCGCCACCAAGAAGCTCGCCCGCTATGCGGACCGGTTCGGCGCCTCCCTCAAGGATCTGCGGGATCATCTCGCCTCCAAGACCGCCTTCCTGAAGTGGGCCTCCGGGCGCAGCCATGCGGGCAAAGAGGAGCTGGGCGGCGCCTACGCCGACATCCGGCAGACGATTGAAAAGCTGGCCGCGCGCGAAATCGAGATCTGCGCCAACAGCCGGTCCCTGAAGCGCGTCATGACCAGCGTCGAGGAGGGCCGATTGAAGGCCAAGCTGGCGAAAAGCGAGCTCACCAAGGCCAACCTGCGGCTGGTCGTCAGCATCGCCAAGAAATACACCAACCGTGGGTTGCAGTTTCTGGACCTGATCCAGGAGGGCAACATCGGGCTCATGAAGGCCGTCGATAAATTCGAATACCGCCGCGGCTACAAGTTCAGCACCTATGCCACCTGGTGGATTCGGCAGGCCATTACGCGGGCCATCGCCGACCAGGCGCGCACCATTCGCATCCCGGTGCACATGATCGAGACCATCAACAAGCTGATCCGCACCTCGCGCTACCTTGTGCAGGAGCAGGGCCGGGAGCCGACCCCGGAGGAGATCGCCGAAAAAATGGAGATTCCGCTGGAAAAGGTCCGCAAGGTGCTGAAAATCGCGCGCGAGCCGATTTCTCTGGAAACTCCGATCGGCGAAGAGGAGGACAGCCATCTGGGGGATTTCATCGAGGACAAGAAGTTCATGCTGCCCTCCGAGGCGGCCGTCAGCATGAACCTGGCGGAACAGACCCGCAAAGTGCTGGCGACCCTCACCCCGCGCGAGGAAAAGGTCCTGCGCATGCGATTCGGCATCGGCGAGAAGGCCGACCACACCCTGGAGGAGGTCGGCCAGGATTTCGCGGTGACCCGCGAGCGCATCCGCCAGATCGAAGCCAAGGCGCTCCGGAAGCTCCGGCACCCCACCCGCAGCCGGAAACTGAAGCATTTCATCGAGACCTGAGCCGCTCGGATGCAGCCGCGGGGGCGCCTGGCCGGCAAAGCGCCGACCTTGACAAACACCAAGGCAGCCGATAAACACGAACCGGCGGGAGGCCGTGGGGGCCCATAGCTCAGCTGGCAGAGCCACCGGCTCATAACCGGTCGGTCCCTGGTTCGATCCCAGGTGGGCCCATCGCCCCGCGATTCAACCAATTCGCCGGCGGTCCTGGCGCCGCCGCGACGCAAGGCGTGGATTCGCGGAATCCGCGCCTTCTTTTGTCGCGGCGCTCGCAGCCGCGGCGGACGCGGTTAGGAACGAGCGAGGTTGCGCATTGTCGGACCATGCATCTGCTGCTTGCCGATATCGTTAGGCTGCTGGAGCAGCTGGCCCCTCCGGCGCTGGCCGAAGCCTGGGACCATGTCGGACTGCAGGTCGGCGATCCGCGCCGCCGCATCCGCTCGGTGTGGGTTGCGCTGGACCCGGGGCCGGACGTCGTGGACGCCGCCTGCCGTGCGCGGGTCGATCTGCTGGTCACTCACCACCCCCTCTTCTTCCGGCCGCTCCACCAGATCGCGATCGATACGCCGCTCGGCAGCGTCATCGCGCAGGCCCTGCGCCACGAATTGGCCATCTACTGCCTGCACACCAACCTGGATGCGGCGGCCGGCGGGCTCAACGACCTGCTGGCGCGCCGCATCGGCCTGGTGCGGCTGAGACCGCTGGCGCCGCCGGCCGGGGGCACCGGTCGCGGCCGCCACGGCATCGGCCGGATCGGCGCGCTCGCCAAGGCCATGCCGCTCGGCGATCTGGCGCGGAAGGTGAAGCGCACCCTGGGGGCCGGGGGGGTCCGGATAGCCGGCGACCCGGAGCTGCGGGTCCAGCAGGTGGCGATCGTGACCGGAAGCGGCGGCAGCCTGGTCGGCGACTTCCTGAAATCGACGGCGGAGGCCTTGATCAGCGGCGACCTGCGGTACCACGAGGCGCGGGACATCGAATACGCCCGGCGCGGGGCGGTGGACGTCGGTCATTTCCATTCCGAGCACCTGATGGCCGAGGCGGTGGCCGGTCGCCTGCGGCGAGCATTGGGGCGACGCCACCCCGGACTGCGCGTCGAGGCCTGTCCGCTTGAAAAAGACCCCTTCGCGACGGTGTGACGCGGCCTCCGTCGCGAGCTCGACCCTGACAAGAGCCTATGAGGCGAGCCTCTGGGCGGAGGAGAACGGCACGCATGGCCCCGAACATCCGACAGCAGATCACGCTGCTGGTCAAACTCCAGGACGTTGAACTGATGGTCCAGCGGACCGAGCAGGACCTGAGCCGGGTGCCAGGGCGCACCGCGGAACTGGACGCACAGCTGCATGAGTTCACCTCCGCCGTCGAGAACGGCAAGACGCGCCTCCAGGAGCTGAGCAAACGCCTGCGCACCCTCGAATCCGATCTGCAGGTGAACCAGGGAAGGATCGAAAAGAGCCAGGAAAAGCTTCGCTCCGTGAAAACCAACAAGGAATACCAGTCCGGCCTGAAAGAGATCGAAGACCTCGGAGCGATCGTCTCCAAAATCGAAGACGAGATTCTCGCCGGCATGGAGCAGATGGAGGCGGCCCACGCGGCCATTGCCGGGCATCAGGCGCGCTTCGATTCCCAGGCCGATCGGATCCGCGCTGAAAAAGAGGGCGTGCTGCAGGAGGCCGCGCAAGCCCGGCAGCGGCTGGAGGGTCTGAAGGCCGAGGCGGCGGCCCTGACCACGCAGATCCCCGCGGAGGCGATCTCCCTCTACCGGCGGGTGAAGGCCAATAAGTCCAATGGGGTCGCCATCTGTTCGGTGTCCGCGTCGGTCTGCGGGGGGTGTCACGTGAACATCCCGCCGCAGATGTACAACGAACTGCAGCGCGTCGACCGGTTGAAGAATTGCCCGAACTGTGAGAGGATCATTTTCTGGGACGACGACCAGCGCCGGTCGGAGTAATTCAGGCGATCGCCGGTCGCGTGCGGCCGGAGGAAAGTCCGAACACCGCAGGGCAGGGTGCTCCATAACGTGGAGTCGTGGCGACACGAAGGAAAGTGCAACAGAAAGCAAACCGCCGTCACGCGGCGGCCGCAGCCGGCCGTTGTGCGACGGCAAGGGTGAAACGGTGCGGTAAGAGCGCACCAGTTCCCCGGGCGACCGGGGAAGCTCGGCAAACCCCACCCGGTGCAAGACCAAATAGAGGGGCGTCGGAGGGTGGCCCGCCCAAGCCCCCGGGTAGGTTGCACGAGATGCCGGGCAACCGGCATCCATCAGAGGAATGATCGCCGCCCGCAAAGGGGCAACCCGATGCGGGAACAGAATTCGGCTTATGACGTGCTCCGGCCGGCGCTGGCGTACCCCGTGGCCGGCAACCGGGGCCATCCCCACAACCGCCCCCGCCCGTGCGCGGGCGTCCGGTATCGGTCAGGCTTCCATGAACCAGCATTCGCGGCCGCTTCACGAACCGTCCGTCTCCACACCCGGGGCCACGTTTTCGGAGAAGATCGGCATCTTCTCGCACGATTTCCTGAAATGCACGCTTTTCATCGTCAGCCAGCCCCCGGCCGAGGTGCGGTTCACTCAGAAGTTCTACTCCAGCCTGGCGTCGTCTTCCACGCTGCTGGAAGACTTCCTCGACTATCACGGCGCCAAAAACAACAAGAACTGGTACCTGTTTCGCGAAGTGACCGCCGGCATGCGCCACATCGGGCTGGCATCCAATTTTCAGAAGCATATCGCCAACCGGCTGCGCTATTACGATCTGCCGGACAGCGGGGATTTCGAGCGCGAGGGCGAGCAAACGCTGCGCTTTCTCAACCAGTGCCTGCAGAAGATGGCGCCGGCATCGCTGAACGAGGCTAGGCGGCTGGGGATCCCCCTTCCTACGGACCGATTTCACGAAGTGGATTTTCCGAGCATCCAGACGATCGACCTGCTGGAATACGACATCGACGACGAAAACCGCAACCAGCAGAAACAGAACATCGTCAAGATCGCCAGCGAGTTTCTCAACATCGTCAGTGGCTTCGATCAGATTAAATTCTACGAGCGATACAGCCATGCGGAGATTCTCGGAATCGTTCCCGACACGGTGAACGAGGTCGAGGTGCGGCGCTACGAGATGCTCGTTCACAGCCTGCAGTCCTCCTTCGACACCTACGTGATCCACGGCGGGTTCCGCTTCGGCAATCGCAAGCTCAAGCAACTGCGCGGATTCTTCTCCGTGGTGTTTCGTCTGCTGCAAATGGTCGGCCGGCTCCTGCATTTTTACGAGCGCCACCTCCACGAGGCCGGCTACAAGAACACCTACAAACGCGTTCAGGACGAACTGGCGATGCTGGTGGCGCCCGAGCAGCTTCTGGACTGCACCATCAATTACGGCCTCTACTATGTCTGCCATTTTCTCGCGCTGGGCAAAGAGCACGCCCGGATGATTCTCAACGAGAACATCGAGCGCGGACTTGTTCGGGTGGGGGTTCCGCAGAAGCTTGGGTTCCACGCACGACCCAGTCTGCTGGTGGCCAAGATCGTCCAGCATTACGGCGGCCAGGTCGAACTGGTTGTCGGCGAAGACCGTTTTGACGCCAGCAGCGTGCTGGACATCCAGTGGGCCGGCGGAAAGATCCAGAAGGAGAACCTCAAGGAAGTCGTCTTCGAAGGCGACGCCCGCACCCTCAAGGACATCCAGATTTTGGCAGCGGTCAATTACGGCGAAGACCTCATGGGCAAGGGCGTCCCGCTGCCCAAAGAGCTAAAGTACCTGCGTTAACCGCCTTCACGTCCCCTGGGCCCGACCGCTGTCCGGGGTCCGGGGCCAGGGGACGGGATGCGACCGGATCCGGAACGGACATGGTGGTGGCTCTCATCGTTGCGGGCGGAAAGGGGAGCCGTTTCGGTGGCCCCGTCCCCAAGCAGTTCGCCCTGCTATCAGGGGTGCCCGTTCTCGTGCGCACCCTGCGCGTCTTCGACGGCTGCGATTGCGTGGACCGCATCGTTGTGGTGGCCCCGCCGGAGGACATCGCCTTCGTCCGCGATACGCTGGCCGCTGACGCCGTCCAGCACAAGAGCGTTTCCGTGGTCGCCGGCGGTCGGCGGCGGCAGGATTCGGTGTTCAACGGACTGGCCGCCGTTCCCTCCGAGGCGGAGCTGGTGGTGATCCACGACGCCGTCCGGCCGCTCGTGACCTGCGGCATGATCAGCGCCTGCGCGGAGGCCGCACGGCAGCACGGGGCCTGCATTGTCGCCCGGCCTGTCTGGGATACCCTCAAGCGTGTTTCGGAGAGCGGTCGGATCGAGGCCACGCTGCCGCGCGAACGCGTGTGGATGGCCCAGACGCCCCAGGCGTTTCAGAGCGCCGTGATCCGGATGGCACATGACCGCGCGCGCCGTGAACAGGTCGAGGCATCCGACGACGCCAGCCTGGTGGAACGCATGGGCGCGGGGGTGCACGTTCTGCCCGGAAGCCTGCGCAACCTCAAGATCACCACCGAGGAGGACCTGGCCCTGGCCGGGGCGTTGCTTGGAGCGCTGGAAGCGGCGGCGCGCGGCGGACCGCGGCCGCCGCCCCCTGCGGATTGACAGTCGCGCACCTCAATTTTATCTTCGGCCCTTATGGCCAAATCCGGTTTTCCTGCAGCGCCGAAAAGTGCAGCGGCGCGACGGAAATCGCGAGACCCGTATCGTCAAACAGCGTCCGGGGGCGCGCCCCCCGGACCCAAGGAGGCATGGACATGCAACGTGTGAACGGCCGTCAGGAGCAGACCCAAGACATGGCGAGCGAAGCCTATCTGAAGCAACTGCGCCAGACTTTCGAGCAACTGCCCAACGACATTCCCCTGCTGTTGTTCACCGCCAAGGGCCGAGACGATGTATTCGCCCAGGCGACCCGCCAAGTGATCCGTGCGTTCCGGGAATTGAGCCCGCGGATTACCCTGAAAGAGTACGACCTCGGCCACGAACTGGCCCGTCGGCATAACGTGGTGAGTTCGCCCACCCTGTTGATCGCCCCCGACCGATACCACATTCGGTGGCTGGGGGCCCCCATGGGCGAAGAAGCCCGCACCTTTCTGGAGACGCTGATTCTGGTGGGTACGGGAAAGAGCCACCTGAGCGAGGCCTCGCGCCAAGTGATCCGGCGCATCGACCAACCCCGCCAGGTCAAGGTCTTAGTCAGCCCTACCTGCCCTTACTGTCCGCAGCAGGCGGTCAACGCCGTCAAGGCGGTCATCGAACTGCCGGAACAGCTGTCGCTGGAGATTATCGACATACAGGCCGAGCCCGAATTGGCCAACCAGTACTCCGCGCAGAGCGTCCCCCAGGCTTTCGCCAACGACGTCCTGATCGGTCATGGGGCGCAGCCCGAGGAAGTGTTCGCGCTCTCGCTCCAGAAGCTGGAGCCGCAGACGATCTTCATCCCGGAAAGCGATGCGGAGCAGGTGGAGACCGACCTGCTCATCGTGGGCGGCGGGCCGGCGGGTCTCACCGCCGGAATCTATGCGGTGCGCAGCGGGCTGCGAGCCGCCATCGTGGAGCGTCAGGCCCTGGGCGGGCAGGTGGCGACCACCCCGGTCGTCGAGAACTACCCGGGCTTCACGTCGGTGGGCGGCAAGACCCTGGTCGATATCCTGGTGAGCCATGCGCTTCAGTACGTGCAGATCTTTCCGGGTGAGGGCGTGGTCGACGTTCAGTACGGATCGCCGATTGTGGTGCAGACCAGCCGGCGCAAATTTTTGACCAAGACCGTTCTGCTGGCCACCGGCGCCAGCCACCGTCATCTCGGCGTGCCCGGCGAAACGCGGCTTGCCGGCCGGGGAGTCAGTTACTGCAGCACCTGCGACGGACCCCTGTTCAAAGGCAAGCAGGTGGTGATGGTCGGCGGGGGCAACAGCGCCGTCACCGAGGCCCTGCACCTCTTTCACATGGGGGTCCGGGTGACCCTGATTCATCGCCGCGACAGACTGCGCGCGCAGGAGTATCTCACCCGCCAGCTGGCCGAGAACAAGATCCCCATCCTGTGGAACACCGAGATCCGCGAGATCAAAGGCCAGGATCGGGTGCGGCAGGTCGAGCTTTTCAACAGCGCCTCCCAGAAGACATCGACGCTGCCGACCGACGGCGTCTTCATCGCCATCGGTTACGAACCGGCGGTGGAACTGGCCCAGAAGATGGGGCTCGAGCTGACGGCGGACGGCTATATCAAGCAGGACGGCCGCCATCGAACCAGCCAGCCGGGTGTTTATTCGGCGGGGGACGTCGAAGGCGGCTACAAGCAGATCGTGACCGCCTCAGGTCAGGGGGCCGAGGCCGCCATGACGATTTTCGAGGACTTGATCAACCCTTACTGGCTGGGGGCTAAACCGCCGGACGCCCAGGGAGAGAAAGCGGTGGCGGCGCAGGCGTGAGGGGGCCGATCGAACGGGGCCGGATTATGAATACGCCGGGCCCTCCCTGGCGATGACGGCTCCGCCCGGGCGATCCCAGCCAGGGAGCAAGACGATAGGCGTCACTTCATGGCTCTGAACTTCCCGGGCGCCAGGAACCGCCTGCCGCCGGAAGGCCAGCGAGTTCAATGCGTTTCAACGATGGGGTCCACGGCCGAATCCGATCGCGATTCCTATCCCCGCCAACCACGGGTGGCGGTCGGTGCGATCGTGTTTCGTGACGGTCGCATCCTGCTGGTCAAGCGCGGCAAGGCCCCGGCCGAGGGCTTCTGGGCCATTCCCGGCGGTCGTGTTGAAATCGGGGAAACGCTTCAGCAGGCGGCCGAGCGCGAAATTCTTGAGGAAACCGGAACGACCGTCCGTGCGCGCGAAGCCGTGATTGCCTTTGACATCATTGAAAGGGACTCGGAGGGAAGCGTTCGCTTTCATTACGTGGTGGTGGACCTAATGGCGGATTTCGTTGCGGGAGCGCTGCAGCCGGGCGGCGACGCCGCCGACGTGCGCTGGGTCTCGGAAGCGGAACTGCCGTTTCTGCGGGTCAGCCCGGCCACGCGCGAACTGCTCCGGGGGCGTTTTCGATTCGGCGCCTGACGGCTCCCGCGGGCCAGGCGCCTCATCACCTCACTGCGCGAGCCCGATCTCCACCCTCCGGTTCTGCTGCCGTCCCTCGGAGGTATCGTTTCTGGCAATCGGGTTCTTGGGGCCCAATCCGACGGCGTTGAGATTGGAAGCGTCGACGCCTTTACCGGCTAGATAGCTTTTGATCGAGTTGGCCCTGAACTGGGAAACGCTGATGTTGTAACTGGCGGACCCCACCGAATCCGTGAAACCATTGATACTGACTTTCAGCTCACGGTTCGAATTCAGAAACAGCGCGATCTGATCGAGAGCGGACAGGGCCTCCGGAGTGAGCTCGTTGGAATTGTAGGGAAAGAAAATAATGACGCGGCCGCCGGCAAAGGGGTTCACGGCGAGGGTATCGGATGAAACCGCCTGCGGCACGCTGCCGGAAGCTCCGACCGCCACGGGCGGGACCGGCGTCGGCGAGGGTTTCAAGTCGGAGGGCTCTTCACCTTCGGCGGCGGCGGGAGGCTCGGTCGCGCCGGGCTGCCCGGACAGCCCTTTGTAGGACTGAGGCGCTATGTCCTCCAGCGACCACCGCTGGGGTTCCTGGGTGCGGTATTGGTAGATCATGAAGCCGGTGAACCCCAGCAGCAGCAAGAACACCAGCAGCGCCGGCAGCTTCCAGCCGAACGCTCTGCCCGCCGGCTCGATGGCGTCGTCGTCACCTTCATTGCCGGTATCCGCCTTGGCGGCAAGCGCTGGCAGGCGGTTTTTCTGGATCTGCCCGCGGGGCGCCTTGAACGTCTCCGGCACCCCCAGCTCCTTCCTGCATGTCTGAATGATCGACGTTTCAATGGGAATGACGCCCGCCGCGTACCCCGTCAGCAGCGCATGGTCGCAAATAATGTTGATCAGGCGCGGGACGCCGCGGGAAAACGCGTGAATCTGGCGAATCGCTTCCGGCGTAAAAATCTCACGGCGTGCCCCGGCTACGGCCAAGCGGTGCTGGATGTAAATGGGAGTTTCCATCTCCGTCAGCGGCTCGATGTGGTAGCTGACGGTAATTCGCTGCCGGACGGCCTTGCTGCGTTCGTCCAGCAGAACGCGGTTGAACTCGGTTTGGCCCACGAAGAAGATGTTGATCAGTTTGCGGTTTTCGAGCTCGATGTTGGACAGCAACCGAACCTGCTCCAGCATCTCTACGCTCAGTCGCTGGGCCTCGTCGATGATCAGCAGCACTTTTCGCCGGGAGGAGTTGGCTTTGAGCAGAAACTGCTTGAACTCGATCAGGAATTCGCCCTTCGACGCGAATCGGCGGTTCATGCGAAACTCGGTCGCCAGGACATTGAAAAAGTCGATCGATTCCATCCCGGGATCCGGTATGGTGGCCACGATCGCCGCCACGTCGATGGTTTTGATCAACTGCCGAATGAGCGCCGTCTTTCCGGTGCCGACATCGCCGGTGAGCAGCAGAAACCCCTTGTCTTCCAGAATGCCATACTTGAGCGTGGCCAGCGCTTCGCTATGCTTTTCTCCCAGCCACAGGAACCTCGGATCCGTGGTGATTTGAAAGGGTTTATGCGTCAGCTGATAGAAAGAGAGGTACATGCAGTGCCTGCGTTTATTGGATCCATGGCCGGTTCCCGGTCTCGCCGGAGGTGGGCGCCAGCGCGACGCCGGCCGGCCTTCATCGGCTCCGGATGAACCCGCGTCCGTAATAAAAGTAGATGGCGATCCAGAGAATGAAAAACAGCAGCAGGTAGGCCATCCGCTGGCGAAGCAGCCGTTCCCTGCGTTTGTCGATCAAGTTCGCAGAGTTCTTGAGCTCGCGCTTGACGATGTCGAGCTCGTCCATCAGGCTTTCCACGTTGGCGGATTCGGAATATGCCACCAGCCGCTTGGACTTGTTCTCGAAATCACGCACGCTGTAGGCATCGAAAAGGATCTTTTGCTTTTCCGTCAGGTACGACACGTCGTGGATTTCCTTGGCCAACTCCGCTGCGTAGAACCTTCGGTAGGGGTTTTTCTGCGGCGGCTCGCCCAGCAGCCGGGTGCGGCGTTCGATCCCGCCGTCCAGTTCCGCGGCTATTTCACCCAATATACGGTCCATGTCTTTGACGGAACTGTGATTCTTGATCAGGTCTTCGCCGGAGAAAGCCGAAATGAAGAAAATGAGGAGCGCGGCGGTCAGGCAGCTGCTCAGGAATCGAATCACAATGACGATGTCCCGGCTGAATTTGGGCATTCTCTGGCTATTCCTTTACGCCTCGCCGATCTTGGGGCATGTATAAATATAACTGCTCTATTTTACAAAGCAAAATAAAATTATTCTAGCTAAAAACCGGTCGGATGTCAATACAGGGTGCCCGCCGGTTGGAGACACGGCGCTGGCCACGCCTGATCATGGGTCCGGTGCAGATGATTGGGCATGGCGAAGGCTCTGGCGGATTTGATCGACGTCGTTGCTTGTCCCCATGTTCCGCTCCACCCAATCGACCGGTTGGTTGAATTCTCGCGCGAAGGCGGTCAGCGCATCCTGGAAGCTGGCGTGAGGGGCATCCGGTGCGGTCATGTATTTGTGGGTACGGCGCGGGTTGTAGAACTCAATGGCGCGGCCCGGTGCGGAGACGGCCTGCGTGGTTGCGGCAACCGGTTCCTGCAGGCGTGATGCGAGGCTCGCATGCACGGCATCCAGGTCGTTGCTGTCGCCCAGGTTGGCCTCGATCCATGCCGCCGGCCGGTGGTACTCCTCCGCCAAGGCCGAAACCGCCTCCTCAAGCGAATCGTGATGGCGGGTTGCGCTGCTCCAGTACTTTCGCGGGCGACGAGGATCGTAGAAGGCGATGCCCCCGAAGGTTTGCGCGGGGCCAGCTGAGGCGAGCCCGGTCCGTGCGCCGGGAGGGGGCGGCGCCGCACCCGATTCTGGAGCGCCCGGTGCGGCGGACGGCTGCGTTTCCGGCGGCGGTTCGATCGTCGAACGGCCCTTTTCGATGCGCGCCACATCCGCCTTCGGGTAGACCAGCTGCCCCCCGTCGTAATCGCAGTGCACCTCGTCATCCTGCTCCCGAGCGTTTCCCTCGCATACGGTCCGCATTCCGTCCTTGAAGTAGATCGTATCGGAGGCCCCGGCCCGGTAATGGCTGGCCAGGATCGACAAACCGATCAGAACCGCCAAACCCAAACATCGCCGTGGAGGCCGGCACCAATCAGTTTGCATGGACCTAAAAGCAAGCAGCATAGTGATAAGGGGAGGCAAATCAGGTCGGCGGCGGTTCGGTATGGCCTTTGAGGGTGTCCTTCACGGCCCTGAGAAGCTCTTGGCGGTTGATGGGTTTCGACAGGGTATGAGCCGCTCCGAGCTTTTTGGCTCCACGCAGGTAGCCTTCCGGTCGGTTCAAGCCCCCGCCGGACATGGCGATGATCTTAAGGGACGAAAATTCCTTTTTCAGGTCCAGAATCACCCCGATTCCGTCTTTGTTGGGCATGATCAGGTCAGTGAGGATCAGGTCCGCCGGCTCTTCCCGAAAGCGCCGGATCCCTTCCGCGCCGTCCGAAGCCTCCGCGACCGTGTAGCCTTCGCGTTCCAGCATGAGCCGGATCATGGAGCGGATCGAGGCTTCGTCGTCGATGATGAGGATGCGTTCCATAGCCGTTTGTCTGCCATGGCGATTGGCAACCGCTCGAATTCGGTTGGATTCAATTAGACCACATTTCCACCCGGCTTTCAACCCCTGCCGCGCGGTGAGCCGCGCCGCGGCGCAGGGCGAATCGCAGCAGTATTTTGCAAGTGTTCATCCGCGTGCGGGCTGATCGCTTTTCTTAAGATTCGACCGAAGTTGCCGAAATTAGAACCATGTGCTGCCGGAGTTCCGCCGCGGGGCTTGCACGACAGCCATCGAGACCGTTGCAGCGATGAACCCGACCTCTCTGAACCGATACGACGCCGCGCACGCCATCGGCATGACGATCGGCCGCACGACCATTCTGAAGGAACTGGCCCGCGGGAACATGGGGATCGTCTTCATCGCCTATCAGCACAGCCTGAAGCGGCGGATTGCACTGAAAGTTCTGCCCAAGTGCATGGGCACCGAGGAATCCATCCAACGATTTGAGCAGGAGGCCGAGGCGGTCGCCGGGCTGTCGCATCCCAACATCGTGCCGGTGTATGACATTGGAGAAAATGAGCACTTCCGGTACTTCACCATGCAGCTGGTCGATGGCTGCGCGCTTTCGACGGTTCTTGAGGCGCTCGCCAAGAACGTCCTCCCGTCCCGGCGCACCCTCGGCGTGAAAGCGACCCTCTCCATTATGGGTCAGCTGCTGGAGGCGCTGGGGTACGCGCATGACCGGGGGGTGATCCACTGCGATATCAAACCCGAAAACATTCTGATGACCGCCGGCGGTCAGGTGCCGGTCATCACCGATTTCGGGATTTCCCGGATGGGGGGGCAGGATCCCAGCTTCGGCCGCGTGCTCCGGGGCAGCCCCCTTTACGTCGCGCCGGAGCGGATTCGCGGGGCGCAGGCCGATGCGCGTACCGACGTCTACGCTGCCGGAGTGCTGCTCTTCCGGCTTTTGGTGGATAAGCTCCCCCTGATCGCCTGCTCCTCCTATACGGAAATTCTGAGAAGAAAAACCCTCGGGCAAGCGATTTTTCTGCGCTCCCCGTCCCAGACCAACCCGCGGCTCCCCCCGGCGATCGACGCGATCGTGGAGGCCGCCACGGCAGACGATCCCCAGCGGCGCTTCCCCTCCTGCAGCCGGTTCCTGGAAGCGTTGCGCGGCTGCGGGAGATTGTTTTCCGAATTCGACGCCCCATGATCAGACGGCATTCCATCAAAACAGGACATCACAAGGCCGGCAAGTCCTTCGTGCTCCTGTTCAACCGTGTTTCAATGTACGGCTGCGGTCATCCGTTCTCGGTCCAGGCAATCGAGGAGTTCTATCGTTCGATCTGCGATCTGCTCCAAACGGCTTCCCCGCTGGTGCTGATGCACAGCCGAGGGCAGTTTTTCCTTGAAGACGAACCGCTCGATCGCAACCTGAACTGCTTCAAAATGTCGTCCCACTTCAACCAGGTGAGGGTGTCTTCGATCGCGATCTTCCAGGGGCTGGAGAAACAGGAAATCGAGCGCTTCGTGCGGATTTTCCTGGACGCGCGCAGCTACCCGACGGCGGAGCTCATGAAAGCCGCCGCTGCCCGGCAGCAAATCACCCACCTGCGCATCAACCACGTCTCATACCGTAAAGTGACGGAGGACGACGCCATCGTATCCAAATCGAGCGTCGCCGCGTCAGCGGCGCTCAGCGACGAGCTGCAGGCGTCGCGGCACTACGAGGAGGCATTGGGCCTGATCACCGGCCAATTGCTGCTGGGAGAGGTCGACCAGGAGCTGTCGCTGAAAACGCTGCTGAGCGACCCGGTCGGCTTTTCGAAGCAGCTGGTTTGCCGAGGCGCGGCCGGACGCACCGCAGAGCCGATCGCTGCTCGCGGTCCAGCACCTACGATCGCTGCCCAGTTGGCGTCGCTCGGGCGCGAGATCCGCGAAGCGGCGTCCGGCGAATCGGCGCTCAACCTGACCGAACTGGCGGCAGCGCTGGTCAGGATGAAGCGCGAGCTCCGAGATGCGATCGCGGCCCAGAAAGCTTTGGGGGTCCTGCTCGACCCGGAAGCCGAGGTCGCTCGGGAGGCCGAGGAGCTGACGGATGCGGTGCTCTTGGAGCTGGTTAGAAAGGAATACGATCAGGGCCGGACCCCCATCGCGCGCCTGGCCCTTGTGATTCAGCGCATTGTCGCGCCGGCCGAAGAGTTGCGACGGCTTCTGCCTAAGATTCGAGACCGCCTCATGGCCGAGGGCATGCCGGCATCGGCTTTCTCCGAATTGCTCAAACACCTGGGCACGGTCATCCAGACCAGTGAGTTGGCCGAATGGATGCAGCAGGGCGCGGAGGCGATCGGACTGGAGGGAGTCGATTTGCGGGCACGCTGGAAGGCGGATCCAGCCGTCATGGCCCGTTATCTGTACCTGGCAACCGAGATCGATCGACAGTCGGGCAGCTCCCAGCCGCTGTGCGACCTCCTGGTGGGCTACATCGAAGGAGTCGTGCCGAAACTGGTGGAACCCAGCGCCCACCCGGACGAAGCCAGCGGGGAACGGCTTCGGCAGCTGACCGTATGGTTTCATTCCAAGATCCTCGAAGGGTTGCACGGCGAAAGGATCGAACGGGGTCTCATAGCGCAGGTGGAAGCACGCCTGCAGCAGCGGCTGGATGCCAGTGTTGCGGCGATAACAGCCGAACTCGCCGCGCATCCGACATCTCTCATCGCCCGCGGCCCGCACCGAGACACGCTGCTGCAGCGCCTCGAGGCCGGACTTCCCGAAGGTCGGGATCTGAAAGGCATCTTAAAGGAGGTGCGCACCCGCTTTGGCGAGCAGCCACTGGATGAGAACGATTTTCCCCAGATTCTCGAACGGATCCTGGACGTCATGCAGCGCCGTCGCAAGGCCGGCAGGGCCATGGCGGATGCCGTGTTCGATCCGGAGACGACCTGCGCCCTGCTGGAGAAGGAGATCTCCCGTTCGGCGCGATACGGGACCGAGTTGAGCGCCATCATCCTTTCCGTGTTGGAGGAAACCGCGGCATCCGTCGGCCCCGAGGCCTCCGCGCAGCGCCCGGACGTGACCGCCGACTTCCTGGCGAACATCCGGCAGCAGCTGCGCCGTTCGGACTGGATGGGGGCGTTGGACAAAGAGCTCTTTGTGGCCGTGCTGCCGATGACCACGGCCAAAGAGGCGCACCTCACTGCCCGCCGTCTGCTGAAACGGATCAACTCCCAAACGCGGGCAGCTCTGCCGGCGGGCCGCGCGGCCAAAATTGCCGGAACCGTCGTTCATTGCGACCCGCACCTCATGGCGACCGCAGATGCGTTCGTTCGCTGTGCCCGCAGCGAGCATGCGGAAATGACGCATCGGTTACGAAATCTGAAGGAGTTCATGTGAGCATGGCTGTCCTGACACTGCGATACAACGACAAGGAGTTGCAGAGATTTCCGATCGGCGTGGGGGATTCGTTTCTCATCGGCCGGCATCCGATCAATGACATCGTCATCGACAATCTCGGGGTCTCGTTCCAGCACGCCAAAATCGAATCCATCGGCGATGAGTTTCTGCTGATCGACTTGAAGAGCGACAACGGCTCTTTCGTGAACGACCAGCGCATCAAGGCGCATTGGTTGAGCGACGGGGATTCGATCACGATCGGCAAACACACTCTGCGGTTTTCCGATCCGAAACGCGGCAAAGCCCCAGATCCCTCTCCACCGTCGATCATCAAGACCATGCAGATCGATACCGAAAAGTTCAGGGAATTGCTGCGCCCCCCACCCGCCGTATCCCCGGACCGAACGGTCGCCCACCCTGAGCCGCCCGGCGGCGGGAACCCCGGGCCGCGCGGCTTGTTGACGGTG
>Ga0114939_10001680_pt1 | contig 17228 bp, 10 predicted proteins | sample AshMeaCrysSpring_FD_87196 | JGI IMG/M metagenome (GOLD analysis project Ga0114939, IMG submission 87196) | Groundwater microbial communities from Big Spring, Nevada to study Microbial Dark Matter (Phase II) - Ash Meadows Crystal Spring | ecosystem: Environmental > Aquatic > Deep subsurface >... | reverse complement strand
TTCTGCAGAAGCGTTGCGCGGGCCTTCGGCGGCAGGCCGGGAAAGTCCGCGATGGCGTCGAGGGCGGACTGCCGGGCCTCTCCGGCGGCTTGGATGCCCTCGTTGACGAATTTCTGGGCTTCCATGACCGGATTGGAGATCATGCGTCCGCCGGTAGGGAGGAACCACACGATCAAAACAAGGACGGCAATCCGGGAGACCCCGCCGACAAGGATGTAAGGGCGGCGACGGCCCCAGCGCGAGCGCGTGTTGTCGGTCACGTAGGCCATGACCGGGTCGGTGATGGCGTCCCACAGCGTGCGGAGGGCACCGATCAACCCGATGAAGAGCGGGTTGACCATCATCGCGACCACGAGAATTTGATTGAGGACGGTAAAAAACTGGTTGGCGATGGCGCCTTCGACATTGCCGAAGGCGTAGAGAATAATGTCCCGGCGGGTGGCGTCGGGCGTCCCTGCGGGCACATTTTGCGCCGGTTTGCGCGCGGCGTCGTCCGAAGCGGTTTTGCTCCCGGCGTCTTGCTTCTGGGGCGGGTGGTCCATCGGTGCTTCAGGCGGCAGGCACGGGGAACGCGTCTGCCGTTTCGGCAGCGTAATGGCGCAGGGCCTCGCGGAGGCGGGCGGCGGGCCCGGCGGCTTCCGCAGCCCCGGCGAGGTTGCGTGTTTCGCCCGGATCGTTCGCGAGGTCGAAGAGCTGCTCGGGCCGCGCGCCGGATGACCACCGAATGAATTTCCAGCCATCGGCACCGATGACCGCCCGGCCGTGGGCCTCCGGCTTGTCGGGGTGCAGGGCGATTTCGCACACCACCTCGGAGCGCCACTCCACAGGGCGCGACTCGATGAGCGGGCGGAGACTGCGCCCGGGCAAATCCTCCGGCACGGGAACTCCGGCGTAATCGAGCAGGGTGGGCACGACATCGAGCCCGCTGACCAAGTGGCGGTCATCCATGCGCCCGCCGCGGGCGGGATCCTCCGCAACGCCGCCGGGTGCGGAAACAATCATCGGGACGCGGAGCACTTCCTCGTAGGGGGACAATTTGGTCACCCATTCATGGGCGGCCATGCCTTCGCCGTGGTCGCTGGTGAAGATGACCACCGTGGAATCCGCCCAGCCTCCCGCGCGCAAACCGGCGAGGACGGGTTGGAGGCAGCGGTCCACGCTTTGGGTCATGTGATAATAGGTTTGCAGGTAGGCCCGCCACTGCGCTTCGCTCCACGGGCCTTTGACCCCCATTTCCTTGGCGTATTTGGGTTCCCGGCGGCGCTCTTGCAGGAGTCCGGGTTCCCCGGCGTCGGCCTTGTGATTGGGCGGCAGCGCGGGCAGGGAGTCCGCCACCAGAAATTCGGGGTCGGGTTCGGGCATGGCCACCATGCCATCGCCCGGCATGCAGTAGTGGCAGATATCGTGCGGGTTGTGCAGCGAGAGGACCATGGCCCACGGCTTGGGCGAGAGGGCCGCGTGCCAGCGCAGATAATGCCCGGCCCGGGTGGCCAGATGCATGTCGGTGACGTCGCCCAGGTTGGTTCCCAGCAGGCCCTCCGGCAGCGGCAGGTTGTGGAAACCGGGAATCCCGTCGCTCGTTTTCACGTGGCTCTCCGGCAAGTGCCATTTGCCGAGGTAGGTCGTGTCGTAGCCCGCCTCCTGCAGCCGCTCGCCGAGGTTTTTCATTCCGGGCCGGTAGGCCATGTTCAAATAATCCGCGCCGGTCTGGTGGGCGGTGAACCCGGTCATCAGGGAGGCCCTTGCCGGCGTGCAGATGGGCGCCGTGCAATACGAGCGGGTGAAGCGGGTTCCCCGCCGCGCCAGCGCGTCGATGAAAGGCGTGCGCACGTGCGGGTTGCCCGCGCAACTCATCGCATCGACGGTTTGCTGGTCGGTCAGCACGAGGAGCAGGTTCGGGCGCGGATCGGCCGCGCGCGCGGCCTGATTGCGGGTGCGAATGGCCTCATGTTCGCCCGGCGGATGCGAGGCGAATACCCTCACCCACTCGGCGCGGAAGACCTCATCGGGTTGGATTTCGTTCCCGGCATTCGACGCCATGGGCCCGCCCAGCGCGGACTCAGCCCCCCACCCCGCGACGACCCCGGTCATGGATTGCAAAAACATGCGCCGGTTCATCGGGCTGGCTTTCGGGTTGATCCTCCAAGCGGCGGCGGGGAACAGATAGCGAATTCCATGAGCGCAACAATGCGGCGCGCGGCGACATCGGCAACTCAGCAGTCAATCAACCCGTTGACAACCAGTGACAACGTGAACACGGAGGCCTTCGGGGGCTTGCCAGGTGGCGGTGAAGCCCCGGGGCCCGCGCTGCCAGCGCACGGTGAGCGGGCCGAGGCGGGTGGCGGTGGTGAGCGTGAGTTGATCGCCCGTGAAACACTCCGCCGGCGGGTGAAGTTCCCAGTCGATGGGGTTGCCCGCTTCCCGCTGACGAACACCGCCGATGATCGGGTAGGCAAAGAGCGCGGGCGCACCGCTCCAACTGTGGCAACAACTCCCGGCGCGGTGCCGGGCGCGGGCGAAGCATTCGTTGAAGGTCGGAAATCCCAGCGACTTGAGGTAGCCATAATGCTCACCAAGCAGCTCCAGGGCGAAGGAGGCCCTGCCATTTGCCGCCAGCGCGGGGAGCAAATACGAAAGGAAATACAGTTCGATATGACCGCCTTTCCCATCCGCGGTCCAGCCCTTGGGAGCCTCCAGCCCGCGGCGAAGGTTCTCCCGGAGGAAAGGCTCGAGGTAGTGCAGGATCGCCTCCGGGTCTCCAATGCCGAAGCGCAGGGCAAGGACATTGGCGTGCAGCGCGAGGCCGGAGCCTCCACGGCTGGGCGCGAAACGGCCTTCTTCCGCGATCCAAAGCTCGCGAACCAACATCTTGGCGACTTCATCCGCCTCCCGGGCAAATGAGGCGGATTCCCCGGGGAGCGCCAGCCGGGCGGCGAGTTCACTTAGAGCGCGGGCGGCGGCCACGCGGAAGATATTGAGGCACGCATTGGCTGCGCCGGTTCGTTCCTGGCGCGGGCAACCCCAATCGATGAAAACATGATGATGGTTGGCGGCCCAAAGTCCGGAAGCATCCGCCTCCCATTTTGATGAGGCCCAGAGCCGCCGCACCGCGGGCCAGAGTTCGCCGACGAGCCCGATCTCGCCGCTGCGCGCCCAATAATCGTGAAGAGCCAGCACCCAGATGAGGGTGAAATCTTCGTGCGGACGGCGCAGCCAGGATGGTGTGCAGGCGGGCATCTGTCCGTCGGGTAATTGCGACTCGGCAAAGAGCCGCAGAAAATTGGCCGCGATCGACAGATCGGCGCTCATCTGGGCCAGGAGTTGGAAATTCACCAGTCCGTCCCCGATATAGGTGCCACGCTCGCGCCAGGGGCAATCGGCAAAGGTCTCATCGGTCGAGGCCTGCAGTGTGCGGTGACTGGTGGCAACAGCCCAGTCGAGGACATCATTCCCGCTTTGGAAATCGGCCATGTGGTCGGTCAGGGTGCGCCGGGAACGCACAAAGACACGGTGGACGTTGACCGCTGCCGACGCGGCTCCTTCCGGCAGGCGGAAGGCGAGTTGAAGGTAGATGCCTCCGCGCGGATTGAGTCCTTCGATTTTTACACGGCCGCCGGGAAGAACATACCGGTCGGTTGCGTTGGTGAAGTGATTGCTCGCGTAGAGGGCGACTCTCCCGTCCGCCAAAAGCCAGTCATCAAAACACACATCCAGCACCGTGCCCGCGGGAGCCTCCACATCGAGGGAGACATGACCGTAGAATTGATCTTGAAAGTCATAGGTCACCAGGCGTGAGGAACCGGAGGGAAGAGTCAGGTCGTCGGTTGAAGATGGAAGCGGGAGGGCCTTGCCCACAACGTCCCACGCCGCCTGCCGGGTCGGGGTGATCCGGGAGACGTCCCCCTCATCCAGCACCCAGCCCTCCGGGATTTGGAAATCTCCGGGGTTCACAGGCACGGGAAGCTCCGGTGCGGTTGGCGAGACGGGAGACAGGCAGAAGCGGTGTTTCGCCGACATCGCGGGCAGGGCGCGAACAGTGATTCCTGACGATGCCTCCCAGCCCATCAGCCATGCCCACACTTCCTCGAGGAGCGAGATGTGCGCGGCCAGAAAATTCCAGCCCTCGTGCAGCGGCAGATCAAAGATGCCGTGATTGCCGCGGGATGTTTCATGCCGCATTGGGATCTTATTTCCCTGATGATGGAGTTCCGCCCAGAAACCGTGGAGCCCGATGGTCTGCGCCTTCGGACTATGGATCCAAAAGGCGAAGGCCCGGTGGTGGTGATCGGGCCGGGCTTTGTTCTTTTCGAAGTGGTCGAGAATGCGCCGTGCCAGGCCGGGATCCCGGCTCTGGAATCCGGCGAGTTCCAGTGCGGGGCAGGCCTCGGCGAAAAGCCGGACTCTGGCCGGGCGGTGGGGCGCATAAGACGGCCGGGGGGTGCGGCGAGGCTGGAGCGGGCCCCATGGCTGGCCGGCTTGGGGGATGACCTCGGGCACCTCCTCCCAACGGGCATTCAGTTCCTCATGAAGCCGGCCAAGATCCAGGATCTCGACCGGATTCTGGGCAAAACTGAAAAGCGGAGCATCGGCATCCCATGCCGCATGGGTTTTGCAGGCCCAGGAGCCCGGCGTGGAAAGATCGACACTTCCATCGGCGGATCCACCCCAGCCGATCCAGCCGGGCGCGCCATCCGGCATGGTCTGATACGAACTGGTTCCGTAGAAGTTTAGCTCGACCCGGATTTCGTTCTCACCGCCCTGCAGCAGAGGGGTGAGATCGTGGGTGTCCCACTGCGGAGCCCCTGTGGCAAAGCGCGCCGGGCCGTAGGCGACAAACTGCCCATTGACAAAAAGCCGGTAGCGGCTGTCGGCGAAAAGGTGAAAGACGGTCGGGCCGGTCGGGCCGGGAGTGAACGTCCGGCGGAAGCTGGCGAAGTGATTTCGCAGCCCCATTGAGTGCGGGGCGCGGATGTAAGAGGCGTTGGGTGGCGTGTGTTGCATGTGCTGGCGCTTCGGGAAAAATGTGCGATTCTCAACCGGATCCCTCGCCCGCCGGTTCATCCGGCGCAGGCATCGGCTTCGATCGGGATGCAGAGGGCCAGCGGGGCGCGGCCCGTGATGGCATCGGCCACGCCCTCGATCGTTTGAACAATCAAAGACAGCTCCGACTCCTTGGATCGGGCGCGCCAATTTTTTTCGAAACGCCGGGCGAAGGCGCGGAGTTCCCGGGCAGTGGTTTCGGCATCCGGTGTGACGGAGTTGACACGCCCGGCCAGCCGAGCGAGAAGCAAAGTGGTTTTTTCCAAGAGAATCCGGCCATCGAGACCGAGCAAAGCCTCTTCGAGATTCAGCCGATGTTCCCCGGGATTGCCCACGCCATCGACGGCTTGCGCCTCATTGGATCCGGGGTCCGGCGGAGTGCAGGTTTCCATGGCGCGAGTGACCTGCTCCCGGATGCCGACAAGCTCCCGCAGGGCCTGCTCGTGATCCTCGGGCGGGCGGGTGAAAAGCCCGTTGGGAAGGTGCGTGCGGGCATCAAACCAATCCGCCGGCAGGCCAAAAGCCCGTGGCATGCGCGACCAGACCAGCATCTGCCAGGAAGCAGCCGATTTTTCCGCGGCTCCGGCCAGCAGTGGCAGCAGGGTTCCTTCCGCATCCCGGTAGAGATGGCGGGAAATGTCCGCGAGAAGCGAGTCCGCGTCGGATGTGTTCGTGCCTGCAAAGTTCCAACTGAAAGACGCTCCCGCCATGAGGCCGGGCAGCGCGGTTGAGAACGGTGAAGGGTGTCCATTATCCCCCCAGTTGGTGTTGAGGAAGCCGCAGGCTCCGCAATCCAATCCGGTCGCGGCATTCAGGCGCGCGTTGTCAACCGCCCGGCGGTAATGGCCGATGAATCCGGGGCTCCAGGAAGACGTTCCAGCGCACATATAAAATTGCCGTCCCCCATCCCGGAGACAGGCCGCTTCGCGCCGCATTCTTTCGCCGTCGAGCTCATAGTTCCAGGAAAGGGAGACGCCTTCCCCGGGGAGTTGGCCGATGTGGTCGGGGTAATGCCGGGCGACCTCGTCCCAAAACATCGGGATGGCATTGTGTTCGCGGACAATCCCACAAATCTGATTGAGGAATCCGAGGTAGAGCGCATGCGAACCCTCTGTTTCGGCGCGCCGCCGGTTTTTGCCCTTGCCGAGGTCGAAGGTCTCGTCGCAGCAAATGTTGAAGTAGCGGCTGCGGAACAAAGGACGGACTTCGGTTATGATCTCCCGGACCAGATCAAGCGAGCGCGGGTCCGAACAGTCGAGGGTGTAATGCATCATGCGGTCCCACCAGGTGAAGGGGTCGCCACTGACATCGCGCTCGAGTTCGTTGAGGTGGGGAAATTTCCGGTGGATCCAGGGGTAGAAGTGGCCGAAGGTGGAAAAGCTCGGCACGAGATCGATGTGGAGTTCCGCGCAGCGGGCATCGAGCGCGCGGATTTCTTCGGCGGTCAGCGGGTCCGCCCCGCGCCACACCTCGGGGTGATTCCGAAATGCGTAGGTGTGCTCGATGTAGAGCTGGAGTTGATTCAACTTGTAGCGCGCGCAGGTCTCCGCCAGCGCGAGCAGGCTGGCAAGAGTCGGCACACACCCGCGGCTCACGTCGTGGTAGAATCCCCGCGCATCGTAGTCCGGCCAGTCCTCGATCTCGACGCAGGGGAGCCCGCCCGGCGACTGCTGCCGGATTTGCGCGAGTGTCTGCGCCGCGTAGAAAAGCCCCGGCTCCGCATTCGCCCGGAGGCTGATCCCCTCGCGCGTGATGGCCAGGCTGTAGGCCTCCGGATGCGCGCGCGCCAGCGGCTCCAGGCGACGGCTCACTTCTCGCGGGTTTTCACAACTCCCCGGCAGGGGACGAATCATTTTCGGGGCTGGCAGCAGATTCATCATGATGGATTCAACGCGTTCACGGGCAAAAAGACGGCTTGCAGAGGATTGCTTCGCCCGGTCACCTCCGGAAAAGGGTGTTCGAGACCGTGCGCCAGCGGTAGTAGTTCGAGAGCGGGTCTGTTGTGATTTTCGAGGGATCGGCGGCGTAGTCGGGGATGTTGGTGGCGTTGGGGTCGAGGAAGCGCTCGATGAGCGTGGCCCCCTCGAGTTCGGAGAGGACACGGTCGCGGTTTTCATTCCACTGGCCGGCCGCCGCGCTGGCGGGCGTTTGCTTGAGCGCCTGCACTTTCCAGTGGACGGTGTAGGTGTTCGATTTGGTGGTGACGCGCGAGTAGAGGTGGTCGTAGGGAGTCTCGCGGGCGGTGTCGGAGGTCATTTGCTTGTCATTCCAGAACGCTTCGACATTCGAGGCGGTGCGGCCTTCCGGCACGAGCCACATCTCGCAGAGCTGGGAGGCGGAGCGGAAGACATCGCCGGTGTCGAAAATCTCGGTGTCGAAGCGGTCGAGGGTTTGCTTCGGGTCGATGGGGAACCGGGTTTGGGAGTTGGCGGCATCCCGCGCGAGGAAGTGCGATTTCGAGACCGAGGCCAGCGAATCGTGCAGGGCGGTCACAGGCACGCTTTTGAGCAGGGCGTGGAGGCCGGTGCGGCGCCCGATGTAGGGGAATGGGAGGATTTGGTGGTTGAGGTTGATCTTGCCCGCCGTGGCGAACTGGTCGCTGATCGGGTAGGGCTCCGAGACCGGCATCCAGAAAAGGTCGAGCAGGAGATGGTGCGGGGCGTTGGTATTGGCGGCGAGGCCGGGATGGGAGTTGCCGGCCGCCGGATTCGGCGAGAAAAGCGGCGTGAGCCATCCCCGCGTGGCGCTCGCCGGCAGGCTGCCGAGAATGCTGATCGGCGAGGCGATCTGCCGGTTGGGGGAGAAATAGCCCAGGGCCGCAGCCTCATCGGTGCCGTAGCTGCTGAAAAAGGGAACATTCGCTGATTTGGGATCATTGAAGTCGAGATGAATCGACTGGAAATCTTGGTCGGGGCGTATGGCAAACCCTCCGTCGGGAGCAAGCCCCGCGCCCGAACTCCAGTCGCCCAGGGGGGTGCCCGAGTTGTCACGGTTGGCATCTGCGGAGGTCAGAACCCCAACCCGGTTTGCAGCCGGCGCGTCGTTGCTGGTGTCAGGCTGGCCAAGAAAGCCCGGATCCGGATTGCGATCCCCGTAACGCCCCATCTGCTTCTCCGGGTTGTTGGTGGATGGCGATGTGGCAGCGGCACGGGTGGCTGTGGGTAGAAGTTGGGGGGCGGTGGTGACGGCGTAGCCGGAGTTCCACGGCTGCCCAACAGGTCCGTAAAGCGTATGGAACTGCTTCCCGAGGGTGTTCACGGGGGACTCCGTAGAATTCAAAAGCGTTCTGGGAGTTTGCGAAGAAAGCACCTGATCGATCCGGCGGAACGACCACTGATTGCCGAGGCGAGGGTCGCCATTTCCGGACGACGAGGGAGCCGCTACGAGACTGAGAGCAACGTCGTAAGGCGTGATGATGGAGCGCCCGGCTTCGATCTGCGTGCTAAACAGTCCGGCGCCGGAGGATGCTCCCTCGGGAAAAGGATATCCGGTGGAAGATGTCCCGGTCCATCCGCCACCGGGCCTTTCATCCGCGATAAAAAGCCGGTTGCGCAGGTCATTCATGAGGTTGTTGACGCCCTGGGCTCGCAGGGCGTAACAGGTATTTCCGGGGGTGTTATTGGTTCCGTTCAGGAGAAACGCGACCGGGTCGAGGAAGATGTTCGTTTGCGTCGCAGGCGCGATTTCCGCCATGGCCCACCGGGTTGGGAGAATTGCAGGATTGGCCGCCGCATATTTGGTTTTGTAATCTTCAACTTTTCCGGCGCTGGCCCCGCCCGTTCCATCCATGTGGTTGGGACGCTGGGTGACGAAATCCCCCGCGAACCAGCGTGGAGCCAAAGGGATGGGGTAGGAGCCATTCCACTGGGAGAAATCCAAGGTGTAGGTGGCAATCGCCGGGGTCGCTGTCGGCGGAACGGTGTCCGGATTGCGCTGAGGGGGGAGAATTTCGACTGTCAGCGAGCTGCCCGCAAAGGCAAACTCGACTTGGCTGGGATCAACGACGATTTCGTCCGAGATCAGGTTCCAATTGGATGCGGCCGTGCTGGAATTGTCCAGGGTCTTCGGCGTGTTCATGTTCGAGTAAAGAAACCGCAGGGCATTCGGGCCACGGTAATCCGGAGTCCCCATATTGAATTGCGTGAGCAAGGGAGAATTCCTCGGCAGTCCAATGGGCGTGCCGTTGACTGCGAAAGAATTTCCCGTGGTCCGCAGCCAGACGGTTTGACCGGTCTGGGACGACTTGGTGGCGTCACCGGTGAAATTCAGCAACAGCACGGCGCGAAAGGTGGTGGTTTGCGAGCCGACGGGATAATCGGGCGATGCACCCGTATTGATGAGATTTTTCCAGTTGAACGGATTCCAATAGGCTTTGGCTGTGTCGGCGGGCGAAGGTGGATGGGGAATGAATCCGGGGTCGGATGAGGGAAGCGGCTCCGGCAGGCGTCGGCTTGTGGCGTATAAGAGCAGCGTGGCTTCGCGCAGCACCGGATAGTTGCCGGCAGTTTGAATGTCCGCGCCCGCGCGGGTGACGCGCAGCGGGACGGCGCGGAAGGCATTTGGCTCGCGATAGTTATTGGAGCTCACGCTCCCTGCGGTGCTCCGGAAGGAAATCGGTGTGAAGCTGTAGAGGAAGGACTGCGCGGAGCCGGCTTCCGAGAGGGTGTATTGGTTCACCGAGGCACGGACGTGGTTCAGCGTATTGGCGAGCAGGAAATCCAGGTTGTCGGTCCCGCCGAGGCCCGATTGCAGGGCGCCGCCGAAGCCGGGCATCCGGATGTTTCCCAGGCTTCCGAGATAGTCGAGAAGCTGGCGGTTGCGCGCGATCTGGGTCCAGTCGTGCGTCGGGCTGTCGGGGTTTTGGCGCTGGAAAAAATAGCGATGCTCGGCGGCCCCCGATCCGGAGGCGTTGGCGGCGGCGTTGAGGGAAGCGGCAAACGCCAGGAGGCGTTCCTCGGCGGCCATCCAGGGATTCGAGGCCACGGCGGTGGAGTCGGGCGGGGGCGTCGAAGAGGGTGGGCTGACATTGGTGCGGGTGTTGAAATAATAGGAATTCCAAGGCCATGTGACCGGCCAGAGGCTCACGCGCGGGGTTTCGAGGAGGGTGGTTTCGGGAGCGCGCGAGGAGGTGGTGAGGAAGAAGACGCGCCGGGCAACCATCTCCGGGGTGAGCGCACTGTTGACGTCCCGCTCTTCGTTGAGCAGCCACTCACCGGAGCTGGCCAAAAGACGGTCGGTGCCGGGAACAACCGGAGCATTGGGAACATTGGACACGACCGGGTCGCTCTTGGCCGGGCTGTAATCGAAAGTTTTCGATGGCACCGGCCACGTTCCGCCGCGCGAGCTGACATCGCTCCAGCGGTAGCGGGGGAGCAGATCATAGATTGTCTTCAACGCGGAGCGATAGGCGGAAACATCGGCCCAGCGGTCGCCCGGGTCCAGCTCGGGAAAGACCGTGGAAAGGGACGTGGCGGCCGGATGGCCGGGAGTGCGGCTGTATTCGCCTTTGACCGGCGGGTTGCCGGCGAACTGCATTTCGTCGCGCGTGGCCGCCTTCGGCCAGTCCCAGTAACTGCCTTCGGATGCGGTGTTGAGGTTCACCTTGGCGGTCTCGTCATCCGTCCAATAGGCGATGCGCCCGACGATGGGGTTCGAGGCGGAATTTCCGGGGATGCCGGAAAAGCTGGTTGTGGTGCCATCCGGCGGAAGGAAGGTCGATCCATCGGCGAGAAGATAAATCCACTTTACCGGCATGGGGATGGCATCGGCACCCGCGCCGACCGCGTTGGTGCCAATCTCAAACCCCTCCACATTGTCCGCAAGCGCCCCGGGATCGACGACCGGAAACAGGCCCGCCTGGTTTGGCTCGTTGAGGTTGGTGAAAAGCGCGGGGCGCGTCGCCCAGTCCGCAGGCGGCAGGTTCGCGGCCGCGAAGGGGTCGTAAGAAGCATCGGCTTCCACCACATCATTCCACGAGTAGAGCTTGTAAACCTTCGACAGGTTGCCCGACTGGTCGAAGGTGCGGACCATTCCCGGCTGGGAGACCCAGGAGCGGGGAGAACCCGCCCGCGAACTTTCGGTGGTGGCCGCGTTGATCGAACCGACCACACGGTTGAGAGCCGTGTCGCTGAGCGCCTGATTTTTTGCCGAGGCCTCGTGGATGGCGACGGATTGGCGTTCCCGCGTGGCGGTGGAGAGAAAAAAGGTGGTCATCACCACGACCAGCGAAAGCACGATGAGGACGAGAACCAGCGCGAAGCCGCCGTGCCGGATGCGAATAGGAAATGGCTGGGGACGCTTCATGGGGTTAAAAGGAATTCGACCACTTGGAAGACTGGACAGGCACCGAAGTGCGGAAGGTGCGGAAGCGGATCTTTGCAGCCGAGAGTTTCTCCTCGAAGGCCAGCAAATCCTCATCCAGTTTCGCGCTGTCGGTGAAGGCGCCGGCATCCGGCGTGAGCACTTCCGGCGGCGTGGCCGATTTCATATCGAGGCGCTCAAGCGATTGCGGGTCGATCGCCACCATGGCGAGGTCAACGATGGGCGCGATTTGGTTGCGCATGGCTTCCATGCGGTTGGCGCCGGTGACCGTGAGCGGGAAAGATGCGTCGGTTTGCCATGCGCGTGAGTTGTAGCTGTAATTCGGGCAGAGGATCGAGCCGCGCTGGGAATCGTCGAAAGACCCGGTGCCCAGTTGCGGTCCCATCACGATCTCATCCTGCGGAGAGAGGCGCGGGCGGATCACCAGCAAAACGATGTTGTCCGCCAGGGTGCCTGGGGTGGTCTTGGACGGATCAACAAGGTCTGCCACCCAGCCCCAGCCGTCGCGTGTTTCATAGATTTGGTTTTCTTCGGTCGGCTGGATGACGTGCCGGAGCTGGAATTGATACTCGTTGCCGAACTTGCTGGATAGCCACGATGGCAGGAGGCCTGTGGCGGAGGCGGGCGCATACGCGATGAAAAAGCCGGTCGCATTGAGCAAGCCCGGCACAATCTCCAGAGCGGAATCCTGTGTGAGATCCAGCGGCGCTTGAAAAAAAATGGCGTGCCCGGGCGAGAGAGCGGGAGAGTTGCCCGTGAGGGCGGCCGCGCTGCCGCTGAGAAAGTGCAGCTCGGATGCCCTCCGGAACCCAGTGGGGGAAAAATTTGACGGGTTGGCGGGGTCGCGGTAGTTGCCATCCTTATCGACATAGTCGAAATACGTGTTCAGGGTGGCCTGGGAAATCGATCGGGTCACGGCATCGAAGGCGGCCCTTGCCGACTGGAACGAAGTCACCCTGCCTGCAGAGGACTTCCAGAGCGCACCCACGCGTGCGGAGACCTCCAACAATACGACCAGGATGACCATCAAAATCGCGACCGCGACCAGCATCTCGACCAACGTGAATGCGTCCCGCTTGTTGCCGTGAGTCTTCATTGTCCCCAATCGGCCAAAGTGACCGGATAGATTTCCACGCCGCGTTGCGGGGAGTTCGCCGAGGTGTCGGGATCCGCATTCATCCCGATGAAAATTTTGACGACCCGCATGGCGGGCTCGGACGTTGCCGGAAGCGCGACCGCCCGCACCGTAAAAACGGAAGATGCGGCCGGGACTTCCTTGCCCTCGATATCGAGGTGGATCGGAAACCGGCCGCTGGCGAGGAAGTCCTCCAAGCGGTCATAGGGGGTGCTTTTGAGTTCCGAGACAACCGTCCGGATGATTTCGGCTTTGGTGTTTCCCTGCCCGGCATCGGCCATGGTGGAAAGCCCGGCCGGGATCGTGCCGAGCACGACCAGCAGCGCGAAGGACACTATCCCGATGGCAAGGACAACCTCTACGAGGGAGAAACCGCCCGCCCGGCAGACCGACGATGGCTTGAAAGAGACGGGCGCGCTCACGGCTGGAACAGGGCCGCGCGCCCTGTGATCGGATCAAGGACGATGGCAATGAAGTTTGCCGCAGGCACCTCCCCGCCGCCCGGGGCGTTTTCCATCCTGAGCGAAAGTGTGAGCGGGGTATTCGCAAGCCCGTCAACCTCGACCCGCCCGCTGGGAAGAAACCGGATGACACGATGCTCCAAACCGCGCAGGGCGGGGGGAGCTGGGCCGGAAGGATTCTCCGAGGCCGCGAGCCCGCCGATGATGCTTGAAAACGTCTCCCGCCCGTCAATGACCACGCCTGACGGCAGCTCGCGACCGGAGCTTATCCAGCTTGGAGCGGCGCCGGGCGTAACCAGCGCCGTGCGCCGGAACCCCTCCCCTGCCCCGCTCTGGCCGTCCTTGTAAATCCTGAGCTCAACGGCGCGGTTGCGGACGATGGCCAGTTGCCGCGCCTGGGCAAGTTCATCGGCGAGACGCTGCGCAGCACCGCCGAGATTGACCGCACTCAGATTGGACGAGACGGCCGGAAGCGCCACGGCCGCCAGGAGCCCGATCATGGAAATGACGACCAGCAGTTCCACCAAGGAAAACGCAGGCAGGCAGCCTTCCCTTGAAGAGCGGGAGGGCGGCTTCAGACCGCTGTGGGCGGCGGATTGCATCCGGGGGCAGAAAGTGTGCGAAATCCAACCCGGGAGGCCGACGGGGCGGGTGAGAGTGTCTTCAGCGGGGTTCGAGCCGGATGTTGTCATACGAGACTGTCCCCGGCTCGCCTGCGGGCGACCGCTGGACGAGCATGGGAGCAAGGCGTCCGCGCCCCCGGGAGGAGGCAATCCGCCGGACCGGCTCGAATCCTTCGTTCACAAGCCGGGCCGCTTCCCCACCGGCAATCGTTGACGAGATGGGAGCCACCACCGCGCCGAACATCGGATGCGAGCGCACGTCAAAAATTGCTAGAACCAGCGGGGGCTCGGCGGCAAATCCCAGCCCCCCACACACGGCAATCGCGCAGGATGGAAAGTAAAGAAAACGGGGCAGCTTCATGGGGAGAGCGGGGGATTGAAGGGTTGCTGAATCGTCAGAGCGTTCGGCAGAGAAGAGACCAAGCCGGACATCGTTTGAGGATGCCGGCTTGGTCTGTTATCCCCCCAAATTGAATTCCTCGCGCGACCGCTCCGCAGGATTGTTATGCCCGCCGACGACGGCGGAATATCATCAATGTCGTCAGCGTGCCGGCAAGCAGAGCCCAGGTTGTGGGCTCGGGGACGGCCGTGGCGTTGAAATTTGAAAAAGCTACGTTATGGGACGTTCCGTTTGCAGAACGTTGCCAGAAAAGGCCGACAGAATTTAAATTGCTGAAGTCCGAGAGGGATGCAGATGCGCCGATTGTCGCGGTGTCTGTCGTGGGAGAGTAGGAGAACCAAGTTGTTGAGCCCGGGCTTGCAATAGAGAATGTCGTCTGTGTCGACGCGAGCGAGCCGAGGTTGTCAGAAATGTAGTAGTCGGATCCAAGTTGAATGACGAAACGGACTGTGGCACCGGAACTGCTTCCCGCCCTGCCTGTGAGGGACATGCTTTCCAACGTCGCATTCGAAGTATCGAAGCCGTTCTGAAATGTGCTCCCCGTCTTTGTCCAAAGAGTCAAAACGGTGGAGGTTGAGGTCGCTGTGACTGTGTTGGAAGAGAATTCGAGCGCATCATTATTATTCAGAGTCGAAAGATCGTTCTGAACGCGCATTCGGGGCGTATTAAAAGCAGAGGCCGACTCGTTGTTGTAGGCTGCCGAATAGAAAACCGGGTTCCGGCCTGTGGCACTGGGGTAGTAACTCGATCCCACAGTCGGGTTGGACGGAGTTGAGGTATTGATTGTAGAAGAATTGAAGCCCGAGACAAACGCCGTCTGAGCCGTGACGATGTCATTCGCCGTTCCCCACTGCACAATCGTAGCCGCGTGAGCGGAAGCAGTGAGGCCGAGGGCTGCCGTGAGGGTGGAGAGGAATGAATGAAGTTTCATGGGGTAGGTTAAGTTGAAGGTTGGTGATGGGATAATTAAGAACACGTCTAAAATGCCGTGGGCTTGACACACGATCAACGCCAAAATATGTTAACCACATAACTTACGATTTTTCGATGAAGCGACCGGAAAAATTCTGGCTGGACGGGGAGCGGGCATGAGCGAGTTGGCGGGGCGCGGGGCGACGCAGCGGGATGTGGCCGTGGCGGCAGGGGTGTCGGTGGCGACGGTCTCGCTGGCGCTGAGCCATCATGCGCGAATCCCGGAGCGGACGCGGCGGAAGGTTCTGGAGGCGGCGGAGAGGCTGGGCTACGTGCCGAGCGTGCGGCTGAGCGCGTTTGCCCGGACCCGGTGGGCGAAGGGGAGCGAGGACCGGCAGGCGCTTTTGGCGGTGCTGCGGACAGGGGAGCGCGCGCAGCAGGAATTTCTCGAACAAAATCTGTTGTCCGCCCGTTCACCTGCGGCGGCGGAAGCGGCGCGCCATGGTTATCGGCTGGTGGTGGTGGATATCGTACAGACGCGCGGGGAGGCGCTCCTGGAGAAGCTGCGGTTTTTAAATGCCGACGGGGTGCTGATTCCGATGGCGCCCCCGTTGCCGGAGGAAGTCTATCGGGTGGTGGAGGGGTATCCGTGTCTGGCCATGGCCACCATGACCCATGGGCTGCGGGTGCCGTTGGTCGATTCGGATGCGTTCACGCATGCGGTCGAGGCCTTTCAGCGGATCCTGGCGGCGGGCTACCGTCGGACGGGGATCGTGGTCCTGGACGTGCCGACGAGCCGGGGTCAACTGGCCCGGATTGGCGGGGCGCTGGCGGCGCGTGAGGAAGTGGCCGGGGAGGTCGAATCGCTGCCGGTGCTCAAATGGGATCCGGGAAACGTGGCCGCGATGAGCGCCTACCTCAAGGCTCACCGGCCCGACAGCCTGCTGGTCCATGACGCGCGGTGGCTGCCGGCATTGCGGGAGGCCGGGGCGGATATTCCGGCAAAAATCGGGTTGGCCGCGGTGATGACCTTTGAATCGATGGGAGTGAGCGGCATGGCTCACGATGGCGTTCTCTACGTCCGGCGGGTCTTCGATCTGATGGATACCATGATCCGCAACCAGGTCACCGGCAAGGACCTCGCCTCGCTGCGTGAGATGATCAAATTCAAGTGGGCAGAGGGGAAGACCCTGCCGCCGAAGAAAAAATCAGGCCGGCCAAGAAGCCGTAAAAGAACGGAGTGAACGGCTTGATTTTTTCGGGCGGACGCTCGGATGTTGTTTCGCGGGACGGTTGAAGGCAAGATGGACGGGAGATAACTTGCAACGCACCCGGCGCCAACAGATGAAGGCAACTCCGGGAAGAAAGGATTCTGACAGGCTCGTGAAAACTCCGAACATTCTCTGGATATTGCTTGATGACTCGAGCGCGGACATGTTCGGCTTTGGGGGGGCGTCCTGGGCGACGCCACAGATTGACCGGCTGGCGCGCGAGGGAGTGCGGGCGGACGAATGCCACACCTCGTCGCCGATTTGCACGCCGAGCCGGTTTGGGTATCTGAGCGGAAAACATCCGGCGCGATGCGGGGCGGAGCGGTTCCGGAAGCCGATCGAGCCGGGAGGGCAGCATCATGTCGGGTTCAATGTCGAGTTTGCGTGGGGCGACTCCGAGAACGCGGCAGCGGTCTTTCGGGCGGCGGGGTATCGAACCGGGTTTGTTGGCAAATTCCATGTCGGCCCGTCGGAGGGTTTCCACTCCTATGACAGCGGGGAACGCCCGGACTCGCCGGAGACCGCGCGGAAACTCACGGAGGATTACGCGCGGAAGGTGGAGCATCTGCGCTCGATCGGGTTCGAGGAAGTCGGCGCGGTGTGCTGGAGCAATACGGATGACCGGGCGCTCACCGCACTGCGCCAGCACAACCTCGAGTGGCAGACAACGGAAGCGCTGCGATTTCTGGAGTCGGACGATGAGCGCCCGTTTTTCCTGTTCGTCGCCCCCACGACCCAGCATGGCCCTCACCATGTCGGCTCGCTGGAATCCGATCCGCGCATCGTCGAGCACGGGCTTTTGCCGGAGGCGCCCTCCGCAGTCCAGCCACCCCGGGCCAGTGTCCTCGAGCGGGTGCGGGATGTGACGCGGGAATTGCGCCACCTTGCGGCCGGGGCGGTCTGGACGGATGACATGGTGGGCGCTATGATCGGCGCGCTGGAGCGGAGCGGGCAACTGGACGAGACGATCATCGTCTTCGGAGCCGACCACGGGCCGGGCACACGAAGCGGGAAGTTCACGCTCTACGACGGGGGAACCCGGGTGCCCCTCTTGATCCGGCATCC
>Ga0114939_10001679_pt1 | contig 17237 bp, 7 predicted proteins | sample AshMeaCrysSpring_FD_87196 | JGI IMG/M metagenome (GOLD analysis project Ga0114939, IMG submission 87196) | Groundwater microbial communities from Big Spring, Nevada to study Microbial Dark Matter (Phase II) - Ash Meadows Crystal Spring | ecosystem: Environmental > Aquatic > Deep subsurface >... | reverse complement strand
GGTGTGCGTTTAGTTGATAAGTTAGTTTTTGGTCGCTACTGCGTTGATAAGACTGGTGCTACCATTGATGTTCAAGCTGCTTCTTTAGATTGGCTGATTACCGACGCTAGACAAATTCCTCCATCTCAAACTCCTATTGAAAGAGAAGCTATTAAAGAATTATTGGGTACTAATCATAATCCTCTTTAATTTTACTGGTATAGTTCTCCGGTGACGCCAATTCAATTTTACTATTTGTAATTACAGGGCAGGTTTGAAAATATTTCTAGCCATCGCTGAAGTATTTTCAAATCTGCTCTCAACTTTTGCAGGACTTACGCAAAAATTGCTACTATGCTTGATTTGTGTAACCGCTCCTGAGCCAAGAACCAGATTGTTTTCGTAGTAGCTCTGGGCTATTCCGATTTTGATTTTTATAACCTGAGTTCGATATAAGCTGGAATCCTTGATTTACCCTAGCAAGTCAGAGGCTAAAATTCTTATTCTTTCGTTGATAATCCTCTTACATCGAACTCAGGTTTTTATAAGTCAATAGGGTTGAGTTGACGAAGCGATTGCGGTCACGTCGCAACTTAAAAGCGATGAAAGTTTTACACCAAGCTCAATCGAAAATTATTGATGAGGTATTGACAGAGATGGCACTACAAATCGTAGTTTCAGGAAATCACAGCGCGGCGCGGAAAACTACAGAAAAAAAACGGTTTTAGCCCGACTTCAAAGAAGCCTAACAACGCTTACTAATCGCGATCCCTTGAAAGCCAATTAATATCATCACCTGTTTAGGCATAATAGCTTTATTCCGCAACCTCTAAGTAATACAATATTTTTTTAGTGATATTTTATATTCAAAACTCTAAAAGTTAAGTAATATTCTCAAAAAACAAGGGGTAAACATCTTTATAGTATGTAAAATAATTTACCCTATTTATTCTTTCCTGTTGACGAAGCAAGAGGGAAGAAGGAATTCCTATAGATGTTGTCTTTGTGATGACCACATTCAGTTACCCAACCCCAGGCGTTTCAGACTCGACTACTCCCAAGCATTTGTGAAGCTTGAGCCTCAGAAATGTTTGGGATTTACTGTCACCTTCAAAAATCTATAGAATCTATATATTTACGACAAATTTCACAAGCTCCCTTTTGTTCAGATGTTTCAGGATTCTTAAAGACACTATGATTCCGCAGGCGCAAACAAGCTACTTCTAATAGACTTACAGAATCTTGACCTTCGTGAGAAAAGGCGCTGATATCCCATAAACGCAAACTATTATCCCAACCTCCACTTGCAACTTTTGTGCCATCAGGACTAAAGGCTACCGTATAAATGGAATCTTCATGACCATACAATGGTTTACTAATTTCTTGTCCCTGAATATTAGACAAACGTAAGGTATTATCAAAACTACCACTAATTATTTTCTCTCCATCAGGACTAATCGCAACACAAGTAACATCGCCTTCATGGTTATTAAATGGTTCGCTCACAGGATTTCCTTTGCAGTCCCAGATACGCAGGGTGTTATCAGAAGAGCCACTGATTATTAATTTCCCATTTGGGCTAAAAACCACAGAAGTAATCCGACCATTATGGCCATAGAAAGGTTGACCTATGGGATTACCATTTAAATCCCATAAACGTAAGGTTTTATCACCACTACCGCTAATAATTTTTTCTCCATCGGGACTAAATGCTACGGCATATACAGACCGCTTATGTCCTCTAAATGGTTGCCCTATGGGTTTACCATTTAAATCCCATAAACGTAAGGTTTTATCCCGACCTCCGCTAATAATCTTTTGTCCGTCAAGACTGAAAGCTAAACTATAAATTGGACCTTCATGTCCTTTAAATGGTGGGGCGATAGAATTACCTTTTAAATCCCATAAACGAATTGTACTATCTGCGCTAGCACTGGCAATCATTTTGCCATCATGGCTAAAAATGACTGAATAAATATGGTCGTTATGACCAATAAAGGATAAGTTGGGGTCAGAAATGGGATTACCTTTTAAATCCCATAAACGAATTGTATTATCAGCGCTACTGCTAACAATCATTTTGCCATCAGGGCTAAATCTTACAGACTGGATAGCATCTTCATGTCCTTGGCAATTAACGATTTCTCTGCTAATTTCTAGGGCTTGAGAAAGACTATTGTGGACTGGCAGTAAAATTTCATAGGGAGATTTTTGTAAGTTATCGTCAATCAATTGGATTGCTCCCACAAGAGCATTTAAAGGTTGATGGGATAATAATTCCATTAGCCTTTGGGCTTGTTCTTCTAAACGGGATTTAAATAACTCTCGAAAAGCAGTACTTTTTTCTATGTCATAGGCATAACTTTGTTGATAAAAATCTTGTGCGAATTGATCTAATTCGGTTTCTAACTCAACCCAGTTTTCTTTGACTTGGGCTAATAACCCACCCATCATTAAATTTTCTTCCCGTGGATTCTTTTGCCATTCTTTAAATGCGTCATCAAGGCGCTCGCGCAGTCGCCGTAATTCTCTATTTTCCAAACGCCACTGGGCAAATAAAAGCCAACCTTCCATTAAAGCTTCATGGGCTAAGTCAATCCAAGATTCACCTTGTTGATTGTCTTGTCCTGCAACCAAAAGCCGTCCATCAATTAAATCGTTGAGAATGCCAAAGAGTGTTTCTCTATCTTTTTTGCTTTCTCCTGCGATCGCGAGCAGTTTAGATTTTGTTTGTCTGTGTCTGGTATCCTTAACACCTTCATCTGTTCTGACTAATTTGAGTAGAATTTTTTTTATCCATTGTTGTTGTTGGAGCGATCGCTTATCTGTGGGTAATTCATCCCAAAAGTCCTTAAAATTGTAAAATTTTTCTGCATGAGTATCTAAAGCGCCAACAACTCCCCCCATTGCACGATACTGTTCTAATGTTAAAAGGCGTTGTTGAGTATCTCTTTTTTCCCAAAGTTCAGTTAGCGCAAATTGTAATAAGGGTAAACATTCATTTTGCTGCCCTAAATCTTGGAAGATTTCCCCCAGTAAACCACTCTCTAACTGATAACCCTGCAATTTTGCCGGCTCTTCAATAGCTTGCTCTAAATTGGCACCCGCTAACCGAGGCATATATACAGCCTGGTCTTCAATTAGTTGAGTCAGGTCATGATAACTTAAACAGGGTTCTAAAAAATCAGCCCTCATCGTAGTAATAATAGCTAAAGGTGATGTGGGTACCCCTGCTACTTGGGTTATCAACTCTATAAAACGTTGTCTTTGTTTCTCCTCTTCCTTAGGACAGAGGGTAAATACTTCCTCAAATTGGTCTATTAATAATAAAATTCGTTGATTGCTGGGAAGTCTGTCAATCAAAGCTGGTAAGCCAGAATCATTAAGTAAGGAATAGATTTCTTTGAGTTCCTGACGGTCAAATAAATTAACTAAAGCCCCCCTTAATTCTGCCAAAGGTTCTACACCGGGCATAATTGGTTCTAATATTTTCCAGCCATTTTTTTCTAACTCTGGAATTAAACCAGCCCGAATTACAGATGACTTACCACTACCGGAAGCACCAATAACTGGGATAAAATTCGTTTCCTTAAATCTTTCTACTAGCTTGTGGATAACCTGCTTGCGCCCAAAAAAGAATCTAGCTTGCTCTTTTTGAAAAGATTCTAAACCCTGATACGGGCAACTTTCATTAACTACTGGGGGAATAGATTGACCATAACTAACTAAACGTAGCGATCGCCCCATTCCCATGCGAATTGGTTCCTGTCCGCTCCCTTGTAACTCATTCGCTATATGGTCAAATAAACTATCTACACTCACATGTCTATCATTACCAGCATTTTTCGCCGATAACCCTTCTAACATAGCTCCCGTAAAAATACTATGCTCCTCACTTTTCCTGGCATAGGCCGATTCAAAACCACGACAAGCAGCTATTAAATAATAATCCTGACGCCCTGTAAAAATACTAAGACTTTGCTTAACTAAATTATCCTCAATCAAATTTCCACTATGACAGCAATCAAATATAACTACCAAACTACTCAAATCTGACTTGGCAATTAAATTATTAATACTCTCCAAAGCGATCGCCCCAATTTGGAAGATAATTTTACTGCCTTCTGCCTTTAACTGAGAATCAGAAGTCGCTAAAAATCCAGCCTCTTCCCCAAATTCATTGGAGACAGTAACACCATGACCTGTAAAATAAATTAACGCCTCTCCCTTTACTGCTTGTTGTTGCAGAAAAGTTTTTAAAGTTTCTATTAGCTTTGCTGACCTAACCTCCCCTGTTAGTAGCTTCACATCCTGATAGTCTCCATACTGTTTGAGTACCTCCGCTACAGCAGTGGCATCTCCCACGGTCTTACTTAAATTACCCAGGGGACTGTTATATTTAGCAATGCCAATGACAAGTGCATATTTTGCCATTACATCAACTCGCTAAAACTGTTTACTAAAGTAACATAAAAAACTAAGTATTTTCTTTGAATACCAAATAAGGAATTTTACAATGACCGACATCCAGAAATTACAAATAGAAGAAGATGGTGCTACTTACACCATATATGTTGATACACGAGAAAATACGGAGATTCCGGAACAAACACAAGTCAATGATGACCGCGAATCCTATGGTTTAGCAGAAGATACCATTATCAAATTAGAGGAAGTTCACTCTTCTATCAGGGCTTATACTAAGTACGCCATTGGAGCCTTTCGCAACTTAGGAGCCGTGGAAGTAGAGGAAATAAATCTCAAGTTTGGCTTAAAAATTGGCGGTAAGACAGGAATTCCAATTTTAACAGAAGGTTCTGCAGAGGCTAACTTTGAAATTCAAGTCAAATGTAAATTTCCCAAGCCAAGCACAAAACTCATGGAATAAGCAAAGCGCTTCCTTTGGGTCCCACATCTTTAGAAGAAGATAATCAACGTAGCGAGTTGATGGACGCAGCCGGGAAGCGCTACGCTTAATTTTTTTCTGCCATAAGCGCCCACAAACTTATCGTCAACCCAATGAATTATCGTGGGCGTAAGCCTCAAAAAATTATTCCCGGCTGCTTAAATTTATAAAAAAGACTGCTTAGTTGGGTTAATGTAGATGGCGGATTGTGTGTCATATTTCTGTGAAAGCCATGACAATAAGCAAGCAGATTTTTTCCAGAAACCTAGTTTATATTCTATTGAGTAAAGACAAATTACATCAATGGGCTTCATTTTTGTAAAAGAAGCTTGAAGTATCTGTAAGGAATTATGAATCAGCAGGAAACAAAAGCATCTCCACCAACACCACTAGTCAAAATCCCTCCTTATACTTGGAATCGCCCCATTGGTTTAGGTTGGGAAAATCCATATACAGTGCGCTACAAAAGTAATATTGACGATGGTCCTTGGCATGGTATGCCCCTTGGTGGTTTTGGCGCGGGTTGTATCGGGCGATCGCCCAGGGGAGAATTTAATTTATGGCATATAGATGGTGGGGAACATGTATTTAAAACAGTCCCAGCTTGTCAATTTAGTATCTTTGAAAATGACGGAGAAACTAAACTTGCTTATGCCTTATCTACTGAAACCCCAGAAGACGGAACTCTAGAAGCTTGGCAATGGTATCCCCCAAGCAAGAAAGAAACAGAATCTCAGATAAATACGGGAATTTACCATGCATTGTATCCCCGTAGCTGGTTTGTCTATGAAAATGTATTAAAAGCAGAAGTTAGCTGCGAGCAATTTTCTCCGATTTGGGAAAAAAATTATCAAGAAACGAGTTATCCAGTAGGTGTTTTTCTTTGGAGTGCAAAAAATCCCACCGATAAACCCATTACCCTAAGCATCATGTTGACTTGGCAAAATATGGTGGGTTGGTTTACTAATTCTTTAAAATCTCCCGAAGTCAAACTCAGGGATGATGGAAGTCCTGTATACGAATACAAACCGCGATGGGGTGAAAGTGCTGGTAATTATAATCAGTTAGTGGAAACGGATGATGCCATTGGTTCTGTTTTAGGGCGAGTGGATGGCGGACAACTTCCCGGTGAAGGTGATGGACAATGGTGTTTTGCTGTCCCCAAAAATTCCCGCCTAGAAGTTTTCTATAATACCCACTGGAATCCACAGGGGTCAGGGGAAGAATTATGGAAAAATTTTAGTGATGACGGTTCTTTAGTAAATGCCAGTGACAATCAAACACCAGCAATTCCAGGACAACAATTAGCTGCGGCCATCGCAGTTAGATTTACCTTACAGCCACAAGAAACCCTAGAAATACCCTTTGCTTTAAGTTGGGATTTTCCAGTCACGGAGTTTGCTGAAGGGATTATATATTTTCGCCGATATACTGACTTCTATAATCGCACTGGTAAAAATGCCTGGGCGATCGCCTCAGATGCTTTAACCCAACACAAAACTTGGCAAGAAAAAATCACAACATGGCAACAACCCATATTAAACCGAATAGATTTCCCTGATTGGTTTAAGATGGCCTTATTTAATGAATTATATGACTTAACCGCAGGGGGGACTCTATGGAGTGCAGCAACACAAGCAGACCCCTACGGTCAATTTGCAGTGTTAGAATGCTTAGATTATCGTTGGTATGAAAGCTTAGATGTCCGCTTATACGGTTCTTTTGGTTTATTAATTCTATTTCCCGAATTAGAAAAGGCTGTAATGACAGCTTTCTCTAGAGCTATTCCCAGCTATGATGAAAAAACTCGCGTAATTGGTTACTACTATACCATTGGGGCAGAAAGTCCTCTGGCTCCACGGAAGTTACCTGGTGCAACTCCCCATGATTTAGGGGCGCCCAACGAACATGTATGGGAAAAAACTAATTACACCAGCTATCAAGACTGCAATCAATGGAAAGACTTAGCATGTGACTTTGTATTACAGTTACACCGCGACTTTATTTACACTGGTTCTACTAATTTAGATTTCTTGAAACAGCATTGGAATTCTATGGTGCAAACCATTAACTATGTCAAAGGCTTTGATATAGATGGAGATGGAATTCCTGAAAATTCAGGTGCCCCAGACCAAACCTTTGATGATTGGCGCTTACAAGGAGTCAGTGCTTACTGTGGTGGGTTATGGTTAGCTACTTTAGCAGCAGCCATTGATATTTGTAAATTTTTACTGATGCCCTCCAGTTACGAATTAAATCCACAAGAGATTCTGGCACAAAGAATAATTTATGAAGATTGGTATCAGCAATCTTCTATTATTTATCAAGAAAAACTTTGGAATGGAAAGTATTATCGTTTAGATAGCAATAGTGGTTCAAATGTGGTCATGGCAGACCAGCTTTGCGGACAATTTTATGTTGGCGCACTAAATTTACCTGATATAGTTCCCAAAGAATGTGCCCAAATGGCGCTGAAAACCGTTTATGAAACTTGTTTCTTAAAGTTTTATGATGGTCAATTTGGCGCAGCTAATGGTTTACTACCTGATGGAAGTCCAGAAAATCCTAAAGCAACCCATCCCCTAGAAGTTTGGACTGGAATTAATTTTGGTTTGGCTGCTTTTATGATGCAAATAGGGATGAAAGACGAAGGTTGGCGTATTACTGAAGCTGTCGTCAAACAAATCTATGATAATGGTTTGCAATTTAGAACTCCAGAGGCGATTACTGCGGCTGGAACTTTTCGCGCCAGCACATATTTAAGGGCAATGGCTATTTGGGCTGTTTATTTTGTGCTAACTTCCTACTCTCCCAGTCAAGATTCTTGGTTATCCCACACTGAGAAAAAAGATAAAGAAGAAATCTAGTCGTCTGTCATATCATCTTTGTCTGGTAAGAATTTGAACCACCATAGCGCTCTTCGTGGCGCGCCAGCAACCTAGAGACAAAAAACACGAAGTTAAGAATTAGAAAAACAGATTCAAGTCCTATTAACCAGACAAAGATGCTTTGACAAACCAATCCCTCAAGCAATTTGCCCCTAAGTGGGCAAATTTTATTTCCTAGAGCCTTGTTGTCAAATCCCACCAGCGACCAATTGTAACAATAAGGTCAGTCCAGTCTTATTACATCTCAAGACTTGGAAATTTTTAGAGATTGTCGGAAATTGGAAAATCCGAGAGAGTCACAAAACTTTATTAAGTCCTAGTTTATCAACAGAAAAGCATAATATAGGCACAACATTTTTAATGCTATTTATATTACATCGCTTGATATTTTGATTGTTTAAAAGTCACATCTATTCTCTATTAATAATGATTTTTTATAGTGTAAATACTTAAAAATAAAGCTAATCAATAAAAAAAAATGCCAAAGAAAAAAGTATCATTTTTATAGGAGATTAACGTAACTACTGGTAGATGCGGATTTAATCAGTTAATTAAAGATGAAAGTCACTTAAAGAAAGCCTAAATTTTTGATAAAGTACAAAATGTTTATTGACGAAAATGCTTTTTATTTAATAAGAATGCATCATAGGATATGGGAAAAATCAGCCGATGATTTAGGTTAATAAAACCTGTATGTATTACTGAGAACCATAAATCAGAAAAAATACGGAAAACTATTTGAGTTGAAATATATCAAATGACTTTGAAAAAAATTTAAATTACTTAAATTACTAATGATGTATCACGAGTAGATAAGTAGACAAGTAAATGAGTAGATAAATAGTAAACAACCCACTACTGCCCTTAAGTTCAGTGGCATTCTCTTGGGATATTTTTAATGACTATAGATAACGAACCAACTGCTAATTATCAAGCATATATCCTCAAGTTTCTAAGACTTGCTGGATTTGATATCAATTTGGCCCAAAATTTTGTGCAGTTTTGGGAAAAAATCGATTTTAAATTAGGTTCAGAAATAGCTAGTTATAATCCAGCTATCGCTAATGATGAGAGACAAGGTTTATTTCTTGTATGTGAAGGAGGGGTGAGGTTATTAGGATTTGATGAAACTCTTTCTAAGGAGGTTCCGATTCAGAGATTGGAGGTAGATGAAGTATTTGGTGGCGATAGTTTATTTTATCAATACTCTTTACCCTATCGAGGAATAGGAGCTAGTGATGGTTGTATTGCTTATTTGTCTTTAACTCGCTTACAGCAGTTGTTAGAGGAGGTGGGGGAGTTAAATCAGTATTTACGGGAAGTTACCAAAGAACGGCAAAAACTATTATTTTTTAAGACTTCAACTGAATTGCGATCGCTCACTAGCCAACACCTAAGACAAATATTGCCCAATGTTGTAGAAAAGAATATCGAAGCTGGTATATCAATAGCTGAAGTCGCATCTGCAAATCAAGGACATTTTTGGTTGCTAGATGGCAAGATTAACTCTGTAAAAGTGGGAAATAGTTGGGGTTATCCCAATCAAACCCTAGGGGATGCCGTAACGGAAACAGATGTAATAACTTATTTTCTAAACGCCAGAGATTGGGATTCCATAGAAACTGTCAAACCAATCAAAAAACACTTACAAGAATTTCCAATCATTTCAACCACCTCAACTACTCAGACCTTTCCCTTGCCTCAGGGCTTCACTTCCCTCCCTTCCCCAACTCCCCCACCTCTTTTGAATCTACCAACTCCACGACTTTGGCGTCGCTATCCTTTTATTGGGCAACAGAGTTTTTCTGATTGTGGTGCAGCATGTTTAGCAATGATTAGTTTGTATTGGGGTAAACGTTTTAGTCTCAACACGCTGAAAAATTTAGCCGGAGTAGATAAAATGGGGGCTTCTATTCAGGGCTTAGGGAAGGCAGCAGAGACTATCGGTTATCATGCAAGACCTGTGAGTGCTAGTTTAAGTCAAATACAATCTCAGCCCCATCCTTGGATTGCTCATTGGCAAGAAAATCATTATGTAGTTGTTTGGCAAATCAAAGGTAATAAAGTTTTAATTTCTGACCCTGCTATCGGTAGGCGATCGCTCACATGGGAACAATTCACAAAAAGTTGGACCCAATACGCTTTACTTTTAGACCCAACAGCCACTCTACTGGCAAACAAAAATGAAAAAATATCCCTGGGAAGTCTATCTTATACTTTTTGGCATAACCGCAATGTCATCTTACAAATCATTTTCGCGTCAATACTATTACAAATATTTGGATTGGCAACCCCCTTATTTATCCAGGTGGTTATTGACCGGGTATTACCAAGTAAAAGTACTGCCAGTTTAAATGTCCTATCCACAGGCTTATTAATATTTGGGATTTGGCGCTTAGGTATTAGTGCCGCACGTCAATATTTATTGGATTATTTTGCGAATCGAATAGATTTAACCTTAGTCAGCGGCTTTATGAGCCATGCATTACGATTACCATTAAGCTTTTTTAGCTCCCGTCAAGTGGGTGATATTGTCACTCGCGTCCAAGAAAACCAAAAAATTCAACTCTTTTTAACTCGTAAGGCAATTAGTTTAACACTAGATGCCCTTTGTGCATCCCTATGTATCGCATTGATGCTTTATTATAGCTTGCGATTAACTGTTGTTGCCCTGGGTATTATTCCACCAATTATAATTCTCACCCTTGGCGCGAGTCCCTTTTTAAATAAATTTTCACGGGAAATTTCTATCGAATCTTCCCTTGCCAATTCCGCAATAGTAGAAATGATAACTGGTATTGCCACTCTCAAAGCTACTACTGCGGAGCGTCCATTACGTTGGCGTTGGGAAGAGCGTTTTACTAGTATGCTTCACTCTCGATTCCGGGGACAAAAATTAGCCAATAGTCTGCAACTTGTGAGAAATTTGATTAACTATACAGGCAGTACTATAGTGCTATGGTATGGGGCAGTTTTAGTCATTGAAGGTAAATTATCGGTTGGGGAGTTTGTTGCTTTTAACTTACTTATTGGTTATGTTATTAACCCGATATCGGCATTATTTGGTTTATGGGATGAATTCCAAGAAATGTTGGTGTCTTTAGAGAAGGTTAATGATGTGTTTGCTTCTCCAGCAGAAGAGAATCCCAAACAACCATTGTTAGTTTTGCCAAAGATTCGAGGTCATATTATTTTTGAAAATGTCACTTTTCGTTATAACCAAGAGGCGGAACGTAACACTCTACAAAACTTGTCTTTTGAGGTGTTACCCGGACAGATAATTGCGATTGTGGGGCGTAGTGGTTCCGGTAAGACAACTTTAGCAAATCTAATACAGAGTTTGTATCGTCCCAATGGTGGAAGAATTTTAATTGACGACCATGATATTAACCTAGTGTCTCCCAATTCTTTGCGTTCCCAGTTGGGAGTTGTTCCCCAAGAAATTTTCTTATTTTCTGGAACAATTCTGGAAAATATTATTTTATATAGCGACGAACTGATTTTAGAGAAGGCGATCGCGGCAGCGAAGTTAGCAGATGCCCATTCTTTTATTCAAAGATTGCCTCTAGGATATAACACTCCTGTGGGAGAGGCTGGAAAATTATTATCTGGAGGACAACGGCAGAAAATAGCTATCGCTCGCGCTATTGCCCGCAATCCTCGGATTCTGATTTTAGACGAAGCAACAAGTGCCCTTGATACTGAGTCAGAAAGACGCTTTTCACAAAATTTAAATCGTTTTTTTGGCGAACGCACTACCTTTATTATTGCTCACCGTCGCTATAGCGTTCGCCATGCCCATAAAATACTTGTTTTAGACAGAGGTATTCTCGTGGAACAAGGTAGCCACGAACAACTAATGGCTATCAGTGGTCTCTATTACCACTTGCTCCAAGAACAGTTATACCTGTAATCTTACTTATATTAGTTATATCCTAGAGAAAAGATATATTTTTTTATTGAGTAATTAAATACATACATTCTTAATAAAAAGCCAAATAACATCTGTTATTAATAATACTCAAAAAAACAATACACTATATTTATCTTATGAGGTTATTAATCACTTTATATATAAAGAAATGATGATAAAAATACTTAAAGTCTAGCAATAAATATTATTACGTCACATTAGTAAGAAGATAAACTAAAAGAATAAAAAGTATTTATAAAGTAAACAATATGACTAAATCAAGTCACACAAATTTTATGCATTACAGCTAGGATGTATTATGGGCTTGAGTTTGATGCTTTTTTATGCATAAGTATTACTGATAAAATGTAATACTAATTATTTTTAAATGCGGTTGTGATAATTTTTCATAAAAAAATTATACTTGAAAAAGTATTTATGAATTATTAATACAGTTATTAACTTGACTGATTACAAGAAACAATGCTGAGACGGGGAGATAAATACATAAATTAGGGGGTATTACCCCTCGGAAAATGGGTACGTGACACAACTTAAAGTTGCACATTACTTAAGTAAATCTCGAAACATATTCAGTAAATTTGACATAGAAACATGCCAATTTGGCAGATGACAGAAACGGCAAAAAATAGTATAAGTACAAATGTTGTTTTTAAAAATAAAAGGTAAAAAACTGCTCGTAGTTCCAATCAGCTGCCAGCAATTTTGTTTGAAAACTCCTAATAGTGTAATAAAAAGGTATAAACCTACCAGGGGAAAAATCATTGTGGATTAGGAGTTAAAACGGTTCCAAGAGTAAAACTGCATCTACCAAAAGGCTGTATCACGGGCACAGGCAATGAAGAATAATTCACGGGCCTTTGTCAAGTGAGTGCCATTCGAGCCATACCGACAGTTTGCACCGGGCAAGCGGTCAAGTTTCCTTTATAAAGGTCAGCTCATGAATAAAATCATCAGGTTCAATGCAGTCGAAACCTCAAGTAAAACTGGAATTTCAGAAACTGGAATTTCAGAAACTGGAATTTCAGCAATTAGCGATCGCGATTTACACTGTGAATCACCTCTGGATAATGAAGTAGTATTTGAAACTAACAAAAGTAAAAATTCGACGGATGATTGGTCTGCTAGTTTGGAGGCTATGTTAGAAGAGCCGCCTTCTCTAGTGCCTTATCAAGTTTTATTTGGTGGAGTTACTTTATTTACGGTTTGTGGATTTTTGGCATGGGTAGGAACAATAGAAGAAGTCAGACGGGCCCGGGGAAAATTTGTGTCTTTAGGAGAAGGGCATAAATTAAAATCACCAGACTTGGCTAAAGTTACCAATGTGACTGTTAAACAAGGAGATTATGTTAAATCCGGTCAGGTCATAGCAGAAGTTGACAGAAGCGATTTAGCACCCTTAGTAATTGGGGGAAGTCGGCTTGGTCAACTCAATGCTTTGATGGAGAAAACCCGTCTGAGAGCTCAATCTCGTATCGCAATGGCACAGGCAAAGGAAAAGGCTATTGAGACCGAGCTTGTGATAAAAACAGCTTCATTGAAAGGCGGTGATGGTATTTTCTCTTCAAAGCTAGTTGGTTATCAAAATAAATCCCCTTTTTATCCAATTATTCAAAGCGATGAGAAATTTAGGACTAGTTTAAAGGATAGCCAAGGGGCTGTTAATTCTGCCTCTGTTAAGGGTTTGAAAAATCTTTTAGCTCAAACTACATCTCAAAGGCGATCGCTGCAATTGGAAGAAAAACGACAAATTGATAAATTGGCTCTGGAAATTAGTTTAGAGCAAAAAAAAATGACAGATGCTTCAAAAAAGCAGGGCAGCCCCAAACTCAAAAAAGAGCCAAGATTTTTAGTTGCACCAACCAATGGAGTGATTGCATCTTTGAATGTAACTCGCAATCATGGGCAGATTCAGAAAGGGGAAACAATTGCCAAAATAGTTCCCAAAGACGCCCCTCTAGCTTTAGAGACAACCATTGCTAAAGAAAAAGTTGGTTTAATTGAAGTCGGAATGTCGGTCAAACTCAAATTTAAAGAAAACTCTTTTCCTGAAGACCGTAGAATCCCTGGGAAAATAATCTCTATTTCTGAAGATGTAAAACAAAATCAAAAATACTCTTCTAGACATAGGGTAATTGTGGAATTACTTTCCGATGCCATAAACGATTATAAAAGCAGCAGTTTTTTAAAACCCGGCCAAACAACAACAGCAGAAATCATAGTCAGCCATCGAACAATGGATATGTTGCTTGAAAATATCAAGCCATTACATAAAGGCAGACTCAATTTAGCAAGCTAAATTAGCATTTCCCACAAGTCTCAAACTATTCCTCCTATTGACTTTACGCAAACGATAAAGACTATGAATCAAGAAATTACCAACATTAGCAACAACTCCGAGAAAACAATCCAACCCGAAAAATTTGACCAAGTGGTAGAGGCGATTCTCGCAGGAAAATATTCTTGGGCATGTGTATTAATTTTACGATTCTCTGGTTACAACCCCTTACACTACATACCTTATCGCACCTACAACAGATTACTAAAAGAAAATGCTCAAGTTCGTCGAGGCAATCAAAAGTCAACGGAAGGCATTAGAATTGGTAAACAATCTTCTGAAAATATAATCGGAAGTAAAACTAACCAAGGTTGTTTAAACCAAATTAAAGACCTAGCATATTTAGAAGTGGTAGGAAAGAAACAAAAAACGGAAATTCGTGGTGGTAATATTCATCAATGGCTAGACATTCAAATGCGAGATTATCAAGTTATGGAACCTGAATTGCGCCAAAAATCCCACGAACATTTACCTCTTCTTTGCTGTGACTTAAATTAATCTAACTTGATTTCATATTTGGTCCTTTGGATTCAAATAAATCCAGAAGCCAAATACTTAACCCTATTATGTCAAGATATCGGCTTGTATTACCCCTTTGTTTATCGACAATAAAGGGGTTACAAATACTCAGTGGCTAATGGCTAATGGCTAATGGCTAATGGCTAATAGCTAATGGCTAATGGCTAATAACTTAAGTTACTATAGCAGTCCTAAATCATTTGTAAAAATTATGACTATCGAGATAATTATTTTTCTTTGCCTCTAGCCTATCGCCAACGGTTGGTATGGACAAAATCTTGCCACTGTCCGTGGCAAAGTTTTGTGTCTTTGCGTGGTTTATTACAACTGTTTTTCACAAATCAAATAAGATTCCTATAGTTATCTAAAAATACCTATTTTTAGGTGTCTAGCTGTAAAATTAAGTATCTAGCAACACTCTAAAACCATATTCTTATATCCCCACAATACTTTTACAAGTCGTAACTAGGAACTTACGTTGATAGCTAATGGCTATTTCTAATTATTTGTGTTTGGTATCAGTCATAATAGAATTTATATCCCATCAAGTCTGATTCAGTTGATAAGTAGATGGGTATCATAAAGTTTTGTTTATAGCCAGGGAAGAGCGCCGTTGCTGTTAAAAGGCGCATTTCTCATTACAGTTATTCCTATTAAATTTATCTCAAAAAACTGCCATTTTGGCACAGATTTCAGAAAAAAGTAATCTACAGTTATAAATAACAACTACAACTTAGTTAATAAACTATCTGCTTTTATCATTAGGGATACAAATGCAGAATTTAACATATATAATAAATGGAGGTGATTTTCAAGGTAAATTATCAAAGATAATTTAATTTTTCAGCATCTATAATATTAGAATAATAGCAACTACAATTGGTGGTTAAAATTTGAATTTTATTAGTTGTTGATTTAATAAAATTCAAAATTTAAAGTAATTGCTAAACAATATTATCAGTCTGTGTAACTGAAAAATTATGCGTTTATATTTGCGTTTTTACTATCATACCTAGTCCTCTAATTAGGATTGTCAGGGCTTGGAAAGCTTGCAAGTGATACAACATTCATGGAAGTTATAATTTTTATAGCTTCTTTTTTTATTCACTTTTATAAAAACACGTATAAATACTTAATAAATTGCTGAGTACTTCCGTATTTTCCGCAGTTATGTTTTTTAATTTTATAAGTTAAAAAATAAAGAGTTACTACTTATAACTAATACTGCCTTTGATTAAATCAACATTTATGTAGCTGCTTACCATATATTACAAATAGAGTTAGTCTAAGTTAGAGATTTTTCTTGAATTTAGTCCTAAAATAGTACAAAATACTAGCTGAAATCTAATGATACAGCTACTAACAGGATAATCAAAGCCAAATTATTTATGTTTATTCTATAAAATCAACAAAATTCAATTTTAATTTAAGGTTAGATAAGCCTTGACTACTTGAAAATAAAAAGAAAACGATGCCTACTCTATATAATTAGGGTAGGTTTAGGCATATTGAATTACTATAATAAACAATAACAATGAATGAATTTAATAAATCAGTAATTGAACCAGAAGAAATAATTAACTTTCTCAAAAGTGAAATAAATCTCAAGGATATTTGTCATCAGATTTTATGTAAAAGAGTAATCGCTAGGTTTTGCATGGAAAATAATATTAGTCTATTGGAAGAAGAAATTAAAGCAGAAGCAGAAAAGCAGCGTAGAGTATTAGGCTTAGAAAAAGCATCTGATACAGTAGAATGGCTGAGAGATGAACTTATAAGTGCGGAAGATTGGGAAGAAGGGATTCGCAGTCGTTTGCTAGCGGGGAAAGTCGCCGAGTATTTATTTGCTAAAGAAGTAGAGAAATTTTATATTAAAAACCGTCTGGAGTTTGAGCAAATTCTTTTATATCAAATACTTGTTAAAGATGAAAAACTAGCCCAGGAACTTTATTATCAAATAGAGGAACAGGAAATTAGTTTTTTTGCAGCAGCTCGCATTTATGATGTTGATGAAAAGCGTCGGCTTCAGTGTGGTTATGAAGGAAAAGTATATCGTTTTTCTCTGCCTCCGGATATTGCCGCAATTTTATTTAGCACTTCCGCGAAACAATTAATCGGTCCCCTGAAGACTGACCAGGGCTATAATCTTTTTCTCGTAGAAGAATTGATACCTCCTGAATTGGATTCACATCGCTTCCAAGAAATACTAGACAATATGTTCCAGCGGTGGCTTACAGCAGAGGTTGAAGCATTACTAGATAATTAGTTCACATCTTGCACCTGTTATAACCTCTAAATAAAGGAAACTAAGTATCGACAGATTTAGTGACTGAGTTCTGACCTGCCAGGGACTGAAAGTCCCTGTCTAATAGCTAAAAGTCCTCTGAAAGAGGACTAAAAAAATATATTTTTAGTGTAATATTTGTTACATGTCTATATTATTCCAAGTCTTTTTGCGTAAAGGTGCAAGATATGACATAGTTCTATTTTTTGTTATTAACCTAAGTTGCTAATAGTCTGTCACATCATCTTTATCCAGTGAAAGGTTGAACCACTAGTTCAAATTTCCACTCGACAAAGATGGTGTGACAGACTACTAAATGCAGTGAGTGTATTTTATGCAGGGATAGCCGCAACTGGCACTGCGGCTCATGTTCGCTGGGCTGTCTTCCC
>Ga0114939_10001678_pt1 | contig 17241 bp, 23 predicted proteins | sample AshMeaCrysSpring_FD_87196 | JGI IMG/M metagenome (GOLD analysis project Ga0114939, IMG submission 87196) | Groundwater microbial communities from Big Spring, Nevada to study Microbial Dark Matter (Phase II) - Ash Meadows Crystal Spring | ecosystem: Environmental > Aquatic > Deep subsurface >... | reverse complement strand
TTATTCAATAGTTCTACAGAGCTAAATAATTTTTGTGCTTTAATTTCATTTGTTAAATTAAATAATTGATTTTCAAAATCATTTAAAATGTTTTCTAATGGAATATTAGTTATATAACCTGAATTAATTGCTTCATAACCTAATTTAATTAAAGAACGTCGTAAAAACTTATCTTTAACTAATCTTATATATTCTTCAAGATAAACTAAATTTGGAATTTGACTTATAAGTTCTATTAAAACTTTTATTCCACCAATTTTTTGTAATAAACCATTATCTTGTAAAAATGTAGTTAAAGTAAAAATATCAATCAATAATTTATTTTTATACATAAAAATAATAGCTTTATAAATTTCTTGATGATTTTTAAAATAAAAAGCTTCAACTGAAAGCGTTCGTATTGTAATTTCAATTGCTTCAGAGTTTATTAATAAACAGCTTAATATAATTTTTTCTGCCAAAAAATTATGTGGTAAATATTGTTTTATTAATACCTGTCCATTTTTTGTATTAAATTGTCCCATTATTTAATTTAAAAAACTAATTAAAGTTAAAACATTGTAATTTTAATTTATTAACATTATAATTTTATTAGTGCGTCCTTAGTTCAGTTGGTAGAACGCTAGTCTCCAAAATTAGATGTCGAGGGTTCGAGTCCTTCAGGACGCGGTTCTCTTATTTTAAGAGGTTTTTATTATTAATAGAATTTAACGAAATTAAAAATTTTTTATTCAAATATTTCACTAAACTTTTATGGCTAAAAAAATTACTGCGTTAATAAAACTTGCTTTACCAGCAGGAAAAGCAACACCTGCACCACCAGTAGGACCTGCTTTAGGGCAACATGGTGTAAATATTGCGGCATTTTGTAAAGAATATAATGCTCGAACTAATGATAAAACAGGACTTATCATACCTGTAGAAATTTCAGTTTATGAAGATAGAAGTTATACATTTATTCTTAAAACACCTCCTGCTTCTGTTTTATTAGCTAATGCAGCTAAAATTAAAAAAGGTTCATCAACACCAAATCGAATAAGTGTAGGATCTGTTACAAAAGCACAACTTGAGGAAATTGCAAGTATCAAATTACCAGATTTAAATACTACAAAATTAAGTAGTGCAATTAAAATTGTTGAGGGAACTGCCCGAAATATGGGTATCTCCATTGTAGATTAAATTAAAATTAAATAAGTTTTTAATGGAGAAATTTTATGCGAAAGTTATCGCGTCGACAAAAAGAAAATATAAAAAAAACTACAAATATAGTTTATTCAAATTTAGAAGAAGCAATCAAAGTTTTAAAAGATACAGCAACAACCAAGTTTGTTGAAACTGTTGAATTGCATGCAAATTTAAATATTGATCCAAAATATGCGGATCAACAATTACGTACAACTGTAACTTTACCAAATGGAGTTGGAAAAGAAGTTAAAATTGCTGTTTTAACAAATGAAGAAAATTTTAAAGAAGCGGAATTCTCAGGTGCAGATATTATTGGAAATGATGATTTAATTCAAAAAATAACTCAAGGAGACATTCAATTTGATTTATTAATTGCAACTCCAAATATGATGCCAAAGCTAGCAAAACTTGGTCGAGTATTAGGTCCAAAAGGATTAATGCCATCACCAAAATCTGGAACAGTTACTAATACATTAGAAGTGACGTTAACTGAATTTAAAAAAGGTAAATTTGAATATAAAGCTGATAAAACTGGAATTGTACATGTTAGCTTTGGAAAAGCTAATTTTAGTGATCGACAATTAATTGAAAATTTAACTGCTTTATATAAATCTATCGAACAAAATCGTCCATCAGGTGTAAAAGGAAAATATTTTAAAAGTTTATTTATTTGTACAACAATGGGTCCATCTATTAAATTAGATTTAAATATTTTTATTTAAATCTTTACAACTAAATTTAAAAATTTATAATTTTATAATATAAATAATATTTATTATGTCAGAAAAAATTGATCAAATTGTTGAAAGTTTAAAAACTTTAACATTATTAGAAGCTTCAGAACTAGTATCAAAAATTGAAGAAACATTTGGAGTCGACGCTTCTGCAAGTGTAGGTGCAACAATGGTAATGGCTGCACCAGCTGTTGTAGAAGAAGTCGAAGAAAAAACTGAATTTAATGTGACACTTGATGAAGTTCCTGCCGATAAAAAAATTGCAATATTAAAAGTTGTACGTAGTATTACTGGTTTAGGTTTAAAAGAAGCTAAAGAATTAGTTGAATCAGTACCAAAAATCATTAAAGAAAATATAGCAAAAGATGCAGCAGAAGATGTTAAAAAACAACTTGAAACAGCAGGTGGTAAAGCATCATTAAGTTAATTTATATTTTTATAATGTCAACTAAAACTAACTAATAATAAATTACTTTAGTTGACATAATTAAATTAAATGTGTTATTATAATATGTACATATAAATTATTATAAATATACGTAAAATAATAATATAAAGTTGAAATTTAAAAAATATTTCATACTTCGCGGAGTAGAGCAGCCTGGTAGCTCGTTGGGCTCATAACCCGAAGGTCAGTGGTTCAAATCCATTCTCCGCTAGAAATTTTGATAAAATAATGAAAAAATTTTTTTTTTTATTAAAATTATATATTGAACGTTAAACATTTATAAAGTTTTACAGATGACATTAAATTTACAAACACCTTTTCCTACTTTTGGTGGAAGTACTGGCGGCTGGTTACGTGCAGCTGAAGTTGAAGAGAAATATGCTATTACTTGGAATAGTCCTAAAGAGCAAATATTTGAAATGCCGACTGGTGGAGCAGCAATAATGCGTAATGGAGAAAATTTATTATATTTAGCCCGTAAAGAGCAGTGTTTAGCATTAGGAACTCAGTTACGAACTTTTAAAATAAATAACTATAAAATTTATCGAATTTTCCCAAGTGGTGAAGTTCAATATTTACATCCAAAAGATGGTGTTTTTCCAGAAAAAGTAAATCCAGGACGGACATCTGTTAATAGTCGAGGCTTCTCAATTGGTAAAAATCCAAACCCTGCTTCGATCAAATTTAGTGGAATTAATACATATGAAAGTTAATTAATAATTAAGATTAGTTTTGTAGCTAATCTTTTGGCGAGATGGCAGAGTTGGTCGATTGCGTCTGATTTGAAATCAGATGAATCTTTGCAGGTTCCGTGGGTTCGAATCCCACTCTCGCCTATAATTTTTCTATTTTTAAATTTTATAAAATTTAAATTTTGCTTAACTGTGTTTAAATATTTTAAGAATTATTGTATGAATAAGGTCTACGATTGGTTTGAAGAACGACTTGAAATTCAGTCAATTGCTGATGATATGACTAGTAAATATGTACCTCCACATGTAAATATTTTCTATTGTTTTGGTGGAATCGTTTTAACATGTTTTTTAGTACAAGTTGCAACTGGTTTTGCTATGACATTTTATTATAGACCAAGTGTTGTTGATGCATTTGCTTCAGTTGAATATATTATGACCAGTGTTAACTTTGGTTGGTTAATTCGTTCAATTCATAGATGGTCAGCTAGTATGATGGTTATGATGCTGGTATTACATATATTTCGAGTTTATTTAACAGGAGGTTTTAAAAAACCACGTGAATTAACTTGGGTAACTGGAGTAACTTTAGCAGTTGTTACAGTTTCATTTGGAGTAACTGGTTATTCATTACCATGGGATCAAGTTGGATTTTGGGCATGTAAAATTGTAACAGGCGTACCTGCTGCTGTACCTATTGTTGGACCTCCATTAGTTTTAATATTACGTGGTGGTGAAAGTGTTGGTCAAGCGACATTAACAAGATTCTATAGTGCACATACTTTTGTTTTACCTTTGGCTGCGGCTGTATTAATATTAGCTCATTTTTTAATGATTCGTAAACAAGGTATTTCAGGACCATTATAAATTAAAATATTAAATATTTATAGAAGAAAAGGTAAATATAGAATATACAATTATATGTTCCTAAAATAATGTTCTTAGAAAAAAAAGATAAAAAATTAATCAATTTTTGTTTTATCTATTTAATTAAAAAAAAAATATACATATTAATAAATTTCTTATGTCAATAATCAAGAAACCAGATTTAACTGATCCAAAGCTAAGAGCTAAATTAGCAAAAGGAATGGGTCATAACTATTATGGAGAAGTGCGAACAGAAAGCTAAATATTGACGTTGCAGATAATTCTGCTTTCATGGTTCAAAAAAAAGAAATAAAACCTACAGCTAACCTAATGGGGAAACCCTGAGGGGACAATAGCATGCTGTCGAAAGGATGGTGAGTTTGAAATCACTAGAACAAGAGGTCATCCTGAGGTTAATGAAACAAGGATAAAGTTATACTACCTGAAGGCTAGAAGAAAGGCGGGTCCTAATAACCGAATGACATAAGTGATAATCGGTCATAACTATATACCATTGGATAAAGTTCACCGGTCCAATGAAAAGAACCTATGTAGTCCTTAGCTCTGAAACATGAGAATTACTTCGAACGGCCATCCTAAACTTCAATATATTCGTCTTATTTAGAAACTGTATAGTTCGCTAAGGGGAGCAATCTCTATGCGAAAAGAGCCCCTTTTAGGGGCAGGAAATTCACACTGATATTGTCAATTTATTATTCTCGGAGGAGAACATTTTATGAAAGCAATAGAGAGACTTTCAGTAATTCGACATCAAAGTGAAATCAACAAGAATTGGAAACATAAGGAGTTATTTCGAATTTTACGGAAAGACGATATTTGGATAGCCGCTTATGAAAACATAAAGAGGAATAAGGGTGCATTAACACCAGTAATAACAAAGGAAAACTTGAATGAAATTAGCTTAAAAAGGTTAGAAAAACTTCGTGAAAAAGTTGTTAACGAAAGTTACCAATTCAAAGCGCTAAATGAAATTCACATCCCAAAATCAGATAGTCGAAAAAGATCATTAGGATTGCCTACAGTAAATGATAAAATCATTCAAGAAGTAATACGTATGATACTTGAAGCTATTTATGAACCTTGTTTTTCAAAACAAAGTTTCGGTTTCCGTCAAGGTCTTGGGACACATGATGCACTTGAACATATTGAGTCAAAATTCTGTAGCGTAGACTGGGTTATCGAAGGTGGTATCGTAGGGGTATACCCAACTATTGATCATAAACAATTATGTAAAATTTTAAGCGATAAAATTAAAGATTTTAGGTTCATAAACCTAATACGTAAATTACTAAAATGTGGGATTTTGCAACAAGGAAAACTTACTCAGTCAAACTTTAGTGTTCTTCAAAAAAGTATTGTATCACCAATACTTGCAAATATTTATTATAATGAATTGGATGAATGGGTACAAAAAAAGGCAAAAATACTAGAACAATCTCAGACAAATCAACGAAAGCAAAATTACAAACAACAGTCTTACCAAATTTTTAATATAACAGAGCAAATAAAAAAACTGAACAAAAGGTCAAAAGAGTATAAGATTCTCTTAAAAGAGTTAAAAACTATAAAAAGGGAAAGAGCTAAGATAGCTACAAAACGTGTTCAAATTGAATACGTTCGTTATGCCTATGACTGGATGATTGGTATAAGTGGAGATAAAGTTTTAGCAAGAGAATTAAAAGCGGAAGTCACTAATTTTGTAGAAATAAGATTGAAACAAACAATCCACTGTATAAAAACGAAGATTACTGACTTAAGGGCTGGTAAAACGAACTTTCTAGAATATGAAATATATCTACCACGAAATCGAAAAATCAGTTCTTCTATTAGTTCTGGCACTCGAACAATTTGTCGAACAAACTCTCAAGTACGATTTGATATTCCAATGAATTCAGTTCTTAAAAAAATGGAGGAAAGAGGTTATATTAAAAAGTTAGTTAAAGGACATCGTTCAATCAGTAAAGTCAGTTATACAAGGTTAAAAGATATACTGATCGTAAAGCATTTTACACATGTTTGGACAGAATTAGCTAATTACTATTCAGGATGCACTAATCTTGCAAAACTGCAATATATCCACTATCTTTTACATCTATCATGTGCTATGACTTTAAGCCATAGACATCGATCAAGTATAAAAAAAATATTTGCAAATCACGGAGAAACATTAACTGTATCGAATGGTAAAGTTAAAACTAGCTTTCCTTATCGGAAGGAGTGGTCCATAACCAAAAAAATATGGCAAAACAAACGTCATTTTGTTGCTCCATTTCATATTTACGTGAACCGAATCTCTTGATCACAATAAATGCCGAATTTGTCAGTCAAAGGATTTTATTCAAATGCACCATGTTAAAAATATCCGTTTTTACGAATACCTTTATGCTCGATTCTAGAAATAAATGTCTTTGTTAAATCGGAAGCAAATTTAATTCTACAAAGAATCTTAGAAGAAAGTTTATAATAGCATTAGTTTAACAAATTTAAAAGAAGCATAAATTTAATTGGCAAGAAATAACCTTTTTAATACGAGAAACAACATATTATGGATGTCGATCTTATAAGTTTTCTCTCCATTATCACAGCCGGTTATTAACTTGTCTTGGTTTGGGCCGTTTAAAAAAAAATGACTAATTAATATAATTTTATATATAAAAATATATATATAAAAAAAGGTTATTGTTTGAATAATAAAGGACGAGCAAATTCTATAAGATACATAACAGGATGACTTTTATTTATCGGCGTTGCTTTATTGTGTATGAATAAAATAACACATCTTACCGTTACTAAACTTCAAGATCCTCAAGATAAAATTCCTCAAGTTAATAAGGAAATAAATTAATGGCTTTCGTTCCTTGGATAGTCCATCAATTTGGAAAATTTTGTCATAGATATTATGACGGATTTATAGATACTAAACTAGATTCTAACAAAAACTCTGTTAAGGTTCGATTTATATATCAAATTCCGATTTCCGCCAGTGAGGCAGGAAAAAGACCCATAAATGAATTTTTAAGACCGGGTGACCCAGACAAAGTTATTATTGCGATCCACAAAGTTTGCAATACTGAAAACTTGAGTAAAATTGGTTTTGTAGAGGCTATGAATTATTTTTCTAAAACAGTTTTAGCTGTTGCAAGCGAAGTAATTCATGGTGCATGTACAAACCTTTTACTTTTAATATAATAAATAAAAAAAAATTGATGTCGTTGAATTTCTAGAGAGCCGTATGTGGTGAAAGTCGCAAGTACGGTTCGGGAACAGACTTCTGTGTTACTTTTTTTAAAGATGCAGTTGTCGAGTTTCATCCTGCATGGCCAAATGATATTTTATTTGTATTCCCAATTTGTATTTTAGGTACATTTGCATGCTGTATAGGTTTAAGTGTTATGGCACCTACACAATTAGGCGAACCTGCAGATCCATTTAATACTCCTTTAGAAATTTTACCTGAATGGTATTTTTTCCCAACATTTAATTTATTACGTGTATTACCTAATAAATTATTAGGTGTATTAGCAATGGCTTCAGTTCCATTAGGGTTAATTACAGTACCTTTTATTGAGAATGTAAATAAATTTCAAAATCCGTTTCGTCGACCAATTGCTAGTTTAGCTTTTATAGTTGGATTTATTACAGCTGTTTGGTTAGGAATTGGTGCATGTTTACCTATTGATAAAGCTGTTTCACTAGGGTTTTGGTAAATCTTTTATTTCAAACTATTCGTTTTAATTTAAATTAAAACGAATAGTTTGAAATAAAACTTAACTCAAATATATTAATCAATTAAAATTCCAAATTAATTGATTAATATATTTGAGTTAAGTTTTATAGCTATTCCAAAATAAATTAAAATTCCAAAAGCTGTTAAAATGTTAAGTGATTTTTGTGCTGAACTTGGTGAACCTAATAAATCACTTTTTGTTGCAAAACTTGACAAACCTATACTTTCTTGTGGCATACGCAAAAAAATTATTAGAATTAAAAAAATACTTATTAGAAATCCGATTTGTTTTAACATATAGATATAAAGATATAACCTTCGATCATTAATAAATTAATTTTCAATTTCAAAAACTTCTTTAAATACTTTATTAACTTTATCACCTGAATCAATTGATTCTAAAGGATCTTTTCGTAAACGATGACGTAAACATAAAGTTATAGTTTTTGCAATATCTTCAACAGTTACTTTAGTACGGCCATTATAAGCAGCATGTGCTTTAGCTGCTCGATTTGTTACAATATCACCTCGTAAACCATCAACGTCTAAACAACTACAAACTTCTGAAATTTTTACTCGTAAATCATAATCTAATTCAATTGTTGGTAATAATTTTTGAGCTGCAACAATTCGATTCCGTAATTCTTGTTGTTGTGGTTCATAATTTTCTATCCAAACCATAGGCATTTGATCAAAAGATGTACGTTCTTCAACAACTTTTACTCTTAATATAGGATCTTTAACCGTACGTATTTCAGCATGCATACCAAATCGATCTAACAATTGTGGTCTTAATTCGCCTTCTTCAGGATTTCCAGAACCAACTAATACAAATCGAGCCGGATGACGAACAGAAATTCCTTCTCGTTCAACAGTATTCCAACCTGAAGCTGCTGAATCTAATAAAATATCAACTAAATGATCATCTAATAAATTTACTTCGTCAACGTATAAAATACCTCTGTTAGCTTTTGCTAATAAACCAGGTTCAAAAGCTTTAACACCTTCTGTTAAAGCTTTTTCAATATCAATGGTTCCACAAACTCTATCTTCTGTTGCTCCAAGAGGTAGATCAACCATTGGAATTTTTATAAATTCTGTTTCAATAGTCTCATTATTTTGAATAGCTAATTTAACTTCATTACTCATTAAATCTAAATCAGATTTATGAGAATTAAACGGATCACCTTTTATTACTTCAATTTCTGGAAGTAAATCTGCAATTGCACGAATTGTTGTTGATTTCCCAGTTCCACGATCACCCATAATCATAACTCCACCAATTTTTGGATCAATCACATTTAATTGAAGTGCTAATTTCATTTCTTCTTGTCCAACAATTGCTGTAAATGGGAAAACGGGAGTCGTAAATTTTTTTAAATTTTCTGTTACCATATCTATTATTATATTATTAATATAGAAAGTTTTTTTTTAATTAATATTCAGTTTTTTAATAGTCGTTTAAAATTTTTTATTCATAAAGTGTTGAACCTAATCGAATAGCTAAAATACCAGCTAATAAAGCAATACATAATGCTGTATAAACTTGTGAATCATAAATCATAAGAAACTCCTTTTTAAATTTAAGATTATTTTGATTCTAAAGAATTTAATATGGTAAATTATAAAAAAACGTTGGATAAATTTTTAAGTTTATATATTATATATATAATTGTAAATTAAATTAAGAAAAATCATTTAATTTAATTTAGATAATTTTTATTACCAACTAGATTTTGTTACTCCAGGTAATAAACATTGATGAGCCATTTCTCGAAAAACATGACGTGATAATCCAAAATCTCGAAATACTCCACGTGCTCGACCAGTTTTCCAACATCTATTTCGAATTCTAGTTTTAGAGCTGTTACGGGGTAGTTTTTGTAATTTTGAGTGAATTTCAAGTTTTAAAGTAAAACTTTTTTCATTTTTATATTTTTTTAATAAATCAGCTCGTTTTAAATAATATTTTTTATATAATTTGATGCGTTTTTTTTCACGCTCAATCATACTTTTTTTTGCCATAAAATAATTTATAAATAATTATTTGAATATAAAACTTTTGGAAATAAATTAAATAAAAATAATTTTTTAATTTAGTTTATGTTATATTTAGAATTTTGGCAAGTAAATTAAATTTCTATTTTTAAGTTACTCTAAATATATAAGAAAATGTTTAAAAAATTATTGAATTTCTTAAGTTTTAAAAAAATTTAGAGAACCAGAATTATTAAATTTCAATCAATCTATTGTTTTTAATTATTAATAATTAAAATTAAAATTTCTAAAGTCTAAAAATTGTTCATTAATTTCTATTGAAATTATATAATTTTGTTATTTGATAATTAATAAAATCAAATCAATATTTGAATATTAAAAAAAATTAATTAATTTACTCTAATTTTTTTCATCTTTGCTTATAATATTATATTAGCTAACTTTTATGTAGTTTAGTTGTAAGAAAGTCAAAAACCGTTATTTATATTGAGGAATGTATTACTATGGCATTACCATGGTATCGTGTTCACACTGTTGTTTTAAATGACCCTGGAAGATTAATTGCCGTTCATTTAATGCATACAGCTTTAGTTGCTGGTTGGGCTGGATCTATGGCGTTATACGAATTAGCTATTTTTGATCCATCAGATCCTGTTTTAAATCCAATGTGGCGTCAAGGCATGTATGTTATGCCATTTATGACGCGTTTAGGTATTACTGATTCTTGGGGTGGTTGGAGTATCACTGGTGAGAGTGTTTCAAACCCTGGGATTTGGAGTTTTGAAGGTGTAGCTTTATCACATATTATTTTATCAGGTCTATGTTTTTTAGCTGCTATCTGGCATTGGGTTTATTGGGATTTAGAGTTATTCCGTGATCCAAGAACAGGAGAACCTGCTTTAGATTTACCAAAAATTTTTGGTATTCATTTATTTTTATCAGGTTTAGTATGCTTTGGTTTTGGAGCATTCCATGTAACAGGCTTATTCGGACCTGGCATTTGGGTTTCAGATGCATATGGAATTGCAGGAAAAGTACAACCTGTAGCACCATCTTGGGGTGCAGATGGTTTTAATCCATTTAATCCTGGTGGTATTGCATCACATCATATTGCAGCAGGTATTTTTGGTATTTTTGCAGGAATTTTCCATTTAACTGTAAGACCACCTCAAAGATTATATCGTGCATTAAGAATGGGTAATATCGAAACAGTTCTATCAAGTAGTATTTCAGCAGTATTCTGGGCTGCTTTTGTAACATCAGGAACTATGTGGTATGGTGCTGCAACAACTCCAATTGAGTTATTTGGTCCAACACGTTATCAATGGGACAGTGGTTATTTCCAACAAGAAATTGAACGACAAGTTGAAGCTTCAGTAAGCGAAGGATTATCTGAAAGTCAAGCTTGGTCACGAATTCCAGATAAATTAGCATTTTATGATTATATTGGTAATAACCCAGCAAAAGGTGGTTTATTCCGTGCTGGTGCAATGAATAAAGGAGATGGTATTGCTGAAGCTTGGTTAGGTCATCCGATTTTCCGAGATAAAGAAGGACGTGAATTAACAGTTCGTCGTATGCCAGCTTTTTTTGAAACTTTCCCAGTTATTTTAGTTGATAAAGATGGTATTATTCGTGCTGATATTCCATTCCGTCGTGCTGAATCAAAATATAGTATTGAACAAGTTGGTGTAACAGTTGATTTTTATGGTGGTAAATTAAATGGTCAAACATTTAAAGATGCACCAACAGTTAAGAAGTTTGCACGTAAAGCACAATTAGGAGAAGTTTTTGAGTTTGATAGAACAAGTTTAGAATCAGATGGAGTATTCAGAAGTAGTCCTCGTGGTTGGTATACTTTTGGTCATGCTAATTTTGCTTTATTATTCTTCCTTGGTCATTTATGGCATGGTGGAAGAACAATTTTCCGCGACGTATTTACTGGTATTGGAGCAGAAGTAACAGAGCAAGTAGAATTTGGTGCATTCCAAAAAGTTGGTGATAAAACAACGAAAAAACAAGGTGCTGTATAAAGTATCGTTAGTTTTTTAAGTTTCTTTATAATTTAAATAGGATTAAACAATGGAAGCGTTAGTTTATACATTTTTACTTATTGGTACTTTAATTGTAATTTTCTTTGCTGTATTTTTCCGAGACACACCTCGAATTATTAAAAAATAAAACCAAATAAAATGGTTTTATTTTTTAATCCTCATGTTCTTCAAATGGATCACGTAAATTTTTAGAAGCGGGTCCGAATGCTGTATATATAGAATATGTGGTAATTCCTAAGAGTAAACTTGATACAAAAATTACAATAATAGTTGCTGTTTCCATGTTATATATTTCTCTAAATTAACAATTTATTATTATATAACATATACTAGAAAATTAATTTATTAAAAATATAAATATTTTTATGGCATTACGAACAAGATTAGGTGAAATTTTACGCCCATTAAATGCTGAATATGGTAAAGTTGCTCCAGGTTGGGGAACAACACCAATTATGGCTGTAGTAATGGCTGCATTCTTAGTATTTTTACTAATTATTTTACAGATTTATAATTCATCATTAATTATTGAAAATATTGATGTAGATTGGACTAACAGTATTGTATAATACAATAAATAATAATTTAAAAGGTTTAAAAATCCTTTTAAATTATAAAAATAAAATAAATCAAAAATATAAATATATGGATATTATAAGTCTAGGTTGGGCCGCTTTAATGACAATGTTTACATTTTCATTAGCCTTAGTTGTTTGGGCTCGAAATGGTTTCTAATTATTTAAACTTTTTGTAATACTTAAAATCAAAAATATTATGGAATTAATCAGACAAATATTCCCTTATGCAAGTCCTGAAATTGTTAGCGCAGCAGTTATCTGTTTTTTTATGACTTTATTCGGTCTTTCTTTAGGATTTGCTTTATTAAAAATTCAAGGTGAATAAAAAATATTTAATAATAATTGACAAATTCAACTATGAGCTGCTTACATCAACTAATAAAACAAGTGATAGTAAACTCTTAAAAGATATATAAAAAACTATTTATTTCTGTTAAATAGTCTTTATATATCTTTTAATTTATTTTAATTTATTTTTTATTTAAAATTTAATTTTAAAACGGGACTGACGAGACTCGAACTCGCAACTTCCGCCGTGACAGGGCGGTGCTCTAACCGATTGAACTACAATCCCATATTTACAAATAAGTTTAATTAAACTTTTTTTGTATGTCAACTTTTTCTTATATTTAATTTTTAATAAAGGAGAAACAGGGATTCGAACCCTGGGTACAAATAATTGTACGATAGATTAGCAATCTATTGCTTTCGACCGCTCAGCCATTTCTCCTCAACTAAGAAACTTGAAATTTTTTAATCTCAAAAATTTGAAAAAAAAATAATAGTAGATGGCTCTGGTTGGATTTGAACCTACGACCTTGGGCTTATGAATCCCCTGCTCTAACCACTGAGCCACAGAGCCTTATACTACTTTGTTATAAAAAATTTTATCATATTTTAAATAAAAGATAATAATAATAATCTAGATTACTTTTAAAAAATTCAATTTTGTTAGAAAATAAAAATCAGTAAAAATTATATATAATTTTTAATTGTAGTAAAAGAATTAATGATTATAATTTTTATATGAACGATTTTTGGAATAATATATCTCGTTATCCACGTTTTTTTATTAGTAGTTTAGTAGGTCTAATTTTCGTTATTTTAACACCTTTTCAAAATTTATTTAAAATTAAAAAATTTCGTATTATTTTGATTATATTTTTTTTATTATTCATTATAATTTTATATAATATTATTGTGAATATGATAGGTTTATAAAATTTATTTAATTAATAATTTAATAATGTTTAAAAGAAGTAAAGAAGCATTAAAAACTGACAGATATGAAATAAAAAAAACTGCTGCATTTGCTTTAATGGATACTTTAATTCGTAATAATACTCGTTTTATTTTTGGTTATCCGGGTGGAGCTATACTACCAATTTATGATGAATTATATTATTGGGAAGAACGAAATACAATTAAACATATTTTAACTCGTCATGAACAAGGAGCAATTCATGCAGCTGATTCATATGCACGAGTAAGTGGACAAGTAGGTGTTTGTTTTGCAACTTCAGGTCCTGGTGCAACTAACTTAATTACTGGAATTGCAAATGCTTTTGCTGATTCAATTCCAATGGTTATTATTATCGGTCAAGTTACTAGTAATTTTTTAGGAACAGATGCCTTTCAAGAAACAGATATGATTGGATTAACATTAACTATTGTAAAACATTCTTATCAGTTAAAAGATCCAAATACAATGACTCAACTGCTATCTGAAGCTTTTTATATTGCAAGAAATGGTAGACCAGGTCCTGTTTTAATTGATATTCCAAAAGATATAGGTGGTGGTCAACTTTTAGATTATGAAATTATAACTCAAAATCAAATTTCGAAAAACTTTGGACGACGTTTTCAATATAAATTATCTACTGAATTATTTGATCATACTTTACACGCTGTTAAAACTTCTCGACGTCCATTACTTTATGTTGGTGGTGGGAGTATCAGTTCTAATGCTTATCGAGAAATTTATATCTTTTCTCACGTTTTTTCAGTCCCAATTACAACAACTTTAATGGGAAAAGGTTCAGTTGATGAAAGAACAAGTTTATCAGTTGGAATGTTAGGTATGCATGGAACAGCATATGCAAATTTTAGTGTTAGTGAATGTGATTTATTAATTGCTTTAGGTGCTAGATTTGATGATCGAGTAACAGGAAAATTAGATGTTTTTGCAAATCAAGCAAAAATTCTACATTTTGAAATTGATCCTGCTGAAATTGGAAAAAATAAACATGCTCATATAGGTATTTTAGGTAATGTCAAAAGAACAATTACAGAAGTTTTAGCTCTTCATAAAATAGATTGGGAACAATTTGAAATACATCCAGATCGTTTAAAATGGTTAGATGATGTTTATAGATGGAAAACAAGTTATCCTTTATTAATCCCTAAACTAGTAAATAAATTATCGCCTCAACAAGTTATAAGTACAACTGGGAGAAAATATTATTCAGCTATATTTACTACAGATGTAGGACAACATCAAATGTGGGCTGCTCAATTTATACAATGTGGACCGCGTCAATGGTCATCTAGTGCAGGTTTAGGAACTATGGGATATGGATTACCTGCAGCAATTGGTGCTCAATTAGCATTTCCAGACAAACGAGTTATTTGTATTACAGGTGATTCGAGTATTCAAATGTGTATTCAAGAATTAGGAACTGTTGCACATTATAATTTGCCAATTCGTATTATAATAGTAAATAATCGTTGGCAAGGAATGGTAAGACAATGGCAAGAATCATTTTATAATAAACGATATTCGCAATCTGATATGTCACAAGGTCAACCTAAATTTGCTGTTTTAGCTGAATCATATGGAATTAAAGGGATAAGTTGTTCAACAGCTGTTGAATTAAATCAACAATTAAATAAATATATTGAATATAATTATCCAATTTTATATGATTGTTCTGTTTTAGAAATGGAAAATTGCTATCCAATGGTTAATCCAGATAGTTCAAATACTGTAATGACAGGAATTGTATATAAACCTGAAGATTTACAAATTTTAGCTCGTTTCACAAAAGGTGATAAAAAGTTAGAACAATTCTTCCTTAAAAAAATTCTTGAAACCCAAGCAGCTGAATCTGGTGAAACCGAAGGTCATAAATCAAAACTTAAAGATTACTAAAACATTTAAAAATTAAATATGGGCCGGGTTGGATTCGAACCAACGTAGCATAACGCAGCGGATTTACAATCCGCCCCCTTTAACCACTCGGGCACCGACCCTATTTATATAAATTTTAGCATGTTTAAAAAAAAAAAACAATATTAGAATTAGTTCAAATAAAATATTTTATTTGAACTAATTCTAATATTGACTTAAATTATATTTTTCAGTATATATTTATGTTATAAATATAGATTATAAATGGGTAATTAACTCAGCGGTAGAGTGTCTGCCTTACAAGCAGAAGGTCACAGGTTCAAATCCTGTATTGCCCATAGTTAAGTTTTAAGGGCCTATCGTTTAAAGGATTAAGACAGAAATCTTCTAAGTTTCCAATGTAGGTTCGATTCCTACTGGGCCTAATTTATTATATATTAATTTTGTTTTTTATTTTTCACAAAAAAGAAAAACATTTAGTTAATAGTTAAGAAAAAGCTGTTGAAGGGACTTGAACCCCCAACCTACGGATTACAAATCCGTTGCTCTACCATTGAGCTACAACAGCAATTAAGTTTTTAAATTAAAACTATAATAGGTTAAATATATTATTTTTTTTTATAAATCTAAGGTTATCAAATTCAACTAAAATAGTCAATATTTTTTCTAAATTATATTAAAAAATAATAATTTTTTAATTATTGACTATTAAATATTTTTTTTTTAATTTTTAGGAATATTAAATATTCCTAAAAATTAAATTTCAAATTGATTACCACGACGATATTGTAAAAATGCTGCCACAAATAATCCAATTGCACTTACAGTTATCAATCCTAAAACGATTCCAGATAATAAAGGCTCTACCATTTATTTTTTTTTCTTAAATATAAAAATGAATACTTATACTATAAAGTATTATACAGCAATCAGTTTTAATTATAAATTTAAAATTATCTAAAACCAATTGCAGCTTGCCAAACAAATGCTAATAATAAAAAGAAAACAGGAATAACAGGTAATACGTCGACAATTGGACTAAAAACAACATATGCTTCAGGTAAACGAGATAATAATAAAGTTTCCATAATTTAAATATATATCAAAGTTTATAAGAATAATAATATTAAATTTAATAATATTAATTTTACTATAAAACTATCGAAATTTTTGATTTATATTAATCTTTGATTATAAGATATTTTCATATACAATTAATATTATCAATTTTTACAATTGCTTTTTATTAACTGAAAAATTTTTTTATAAAAATAAAAATATGGCAGCTGCATTTTTACCTTCAATTTTAGTTCCTATTGTTGGTTTAGTTTTTCCTGCAATTACTATGGCATTATTATTTATATATATTTCAATTGACGATATAAATTAATTTTATTTTCCTTAGATCTTTAATCAAATTTAATATAATCTTGATCTAAGGAAAATAAAATTAAAATTTTTTCATATTTTAAATAATTTTAGAAAAATTTACATTTTTAACTATTTATTAAAATTTTAACATATAATACTATTTATAGGTTGACAAGACTAGAGTAAAATTTTTAATTATTGTTTACTCTTTAAATAACTTAATAAAAGGATTATTAAAATATGACCATTGCTATTGGGCAAAACCAAGAACGTGGTGTATTTGATCTTGTTGATGATTGGTTAAAAAAAGATCGATTTGTTTTTATTGGTTGGTCAGGTTTATTATTATTCCCAACTGCATATTTAGCAGCTGGTGGTTGGTTTACTGGTACAACTTTTGTTACATCATGGTATACACATGGCTTAGCAAGTTCAT
>Ga0114939_10001677_pt1 | contig 17248 bp, 19 predicted proteins | sample AshMeaCrysSpring_FD_87196 | JGI IMG/M metagenome (GOLD analysis project Ga0114939, IMG submission 87196) | Groundwater microbial communities from Big Spring, Nevada to study Microbial Dark Matter (Phase II) - Ash Meadows Crystal Spring | ecosystem: Environmental > Aquatic > Deep subsurface >... | reverse complement strand
GCGCTGGTCTGCAGCATGAGCGCGGTTGGCCATTGCGCTGACAATGCGGCCTGCGAGGGCTTCTTTGGGCAGCTCAAGCGGGAACGCGTGAACCACCGCCAATATCGGACTCGCGACGAGGCTCGCGCGGATCTGTTCGACTACCTCGAGCGGTTTCATAACCCGCGCATGCGTCGTAGAGTGGCGCGGCGGGATCGGGAGTTTTCAGCCTTAACCCAACCGTCCGTGGAAATGGGGTAGAACCCATGGACCGTCGTGCCGCGCGGGCGGACGGTCTGGTCATTAGACGGCGAGTGCAGGATCGCGTCTATCCGATTAGCGAACCCTGCGCCGGCTCGGCTGGCTCGATGCGCAGGATTCTCCCCGCGCTGCCCCAGCCTGCGACGACTGCGTATGCGGCCTTCAGCGTGTTCGTGAACGCGCGATAGTCCTCGTCCATGCAGCCGGAGTTCCACGCGATTTCGATGGTCGTAGCGCCGCGCGTCAGGCGGAGCGTGCCGTAGGGCAGGTCCGTGATCAGGTTCTTGCAGTCGTCGTAGTCCGGCGCGGGATCAGGAATTTGCGACACGATCGCTTCGACCTGCCCGTAACCTTCCGGGCCCGCGCGGAACTCATGCCACACGAGCGTGTACTCGTTGCGGGGCGAGCCGTCGCTCGCAACGGTCTCCGTCCAGCTGCCGCTGCCATCCGCGAGCAGCCGCCATGACGAGACGGGGCGGCCCCACGACTTCACCTCCAGCGAGATCATGTCCCAGTGAACTGCGGGCCGCGCTTCGCATACGGCCCCGAGCAACACGGCGCCGACCGTCAGGACACACGCTCGCCAATCGGTCTCGATCACCGCTCCGCTTCGCTCCTGCCGCCCCTTGCACGCCTGAGGCTCGCCGACGGTGGTTCGCCGAACGCCTGCCGGTACTCGGATGCGAACCGCCCCATGTGGGTGAAGCCGACGCTCGAGGCGATCGTCGTCACGTCGCCTCCGGGGCCCGCTCGCACCAGCATTCGATGCGCGGCGGCGAGCCGTCGTTCGGTGAGGAACCGCATTGGTGACATGCCGCGACGCAACTCGAAGGCCTTCTCGAGTCCGCGCTGGCTCACGCCGGCGACCCTGCACAATTGGCCGGCGGTGACCGGACGGTCGAGGTTCGCATCGATCCAGTTCTCGACGTCGGCAACTCGGGCATTCGTCGCCGCGCGCGTCGGGATGATGGCTGCCCCCTCGATCAGGATGTCCGCGACGGCACCGAGCAATGCGGCTTCGCTGTGTCGGCCTGCCAACGCGTCGCGGCCTGGGAACTTGTCGCGAACAAAATCGTCGAGCGCGGCGGCCAGTCGCGCAAGCGCCGCGAGTCCGATCGTCAGTTGTCGCGTGGTCAGCATCAGCCGCCCGGACTTGCCGGCCCCTCGTGCGGCGATTTCCTCGAGCAGGCAGGCCTCGTCGGGCCCGATGGCGAGCATCGACCCTGGCTGGGCGTGACGCGTGAATTCCAAACCGGCTGCGACGAATACGGCATCACCCGGCCCCGCGAGAATCTCGCGTCGGCCGATGCGATAGCCGGTCGCGGCCGGGATCTTCAGATGCAGCACCGGGTTCGGCAACGTGCCGCGAATCGTGAGCGGCAAAGCGACGCGACCCCAGGCGACCGAGCAGGCCTCGCTGCTGATCCGGGCGGACTGAAAACCAAGCGGACCCGAGCGGCGGGCGACTCTCGAATGCTCGACATCGATGCGCGAGATCACTTCGCGAACTTCGTCGAGGTCGTCCGAGCGAAACCAGCTCGCCCAGTCGGGCGGAGGGCGGATCGCGTCTTGCGGGCCCCGTGGATTCATGAGGGCACAGGCTCTCGTCCGTTGAGCGGCTGATGGCCACGCCGCCGATCATACCTTGCACTCGGCTATTCTGAGCGGACCAGCCTGCTGGAGTGAACTTTGGTCGAAGACGCCACGTCGGAACCCGATTCCCCGAGCCGGGCCTGGCTGTTCCTGCCCTTCGGTCTCGCTCCGGCCATGGTCCTGGGATACGTCATGATCGCCGTGTCCGACGCCCTGTCGCGGGCGGGTATCCCTCTCAGTTCGGTGTGCGTGCTCGTGACTGCGGCGTTCCTCCCGGCGATCTTGATGTTCCTCTGGGCCCCGCTGATCGACACCGTCGGCTCGCGGCAGCGTTGGATACTGGTGGGCGTGCTGCTGCTCTGCGCGGCCGCGGTCGGCCTCGCGGCGAGCGGGGGGGTGCTTGCGGCGTCGAGCCACCTGTCCCCATCCGGCACCGCGAGGTCGCTCGCGATGGCGGCCGGTGCGCTGCTGGGTGCAAGGCTCTGGCTGCGCCTGGGCACGAAACCCGGCTGCGTGCTGAGCAGCTTCGCCCTGGCGGCGTTCGCGTTGCTGGTGCTGGCAATCCCCAGGACACCGCAAGGCTTCGCTGTCGTGGTCTGCGGCTGCGGGCTTCTCTCCGGCGCGGCGCTGTCGGCACTCGCGGGACTCATCCTGGAGACCGTTGAGGATCGTGCGTCCTCGACTCAGGCGTCGGTGCTGGTTGCGACCGGAAACCTCGGCAACGTCTACCTGCCGCCGATGCTCAAACGAAAACGCCAGCCCCCTCGCGGGGGCTGGCGTCGGATCGAACGGGCGCGCGGTCCGCGCCAGCCGCGGTTACTTGGGCTCCGCGACCTGGACCGGTACCGACTGCCCCGCGACGAACGGATACTTGGCGAAGAGCCGCGTCACCGCCGCGTCGATCGCAGCCTCCCGGTTGTTCATCATCTCCTTGGTGATGACGTCGGAGATGCTGGCCTGGAACACCGCCTGCCGCTTCTCGCGGTCGACGATGTCCAGCACCAGCGTGCCGACGCTGTACCTGCGCGTGGTCACCTGCTGTGCGCCGCCCCAGCCACCGTAGGGCGCGCCGTACCAGCCGCCGTAACCCCAGCCCGGGCCGTAGTAAGGAGCGGGCACGGACTCCACGTCCGCCTTCTCCTCGATCTTGCCCGTGAAGTTGATGACGAGGTCCGGGTTGTCGCTGCGGCGATAGCCCCGCATCTCCATCTGTTTCGTAGCTGCGGCCTGCATCGACTGCTGCGCGAGCGACTTGAACTCGGCGCTGTCCGGAGCGACCTGCGCGACGAAACCGAAGGTGCGGTACTGGCCGAAATTCGCGGCCTTGTCGTAGTCCGACAGCACCTTCGGCTGCGAGGCGCAGCCTGCCAGGAGCGTCGCTCCCAGCAGGCCGACGGCCAGCGATCTCACCCCGAGAAAACGCATCGACGATCTCCGGTCAGTTGATGTTCGGGGTCTTGGTGACGATCGGCACCGACGCCGCGGCCGCCACGTCGAGCAGTGCCGCGATCTTGTTCTCGACCTGCACGAACTGGAACACCTTGATGTGGGGCAGGTGCTTGTCGAGCTTGCCGGCGTACTTCTCGAGCAGCTTGAGGCGCTCCGCACGCAGTTCGAAGAACTCCTTCATGATCGCCTTCGACTCGGCGTCGGTCATGCCGCCGAAATCTGCGACGAACAGGCGGTTGCCGAGGTTGTTGGCGGCGGTGTAGAGCTTCTTCATCTCCGACTGGTACTCGTCGTACACCGGCGTGAACTTCGCGAGCTGCGCGTCGCTCAGGTTCAGCGTAGCGAGCATCACCGCGCGCTTGTCGGCCTGCAGCTGGGCGATGGTGGCCTGCGCTTCGTCCGTGAGGTTGCTCTTGGGCTGGGCGAGCGTCGCCTGCGCGGCGCCGAGCGCGGCCAGGGCGGTGAGGGCGCAAAGCATCTTCTTCATGTGGAAGTCCTTATGTCTGATGGGATTGAGAAAACGGTGATCAGCGTGCGAGCGGAATGACCGTATAGAGGTTCCGTCGCAGGATATTCGTGATGCGCGATTCGATCTGCGCGTAACGGAGCGCCTTCTTGCCCGGCAGCACCCCGGCGACCTTCTTCGTGTACTCGTTCCTGAGTTCGAGCAGCTTCCTGTCGACCTCCATGCGCTCAGCGAGGATCTTCGAGGCTTGGTCGTCCGTGAGCGTGTCGTACTTGTTCGCGAAGTCGTTGACCATCGCGACGTAACGTTCCTCGAGTTTCTGCCGCTTGGATTCGTATTCGTCGTAGATTGGCCAGAACTTGACGCTCTCCGCGTCGGTGAGACCGAGGTTGTCGGCGAAGATCGAGCGTCGATCCGCCTGGACCTGCTTCAGCAGGACCTGCTCTTCAGCGTTGATGGAAACCTCTTCCTTCGCGTGGGAGGCGAGCGGCAGCGCGGTGAGCAGCGCCAGTACGGCCAGCGGGACAGTTTTCATTGGGGGGCGTTCTCGGCCAAGGATGGGGCGCACACGGTAAGGCGGCCGCCCCAGCGCTGTCCAGAGGCGTCTAGAATCCGGCCGATGGATGCGCCGACGGACCTGGAGCTGCATGCGCTCGCGCGCCGGGTGGCGGACCGGATGCTCGAGGCCGGCCGGCAGCTGGTCGCCGCCGAATCGTGCACGGGCGGGTGGGTCGCGAAGGCGTGCACCGACCTGCCGGGCAGCAGCCGCTGGTTCCGCGGTGGCGCGGTCGCCTACAGCAATTCGCTCAAGCACGACCTCCTCGGCGTCCGCGAGGCCACGCTGGAGCGGGAGGGTGCCGTGAGCGAGGCAGTCGTCCGTGAAATGGCCGCTGGAGCCCTCGAGCGCCTCGGGGGCGACGTCGCGGTCGCGGTGAGCGGCATCGCCGGGCCGGACGGCGGGACTCCTGAGAAACCGTCGGGTACGGTCTGGTTCGCCTGGGCGGTTCGGAACGCCGGGCGGATCGACGTGGCGACCGTCCTCGAACAGTTCGATGGCGACCGGGAATCGGTGCGGCGACGGGCGGTGGCCGCGGCGCTGGCCGGGCTGCTCGGGGTATGACCGGCCCCGAACCGGCCCGGCGTCTCTTCTTTGCCCTCTGGCCCGATGCCCGGGTCCTCGCCCGGGCGGTCGACGCGGTAGCGACTCTCGTGCCCCGCGGTGCGGGACGCCCGCTGCGCGCGGACCAGCTGCACCTGACGCTCGAGTTCCTCGGCAACGTCCCTGAGTCCCGTGTCCAGGCGGTCCGGGAGGCCGGTGCGGTCGCCGCGACCTCGGGTCGACCAGAGGTCATCGTCCTCGACCGCGTCGAGTACTGGCGCCGGCCGCAGGTGCTCTGCCTCACGGCGTCCGTGCTGCCGGGGCCGGTCGGCACGCTCGTCGACTCGCTGCGCAGGGAGCTCGCGCTGCGCGGGTTCACTCCCGAGCGGCGCGAGTTCCGGCCGCACCTGACGCTGGCGCGCATGGTCGTTGAAGCGCCGTCGCGGGTGGAAGTCGAGCCCCTCGCCTGGCCCGTCCGGGAAGTCACGCTCGTCGACTCGAGGACGGATCCGGACGGCTCCCGCTACTCGCGCCTCGCGGCGTGGCCGCTCGGCCGTTGAGCCCCCTTTCCCCGGCAGGCTCACCCCATGAGCCCGCGCCGCGAGAAATTGGCGGTTCACCGTAATTTGTCGTCCGGCGGTGGCGTGATCCCTGTGGAATAATGCGCCCCTTCCCGGATTCCACCCACCTGACCGAGCCCCAGGGCTCCGCGAGCAAAGCAATGGAAGAAAACCGCAAGAAGGCGCTGGTCGCCGCGCTGGGCCAGATCGAGAAGCAGTTCGGCAAGGGCTCTGTGATGCGCCTCGGCGACGCGAGCGCCACCTACGACGTCGAGACGGTCTCCACCGGCTCGCTCGGGCTCGACATCGCACTCGGCGTCGGCGGTCTGCCGCGCGGACGCGTGGTCGAGATCTACGGGCCCGAGTCGTCGGGCAAGACTACCCTGGCGCTCACGGTCATTGCGCAGGTGCAGCGCTCGGGCGGCACGGCGGCGTTCGTCGACGCCGAGCATGCACTCGACCCGGCCTATGCCGCGAAGCTCGGCGTCAACGTCGAGGAGTTGCTCGTCTCCCAGCCGGACAACGGCGAGCAGGCCCTCGAGATCACCGACATGCTGGTGCGCTCGGGCGCGGTGGACATCGTCGTCGTCGACTCGGTCGCGGCGCTCACGCCCAAGGCCGAGATCGAGGGCGAGATGGGCGAGATGCAGATGGGCCTGCAGGCGCGCCTCATGTCGCAGGCGCTGCGCAAGCTCACCGGGAACATCAAGCGTTCGAACACGATCGTCGTCTTCATCAATCAGATCCGCATGAAGATCGGCGTGATGTTCGGCAACCCAGAGACCACGACCGGCGGTAACGCGCTCAAGTTCTACGCCTCCGTGCGCCTCGACATCCGCCGCATCGGTGCGATCAAGTCGGGAGAGGAGGTCGTCGGCAACCAGACCCGCGTCAAGGTCGTCAAGAACAAGGTGGCACCGCCGTTCCGCGAGGCCGAGTTCGAGATCATGTACGGCACCGGCATCTCGCGCGAAGGCGAGATCATCGAGCTCGGCGTGCTGCACAACCTCATCGAGAAGTCGGGCTCCTGGTACAGCTACAAGGGCGAGCGCATCGGCCAGGGCAAGGACAACGTGCGCAACTACCTGCAGCAGCACAAGGACACCGCGCGCGAGATCGAGGAGGCGCTCAGGGACAGGTTGCTGACGGTACGCAAGGGCGAGGCAGCCAAGGGTGAGGCGGCTGAGGAAGCCTGACCACGACGCGGCCGAGGCCGACGAACGAACGGTCCGCACGGCGGCGCTCGCGCTGCTGGCGGGCCGTGAGTTCTCGCGCGTCGAGCTCGCGCGTCGCCTGGCCCGGCGGGGCTACCCGGGTCCCGTGATCGAAGCCGTGGTCGCAGCGCTCGTGGCCGAGCGCTCCCTCTCCGAGTCCCGGTTCACCGAGCAGTTCGTCCGCCAGCGTGCGGGGCGCGGCCACGGGCCCGTCCGCATCCGCGCCGAGCTGCGCGAAAAGGGTGTCGAGCCGGCCGACATCGACGCCGCACTCGAGTCGGCGCAAGAGGACTGGGGGGGCGTGGCGCGGGAAGTGCGCCGGCGGCGCTTTGGTGCCGCCGCCCCCGCCGACTTCCGCGAGCGTGCAAGACAGGGGAAATTTCTGCAATATCGCGGGTTTACCTCCGAACAGATCCGGGCGGCCCTTGGCCCGGGCGACGACATGGACCCATGACCAAGATGCGCGAACCGCAGATCCGGATGGGCAGCGCCGAGTTGCGCGCCGCCTTCCTGGACTTCTTCAAGGGCCACGGCCATACGGTCGTGCCCTCGAGCTCGCTGGTGCCGGGCAACGACCCGACGCTGCTCTTCACCAACGCCGGCATGGTCCAGTTCAAGGACGTGTTCCTCGGCAAGGACCATCGCAACTACGTGCGGGCCGCGAGCTCGCAGCGCTGCGTCCGCGCCGGCGGCAAGCACAATGACCTCGAGAACGTGGGCTACACCGCCCGCCACCACACGTTCTTCGAGATGCTGGGCAACTTCAGCTTCGGCGACTACTTCAAGCGCGAGGCGATCCGCTACGCGTGGGATTTCGTCACCGGCACCCTCGGCATTCCGGCCGAGCGGCTGTGGGTGACGGTGTACGAGGAGGACGACGGCGCCGCCGAGATCTGGCTCAAGGACATCGGCGTCGACCCGGGCCGCTTCACGCGCATGGGTGCGAAGTCGAACTTCTGGGCGATGGGCGACACCGGTCCTTGCGGCCCGTGCACCGAGATCTTTTACGACCACGGCCCCGGTATCGAAGGCGGGCCGCCTGGCTCGCCGAACGAGGACGGCGACCGCTACGTCGAGATCTGGAACCTCGTGTTCATGCAGTTCGACCGCTCGCCCGAAGGCACGATGACGCCGCTGCCGAAGCCCTCGGTCGACACCGGGATGGGCCTCGAGCGCATTGCCGCCGTGATGCAGGGCGTGCACAGCAACTACGACATCGACCTGTTCCGCCACCTGATCGCCGAGGCGACGCGGCTCACCGGCGCGCAGGACCCGAAGTCGAGCTCGCTGCGCGTCATCGCGGACCACATCCGCGCCTGCTCGTTCCTGATCGCCGACGGCGTGCTGCCCTCGAACGAGGGCCGCGGCTACGTGCTGCGCCGGATCATGCGCCGCGCGATCCGCCACGGCTTCATGCTCGGCCAGCGCGAGCCGTTCTTCCACGCGCTCGTGCCGGCGCTCGACCAGGAGATGGGCGCGGCCTACCCCGAGCTCCGTACACAGCGCGCGCACATCGAGCGCGTGATCCGGCAGGAGGAGGAGCGCTTCGCCGAGACGCTCGCGCAGGGCATCGCACTGCTCGACGGCGCGATCGGCAAGCTCGCGGGCACGCAGATTCCGGGCGAGACGGTGTTCCGGCTCTACGACACCTTCGGATTCCCGGTCGACCTCACGAACGACATCGCGCGCGAGCGTGGCCTCACGATCGACGAGGCGGGCTTCGAGTCGGCGATGGAGGAGCAGCGGGCGCGTGCGCGCGCCGCGAGCAAGTTCGGGGTCGACCTCCGCGCCGACGTGAAGGTCGAGGGCCAGTCGATGTTCACGGGCTACGACACCGAGCGCGACAGCGGCCGGGTGGTCGAGATCTTCCGCGACAAGGAGTCGGTGAAGGAACTGCGCGCGGGCGATGAAGGCCAGGTCGTCCTCGACGTGACGCCCTTCTATGCGGAGAGCGGCGGCCAGGTCGGCGACCGCGGCGTGCTCGTCGCGGGCGGCGCGAGATTCGTGGTCGCGGACACGCTAAAGCTCGGCAAGGCCCACGTCCACGTCGGCCGGCTCGAGTCGGGCACGCTCCGCGTCGGCGAGCCGGTCACGGCCGAGGTCGATCACGACCTGCGGCAGGCCACGCGACTCAACCACACGGCGACCCACCTGCTGCACGCGGCGCTCCGCAAGGTGCTCGGGTTCCACGTCACGCAGAAGGGATCGCTCGTGTCGCCCGAGCGGCTGCGCTTCGACTTCGCGCACTATTCCGCGGTGACGCCCGACGAGCTGCGCGAGATCGAGCGACTGGTGAACGCCGAGATCCGCGCGAACGCGGCTGCCGAGACCCGCCTGATGAAATTCGACGAAGCAGTGGCTGCGGGCGCGATGGCGCTCTTCGGCGAGAAGTACGACGACGACGTGCGGGTGCTGCGCGTCGGCGACTTCTCCACCGAGCTATGCGGCGGAACCCACGTCGCGCGCGCCGGCGACATCGGTCTCTTCCGGATCGTGAGCGAAGGCGGCATCGCGGCCGGCGTGCGGCGCATCGAGGCGGTGACCGGGGAGGCGGCAATCGATTTCATGGTCGAAACGGACCATCGCCTGCGCGGCATCGCGGGCGCGCTCAAGGCGACTCGCGACGACGTCGAGGACAAGGTGCGCCAGCTCGTCGAGCGCAGCCGCCGTCTCGAGAAGGAAGTCGCCCAGCTCAAGGACAGGCTGGCAAGCGGGCAGGGCCGCGACCTGGCGACCGATGTGGCCGAGGTTGCGGGCGTGAAGTTCGTCGCGACGAAGGTCGACGGCGCCGATGCGCCCGCCCTGCGAAATGCCGTGGATCAACTGAAAAACAAGCTCGGGAGCGCCGTCGTCGTGCTCGGTTCCGTCGACGCCGAGGGCAAGGTGCTGCTGATCGCCGGCGTCACGCCCGATCTCACGGCTAAGGTGAAGGCGGGGGATCTCGTGAACCACGTGGCCCGCCAGGTCGGCGGCAGGGGCGGCGGCCGGCCGGATCTCGCCCAGGCGGGCGGCGCCGACCCGTCGCGCCTCGACGAAGCGCTGGCCGGCGCCACCGACTGGCTCCGCGAAAGGCTCGCCTGACCGCGACTTCCCTCACCCATATGGGGGAGGGCTGCCCGGTTGCGCCAATTTGGATGCATTCCGCTGCGAGTGCTGCTGACAACCCAGCGCGAGCGGGCTATCTTTTGCCGATTCGCGCAGTCCGACGAAGTCGGGCGTGCGGGGGGTGGTACCGGCCGGACGTGGCGACGAACAACAATCTGTCCGGGCCGTGTGGGGTTGGCGCGCAGAGGAACAAGGGGCGCGCCGGTGTTGGTGCAGCAGGCCAAGAGGCCAGGAGTCCAGGATGCTGATTCTCACGCGCCGCGTGGGGGAGACCGTCATGATCGGCAATGACGTGACGGTCACGGTCCTCGGTGTGAAGGGAAACCAGGTGCGCATCGGCGTGAACGCGCCGCGCGACGTGGCCGTCCACCGGGAAGAGATCTTCGAGCGCATCAAGCGCGAGGAGCAGGAGGGCGTCTCGGCCCGGCCTGCGAAGTCCGGCAACGGCCAGGGATCCTTTCCCTGACTCCCGGCCCCGGTTCCGCCGGGGCCACGCTGAAAAATCGTCGTATGGCAGCCTCCGGGCACTTTGGCTTTACGTCGGAGCGCCGGGCGGCTATCCTTCGCGGCTCTCTGCACACCGGAGAGATGGCCGAGTGGTCGAAGGCGCACCCCTGCTAAGGGTGTAAGGGTCAAAAGCCCTTCGAGGGTTCGAATCCCTCTCTCTCCGCCAGTAGAATTCGCGTCGGTTTACGCGCCCGTAGCTCAGTTGGATAGAGTGTCTGGCTACGAACCAGAAGGTCGGGAGTTCGAATCTCTCCGGGCGCGCCATCTTTTCAATGACTTACGCCTCGTAGACTGCCGCCGGCGAGAGCAGTGCTTCAGTTCCGCTGCGCTTTGGCTCCGGTAGCGCCGGAGAGCGTACCGAGCCTCGTCCGGACCCCCTCCTCGCGGTCCGGCAGGAAATGCGCGTAGACATTGCTGGTGACCACCGGACTGCTTTGTCCGGCTAGGCGACTCACCTCGATCACCGGCAGTCCGCTAGCCAGGGCGTGACCGATGAAGCAGTGCCGAAGTGAGTGCCAGGTGAACTTGGCCAGCTCGGGCCGCTCGAAACCGCAGCCAGCCGTTACCGCCGCGAACCTCTTTCCCAAAGTGGACTGGTGGTAGAAGCCGCCCGTGTCCGCAGGGAACACCAGGTCTGAGTCGACAAACTCACTTCGTCATCCTCTTGACCAGCCTGTCATAGCTGTTGGGCAGCAGACGGCTCAACCAGAAGATGCGCCCGGCCAGATAGCCCGGCACGATGCGTTTGTCGCCGCGCTCCACGCCGGCCAGGATTTCGCCGACCAGATCTTCGGGTGAGGTACGCATGATCGTATCGGCAACGCCTGCGTAACGCTCCTCCTCGGCTCCGGCTCTGGCGGCCATGCGCGTGTTGGCCTTGATGTTGGTCCTGGTGCCTCCAGGATGCACGACGATGGCACGGACGCCGGTGCCTTCAAGCTCCGACCACAGACACTCAGTCAGGCCGCGGATGGCGAACTTGGAAATGGCGTAGCCGGTCTGCAGGGGAAATCCGATCAATCCGATGACGCTGGAAATATTGATCAGGCAACCCTCGCGCTGTTCCATCATGATGGGCAAAAAGGCCTTGCAGCCGTAAATGACGCCCCACATGTTGATGTTCACCTGCCACTCCAGTTCCTGGATGGTCTGGTGGTCAAACGTGCCGTTGAGCATGACGCCGGCGTTGTTGAACAGGAAGTGTGCGCCGCCAAAGTCGCGTTTGACCTCCTCGGCATGCGCGAAAACCTGATCCACGTTGGCGGTGTCAACGATGTAGCTCCTGGCCTTGGTGCCATTTGGCAGGCTGGCAAGGGTTTCCTTCAAACCATCGGCATTGACATCCGACACCGCCAACTGCGCACCTTTGGCGGCGCACTGCTGGGCGAGACAACGACCGATGCCGGAGCCGGCCCCGGTAATGACGACGACTTTGTTCCCGAAACAGCTCATACGGGAACTCCCCTCAATCAAGAAAGACAGTCGTTGCATCCTGCAGGGGTGGCGGCGCTGTTCTGGACTTACTTTGCGTCGCGCCAGGCGAACTTGCCAAAGTGGAAGGCGGCGAAAATACCCAGTGAAACAGCGCCGGCCATGGCGGCAATGAAGCCGCCATTCATGCCGATGGTAATCGGCGCCTTGTCGACCAGCACGAGACCGACGATGACGTTGAACAGGCCCCAGAAGACGTTAACCAGTGCCGACGAGTGGCCAATCGTGGGCGGGCTGGAGAAGGGCGAGGGAAAGGTGCGTCCCTGCAGACCAGCGGCGAGGTGCGGAATGGCATTGCACAGGAACATGCCGGCGAAATACTGGGTGACGAGAACTGCGGTGGTTGCTTCCATGGAAGACTCCTTTGTCGTTGATGAAGTGATTGAAGATCAGATGAGGCCGGCTGCTGCGAGGCCCGCCTGGGCGACCTGCATGTCCTGGCTGTAATGGCCGCCGCTGACGCCGATGGCGCCGACCACGGCGCCGTCAATGACGATCGGGTACCCACCACCAAAAACAATCAGCCGTGGGGTGTGTACGAGGCCAGTCGCCAGGGGCGCGTCGTTCCTGATGAACTCATGCAGGCCGTCGGTTGGCATGCCGGTGACCGCGGAGGTGTAGGCCTTGTCCTGGGCGATGCCGACGCTGAGCAGCGAGGCGTGATCCATGCGCTGGAACTGCAACAGATTGCCGGCAATGTCACTCAGGGCAATCGACATGGGTACTCCCATGGCCTGCGCCTTGGCCACCGCACCGGCCATGATCTGGCTGGCCAGTGCGTTGGACATGGTCTGTTTGCTCAGCGTCTGCGGGTCAGTGGAAGGGACGGGAGTCGGGTTGGCCGACGATGCGGCCGGTGCGGGCACTGACGAAACCGCGCCGGCGGCCGTGCCTCGACTGAGCGGCGCAAAGGAGCGGGCGACGCTGCCTTGCGCGTCGGGCGCCAGGGCGACTGCCTTGGCGTGGAGCATCTCGCTGCCGCTGATTTCCTGCCGCGCGGCATCCTTGCCCGGGGTGAGTGGGTGGCGCGTATCGACCATGATGATGGTGAAGTCGTTCGCCATCGAGATGCCGGATTTGTCGTGGAACATCGGCAGCACGCTGGGCATGGGGCCGTGGGTCACGCCGCGCGGGTCGAAAGTCATCAAGCCTGGTTCAAAGCCGGCGGTCAGCGCCGTCTTGTTGCCGTCGTGCAGGAACAGCACTTCATCGTATTCGACATTGTCGTGAAAGGCGGGCAGCTTCAGCGTGGTCGGGTCGCTGGGCGACGGGTAGGGCATGAAGGTGCAGACCAGAAAACTGTCGGTGAGGAAGGTGGTGTGGCCGCTGGGCACGACGTGGGCGCGGTGGCTGGAGATGGTGCGGATGTCTTTGACATTGAGGCGGATCGGGTACAGATCGCCCTTCCAGCCCTCGGCGTCGAGGGGATTGAAGGGATAGACCAGCGATGACAGGCGCCCACTGTGCTTGATGCGTACCTGGGTATGCAGGTTGCGCGCCTGGGCACCGAAGGCCTCGTCGAGCGCGGGTACGTCAAATACGCCGGCGTCAAAGGGAAGGTGGCGGCCGAGCATCGAATCTTCGGGCAGGCGATAAGGCGCATCGGTGGATTCGATCATCAGCATCTCGACCGGGCTGGCGGTCTCGATACGCCACAGGGTGCCGCGCGGCAGGATGAAGTAGTCGCCCTTGACCAGCGTGATGTGGCCGAAATCGCAAAACAGGTCGCACTGGCCCCGTTGCATGAAGATCAGCTCGTCGCCATCGGCATTGCGCACCAGATGGTCCATGTTGCCGCTGGTTTTCCAGTAGCGGATCCTGACCGTGGCATTGACCAGCAGCTCGGCGGCATCCCACGGCGAGGGCGTGAGCTCGATGCCACGACGGGTATCGAATAGACAGGGGCGTGGGCCATCCTTGTCGATGGCCGTCCAGGCCGTGGGTGGGTTGCGATGGTAGAAATTGGTCGCCGCGCCGAAGAAGGCATCACGCGCCAGTTCGCGCTCCCACAGTCCGTCGGGAATGTCGGCATGGGCCTGGCGAGGAGCGATCCCTCTCTGCATGGGCGCCTTGAAGTTCCATTTGTGGCTCATCGGAATCCCCCTGGTGTCAGCGGCCGCCGGCCGTGACCTTGCCGAAATGCACCGCGACATACGCGCCGAGGCCGGCGGCGCCGAGCATGGCGGCGACAAAGCCGGCGTTGAGCCCGATGCTCACCGGCGCGATGTTGAGCAGGACCAGGCCGGCGATGGCATTGAAAATGCCCCAGAGCATATTGGTGAAGGCCGAGGAATAGCCGATGGTCGCCGGGCGCGAAAAGGGCGTGGGGAACTTGCGCCCCTGCAGGCCGGCGAACAAATGCGGCACGCTGTTGCACAGGAAGGCGCCGGCAAGGAACGGCAAGGCAAGACGGAGATCGAGAGCATCCATGAGTGGGCTTTCCGCGTGATTTCAGGAAATTGCAGAAATGTCAGTAAACCGACTTCATCAGCTTGTAGCGCAGCTGGAACCACAGGTAGCGGCCGATCTCGAGCGCCTTCGCCAGCCGGTGACTCAGGCGGACTTTGCGGGTGGCATCGGGCGAGTTCCTGCGGCCGTCGGCCGGCAGCCACTGGGCACCGGGAATCTCGTAATGGCGCGCATCCTTGCCGAGCATCAGCGGCTCGTGGGTATCGAACATCAGGACGATGAACTTGTTGTCCATCTCGGCGGCGGGCTTGTGAAAGTAGGGTTGCATCTGCGGCAGCGGTCCGTGCGTCAGGCCGCGCGGATCAAAGGTCATCAGCCCCGGCTCAAAACCTTCGGTCAGCGAGCTGGGGGTACCGTCGTGGAGGAACAGCACCTCGTCACATTCGACGTTGTCGTGAAACGCCGGCAGCTGCAACGCCGCAGGATCGGTGGGCGAGGGATAGGGCAGGAAGGTGCACACCAGGAACCCGTCGCTGACGAAGGTAGTGTGGCCGCTGGGCACGACATGGGCGCGCTGGCAGGAGATGGGCCGGATGTCCCTGACGTTGAGGCGGACCGGGTACAGGTCACCCTTCCAGCCCTCGGCGTCGAGCGGGTTGAAGGGAAAGTACAGGCTGGAGATCTTGCCGCGATGCTTGACGCGGATTTCCGACTCGACGTCGCGCTTTTGCGCGCGGAAGGTCGCGTTCAGCTCCGGAATGCCGAGCACGCCCGGATCGAAAGGCAGATGGCGTCCGAGTATTGACTCCTCTGGCAGGCGGTAGGGGGAGTTGGTCGACTCGACCAGCAGCAGGTCGATTTCGCCCTTGGCTTCGATACGCCACATCGTGCCGCGCGGCAGGATGAAATAGTCGCCCTGCACCAGCGTGATGTGCCCGAAGTCGCAGAACATCTCGCACTGGCCGCGATGCATGAAGATCAGTTCGTCGCCGTCGGCATTGCGTGCCAGGTGGTCCATCGCACCCATCGTCTTCCAGTAACGGATGCGGATGTCGTCGTTCTTCAGCAACTCGGCGGCGTGCCACGGCGAACGCGTGACGTGCATGATGTGCCGGGTATCGAAGACATGCGGGCGCGGGCCATTCCTGTCCACGGCGCTCCAGGCATTGGGCGGGTTGCGATGATAGAAGTCGGTCGCCGGGCCAAAAAAGGCATTGCGCCCCATTTCCCGCTCCCATAATCCGGGGGGAACGTCGGCATGGGCCTGCCGCGGGGCCTGGCCCTGGAATCTAGGGGCTGAAAAATTCCACTTGCTCATTTCGCTCTCCACCTTTCCCTTGAGCTCATGCCGGACGCCAGGTACGGTCAGCCAAATGCAGCACAGCGCGCAAGTCTTCCGCGGTTGTGATGGGCCGGAGGTTATTCCGGGTAACCTGCGGATGGTCGAGGGCTGGCTGGATGAAGGACTCCACCTGTTCGGGGCTCAATCCAAGATCCTGCAGACTGCGCGGCAAGCCCAAGTCCGCCAGCAAGCCCTCCAGCACGTCGGAAAACGGACCCGGACGCCCCAACAGACGCAGCACGTTGCCATGCTGCGCTGAGGCGTGGTGCTCGAGCCACCGTGCCTGCGCAAGCATCAGGACGCACGCGGCGTCACTGTGCGGAATGTTGGCATAAGGGCCGACGATGTGGACCATCCAGTGGCTGAAGCCGTGCGGCACGGACAGCTGCCCCATCCCGGTGTACCAGGTTGCCAGCTGGCAATTTGAAAAGGCCTGCAAGTCTGTGCTGTCTCTCAGGCGCGGGAGGTTCTCGACATAGAGTTGAATGGCCTTTTCCGCCAGCAGGCTGGCAAGGGGATGCGGTTGGGTGGAGCACACCGTGTTGATCGCATGGTCCAGCCCGCGTATGCCTGTCGACAGCAGCAGCGACAGGGGCGTGCGTGCCAGCAGCGCCGGGTCATAAACAATCCCGTGTGGAGATCCATCCGTAATCAGAAACCGTGCCTTCAGGTGGCTTTCTTCGTCGATTGGCGTGCTTACTGGCGTCCATTCCGAGGTGGCAAGCGTCGTCGGTATGGCTATCTGTCTGACACGGGGCGGAGTGCGCGTGGCGGCGACCACTTCCGTCCCATCGGCCGACAGCTTCATCTGCAGCTGCAGAAGGCCGCTGCGGTCGAAAACCCGTTCCGTGATGCACAACTGCATGGACTTGCACATGTCCATGACAGACCCTCCACCCACCGAGACGATCACGTCGGCATCGAGCGCGCTTGCCTCACGGGCGGCGGCCAGTACGTTGGACAAGGGCGAATGCTCGCCGACGGCGTCGGTGACACCGACGCAGCGCTCGCCGAGCGCGGTCGCCAGTCGCTGGATCACGTCTGTCCGGGTGTTGAGTGTGCGCGAGCAGACGATGTAGGCGCGGCGGTAGTCGAACCAGTCCATCAACTCCGGCAGCCCCTCGACAGCAGGCGTACGGTGCAGGATCCGCTCGTGGCCGGAAAAGCGATAGCGCGTACCTTCCCGGTGGGCTTGCGCCATCTCCACCAACTCATCGTCTGTCATACGCATCATCTCCACTAACCTGGCGGCAGTCAGCGGGGCGGGCGCACGTCAGGAATCGGGACGCTGTCGACGCTGACGCCGGTGCGCGGGCTGGAGGCGCAGCCCTCGAGCGACGAGCGGCGGATGTAGGCCGTGCCGTCCATCAGTCGCCGCACGGTACGCGAGAAGTGCACTTCACGCACGACCCAGCCGGTGCCGCTGGCGCCGCCTCGTTCGACCTGCGCGTAGATCGGCAGCACCCCGCTCGGGTGACCGATGCGTACGCGGCGTGGCGAGGTGTCGACTGAGCTGCACTCGTGGACGATGGTGCCGACGATCTGCGCCGCGACTGCGGTGCAGGTGGACGCGCCGCCCGCAAAGGCCTTGTGCATCCAGCCATCGACATTGACCTGGCGGGCCACGAAGTCGATGTCTGCAGCTCTTACGGCCTCACCCGGCAGCGACGTGTAGTCGCGGGGCGGTGCGATCATGATCTGGAACGGTGTTATGTTCTTGCCGCCACTCTGCGGCAATTGGCAGAGGGCGGCAGCGGCCTGGCGGATCTCTTC
>Ga0114939_10001676_pt1 | contig 17252 bp, 13 predicted proteins | sample AshMeaCrysSpring_FD_87196 | JGI IMG/M metagenome (GOLD analysis project Ga0114939, IMG submission 87196) | Groundwater microbial communities from Big Spring, Nevada to study Microbial Dark Matter (Phase II) - Ash Meadows Crystal Spring | ecosystem: Environmental > Aquatic > Deep subsurface >... | reverse complement strand
GCTGGGCTAAAAAGGCGGAAATTACATCCTCGTTTTCTTTGGGATGCAGCGTGCAGGTAGCATAAACTAGCACACCATTATTTTTGACAAAGCTAGCTGTTTGTTTGAGTAATTCTGCTTGCAGTATTGAAAGTTCCGCGACTTTTTCCGGAGTTTGTCGCCATCGCGCATCTGCATGACGGTGCAATGTTCCTAACCCAGAGCAAGGAGCATCCAATAATACCCGGTCAGCACTGTTAGTCAATTGCGTGATTTCGCGGATATCTCCTGTTAATATTTCCAGACAATTCAAATGCAATCTCACCGTATTTTCTCGGAGCTTGTTTAATCGGGAAGCAGTGCGATCGCACGCCCAAATTTTTCCTTCATCGCCGATTAATTCGGCGATGTGAGTTGTTTTACCCCCTGGTGCAGCACAAGCATCAATCACCACCTCTCCCGGTTGAGGGTCAAGCAAGTAGCTCACCAATTGAGCGCTACTATCTTGTACAGTCCACCAACCCTGACTAAAACCAGGTAAATTTTGAATCGGTCCCGTACTGCTAAGTAAGCGCAAAGCTTGAGGTAGATGGGGAAGGCGAGTAAATTGAATACCAGAAGCGTTCAAAGCCGTCTCCACTTCGGTGATGGAAGTCCGCAGAGGGTTAATCCGCAGGTCAATTACTGGCGATTGGTTCATCCATTCACACAATTTCTCCGTTTCTGTCAAGCCAAATTGTTCTAACCAGACTTGAACAATCCAGTCAGGAAAGCTGTGTAAAACTCCCAAGCGCTGAACTGGGTTGTCTGGTAATTGTAGAGGGTCAGTTTGGGGAGAGTCATTGCTGAGCCGTCTCCCGGCTTCCTGAAGCCGAATATACTGCCGCAATAAGCCATTAACAAAGCCAGCCAATCCCGCAAAACCATTATCTTTAGCCAATTGAACGGTGGTATTCACAGCGGCTGAGGCTGGAATCCGCTCTTGATAGCGTAATTGATATAACCCTAAATGGAGAATAGTACGTAGACGCGGAGGCTGGGATTGGGATTTCTTCTTAGCTAGCTGGTTAATAAGCGCATCTAAGGTACGCTGTCTTCTAATGCTCCCATAAACTAATTCTGTCACCAGACGACGGTCAGCATCGCCCAAATTAGCTTTGCGTAGTAACCTATCTAGGGCAAAATCAGCATAAGCTCCCTTTTGGACATCTTGAAGGGCAATAAAAGCAAGTTGACGGGGATTTTCCATAAGTAAATATTATATATGAGTCATGAATTATGAATGTAGGCGTTATAAATTATGAACTAAATGAATTGTTAATTCATAATTCCGAGAAACGTTATCCACAAAAGTCTCTACTATTCAATAACAAAAGCCCCCCGTGAATCAGACGGAGGGCTATTATCAGAAAACACTAGACGCAAAAGCAAGGCTGCAAATCAAGGGGCTAATTCTCGATATTGTAGAGACGTTGCACTAATTTCTCTACAAGAAACAACAGAAACCCAGTTTTAACACGCATTTACAAACAGCATTTTAGCTTGATTGTCAGCCGGGAGTTTAACGGTAATAGATGTATGAACCATAACTGTTAAGTTCAAATTCAATAGCTCTAGAAGCAGGCTGAATAGAGACTTGCTCAAAGCTAATTAGGGTTAAATGAGCAGGGTTTTTCATCAGTTCTTTTGCTAATAAGAAGCCAGCAATTGTCCATGTTTGATATCTTCTAGCTTCTTTACCAATTAGACGTCCGTGAGTACCATCGTAATACTCAGGCCATTCATCATCACTTAAGCGTCTTTGGGCGATTTCAATGGCTCTATTTGCCAGATTTTGTCTGTTAGTTTTGATAGCAGCAGCAGCTAACATCCACAATAAAACAGGCCAGTTACCACCGTTATGATACGACCAAGGTCTATTTTTAGGATCACATCCAGTGATAATTTTGTAATCTTGACCTTCTAAGGCTGGATAACAAATTTTCAGCGGCATTTCTCCTACTAAATCATCCCAGCGACGCTCAATTAAATTCATAATTGATTGCGATTGTTGGTCAGTAGATAAAGAAGAAATAATCGCCATTAAGTTACCCAAACTAAAGAAGCGAGTATCCATTTGGGAGGGTCCGACATTACCTACTAGATAGCCACCTTGCTTGGGTATCCACTTATCTAATTTATCGCAGGGAAGAGAATCAGAATAGATATTGAACTGGTTATGAGCGTCCTCACCATACTGTTCAACTTTGAAACGATAAATTGTATTTAAGCGATTTAGGTCTAACCAATAATGCTCGCGAATATGGGCACTTAAAGCAGGCAAGCGTTTATTAATAGCATCAATAACATCTTCATTGCCTTCATAGAGTAGCAAGTCGCGAGCCGCACGCAATGCAGCGTAGAACAAGGCTTGGATTTCTAGGGGATGACCGTAAATCCCCATGCGACGGTCAATCATACAAGCGCCATCGGGAACCAACAGCGTCGGATACATATCAAACCGGGAAACCAAGCACAGTTCCATAATTAGGCGAATTCCTGTTTGGAATTCCGGCTCATGGGCTAAGCCAATATTTTCTGTTGCCATGACATAGGCGCGTAACAGAATTATCCACCACAAACAAGAATCAACAGGCGTAACTCTAGCAATAGCATGTTCACCAAAGTCAGCAACCAATCGTTCTTTGCCGTTTTCAGTTACGACTTTGAAACTAGCAGGAATCAAACCTCTTTCCGGCTTAGAACAATCTAATTGCCTTTCTTTGGGCTGGAGTTTTAATGTTTCTTTTAAGAAATTACGAACAATTTCTGTTTTGCCTTTGATCAGAAATAAAAGTGCTGACGAGACAAAATCTCTAATGAAAACTTGGTCATAATTCAGCGCTTCGATGGAAGTATCATAAGCCGCTACCGTACCCACCGGACGACCTTGATAATAAAGAATAGAATTTTCCAGTACTTCCCAGGCTTCTTTCTCTAAAGATTGTTGTGCAGGAAATTGATTGATTCTCATTGAATGTATGCCCCTACTTTTCTAGTACATGTTAAATTCAATGCACCCTTTTTAATGACGCAGCGATGTCCCGTTAACCAGGATGCTGTCATCTTTTGTGTTTTATATCTAGGATTCCCAGATGATTACCCCAGAAAAACTACAGCCGCTGAATGTACAGCAGCATGTAAGTTTCTTAACTTGTTATTTACGATGCTCTCAGTCAATGGGAGTTTTTACTCTTTGCGCCTTGACTGCTCACCTTATGCTTCGGCTCAGTCACATAAATCCAGTTTATAACTGATTGTGTGGCTTTATTTAATATCTTGAAGTAATTCTTTGCAATATCAGAATATATTTAAAGAATTATTTAAAATTCTCATAAAATTCATCTGTCTATTTGAGCATATTTACTTAAAATTTGCCGTAGGTTTGAGCAAATCTTCCTCAAGATGGTTGACAAATAAACAAGGCTCCATAAGCAAAACTTATGTTTTAGCTAGAGTTAACAAAAGTACGATGCAGACAATTTTTCATCTCCTATTTTTTTTAGCGGTGGAGATTTAATAAAAAACCTACAATACTAGACGCGGAGCCTATGAGTAGCGGTACAAACTGCTACTACCAATCAAGTAATAGTATTGTTTTTAACTACATTGACTGCAAACGGTAAAACAATAATATAGCATAGAGTTTCTTCCAGTGAAACTGTAAATTCTCTTAAGTGATTATACGCAAAATCAAGTATTGCTGATATAATGACAAGGGTTGAATATTTACCGACCGTTTCAGGAAATTTTTATTATTTGCCAGTGAGGAATTGTTTTTTTGACTGGCAAGCAGTTAGATTGTTCTTAATTTGATTTATATAGAAAAGGAAGAATTTGTGTTAATAAATGCTCAACTTCCTATAACTCCTTCCACAGAGCGCTTCCTCCAGCTTTGGGAGGAACGATACAAGCCAGACTTTTCCTCCCTGTCCCTAACAGACCCCTTATGCTATGGGAACTTGCTGACGGCTGCATCACCTGAAGGTCGAGCCTTAACTGCCGCCAAATTTCAAGATAATCTTATAGATATAAATTGCCAGATGGCAGGGATACAGGCTCAATCCCTGTATGCTTATATTTCTAATATTTTGGATTTAAAGGAAGCAAGGCGAATTACTAAATTTGCTTTTGATGTATATAAACATCTCTTGGAAATTTACCAACAGCCTTGTCTAAGTGAAGTATCGCCTACGACACGACTCTCAATAGCTGCGGGAAATACGGAGGATAATTCCCTTAAATTGTGGGGAATACCACCAGTAGAGCAGTTAGCATCAGCACTTGCACCAGTTTTGCTGGAGTTACAAGAGCAGCACGTAGCATCAAAAGACTGGCGCACACTGGGATTTGTTACCACGCAGTTGAACTTTACTAATAAATTTATTCAGAGTAAACTGACAGAAATTGAGAAAGCACTTTTCAGTCCTTATTTGAAGTTTGTCGAAGAACAAGTAGCCCTTCCTTGGGAAAGAGTTTGTGCGGCAGCTGCTAAACATGAGTTAGATTCTCCCGCGTTGCAATTAGTTGAAAAATTATTACCAAATGCTGAAGAAATTGCTCAGGTTGTTTATCAGCGACTGGTGGATATCTTACCGGATCATTGTAGCCGCCGAGGTAAGTTAACCGATTTAGGTATTACCCATTCTTGTTTGCGGGACTTAAATATGTTCCAAGCTTACTTATGGCTGTGTCTGTTAGAGGAAAGTATGGAACCAGTTGAAAAAGAATTGGTGACTCTGTGCGTCATGGTCATGCCTAGCGTGAATGTCAAATGGGAAATGACAGAAAAATGGTGTCAAGTATTAACAAATGAAATTCTCCGTCGTTTGACTAGCCAACAGCAGCAGATGTTATTACCTTACACCCAAGGAATGCAAAAAGCGTTTTACGACCGGCGCAAGAGTTTTGGGTGCGATGAGGAAGCTGCTATGAATCGTGGTTATTAAAGGTTGTAACTTCTGCAAGCAGTCTAATATTTAGCGTTCAATTGTTTCTGGAATTCTTGATAAGCGCGGTTAATTTCTTGCATTTTGGCTTTAGCAGTAGCGGAATTATTAATATCAGGGTGATACTGCCTTGCTAAGCGATAGTAAGCAAGCTTGATATCATCATGGTTATACCACACATTGACACCTAAGATTTCCCACCACTCGCCTGATAGAATGGGTGTAATTGAAGAGTCATCATTGCCAAGCATTTGCCGCCAAATTTTGATAGTTCCCCCCTTACCTCCACTAACTAGAGTTTTACCATCAATTGTGAAAGCGATAGGACTTTCCCCAGAAAGATTTTGTAGCAATTCCCCAGTGGGTAAATGCCACAATTTAATGATGCCGTTTGTGCTGCTACTGGCGAGGATTTGTCCGTCGGGACTGATGGTAAGGGAATGAATAGCACATGGTTGTTCTGTCAGGGTGTGGAGTAATTTACCTGTGGGAAGATGCCACAGTTTGATAGTCCCATCTGTACTACCACTAACAATAATTTCACCATCATGACTGATAATAACGCAATTAACCGCGCCGGAATGTCCAGTTATAATTTGAGGTGGTTGCCAAGAATGTAAATCCCAAATTCTGATAGTTTTATCAGCACTACCACTAACAAGAATTGTGCTGTCGGGAGTAATAGCAACAGATAAAACTGCATCTGAATGTCCGTTGAGAATCCGTTTTAACTTCCCAGTATAGGTTTCCCAAATTCTAATAGTTTTATCACTACTACCACTAGCAAGAATTTTTCCATCAGGGCTAAAAACTAGTGAGTGAACAAAGCCACTATGACTGTAGGGAGAATTTAGATAAAACAAGGTGCGAAAAAATTTTTTTGTATCCAAATACCAGGTAGAAATTTTTCTATCAACATTGCCACTGGCAAGCATCTTACCATCTGGACTGATAGCAACAGATAAAACTGCCTCTGCTTGTCCATAAAATGTGTAAAGCCATTTTCCTGTTTTCAAATCCCACAAACAAACTGTTTTGTCATCACTTCCAGTAGCACAAGTTTGACTATCAGAACTGATAGTAATAGCATTCACCCCAGCAGTGTGTCTTTTCAGAGTATGTACGCATCTCCAAGTTTCTGGGAGTTGGTTTGTTTGAGATACTATTTCTGATGAAATTTCCGAGCTATTAGTTGCAGCTTCTGCCCTTAATTGAGCTTTTAGTTCCTCTAATTCGTCCTCCATTACTAGAGCAGCAAATTTTTGCTCTAAATCTTCTCCAGATAACAGTGCATTTACCTCTATCAGCGCTGCAGTATAGGCTTCCATGTGCAAAACTTTGTCTTCCATCCGGCTGAAAACCTCTGCCGGAGTTTCCCTAGTTTCGCTTTCTTCTAGCAGCTTAGCAACACCATAGGCTGCTAGTCCCACCACAGCACCAGCAGCAACTAGAGGTGCTGTACCAATCCCAAAAGCCAGCCCGATTTTTGGTGCGACTATACCCATACCACCGACGATGTTAGAAACACCAACACCACCTACGACACCTATTCCCATAGCACTAAAAGCACCTGCATCTGCCTCACCTATGGCTTTGCAAGCCCCGTATGCGGCTGCACCTACCACAGCCCCAGCACCGACTACAGGCGCTGTGCCAATTCCTACAGCACCAAATCCTCCCGCTAAACCCATCCCGCCTACGGTGGAGGAAATACCAGCACCTGTGATGGCTCCACTGCTAATAAATACTGCTCCGTTGCGGAAATTAGGTGTCATAAGTTTTACTTCAAGATACGTGCTGCTTTACCTTTATTACACTCACTACACAGGGTTTGCAAGTTGCTCATGTCGTTGCTACCACCTTTAGAAAAAGGTAATATATGGTCAACTTCTAGCTGAATTTGCCGGGCACTACGACCACAAAAAACGCATTTGTAGCCGTCTCTGTTTAGTACTGAAACACGAACAGCAGCTGGTATATAGCGCGAGCGTTTTTTCGACTTTGGTTGTGATGGGGATGGGGATTTGCTAGCAGTAGGTTTTTTAGTCTTTGGTTTTTTGGGTTTATCAACTTTTTGACTATTAGCCTGATTAATCAAATCCCGAATCACACCCCGTACAAATTTTTGCAGCGGATTAGGAGGCTGTTTTGCCATTATAGTCCCCGCCCTTAAGGGCGGGGTATTAACAATTTCTTCAAGCCGTAAGCTGCTAATCCCACCACAGCACCAGCTGCTACAACTGGGGCTGCACCAATAGCAACAGCAGTACCACCAACAGCTAAACCCATACTGCCAACTGCCGCAGCAACGCCTGCACCGGCTACTGCTCCACCTGCTACCGCACCTAAAGCTGTAGCATCTCCCTCTTCAATTGCCTTCTTGGCACCATAGGCTGCTGAACCAACAACCGCTCCTGCAGCAACCACTGGAGCGGCGCCAATTGCTACACCCCCAAAGCCTCCAACTAATCCCATTCCACCGACTGTTGTAGCTACACCTGCACCGGCTGCAGTTCCACCAGCAACTAATGCGACACCATCTACTTTTTCTTTTAATTCTTCATTATTTTGAGACATAATTTTTACGGTTTTAGTCAATAAGATTACATAAACCTTAACTAAAAAAACTCTGACATCTTGGTAAAAAATAATGAAAAAATCTTTCCTGCTATTAAAGTTTGTGTAAACCCCTAGCTTCCGGTATCTTATTCTCTTAGTTAATAAACTGCCCTTAAGATGACTTCCACGCTCCCACCACACAAAAAAGCCAGAGCCTTAAAACCAGGAAGCCCCCGTCCTGCTAAGGAACTGTGCAGCGAATGCGGACTGTGCGACACCTACTACGTCCACTACGTCAAGGAAGCCTGTGCTTTTATCACTCAGCAGATAGACACTCTAGAAGCACAAACCCACTCCCGCAGCCGTGACTTAGATAACCAAAACGAACTGTACTTTGGTGTTCACCAGTCGATGACAGCGGCTCGGAAAAAACAGCCAATCCCCGGTGCCCAATGGACAGGGATAGTCAGCACCATTGCCATTGAAATGCTGAATCGCGGCATGGTGGAAGGCGTCGTCTGCGTGCAAAACACTAAAGAAGACCGCTTCGGTCCGATGCCAGTCATTGCCCGTACCCCAGAGGAAATACTGGCAGCCCGTGTAAATAAACCAACCCTTTCACCAAACCTGTCTGTATTAGAGCAGGTGGAAAAATCAGGAATGAAGCGGCTGTTGGTGATTGGTGTTGGTTGCCAAATTCAAGCACTAAGAGCCGTAGAAAAGCAACTAGGTTTAGAAAAACTTTACGTACTAGGTACACCCTGCGTAGATAACGTTACTCGCGCTGGGCTGCAAAAATTCCTCGAAACCACCAGCCGCTCTCCCGACACAGTGGTGCATTACGAATTCATGCAAGACTTCCGCGTTCACTTCAAACATGAAGACGGTTCCACAGAAACCGTGCCTTTCTTTGGCTTGAAGACAAACCAACTCAAAGATGTCTTCGCTCCCTCCTGCATGAGTTGCTTTGATTACGTCAACTCCCTTGCCGATTTAGTCGTTGGTTACATGGGCGCCCCCTTTGGCTGGCAATGGATTGTCGTGCGGAACCAGCGGGGACAGGAAATGCTCGACTTGGTACAAGATGTTTTGGAAACTCAACCAGTCATGTCCCAGGGCGATCGCAAAGCCGCAGTTCAACAAAGCATACCAGCATATGACAAAGCTGTGACTCTCCCGATGTGGGCTGCGAAGCTGATGGGAGTGGTGATTGAAAAAATCGGTCCCAAAGGTTTGGAATACGCCCGGTTTTCCATTGATTCCCACTTTACTCGCAATTATTTGTATGTGAAGCGGAATCATCCGGAAAAGTTAGATGCACATCTACCGGAATTTGCCAAGCGTATTGTGGGGCAGTATAAGTTACCGGAATAGGGTTTCGCGCAAAGGCGCTAAGAACGCAAAGAAATTCTTGTGCGGCTTTGCGACTTGGCGCGAAATTATTACAACCCATTCACCAGACGAGTGATACCGTCTTTAATCTTTACTTCGCCGAAGTTGATAAGTAAGCCAAGGCGCTTGTTAGCAAGACGAAGGTAAGTTATCAGTTGTTTTTTGTGTACTGGATGAACTGCTTCCAAGGACTTTAGCTCGATAATTACTTTGCTTTCCACTATCAGGTCTGCTCGAAAGCCTTCCTCAAACTGTATACTCTCGTAAACTACCGGAATAGGCTGCTGACGAACAACCCCCAACCCTCGCCGCTCCAATTCATAAGCTAAAGCCGCCTCATACACTGATTCAAATAACCCCGGTCCCAACGTAGTGTGAACCTTGTAAGCCGCATCAACAATCTCCTTTGCGATCTCATTCTCCGTCATTTCAACTAACCTCTTAGCGCCTTTGCGCCTTTGCGCGAAACCATTTTAAGCAACTCCCACCGCATCAATAGCTGCTTCCAGCGCGATCGCCACATGTGCCCAATGAGTACCCCCCTGGCAAAAAACCGTATAAGGTTCTCTCAGGGGACCATCGGCGGAGAATTCCAAGGTGCTACCTTCAATAAATGTCCCTCCAGCCATGACTACAAGGCTCTCGTACCCCGGCATTTCCGCTGGTACGGGGTCGAGGTAGGAACCAATGGGTGAATGCTGTTGAATGGCTCTACAGAAGGCAATCAGTTTTTCTGGTGAACCCAGTTGGATTGCTTGAATCACATCTCGCCGGGGAGCCAAGGGTGCGGGATTAACTGGGTAGCCTAATTTATGAAATACATAACCAGTCAAGTGAGTGCCTTTCATTGCCTCACCTACCATTTGGGGTGCTAGAAATAATCCTTGATACAGCAGGCGGTTTTGGTCAAAGGTAGCACCCCCAGCGCTACCAATTCCCGGTGCAGTGAGGCGACAGGCGGCGGCTTCTACTAAGTCTGCACGACCTGCTACGTATCCCCCAGCGGTAACAATGGTGCCACCGGGGTTTTTAATTAATGACCCCGCTATCAAGTCAGCACCTACGTGGGTTGGTTCTTTGGTGTCAATAAATTCACCGTAGCAGTTATCAACAAAGCAAATGGTGTTGGGGTTTTGCTGTTTGACGATGTGAATGATTTTTTCAATCTCATCAATGGACAAGCTGGGGCGCCAAGAATAACCGCAGGAACGTTGGATGTGTACCAACTTAGTATCATCCCGCACGGCTTTGCTTAAAGCTTCCCAATCTATAATTCCTTCTGGTGTGAGTTCCACTTGACGGTAACGGACGCCCATTTCCATAAGGGAACCTTGTCCTTCACCCCGTAAACCTATGACTTCTTCTAATGTATCGTAGGGGGCACCCACTACTGCTAGCATTTCATCACCGGGACGGAGGACACCATATAAGGCGCAAGCAATAGAATGAGTACCAGAAACAAATTGGATTCTCACTACGGCTGCTTCGGCACCCATGACCTCAGCAAAGACTTTATCTAAGGTGCCTCGTCCTAAGTCATCGTGACCGTAACCGCTGACCCCTGCAAAATGGTGGGCGCCGACACGTTGATTTTTAAAGGCTTCCAGGACTCGTTTAAGATTTTGCTTGACCTGAGAGTCAATTCCGGAAAAAATTCGTAACAGTGCCTGTTCTGCTTCCCGCAGCTGTGTAGAGCTATTCATTAGTTCCTCGTTAAACAAAATAATATGCGGATCTTTGGATCGCGCAGACTAGGCTGGACAATTCGTACTCGGGTTACTGCATGACGATAGCTACCTCAACCAAACAAAAACTCAACTGGGTTAACATATTATTTTTCGCTGGTTTGCATATCGGAGCGGTATTTGCCTTTTTCCCTAGCTTCTTTAGCTGGAAGGCAGTAGGTGTAGCTTTGTTACTCTACTGGATAACAGGTGGCTTAGGTATTACCCTAGGATTTCACCGCCTGGTTACCCACCGCAGTTTCCAAACTCCTAAGTGGCTGGAATATTTTCTGGTGTTGTGCGGCACTCTCGCCTGTCAAGGAGGACCGCTAGAGTGGATAGGTACACACCGCATCCACCACTTGCACTCAGATCAACAGGCTGATCCTCATGATTCCAACAAGGGTTTCTGGTGGAGCCACATGGGCTGGCTGATTTATCACAACTCAGCAGAACCCGATGTCCCTCGGTTTACGAAAGACATTGCCGAAGACCCAGTTTATCAGTTTTTAGACAAGAATATGCTTGGACTACAAATTGCCCTGGGTGTGGTGCTGTTATTATTAGGTGGTTGGTCTTTTGTGTTCTGGGGAGTTTTTGCGCGGATTGTCTGGGTTTACCACTGCACCTGGTTGGTTAACAGTGCCACCCACAAATTCGGCTATCGCAGCTACGAATCAGGCGACAAATCGACTAATTGTTGGTGGGTAGCGTTACTCGTTTTCGGTGAAGGGTGGCATAACAACCACCATGCTTTCCAATACTCTGCTCGTCACGGATTAGAGTGGTGGGAAATCGACTTAACCTGGATGACGATTCAATTGCTGCAAGCACTTGGTCTGGCTAATAACGTAAAACTGGCTGAGAAAAAGTAATAAACTCGTGGGGGCGAAGGATTTCTAGAAATGTCTAGAGATTTAAAATCTTAGATTCTAAACAAACACTTTGCCCTTACCTGTTACAAATATTTGCTTTACTTCTCTACTTGGGCAGAATGCCTGAAGTAAAAAGCTTTTTCTTACAGTTATTATCGCCTTTCTGTAAGGGTGAAGCATTTTTGCGACCCTATTGGAAATAATGCTTGTTTGGGGGCAGCTAAAACGGGTAGGGGCGGGGAAACCCCGACCAGGAAGGTTGCTTATACTATGCTGATTGCTGATTTCTGAGTTATTAATTCAGAATTCAAAACTCAGGCAGGATAAATACCTCCACTACACAATTCTTCCCAATATGGCTTAGGTTGGTTTAACCCAACATTTATGTTCATAAACTTTTCTCCAAGCTACAAACGGAAGTACAACAGTACTCATATCTTCCGTAAGTGGTTTGGTAGTTGAGGAGTGTTTTTTTGCAGGTACTCATGACGACATCAATAATTAACCGTCCACAGCTAGAATCTGATTTTGATGATTCCAACCTCAAGCTGAAAGATATTATCAAAACCCTCCCCAAGGAATGTTTTGAAAAGAACCGATTCAAAGCTTGGACAGGTATAGTACTTAATGTTTTAATGGTAGCGTTGGGTTATGTCAGCCTAGTATTTTCTCCTTGGTATCTTTTACCCCTAGCCTGGATTTTTACCGGCACCGCTTTGACAGGTTTTTTTGTCATCGGTCATGATTGCGGTCATCGTTCTTTTGCTAAACGTCGCTGGGTAAATGATTTAGTCGGGCATATATTTTTCGCGCCTTTAATTTACCCCTTCCACGGTTGGCGGATTGGACATAATTACCACCACAAACACACCAATAAGCTGGATTACGACAACGCTTGGCACCCAATTAGAACAGAAGTATTTGAGAGTTGGGGTAACACCAGTCGCTTCACCTTTGAGCGGTTCATCCATAATAAATTATGGTGGGTAGGTTCCATCGGACATTGGGCTGTTCACCACTTTGACTGGCGCAATTTCCCCAAAAAAGACCAAGCTAACATTAAACTTTCCACAACTGTAGTAGTCCTGTTTGCCGCCATCGTTTTTCCCACTCTTATCGCTACTACTGGTATTTGGGGATTTATCAAATTCTGGTTTATTCCCTGGATGGTTTACCATTTCTGGATGAGTACCTTCACCCTGGTTCACCACACTACGGCAGAAGTTCCTTTCTTGACAGAAGATAAATGGAATGAAGCTCTGGCTCAGTTAAGTGGTACAGTTCACTGCGACTATCCAGCCTGGGTAGAATTCCTTTGTCACGATATTAATGTCCACATTCCCCATCACCTTTCCACCGCTATTCCTTCTTATAATTTGCGCCTTGCTCATCGTAGCTTGAAGGAAAATTGGGGCGATTATCTCAAGGAATGCCGTTTTTCTTGGTCATTAATGAATGAGATTACCAACCAGTGCCAACTGTACAAAACAAACGAAGGATATATAACGTTTGACGAATATTACGCCAAGCGATAAATCAGAATTTCTGATTTAAATCCAAATGTTGGGTTTGGTTGCAAAATATCCTGCTGAGAACAGTTACAATTTATTAAGCTAGTGGACATGAAGAAATTTAAAGTTACTACTAGATTTCATTTAAGTCCACTTTCTTAGATAAAACTACAGAGAAAGACAGATAAACACTTCTGAATTTAGCGGTGTTTACTAGTAGGTAGCTAAAGTATGTTTGCCTAGTTTGTAGTTATCCCTTAAGCGCTGATAGAAGCGATAAATCGCTTGCTACGAACTGGTAAATGTATTTATCTAATTACTAGGCTTCTCACTTGTTTTATAGCGGTTATTATTTGGCGAATTACCCTATAGGGACGCAAAATTTTTGTGTCTCTATAATACTGTGGACACTTTCCAAAAGTGGTTGTTTTCTACTCTCTTCGGAAGTGCCCCCATTTTTTGTGACCAATATTTTGTGTGTTGCCCAGAGTATATATCGGCTTCAGTTTTTCGTGTTAATCTAGTAATTGAATCAAGTGCAGTCCAACACTATCAATTTAAACAGTCAGCCCGTCGAAGCATCATCTGCCGAAGGTAGTATTAAACTCCCCTTCACTCTTGGGGATTTGAAAGCTGCTATTCCCGCTGAATGCTTTCAGCCTAATCTAGGAAAGTCTCTATTCTTCTTCTTTCGGGATATCCTGATTATCGGTCTGCTTTATGCAGCAGCAGTTTATCTCGATTCTTGGTATTTCTTTCCAATTTTCTGGGTAATGCAAGGTACGATGTTTTGGGCTTTGTTTGTAGTCGGTCATGACTGCGGACATCAATCTTTTTCTAAGAACAAATGGCTTAATGATTTAATAGGTCATCTTAGCCATACGCCCATTCTTGTACCTTATCACGGTTGGCGGATTAGCCATAGAACCCACCATTTAAATACCGGACATCTCGACAACGATGAAAGCTGGTATCCTGTCAGTGAATCAGATTATAATGCAATGCCCCTAGTCCAAAAAATAGGGCGCTATTATGCGTTATTGCTGGCTTATCCAGTGTATTTGTTTAAGCGTTCTCCTAACAAGGAAGGCTCTCATTTCGACCCCAGCAGCCCGATTTTTAAACCTTCGGAAAAATGGGATATCATCACTAGCACAACCTTGTGGTGTTTAATGGTGGGTTTATTAGGTTTCCTGACCTATCAATGGGGTTGGATGTGGTTGTTAAAATACTACGCTGGTCCCTACATTGTGTTTGTCATGTGGCTGGATTTAGTGACATTTTTGCACCACACTGAGCCAGATATTCCCTGGTATCGCGAGGGTGAATGGACTTTCCTTAAGGGTGCTATTTCCACAATTGACCGCGATTACGGTTTTATCAACCATATCCATCATGACATTGGTACTCATGTGGCTCACCATATTTTCCTCAACATGCCACACTACAATTTAAAAAAGGCCACTGAGGCAATTAAACCGATTATGGGTGAATATTACCGCAAATCGGATGTGTCAATTTGGAGTGGTTTTTGGAACTCAATGTTTAGCTGTCATTTTGTCCCTGATAGCGGCAGTAAGGTTTACTATACATCTCCCAGTCAATTAGTTAAAGGCGAATAATTGTCTGTTTAGCTAATATCTAATACACGGGATTGCACTTAGTATTGATAGGGGTACAAGCTAAGTTGTACCCCTATCATATTTTTTCACAATCAAGTGTTTGACTTCAGTAGGATTCAAACAAGCCAAAGGAACCTAGAAATTATTACTCATTATTATGAGTTTAGGATGAGTATTTAACTATCCACCCTAGCTACTTAAATTAAAAAAGATGGAGGAAAAATTACGAATTATTTAAAATTTGCCATTCCCTTGGACAATATGCTTAACTGTCGTTAGGGTTTCTAAGCTAATAATACCCCGTCGATGTCCCCTTTGGTTAGACATTCCCAAAAACACCGAGTCTCTCCCGGAAGGAATGCGAGAAAAGCGGGGAGATGCGTTGATGTAACTAGTAGCGCTATTTACCCCTAGGGCAAATTGCCGACTTTCTTGATAAGATTCGGTGACAATGCAGTCAGCGTGACCACTACTGTATTGATTAATCCAAGCGATCGCACTATCTAAACTATCTACCAGTTTAAAAGCTACTTTTTTAGTTAAATAAGCGCTGCCCCAATCGGAATCTGGAGCTAGTTTCAAACCGGGGAAGGCTCTAACTATTTCAGTATCGCCTTTAATCTCAAATCCTTTTTCCTGCAAGCTGTTAAACAGTGTTGCCAAAGATGATGGCAACACTTGACGGTGAATTAGGACTTTTTCTATGGCGTTTACTGGGTCTGGTTCACTCTGGTGACTATCGACAATTATCGAGCGCACCATCTCTAAACTACCACTCAAAGACCAGTACAGGTAGCAGTTACCCATTGCTGATTTTAGTACTGGTGCTGTTGACTGTTTCCCTACCTGCTGAATTAAGTTGGAACGTCCGTAGGGAATAACTAAGTTGATATATTGGTCTTGGGTTACTAGATCTCGAATTGATGCACAGCGTTCAGATGATAAGAGTTGTACACACTGAGCGGGCATACCCACTTCATAGAGGGCATTTTCTAGGGCACTGACAATAGCGGCGTTGGAATGGCTAGCTTCTGTACCACCTTTCAAAATCAGGCTGTTACCTGTTTTAATGCACAAACCAGCAGCGATCGCTCCCAATTCTGGAAATGACTCATAAATAAATGAAATCACTCCCAAGGGCATTAGTTGCGAGTATGTTTGTGAATCTTCTAGTTGATAGTCAGCGTTTCGCACCCGACGAATCGGATCTGATAACTCCCCTAAGCGGTGCAAAATTTCCACTGTAGTGGACAGCCTTTCCGGGGTCAGCTTTAACCAATCCAAAACTAGCTCTGGTACTGCCATTTCCCGACTAGCTTCTAGATCCAGCGTATTTGCCTCTAGAATGTCTTCCAATGACTGTTTAAGAGCCTTAGCCATGGCGAACACTGCCCGACTGCGCTCGACGCCTTTGGTAATACCCAACTTCAGGGAAGCTTGATAAGCACGCTTGGCTGTGGCGATCGCATCGGGACAATTATCAAAATCATCTACCTCTGTCATCGAGTTAACGTCTGTAGGTAAGCCAGACCATTAGTGCTGGCAAAATTGCCAAAATCACTGCTACCATTGCCCATATTAATATGTTGGAAGCATTTGGCAACCTGAGAGCCAATGGTAGCCATACAATCACTAGCACAAAAATAATCAACAGCGCTACAGGAAGATAACTATCTCCAAACTTGGAGGTAGCTACCAACCAACGGGAACCCGTCCAACGCCAAGCTCGTTTGTATGGGTAAGTCGTGGATAATTGCTCCAACACGTACCCATTATCTTCTACCACAAATATCTGTTGACAGCGATCGCAACCAAAGGCTTCTGTCAACGTAATCGGCTTTAACTGCCCCCGTCTGCGACACGGACATGGATATTCGTTACTTAAATCTATCTTTTGGGCTTTTTGAGGTTGCACAAGCGGTCTATTTACTGGAGCTTTTTTATTAAAAGGTAACAACACATCATCTTTTGGTAGATGCCCTAGGGGAAACTACACTTCGATGGATTTGTTTATAACATTTATAGATTTATCTTCCTATTGCCCACAGATATATTTTAGATGCTGTACCCAAAAAGGTAATCAGTACCTTGCACTGGAATTATAACTGTTGAGCTTTATCCAGTGTAGTGCATCTCACCATTGCGACAATGGAATTAATCCTTAAACAACTATTTAACAGTATGGTTTAAGGTTAAATAGAAATTACTCTTTGTTTTTTGTTTTTTCTTTTACTAAGCGGGTAACGCGATTCGAACGCGCGACATTCACCTTGGCAAGGTGACGCTCTACCACTGAGCTATACCCGCGACCAACAATTTATTATCTTTTCATATTTTTCTGGTTTTGTCAACACCCTATTGGAAAATAGTTCTGAGTAGGGAATGGGGAATGGGGAATGGGGAATGGGGCATGGGTAATGCTTTGTGTCTCCCTGGTCTCCCTTGTTTCTAGTCTTCAATCCCCAATCTCTATTCCCTAACCTCTGTTTCTGGATTCAACTCGCCGATGCTGGCACTTTTGAGGGATGCTGGCAGAGACTGAGAATTGCGAGCATAGGGTTCTTGCGTCTGGGAGCGGATTTGTTGCATCAGGTTAGCCATT
>Ga0114939_10001675_pt1 | contig 17257 bp, 13 predicted proteins | sample AshMeaCrysSpring_FD_87196 | JGI IMG/M metagenome (GOLD analysis project Ga0114939, IMG submission 87196) | Groundwater microbial communities from Big Spring, Nevada to study Microbial Dark Matter (Phase II) - Ash Meadows Crystal Spring | ecosystem: Environmental > Aquatic > Deep subsurface >... | reverse complement strand
GGGTTGGGGGGGGGGGGGGGGGGGGGGGGGGGGGGGGGGGGGGGGGGGGGGGGAGGAGCCAGGACAGGACGTCGGTGGCGGACCAGCCGTTGGGGTGGCGGGCCAGCAGGCGGAGGGCACCGTCGAGGTCCTGGCCCAGGGTGAGCAGCGGAGGCTCCACGGTGAGCCCGGCCGAGGCCGGGCGGGCCTGCGGGTGCCCGGCGGTGGCGAGCAGGCCGTTGCACAGGCAGAGCCGTCCCACCGTGTCGGCCTCGTCCCCGCCCTTCTTGACGAAGGCGTCCACCGGCTCGGACGGGCAGCGGTAGCCGACGGTGCCGTCGTCGCGGCGGAACAGCGTGCGCAGGTAGCCGAGGTCGCAGATGCGCTCGCGGGCGCTCACGACGGCCGCCTCGGCGATGGTGCCCGGCGCCTGGACCACCTTGAAGGGGAAGCCGGTGGGGCTGGCCCGGCCGTCGGTGCGCACGTCGAGGGTGCCGTCGGCGAGCGCCTCGAGCAACTGGCGGCGCAGCTCCGGCCGCATCCCCGACTCCCGGGACAGGGCGAACACGGTGCCGATCTGCACTCCCCGCGCGCCGCCGGCGAGTGCTGCGGCGACCTGCTCGGGAGTCCCGTAGCCGCCCGCGAGCCAGTACGGCAGCCCGGTGGCGGCGACCTTGTCGAGGTCGACCACGTCGCGCGGGCCGTAGACCACCTGGCCGGTCTCGTCGACCTCGGGACGGCGCGGCGGGGCGTTGTGGCCCCCGGCAGTGGGTCCCTCGATGACGAAGCCGTCGGGACGGGTCTCGTCGCTGCGGGCCAGGTAGGTGGCGAGCACGTGGGCCGACACGATGGCCAGGAACGCCGGCCGCAGCAGCGGCCCGACCAAGCCCGGGACCACCTCGCGGGGGTCGAGCGAGATCGCGTAGGAGTCCTCGGCGCGGGCCCCGGACACGTCGATGGGCAGCGTCACCGGGTCGAGCCGGCCGAGCGCGTCGAGCAGCCTGGGCAGGTGGGACGGGACGCCGGCACCCACGAGCACCACGTCGACGTCGGCGATCATCGCCCCGAGCAGCGCCGCCGGCGTCCAGATCTGGACCTTCTCCAGCAGGTTGATGCCGATCGGGCCGTCGTGTCCCTCCTTGGCCAGCGCCACCTGCACGTAGGCACCCAGCGCGGCCAGCCGGACGGCGTCGACGCGCTGGTGCAGGTCGAGCTTGGGGATGGGCCGGTAGGGCGTCCCCGGCTCGAGCCCGCCGGGACGGAAGTAGCGGTCGAGGGTGTGCTGCACGAAGGCCTGGTCGGGGTAGCCGGCCAGGACGCGGCGCACGTCGCCGTCCGGGTCACCGTCCTGCAGCAGCCGCGACACGAGCAGGTCCGGCCCGACGCCGGAGATGACCCCGAGCCCGCCGGCCTGCGCCACCGTGCGGGCCAGCCGCCAGTGGGACACGGCCACACCCATGCCGCCTTGGATGATGCGAGGACAGTCGTCGGCCCGACCCACGAGCCGTCAACTTACGGCACCGTAGGTTCGGCGCCAAACGCTGCGCGGACACGGGCCGACCGCGCGCATCTCCGGGCATCTTCTGGTAGCAAAGGTGCGGGGCCCCTTCATGTAGGAGATGAAGGGGCCCCGCCTGGTCCGGCTGCTCTGCCGCGTTGGCAGACGACTCGCGCCGACTGCTGTCGCGGCTGGCGTAGCCAGACCCACCACCACGTCGGTCTGACGACCCCCTCAAGTCCTGCCTCCGGCCGGAGCCTTCAGCGAACCTTCGGCGTCAGTCGGCGAACCTTCTGACCGGATCGACCACCTCGGTGGTGACGTGAACAACACTGGTCCCATCACGCCGGCTTGGCAAGGGCCGACGTTCGACTTCTCGCCCCTTCTCGGCAACGACTTGTCCATCCACACGTTGTCCCCAGTACCCACCTGCGCGAACGCCCGCCGTCCACAGCCGACGCACACCCCTGTCCCCAGATCGGTGCACAGGACGTCGGTGAGGACTCAGCCCCCCGGGCCGAAGGCAGTCGAGGGCAGGTCACGCTCGCCCGCCTCGATCGCCGCCACTACCCGCGCGGCCACGTCCTCGGGGCTCAGCCCTTGCGGCAGGCGCGGTGCGCTCCCGTGCAGCGGCCGATCCGCCAGGCCGGTCTCGGTGTGCGGCGGTCGCGCGTCCAGCACCCGGATGCCCACCCGCCGCAGTTCACGAGCGGCGGCGGAGTCGAACGACGTGAGCGCGGCTTTGGACGCGCCGTAGCCGGCCATGCCGGCCACGGGCTGCTCGGCCACGACGGCGGACAGCACGCAGAAGAAGGGCTCGTGCCCGGCCTCGGCCGACGCGCGCAGCGCCGGCACGGCTGCCCGCAGCAGGCGGATCGGCGCCAAGGTGTTGAGGGTGAACAGCTCGACCAGGACGTCGTCGGGTAACTCCGTGGCGGGCCCGAAGGCCACCGCGCCAGCAGCGACGACCACGCCGTCCACCGCCGCGTGGTCGTGCAGAGCGGCCTGCACCGCTCGCTCGGCCGCGCCGGCCCGACGCAGGTCGAGGGCCACCCGGGTCGTCGCCGCGCCGGGTGCCGCGACCGCCGCCAGCCGCTCGGCGTCCCGCCCGACGAGGGTCAGCCGGGCGCCGCGCTCGGCGAGCAGGCGGGTGATCGGCGCACCGAGACCCCCGCTCGCCCCCGTCACGAGCACCGACCGACCCGCCAGCTGTGTCACGAGGGCCAGGCTGCCCTGCCGGGGCCGCCCCCGCACGTCGGCGCACCGTCTCCCGGGGGCCGGCCGGCGGTGCGCCGGACTGCCCCGCGAGGCGAGTCGGCACCGACTACCGTCACGCGGCGTGGACCCGACGACGTGGCTGGCTGCCGGCGGTGCCGAGGCCAAACTGCCCACCCTGGTCGTCGACATCGCCTTGTCCCTGGTCGTGGCCGGCGTGCTGGCCATCGGCTTCACCCGGCTACGGATCCCCGCAGTCGCGGCCTTCCTGCTCGCCGGCGTCATCCTCGGCCCGGTCGGCACCGGCCTGATCACCGACCGGGGCAACATCGAGACGATCGCCCAGCTCGGCCTGATCCTGCTGCTGTTCCTCATCGGCCTGGAGATCGACGTCCGCAGCCTGCTCGCCAGCGGGCGGACCGTGCTCACCTCCGGTGCCCTGCAGTACCCGCTGACGGCGCTGCTCGGCTTCCTGCTGGTGCAGGGGCTGCTGCTGGTCGGGGTCACCGTCGGGGTGCTGTCCGGGCAGTACGCCGCCCTCTACGTGGGGCTGGCCGTCGCGGCCTCGTCCACGCTGCTCGTGGTCGCCCTGTTCCAGCAGACGTTCACCCTCGACACGCTGGCCGGTCGGATCTCGCTGGCGCTGCTGGTCTTCCAGGACATCTGGGCGATCGTCGTGCTGGCGGTGCAGCCGAGCCTCGACGATCCACAGGTCGGGCCGATCGTCGCGTCGTTCGTCGGGATCGGCCTCGTGGGGGTGGTGAGCTTCGTGCTGGCCCGGGCGGTGCTACCGGTCGGCTTCGGCTGGATCGCCAAGCAGCCCGCCACCATCCTGGTGGCGTCGTTGGCGTGGTGCTTCTTCGTCGTCCTGGTCGGCATCAACCTCGACACGTTCCTGGCCTACCTCTCCGGCGTCGAGTTCGGCGTCGCGGTGAGCGCCGGCATGGGCGCGCTCATCGCCGGCGCGACGATCGCGAGCCTGCCGTTCAGCACCGAGATCGTTCGGCAGGTCTCGGTGGTGCGGGACTTCTTCGTGACCCTGTTCTTCGTCGGCATCGGCATGACCATCCCCGCGCCGGAGGGCGCGGGCGTCCTGCTGGCCGCACTCGGGCTCGCGCTGCTCGCCGTGGCCTCGCGGTACTTGGTGATGCTGCCGCTGCTCTACGTCACCGGGCTCGACCGGCGCACGTCGACCGTGGTGTCGACCAAGCTGGCGCAGATCTCGGAGTTCAGCCTGGTGATCGCCTTCCTCGGGCTTCAGCTCGGGCACATCGACGAGGACCTCAACGCCGTCATCGTGTTCGCGTTCGTCCTGACCGCCGTGGCGACCCCGACCCTGTTCGCCCACGCCGACCGGGTGCACGACCGGCTCGCTCCCCTGCTCGGCCGGCTCGGCTTCAAGGCCCCGCCGGAGGGCCGGACCGAGGCGGACGAGGAGTACGACCTGGCCCTGCTCGGGGTGCACCGGACAGCGTCGTCGCTGCTGCACGAGCTGGCCGTGCACGCCCCGGGCCTGCTCGCGCGCACGCTGGTCGTCGACTTCAACGTCTCGATCCACTCCAAGATCGCCGAGCTGGGACCGCACGTGGTCTATGGCGACCTGACCAGCCCCGAGACGCTGCGGCACGCCGGTGTCGACAAGGCCCGGGTGGTGGTGTGCACCATCCCGGGCGAGGTGCTCGCCTCGGCCAGCACCCAGGGCGTCGTCGAGACCGTGCGCGAGCTGTGCCCCGCCGCCACGGTCATCGCAACGGCGACGACGTTCCCCGAGGCCCGTACCCTCTACGCGGCCGGCGCCGACTACGTGCTGATGCCCCGGCTGGACGCGGCCCGCACCGCGCTGGGAGCGATCGAGGCCGCCCTCAACGGCCAGATCGACCAGCTGCGGCCACCCAGCGAGGTGGACGGCGAGCAGGCCCGGCGCGAAGTGCTGGACTGATGCACGCCGCCACGGGAGGGAACCAGCCATGATGGACGCCACCCATTGGTGGAAGGCCGGAGCGACGGCCACCGCGGCCGGCGCCGCCGTGGCCGGCCTCGTCGGAGGCACCTACGCCGCGCTCGTGCGCCGTCCCCTGCCCCGCCGCAGCGGACGGGTGCCGCTGCGCGGGCTAGGCGCCGACGTCGAGGTGGTGGTCGACACCTGGGGCGTCCCGCACGTCTACGCCGACAGCCTGACCGACCTGGTGCGGGCGCAGGGCTACCTGCACGCCCAGGACCGGCTGTGGCAGCTGGAGGTGAACCGGCGCATCGTCGCGGGCCGGATGGCCGAGCTGGTCGGCGAGGTCGCGGTGCCGCTGGACCGGTGGATGCGCACCCTCTCGCTGCGCCACGTCGCCGAGCAGGAGGTCGCGTTGCTGTCGGTCGAGGTCCGCGGCCTGCTGGAGGCGTACGCGCAGGGTGTCGACGCCCGCATCGGCGAGGGCCGGCTGCCGGTGGAGTTCTCGCTGCTGCGCCACCACCCGGAGCCGTGGTCGGTGGTGGACTCGCTGGCCTGGACCAAGATGATGGCGCTCACGCTGTGCGTGAACTGGGAGACCGAGATCCTGCGGGCCCGGATCATCGACCGGATCGGCCCGCAGCGGGCCGCCGAGCTCGAGCCGGACTACGCGCAGGGCCGTCCCTACGTCGTGCCCGACGGCGTCGACTACTCCTGCATCGGCAGCCAGGCGCTGGCGCGGCAAGCGGCCGCCGAGCAGCTCAGCGGACCCACCGCCGGCGACGGGGTGGGCATCGGCAGCAACAGCTGGGTGGTGCACGGGACCCGGACGGCCACCGGTAAGCCGCTGCTGGCCAACGACATGCACCTGGGCCTGACGATCCCGACGATCTGGTACGAGAACCACCTGAGCTGCCCCGGGTACGAGGTGAGCGGCGTGACGTTCCCCGGGCTGCCGGGCATCGTCGCCGGCCACAACCGACGGGTGTCCTGGGGCTTCACCAATGGCTTCCCCGACGTGCAGGACCTCTTCGTCGAGCGGCTACGGGACGCCGCCGGCGGCGGGGTGGAGTTCGAGTTCGAGGGCGGGTGGCATCCCGCGCAGGTGCGCGAGGAGGTCATCGCCGTCAAGGGCAGCCGCGGCACCACCCGCGAGGTGGTCGAGCGGGTCGTCACCACCCGGCACGGACCGGTGATCAACATCCTGGCTCCCGAGCACACCGGGGAGCAGCCGCTCGCGCTGCAGTGGACCGCCTACGAGCCGAGCCCCATGGTCGAGGTGCTGTTCGCGATGAACCGGGCCGAGTCGTGCGCGCAGCTGCGGGAGGCGCTGCGCGGCTGGCACACGCCCGTCCAGAACGTGGTCTACGCCGACGTCGAGGGGGACATCGGGTACTCCTACCCCGGGCGCATCCCGGTACGGGCCAAGGGCGACGGCCGGGTGCCCGTCCCCGGCTGGACCGGCGAGTACGAGTGGACGGGGTACATCCCGTTCGAGGAGCTGCCGCACCAGGAGAACCCGCCGTCCGGCTTCGTCGCCACCGCCAACAACCGCGTGGTGGACGAGGGCTACCCCTTCTGGCTGGGGGCGGACTTCATCACCGGCGACCGGGCCGAGCGCATCAGCGAGCTCATCGAGGCGGGCACGCCGCTGGACGTCCAGACGTTCCGGCACATGCAGTCCGACCAGGTGTCGACGTCGGCGCGCCGGACGGCGCAGGCGATCGCCGCGCTGGCCACCGACGACCCGCGGCTGGCCGAGGTCGTCGCGCTCATGCGCGGCTGGGACGGCACGTTGGGAGCCGACTCGTCCCAGGCGGCCCTCTACGAGGTGTTCACGGTGGCCCTGGCGCGGCGGCTGCTCGCACCCGTGCTCGGCGACCTCACCGACTTCTACCTCGGCAAGGGGATCACCCCGGTGATCAGCGAGGTCAGCTGGCTGGGCGAACGAGCTCGGGAGTGGCTCGGCCGCACGCTCGACGACCCGTCCTCGCGGTGGTGGGACACCGGTGGCGGCCAAACCCGGGAGCAGCAGATGCTGGCCGCGCTGGCCGACACCGTGGACGACCTGACGGCGGAGTTCGGCCCCGATCCGGTGCGGTGGCGCTGGGGCTTGCTGCACACGCTGACGCTGCGGCACGTGCTCGGCGCGCGGCCGCCGCTGGACCGGGTCTTCAACCGTGGCCCGTTCCCGGTGGGCGGCGACGGCGACACGATCTGGAACTCGGCCGTGGCGAGGCACACCGCGCATGCCCCCGACGCGGTGATGGTGGGCCCGCCGTACCGCTACCTCGCCGACCTCTCCGACCTCGGCCAGTCCCGGGCCCAGCTGCTGCCCGGGCAGTCCGGCCAGATCGGCAGCCCGCACTACGCCGACAACATCGCCGCCTGGATGCGCGGCGACTACCACCCGATGCTGCTCGACCGCGCGGCCGTGGACGGCAACGCCGCCGCGCGCTTCACCCTGGCGCCACCCACCAGGGCGTGACCGGGCAGCGGGCCGACGGTGGAAGGTTGTGGTGGCTATAGCAGCCACAACCTTCCACCGTCGCCCTGATCGACCACCACAACCTCACATCGATCACGACCGAGGAACCACAGACCTCCAACGATCCGGCCCGACGCACCAGAAGCTTCCGGCGATCGAGGAGCCCGGACCACAACCCTCCAGCGACGCCGGCCGGGCACCACGAAGCTCCAACGACACCCGCCGCGCTGCCGGTGCCCTCGAGCGGACCTCAGCGCAGCGGCGGGCGGGTGCACGTCGTCAGGGGAGTCGGGCTCGCCACCGTTTTTTTGTCCGCCTGGACGCCCTCGCGGGTGCCCCGGGGGTGGCTCCCGTTGTCCTGTCTCGCCGGCGGGCCGACGTTGGAAGGTTGTGGTGGCTATAGCAGCCACAACCTTCCACCGTCGCCGTGATCGACCACCACAACCTGACATCGATCACGACCGAGGAACCACAGACCTCCAACGATCCGGCCCGACGCACCAGAAGCTTCCAGCGATCGAGGAGCCCGGACCACAACCCTCCGACGACGCCGGCCGCGAGCCGGGACGAGGCAGCCGGCGGCGGGCCGGCCGCGAGCCGGGACGGGGCAGCCGGTGGCGGGCCCGCCTACGGACCTCAGCGCAGCGGCGGGCGGGGCATGTCGTCGGGGAACATGGAGTCGGGCTCGCCGGCGGTCGCGTCGACCCGGGCGAGCTCGTCGGAGGTCAGCTCCAGCGACGCGGCCGCCACCGAGTCCAGGACGGTGGCCGGCCGGGTGCTGCCCGGGATGGGCACGACGGACGGGCTCTGCGCGAGCAGCCAGGCCAGCACCACCCGCTGCGGGCTGACGCCGTGGGCCTGCGCCACGTCCGCCACGGCGGCGTAGCGCGAGCCGACGGCGGCTGCCTCCGACGCCCCGCCCAGCGGCGACCACGGCAGGAAGGCCACGCCGGCGTCCGCGGCAGCGTGCAGCACGTCGGCGTCGGCCCGGTAGCGCGGGGAGAACTCGTTCTGCACCGAGACCAGGCCGCGTCCGGCGTCGGGGCCGTCGGGCTCCCCCGGCGTCCCGGCCACCTCGACGGCGACCGCCCACTCGGCGCCGTTGACGTTGGAGACCCCGACCATGCGCACCAGCCCGTCCTGCTGCAGCGCCAGCAGCGCGCCGATCTGGTCGACGACGGGTCGGGCCGGGTCGAGCCGGTGCAGCTGGTACAGGTCGATGACGTCGACCCCGAGGGTGCGCAGGCTGGCCTCGCAGGCGCGGCGCAGCCCGTCCGGGGAGGCGTCGCGACCCCAGGTCTCCCCCGGCCCTCGGACGATGCCGCCCTTGGTGGTGACCAGCACCCGGTCCCGGTCCTGGCTCGAGGCCGCCCACGAGCGCAGCGCCTGCGCCACCAGCGCCTCGTTGTGCCCAACCTGGTCCCAGGCCGGGGCGTAGACGTTCGCGGTGTCGAGCAGGGTGACGCCGGCGTCGAGCGCGGCATGCACGGTGGCCACGGCCCGCTTGCGCTCAGCGACCATCCGGCCGTCGGACAGCGGCATGCAGCCCAGCCCGATGGCCGAGACGGTGCGGTCGCCGAGGCGGCGCAGGGGAAGGGACGGAACGGGGCCGGACGGCGCCAACGGCGCGGAGGGCGGGGTCGAGGCGGCGGAGGGCGGGATCATGCCGAGGAGTCTGCTGGACCCGGCGCTGCCACGCCGCGGGTACGGGCGATCGCCTGCACGAAGACCCCGCGGACGTCTTCGGTCAGCTCGGCGACGTCGGCCCCCGGCGCGGGCTCGATCTCGGGCAGCACCTCGACCGTGATCACGTGCCGGCCGTGCAGCACCCAGCCGCGCTTGGGCAGAGCCTGGGCGGAGCCGTCCAGCACCACGGGCAGCAGGGGGACGCCCGTGTCCAGCGCGAGGGCGAAGGCGCCGGGCTTGAACGGCTGCAGCTCGCCGGTGCGCGACCGGGTCCCCTCGGGGAACATCATGACCGAGGTGCCCTCGCGCAGGGTGCTGCGGCAGGCGTCCATCATCGCCTTCGCGCTGGCCTTGTCGCCCCGACGGAGCGGGATGTAGCCGTTGAGCCGCATGTTCCAGCCGATGAAGGGGACCCTGAAGTTCTCCACCTTGCTCACCCACGAGAACGGCACGAACAGCCGGAACAGCACGAGGATGTCGACCAGCGACAGGTGGTTGACCACGATCACGTAGGTGGCGTCGCGCCGGATGTGCTCCCGACCGCTCACCCGCACCCGCCAGGCCGGGTTGAGCCACGTGTACAACGAGGCCCAGAAGCAGGTGAACAGGTGCAGGGCCCGGGTGCGGGGGTCGAACGGGCGCGTGACCAGCCAGATCAGGACCGCGACCGGGAACAGCAGCACCGACGAGACGGCGATGAACGCCCAGAACAGCAGCGACCCGATGGTGGCCAGCACGGCCCCAGGGTAGTCAGCCGGGGTCGGGTGGGACGGCCGTGGCCGGCAGCGTCAGGCGCAGGACGGCTCCGCCGTCGGGGTGGTTCGCCGCGGCGACGGACCCGCCGTTGCGGGTGGCGACGTCGGCGACGATGGCCAGGCCGAGCCCCGAGCCGGGCGTCGCCCGGGCTGCCTGCGCCCGGTAGAAGCGGGCGAACACGTGGGGCAGGTCGTCGGTGGCGATGCCGGGCCCGTGGTCGCGCACCTCCACCTCCACCGCCGTGCCGGACCGGCCCACCCTGACCTCGATCGGCGCCCCGGACGGGTCGAACTTCGCCGCGTTGCCGAGCAAGTTGGTGACCGCACGGTGCACCTGTGCGGCCCGCAGCACGGCCACGGCCGTCCCCGTCACCTGCACCCGGCCCCGGTCGGGGGACGGCAGGCGGCGGGCCGCGGCGCGCACCAGGTCGGCCAGGTCGACCTCGGTGGGCGGCTCCGTCGCCCCCGACACCCCGGCCAGGTCCACCAGCGCGTTGACCAGGGTGGTGAGCTCGGCCGACTCGCTGATCACGTCGTCGGCGATCTGCTCCCGGGTGGCGAGGTCGAGGTCGGGGTGGCGCCGCAGCACCTCGGCGTTGGAGCGGATCGAGGCAATGGGGGTGCGCAGCTCGTGCCCGGCGTCGTCGACGAGCTGCTGCTGCTGGGCCTGGGACGCCCGCAGCGCGACGAGCATGTCGTCGAACGCGCGGGACAGCCGCCCCGCCTCGTCCGGGGCGTCGGTGCGCACGCCGACGTCGAGGTCGCCGGTGCGGCTCACGTGCTCGGCCGCCGCGGTGAGCCGCCGCAGCGGGCCGACCAGCGCTCCGGCGGCGAACCAGCCCACGGTGGCCGCCAGCCCGGCCACGAGCGCGCCGATCACCCAGATGCGCGCCAGCAGCGCCCGCAGCACCCGGACCTGCTCGCTGACGTCGGCGGCCACGACGAGGACGGCATCGCCGGTGACGGGACGGGCCAGCGCCCGGTAGGGCTCGCCGGCCACCTGCGTGCTGAACGTGACCGCCGCACCGGCCCGGGCTTCGGCCAGCACGCGGGAGGGGACGGAGACCTCCGCCGGCCCGGTGAGCAGCTGCACCACTTCGTCGGCGTCCACGACCTGCGCCACCACCTGGTCACCGACCCGCAGCAGCGGCGGGAGGCCGGGAATGCCCCGCATGCCGCGGCCCTCCCCGCTCTCGGCGACCCGGGCCACCTGCGCCAGCGAGCGGTCGAGCCCGGCGTAGAGCTGGCGGCGGGTGGTGCCGAACGCGGCGAACGCCACTGCCACCGTGGCCACCACGACGATCACCGCGATCACCGCGGTGAGCCGGGCGCGCAGGCTCATCGCCGGGTCAGCCCGTCCGAGCCACGTAGCCGACGCCGCGCACGGTGTGCAGCAGCCGCTGCTCCCCGCCGACCTCCAGCTTGCTGCGCAAGTAGCCCATGTACACGGTGAGGTTCTTGGAGTCGGGCCCGAAGTCGTAGCCCCAGATGCGCTCGTGGATGGTGGTGCGGTCGAGCACGATGCCGGCGTTGCGCACGAGCAGCTCGAGCAGGTCGAACTCGGTCTTGGTGAGGTCGACCTCGCGCTCGCCACGCCACACCCGGCGCTGGGACGGGGACACCCGCAGGTCGGCGAGCACCAGCGTGTCGTCGTGCGCGGCGGGGCCGTCGTCGGGAGGCGCCGAGCGGCGCAGCAGGGCGCGCAGCCGGGCCAGCAGCTCCTCCAGCGCGAATGGCTTGGACATGAAGTCGTCCGCCCCGGCGTCCAGCCCCTGCACCCGGTCACTGACCTCGTTGCGGGCGGTGAGCACGAGGATCGGGGTGCGGTCGCCCCGCGCCCGCAGCACCTGGCACACCGTCAGGCCGTCCAAGGTGGGCAGGCCGAGGTCGAGGATGACGGCGTCGGGTGCGTGGCTGTCCACCTGGGTCAGCGCCTCGACTCCGTCGCGGGCGTCCACCACCCGGTAGCCCTCCAACGACAGGGCCCGGGTGATGGCCTCGCGCAGGGCGCGGTCGTCGTCGACGACCAGCACCCGGGACGCGTCCTGCACGACCCCATTCTGGCGCCGGGCGTGCCCGCGGACGGCACGGTGAGGGCTGCCGCGGGAGGTTCTTGCCGACTTCTCACCTGACTCTGGTGCTCGTGCATCCCTTCGGGGCGCATCGTCTTACGCAGAGCAGCAACCGTGACGTCCTACCCGCGAACCCCGCGGGAGGACGAGAGGAGAGCACCATGTGGAGCAAGCGGACGATCGCCACCGTCGCGGTGGCGGGGCTGGCCGTCGCCGGAGTCGCCGGGGTGGCGGTGGCCGCGGGCGCAGACGACGACAACGGGTCGTCGAGCCGGCTGGAGTCGCTGGTCGAGGACGGCACCCTCACCCAGGAGGAGGCCGACGCCGCGGAGAAGGCGCGCGAGGCGTTGCGGTCGCAGTTCCAGGCCGAGCGGGAGGAGCGTCAGGCGCAGCGGCAGGCCGAGCTGGCCGAGCTGGCCGGCATCATCGGCATCAGCGCCGACGACCTGGTGCAGCGCTGGCAGGACGGCGAGTCGCTGGAGCAGATCGCTGGTGACAAGGCCGCCGAGGTCGAGGCCTGGCTCACCGAGCAGGCCCAGGCGCGCCTGGCCGAGCTGGAGGCGGCCATCCCCGAGCGGGTGGACGGGCTCATGCAGCGCACGGCCGAGGACCGCGGCGGGATGCTCGGCGGCCGCGGCCACGGGCGCGGGCCCGGGATGGGGTTCGGGATGGACCTCGGCCCTGGCCTCGGGCTCGACGGGTTCGGTTCGCCCGACGAGGCCGAGACCACGACCTCGAGCACGACCGGCTCCGCCTGACCCGCAGCGGCAGGCTGCCGGGGCTGCCGGGCCCGCTCAGCGGCGTGGCAGCCCCGGCAGCCCGAGCCGCCCCAGCCCGGCCAGGGTGCGCGCCGTCACCCGCAGCGCCGGACCGCCGGGCAGGTCCGGCACCGACTCGACGATCGGGGCCAGCCGCAGCAGCCCGCGCAGGTCGTGCACCCGCAGGTGGCCGCGGGTGATGGCCGCGAGCGGGTTGATGCGGCCGGCGGAGAAGTCGAGCAGGCTCGCGGCGTCGGCCTCCACGGCGGCGCCGCGAGGCTGTTCGACGCCGAGCCGCCGAACAGTCCAGCCCCGCTCGTCCGCCGCGAACGCCCAGCCGCCCGTGGGCGCGTGCAGCGCGGCTCCGCCGTGCACGCCCATCCGGGCCGCGAGCGCGCCGGTGACGTCGGCGAGGGCCGCGAGCCCGGTCAGCAGCAGCCTGTCGGCCGGCCGGGGCGCTCCGGCGGGCTCGAGGTCGAGGGCGTGCACGGCCAGCTCGTAGGTGCCGGCCAGCAGCATGCCGAGCACCGGCAGCGGGCCGAGCACCGACGCGGTCGGCAGGGTGTCGAGCCCGGGGTCGGCGCCGGTGAAGTAGCCGGCTGCGTTGTCCCGGGCGCGGTGCAGGGAGGCCAGCACCTCGTCCCGGGAGTCGTCGCGATGCGCACGCACCAGGACGTCGTTCACCTCGTCGGCGGTGGTGGACCGCTGCAGACGTCCGGCCCGGGCGTCGGCCACCACGGCGGCCAGCGGGTCGTGCTCAGGCCAGGTGCCCAGGTGCACGCACACCTCGTGCGCCCGCCAGCCGGGCAGGCGCGAGGGTGCGTGCAGGTCGACCGTCTCGGCCAGGGCCAGGAAGGCGTCCCAGGCGTCGAGCACCATCGGCGCGACCACGTCGCGGCCGGCGTCGGTCATGCCCTGCACGGGCCCAGCATCCCCCGGCGGGTCTGCCGGCCGACCCGCGGGCCGGTTCAGGCGGCCAGCAGCGCAGCCATCACCGCGAGGTCGGGGTCCACGGACGGGTCGACCCCGACGCTGCTCACGAGCTTGGTCACGGTGCCGTCGACCTCCGCCTCCACCCACGCGGCGCGGTGCTCGATGCCCAGGTGGGGCAGCCCCGGCAGCAGCAGGCAGCCGCTGGCGGCCCCCGCGGCCTCCGGCGTGGATGGACGCGTCTCGTCGGGCGGGTGCAGCACGAACAGGGCGGGCGGGGCACCGAGCGAGCCCGGAGTGGGGGCGTCCCGGCCCACCAGCGGGCCCTCGCAGGTGAGCAGGCCGACCATGTGCGGCGCCGGGTCGTCCGGCACGTCCTCCACGGCCCGGAACAGCGACGTGATCGGCACGAACCCGGGCACCGCGGCCAGCCGCACCGCGAGCAGCAGCACCTGGGCCCACTCCCGGGTGGACGCCGGCCAGCGGCCGGACAACACGAAGCCGGCGAGGGTCAGATCACGGCGGGCGTAGGGGGCCACCTCCACCGGCGGGCTCGCGTCGGTCACCGCTGTCACCTCCGTCCCAGCCGTTGCCTCTGTGCGCACTATGGACGCAGGACGCGTTAGCACTCAAGATGAGTCGAGTGCCAGCCGTGGGGGCCCGTACCATGCGCGTGTGCCCGTCTACGAGTTCCGGTGCCGCGCCTGCGGGGACACCTTCACCGAGCAGCGCCCGATGATCGCCTCGGGCGACCCGGCCTCCTGCCCTCGGGGCCACGCAGACACGGTGCGCCTGCTCACCATGGCTGGCGGGCTGGTGGGCAGCCGGTCCCGGTCCAGTAGCGAGCCGGTCCGTGGCGCCGCGCCGGGCGCCGGCCAGTCCGGTGGGTGCTGCGGCGGCGGGTGCTGCGGCTGAGACCCGTCCGCCCCAGCCGTGCGCCGCGTCAGCCCGGTGGGGTGAGACCGACGTCGTCGACGAGCGCATCCACCAGGGCAGCGAGCCGGTCGCGGATGGCGCGCACCTGCTCCAGGGACTCCCCGCGGGGGTCGGGGACATCCCAGACGAGGTGCGTGGTGGCGTCCGGGACGTCGATCGGGTCGGTGTCGCCGAAGGTGACCACCCGGTCGGCTGCGGCGAGGATCTGAGGCGTCCACGGCTTGGGGAACGCCTCCGTGGTGGTGATCCCCACCTCCTCCATGGCCTGTTGGACGGTGCCGTCGAGGGCCTCGTTCGGGTCGGTCCCGGCCGAGAAGGCCAGCCCGTGCGCACCCACACGGTGCAGGAACAGCGCCTTGGCCATCCGGCCGCGGCCGGAGTCGTTCGTGTCGACGAACACGACCGCCGGCACCCCGGCCTGATGGCCCCGCATCCGGGTCGCCGCCCACAGCTGGGCCCGCGCAAACCGCTCGGCGAGCAGCGGGACGTGCACCTTGACCCGGGCGACCCGGTCCATGTGCTCCCAGCTCGCCAGCAGCATGGTCTCGATCGTCTCGGTGTCCAGCGCCTCACCGAACTCGCCGACGAGGCGGTCACGGGCACTACGGATGGCGAGCTGCTCGTCCAAGGACAGGGACTCGAGGTTGGCGGGCACGGCTGGAGCCTCCGGTTCTCGCGGACTCCCTCCCTGCGCCAGAGGTTAGCCGGGCCCGGGCGTCGGTGCCCGCCGAACGGGCAGAAGGGGAACGGGACGGGACAGGGACGCGGCCGGCGCCGTCAGTCGAGAGCGAGTGCGTCGAGGGCTGCGCGGATGGGGTCGGGTCCGCTCACCAGGTCGAAGGCGCGCTGGGCGGTCGCGGGCGTGTCCAGGCAGGTGGCGACCACGGCGGCGACGTCGGCGCGCGGGACCATCCCTGCGGGCAGCCCGACGCCGAGCTGGACCAGCCCCGTGCCGGGGCGGTCGGTGAGGCCCCCGGGACGGACGATGGTCCAGCCCAGCGCGCTGTGCCGCAGTGCCTCGTCGGAGCGGCGCTTGGCCGCGAGCACCTGCTGCAGGAACGGCGGGCCGTGGTCGGGACGGTCGGCGAACATCGACGAGACCTGCACCCAGCGGGCGACCCCGACGGTGTCGGCCACCCGCTGCAGGGCCACGCACGCCTCGGCGTCCACGGCCAGCGGGTCTCCCCCCTGGCCGGCCCCGGCCGCCCACACGACCGCGTCCGCACCCGCGAGGACGGGCTCCAGCTCGACGGGCGCCAGCTCGGTCAGGTCGCCGAGCAGCGCGGACGCGCGCAGGGCCGCCACTCGCGGCACCTGATCGGGCCGCCGGACCACCCCCACGACGTCGTGGCCCGCCTCGGCCAACATCTGCACGACCAGTCGTCCGGTCTGTCCCCCGGCCCCCGTGACCACCACCCGCACGCGAGGAGGGTACTCGGGAATCCGGTTGGGCTCGCAGGTTGTTGCAGAGTCAAATATCCTTGCCCAGGAGGTGCCCGATGCCAGCGATCACCGTCGACGACGTCCTGTCCGTGCCCGCCGTGACCGTCCCCACCGAGGCGGCCGACCGCGGGGTGCTGTTGCTGTCCACTGCGCCGTCGGGGTACGAGGGCGAGGGGTTCCCGGTGCGCCGCGCGTTCGCCGGCGTGGACCTGCGGCTGCTCGACCCCTTCATCCACATGGACCAGATGGGTGAGGTCGAGTACGCCCCGGGCGAGCCCAAGGGCACGCCGTGGCACCCGCACCGCGGCTTCGAGACCGTTACCTACATGCTGGACGGGCTGCTGCGCCACTCCGACAGCCACGGTGGCGGCGGCCTGATCGCCGACGGCGACACCCAGTGGATGACCGCCGGCAGCGGGCTGCTGCACATCGAGACACCGCCGGAGCACGTGGTCATGAGCGGCGGGCTGTTCCACGGCTTCCAGCTGTGGGTGAACCTGCCCGCAGCCAAGAAGTGGTCGCCGCCGCGCTACCAGGACATCAAGGCCGGCCAGGTTGCCCTCGTCCGCTCCCCCGACGGCGGCTCGCTGGTGCGGGTCATCGCCGGGCAGGTCGGGGATCACGCCGGCCCCGGGTCGACGCACACGCCCATCACGCTCGTGCACGCGACCCTGTCCCCGGGGGCGCAGCTGCGGCTGCCCTGGCGGGCGGACTTCAACGCGCTGGTCTACGCGCTGGCCGGCAGGGGCTCGGTGAGCGCCGCCCGTCGGCCGATCCGGATGGGCCAGCTGGCCGTGCTCGGCGGCGGGGACACCGTGACGGTCGCAGCGGACGCCTCGCAGGAGTCGCGCAGCCCCACCCTGGACGTCCTCGTGCTCGGGGGGCAGCCGATCCGGGAGCCGGTCGCGGCGTACGGGCCGTTCGTCATGAACACCCGGGCCGAGCTCGTGCAGGCCTTCGAGGACTTCCAGGCGGGCCGGTTGGGGACGATCCCGTCCGAGCCGCACCCCGGCCACGACGTGCTGCGCTGACCTGGGCTCGACCGTGAGCAACCTGGAGACCGCGCCGCAGGAGACGACGTGCGGCGGTGGTGGCGTCGCGGTTAGCGCCCCCGAGCCGGAGGTACTGGCCCCGCGCGACGTGCCGCTCGGCGGGCCGCGGGCCATGACCGTGCGGCGGACGCTGCCGCACCGGCACCGCCGGATGGTCGGCGCCTGGTGCTTCGTCGACCACTACGGGCCCCAGTCGCTGGTCGGCGAGGCAGGCATGCAGGTGCCGCCGCACCCGCACACCGGGCTGCAGACCGTGTCCTGGCTGCTGGAGGGCGAGGTGCTGCACCGCGACAGCCTCGGCAACCGGCAGCGGATCGAGCCGGGCCAGCTCAACCTGATGACCGCAGGCCACGGCATCGCGCACGCGGAGGAGACCCCGCGCCCGGCGGAGCGGACCACCCAGCGGCTGCACGGCGTCCAGCTGTGGGTGGCGCTGCCGGCCGCGGCGCGCAGCGTGGCGCCGGCCTTCGAGCACCACCCGAGGCTGCCGGTGCTGGCCGACGGGG
>Ga0114939_10001674_pt1 | contig 17266 bp, 15 predicted proteins | sample AshMeaCrysSpring_FD_87196 | JGI IMG/M metagenome (GOLD analysis project Ga0114939, IMG submission 87196) | Groundwater microbial communities from Big Spring, Nevada to study Microbial Dark Matter (Phase II) - Ash Meadows Crystal Spring | ecosystem: Environmental > Aquatic > Deep subsurface >... | reverse complement strand
TTACCCTCCATCATCCGTGTATCCGTGATATCAGTGTGTGCCCCATTACCTATTCCCCACACCCCTGTCCTGCTGTGAAATCGCTTTCAGTTTTGAGGTAAAGACCTCAGAGCGATCGCTTTTATCGGGGGTAAATTGTCCGATTGGGGGACTCTTAACTGGGGATTGGGATTGCTTGGATGGTGGAAGAATCTGTTGTTTCGGCAAGAATTTCTCTATCTTTGCTAATTTTTCTCTTTTTACGACTTTTTCTGGAGTGTCGCTAGCTCCTTGTTTGGCTGATGCAGGCGCTAGTGAAGAATTGCTAATATTTGACTGGTGTTTGATATTTAATGGATTGATAATACTTAAATCGGCAGGAAATTGACTACATATTAGGCTTTCAAATTCCACGTTGAAATGATAGACCACTTGTCCCCGGCGCTGCCAAAATGCTAATAGTTGCTGCACAGAAACTGCTTTGTAGCGACCTTGATATAACGCTTCGATGATTGCCAAGCGTACCCAAGCAGTGGGGTATTTCCTGTGCCAACGGTTGATTAATTCCTTGGCAGTGTAGCCACTCAAGTCAAAGCTGTAGCGTGTTAATAAAGCTACTGACAATTCAGCAGTTGTATCCAAGGCTATTGTTAACATTTTGCACTGAACATAGGGCAATAGGGGCAATTTTTCTCCTATTGCTTTTATAGCCTAGCGTGCTATTGGCTACATTAGTCATGGAAAGATTGGATAAATGATAGGAGAGTATTTTTTAATTCACGCAGCTGCAAAGGCAATAGCAGAGGAGAAAACAGAGTGGCTGGTAGCTGATGGCAGATTTTGGGGTTAGGGAATGCTTGTAAATACTAGCATATTCAATTTTAGTTTTACGATCAGCTGTTCAAGGATGAATTTTCCATGTGGAACTTTGGGTAATGGGGAACAGGGAACTCTTAACAGGGAACTGTTAACAGAGAACAGGGAACAATGGATGACTAATGACTAATGACTAATGACTACAAAACAATTAGCTATTAGCATTTTCCAATGTCATGGTGAAGCAATATAAGCTGAAGAAATAGCATTTAAGCGGTTAATAGCAACCAAGGCCTGATAAACCATTGCTGCTACTTCAGCGCGGGTGGCTTCGCGGTTAGGCTGAAATTGTTTGGGGTTTGGGTAGTTAACTACGATACCTTGCGCTATAGCTGTAGCAGCGTATTTTTGCACAGATTCGGGAATGGCATTGTAGTCAGTGAAGAATTTCACAGTGTTACCATCTCCTCCCTGTAACTCTAATCCATTCACCAAGGAAACTATGACCTGCAGACGGCTGACATTCTGACTAGGTTTAAAGGTCTGGTCGGGAAAACCACCGACAAACCCACCCCTAGCGGCTTGTTGAATGGCGTTACGTGCCCAAAAATCGCGAGGTACGTCTTTAAATTCCCGGTCGGGACGTTTGGGTGTGGGGTTAAAAGCCGCAGTTATTAAAGCCGTGTATTGGGCGCGAGTCATGGGTGCTTCTGGTTGGTATCTACCATCGGAAAAACCGCGAGTCACGTTGATACTTACCAAACCGCGGATGAATGGTTCAGCCCAGTGTCCTTGTAAATCGCTAAAGGAGGGAACATCGGCCTCTGGTTGCACAATGTAGGGTGAAGCAATCGGGTCTGATTGTCCCAGCGCGACCAAAGCTTGATAAATTATCGCTGCTACCTCTGCACGGGTGATGTCTCGTAGGGGTTCTAGTTGGTCAGTTTGCGGGTAGTTCACCACCAGTAGTTTTTGGATAGCGGTAGTAACTGCGTTGGTAGCGTAACTGGGAATTTGGACGCGATCGCTCATTTGGTTCAACCCGTTAGGATTCCCTCCGCTCAGTTTCAACCCGTTGACTATCGACACAATTGCTTGTATCCGGGTTAAATTTTGTCCCGCTCGAAAACTACCATCACCAAAGCCGCTAATGAACCCCATTCCGGCTGCCCGCATAATCGCCGGTGTTGCCCAAAAATTATCACTTATATCCGTAAAATTACGTATCTGATTACTTATTGGTTGATTAAAAGTTTTGGCAATCACCGCTGCATACTGGGCGCGGGTGATAGGGGCTTCTGGTTGAAATGTACCGTCGGGAAAGCCGCTCAGCAAACCTTTATCTACCATTGCTTGGATAAAAGCTGCTGCCCAATGCCCCTGGACATCAGGGAAATTACTAATAAATGAAGCGGTCGAAGGTGTATCTTCCGTTGCCGCTTGGAAGTTGACATCTCCCTTTACCTGGGCTGGATTTAGCTGATTACCTACACAAACTAGGGCTACTGAAGTGGCATTTTGGAAATCAAACTCGCCGTTATTGCGGAATATATTGCCTGCTGGGTCTTGTTTGCTACCCAAATCTGGAATCGCATTACCGTTGACAATTAAGCCCCCATTGGTATTTTTTTCCAAAATATTATTCCGCAGTACCGGACGAGCATCGCGAGACAGAACAATTCCGGTGCGATTTGCCACCAGTGTATTGTCAGATATGAAAGGGGCAGCCGCGTCACTAATAGCAATGCCAAAACCAGTTTCTTGAAAGAGATTTCGCACTACTTCTGCTTTACTGTTACGGGCTAGCATCAGCCCACTAGCAGCGTTTTGCCAAAAGACATTGCCAAAAATTGCTGGTTTTGCTGTACCTGTAACAAATACTCCCTCACGACGGCAGTTGGCAAAGGTATTATTCGCCAAGGTTGGGGCTGTTGATTCAATCCAGACACCAGTGCCTTTATTGACTGGGTTAGTAACAGTTACTCCTAAAAGTTGGGTATTGCTTAAAAGTAGGAAAGTGATGTTTTGGATGCCAAAAGTCGAACTGGCATATTCACCACTACCTTGAATTAAAATTCCTTTACCCTTTGTGGCTTCATTCCCAACCACCATAACCCCAGCCGGAATAACCAAGGGAAATACTTCACCACTAGCAGCATTGTAAGTGCCAGTAGCTAGTTGAATTATTGTACCGTTAGATGCTTGACGTAAGGCGCGAGACAAGGTTTTCAAGGGTACTCCGCGAGAACCACTAGCAGCATCGTTTCCAGTGGCTGGGTTGACGTAAATTGTGCTAACGAGCGTTGATTGCACCATGTTACTAATAGCCAATTGCTGATTTTTTGATAATTTGAATCATGGTTTTTTACGGCTAAATTGTTTTGATTTTTCCCGCACTCATAACATCTTGATTTAATATTGTCTGGTATCCTATCAGTCAGAATCGGCTTTCACCGATGATTGAAGTTGAGCATTTAAGTAAAATATACGGCTCTACCTCCGCCATTACAGATGTTACCTTTAGTGTCGAACCAGGGGAAATTCTAGGGTTTTTGGGTCCGAATGGGGCTGGTAAAACTACTACCATGCGAATTTTAGCGGGTTATTTACCAGCGACTAGTGGTACAGCCCGAATTGCAGGTTACGATGTCCACGAAAATTCCCTGGCTGTTAGGGAGCGGATTGGTTATTTACCAGAAACGCCACCGTTGTACCCAGAGATGACCGTGGAGGGATTTCTCCATTTTGTGACCAGAATCAAGGGAGTACCAGCAGGCGATCGCACCCAAAAGGTAAATGCAGCCATCGAGCGCTGTAACTTAGAGGAAAAACGTCGTGTTCTCATCCGCAAACTATCCAAGGGATATAAGCAGCGTGTGGGGATTGCTCAGGCAATTGTCCACGACCCACCAGCCATCATATTAGATGAACCGACCGTAGGTCTTGACCCGAAACAAATCATTGATGTGCGGAATTTAATTAAGAGTCTGGCAGGGACGCACACCATTATCCTGTCTACCCATATTCTGCCAGAGGTGAGCATGACTTGTAGCCGTGTAGCAATTATCAATCGCGGTAAAGTAGTGACCACCAATACACCAGACAACCTGATAACGGAATTAGTCGGTGAACAGGGGTATGAGTTGGAAATTGAGGGGGATGCTGAAGTGGCGATTAATTTACTCACCACTAACCCCGAAGTCCGTCTGGTAGAATCAATTCCGTCCGAGAGGATATCTACTCAAACCAACCTCAACCCCAACCACTGTTGGTTGCGGGTAGTATCAGCATCACAGACGGAACTGGGAAAGGATATTGCCGCGATGTTGGTGAATGCGGGTATTGGTTTGCACGAAATGCGGCGTTTGGGCGCCACGTTGGAAGATGTATTTTTACAACTGACTACGGAGGAAAAAAGCTTGGCAGCCGATGAGACAGATTCACAAGTACCCATAGATACAGTCCCAGAAACAGCCCCAGAAGTACCCATAGATACAGTCCCAGAAACAGCCCCAGAAGCATCTACAGAGGGAGATGCAGCTTAGATGAATGTCATAGTGAGCAACATTCTAGCTATCTACCGTCGGGAGCTACAAAGCTACTTTGTATCCCCTCTGGCTTATGTTGTGGCTGGGATTTTCTGGTTGTTGTCTGGGTTATTTTTTGTGTTGATTTTGCTCGGTCCGGAGGGCGTTTTGGCACAAGTTGCGGCTCTCGATGTCCAAGGACAACAGGTAGGGGTGCCGCTACCACCAATTGATGTTCCCTACGAGTTCCTGCGGGCATTTTTGGATCGCTTGGGATGGCTATTGTTATTCTTGCTACCCATTCTTTCTATGGGGCTGTATGCCGAAGAACGTAAACGTGGCACATTGGAATTGCTAGCTACATCACCCTTGACCAACTGGTCGGTAGCGGTAGGTAAATTATTAGGGGTGCTGACATTTTTTACCACGATGGTGGCACCACTGCTGGTTTATGAAGCGATCGCTCTAGGTGCATCGAGTCCACCATTTCCACCGACTATTCCCCTGCTGGGACATTTAGGATTAATTTTGTTAGCAGCAGCGATTTTGTCTTTGGGAATGTTCATCTCCTCCCTAACAGATAGTACGATTCTCTCTGCTGTCCTCAGTTTCGCTCTGATTTTGTGCTTGTTGCTGGTGGATTTAATCGCCAAATCTATCCCCGGTCCGGTGGGTGAAGCTTTGGGTCATCTATCATTGCTCAAACACTACACGAATTTGGTACAAGGTATTCTGGACACCAGCGGTCTGATTTTATTTGCTAGTTACATCGTTTTAGGCATCTTTTTGACAGCACAATCAATTGATGCGCTGCGTTTTGGACGCTCTTAAGCACGAATGGGTAATGGGTAATGGGTAATGGGTATTGAAATCTATTACCTATTACCTATTAGCTAATGACTAATGACTACTGACTAATGACCAAAAACAAACTCTGGAAATATTTTGTCTGGGTAGGTCCATTCCTGATGGTAATGGGTTTATCCGCTGGGGTAGTGTCGGAAACTTGGGGTGTCCTCCCCCTAGGTCTATTCCTATCAGGAACTATAATCACCGGGGTATGGTTGTTCTGGCAAAACAAGCAAAATAACTGGTGGGGAAGCCGTTCTACTCAATCTGGGACTAATGCTTTAGCGGCGACTTTAGCAGTTGTAATGATTTTAGGATTGGTTAATTTCCTGGGGACTCGTTACCACCTGAGACAGGATTTTACGGAAACGGGATTGTTTACCCTTGCTCCCCAATCACAGCAACTGGTCAAGGATTTGCGTCTACCGATTAAAGTATGGGTCTTTTCCAACGAACAAAACCCTTTGGATCGGGAGATGTTGGAAAATTTCCGCCGTCAAGGCAGAAATTTTAGCTTTGAGTACGTCGATCCCCAAGCTAGTCCTGGACTAGCGAAAAAGTTTGGTCTCAAGGAGGTCGGGGAAGTTTATATCGAATCTCCAACCCAAAACCGACAGCAGTTAGTTCAAGTGGTGAATACCAACGAACGTCTCTCAGAAGTTAGACTTACCAATCGCCTACAACAAATCACTAGCGACGTACAGAAGAAAGTTTACTTCCTCCAAGGTCACGGTGAACATCCCCTGGAAGCGGTAGAGGGTGGGATGTCCCAAGCAGTTGGGGAATTAAATGAAAAAAACTTCACTCCCGAACCGCTCAACCTAACAGATAGAAAATCGGTGCCCCAGGATGCGGATGTGGTTGTAGTCGCAGGACCGCAACGCCGATTATTTGACGCGGAAACTGACGCTCTCAGAAGGTTTCTCATAGTTGGTGGGAATGTGATGCTGATGATCGATCCCAATACCAGCACCAATCTTGAGGGTTTGCTTACAGAATGGGGAATCTCTGTAGATAATCGTTTAGCGGTCGATGTTTCCACTGGTGTGGGATTAGGTCCTGCGGTGTCTGTGGTGACGGATTATGGTCAGCATCCAATTACCAAGGATTTTCGTAACGGCATTTCTTTCTATCGCTTAGCACGTCCCCTGGAAATTAAGGAAGTTCCTGATATTCAGGCTACCCCCCTACTGCTAACTAAAGCCTATCCTGGTAGTTGGGCGGAAAGTGATTTACAAAACGAAAACTTACAGTTTAATCCTGGTAGCGATAAACCCGGACCGTTGACTTTAGGTGTTGCTTTGTCCCGGAAAATACAAGGTACACCTGTCGAACCCCAGCCTCTTGCTGTTCCATCCCCCACAGCCACACCGACACCAGAAGCTACCCTGAGTCCGACACCAAATATCTCCCCTAGTGTACAACCATCACCAGCGCTATCACCTACAGCTACAACCCCCCAACAGCCAAAACCAACCCCTACCGAGTCGCGGTTGGTAGTCATAGGCAACTCTGATTTTCCCACCAATGGTGTCCTCCAACAGCAGTTGAATGGCGATGTGTTCTTAAATTCCGTCACTTGGCTGAGTCAGCAAGATTCTCAACCGCTGTCTATCCGTCCCAAAGAGGCAAAAAACCGTCGAATTAATCTTTCACAAGTACAAGCTAATCTTTTAGCATTTTTGTCTCTGTTAATTTTACCCCTGCTTGGCTTCGGAGTTGCCGGTATACTTTGGTGGCAACGAAGATAAATAATTCATAATTCGTAATTTGTTATTCGTAATTACGAGTTATGAATTATCCGGTCACACGGTGGAAATTTTTGTTCCTTCATCATTCATGTTGAATTTTCATTTATCTATGAAGCTACAAAAGACCACAATTATTTTAATCCTGGTAGCTCTGGGATTTGGAAGTTTTGTTTATTTGTCTGAAATTCAAGGTGCCTCTCAGCGTCAAGAAGCTAAGGAAAGACAACAGCAAATTTTCTTATTTACGGCGGATGATGTGCAGTCTTTGACAATCCAAACCAAAGATAGGACGCTGTTTTTAGAACGTTCTCCTAGTAATAGTAATCCTCAATGGTTGCTAAAATCTCCTGGGTCATCACCTGCTAGTAATGCTGCTATTTCTTATTTGATGGATTTACTAGTGAGTAGTAAGCGGGAACGGGTGATAACTGTTCCTCTTAATCAACTTGGAGAATACGGGTTGGATAACCCCCAGGCTACTATCGAAGTGAAACTGAAAAATCAGCAAACCCATAAGTTAATTTTGGGTAAGCCAGATTTTAACGGTGGTTTGTTGTATGCTCAGGCTAATCCCCCAGTTAAATCCCAAGATAATGTAGATGTTATTTTGGTATCTAAAGATTTTGCCAATGCTGTGAATCGAGAACTTTCAGAATGGCAGCAAAGTGCAGAGGATAAAATCAACCAATCCCCTGAAAATACTCCTCAACCGCCGGTAAATCCGCCAACAAGCGACCATCGTCAATCTAATACTATCAAAAGTCCTTAATATCTGCCCCGGAAATAAATGTCAATCACAGCATTATCATCTCTTGGGGAGATTTCTGATGAATTTATCCTAATCCCTTACGTTGAAATAAACACAAAAGTCATGATTGCTCCAACATCACTAATGCTCAACAAATCCTAGCCGAGAAATTAGTTTTCAAATGAGCTGGAATTAGGTTGATCAAAAATAATTTCTATCATCGACTTTTTTTTCTGAGATTTTAATAATTCTAGATAAGCAAACGGAACTATCAAAGGCCATAACAAAGTTCCGAGAAACAATACTATGACTGAAATCTGACGTTGCTGTTTAGTCATAGTACTATCTATTTGAAATAAGTCTAGCCATTCCTTGAAGTAACAAAAACCTAAAGTGATATACACTATCATTCCGAGAATTTCCATCGTATTTACAAGTAATTGCCACATAAGTTTCAGCCTCCTATAATGAAATTATAGCAATCAGTTTCGTATATTTTATTACATAAATAACTTTATTACTAACTAGGGAGTGTATTATGTCACCATTAAAAAATTTATCCTATGAGTAGCAAGCAAAAAATCAGCAATTTAACTGAATTTTTATACATCCATCCATTAAAAATTCCTCGAATATACTTTGATTATTTTTCTTTAATGAATAGACTATTAACTTATAGTAAATTTGCCAGTCGTTGTGTTAAATCCTCCTTAAAATAGATTCTGCTTTCATCTGCTATTTTTTGTTACAAAACTTTATGAAATTAGCTTGCTTACTTCCGAAGTAACATAAAAAATACAATCCTCTTTAATACAAATTATGTCAAAACAATTAAATTGCCAATGGTAATTTCACTGAGAGTAATTTTCAATCTATAAAACAAATTTGGGAAATAATTCTGGCAAAACTAGGATTTGAAGATTATTAACAGCAAGATTACTAAGAAATTTTAGTATAAGATATTACTTTTTATTTGTTAATATTTTAGCTGTCATAAGTAGTATTTTCATTGAAAAGAAAAAGTGTTTTCGCTTTGTCTACGCAGGTAGTAGTAATACCATCCATAGCTAATTCTTAGTCCAAATATATCCAATTTATAATTGTATCTTTTGCATTATTAATGCCTAGTAAATATACTGCTTTAATTAGCTAGGGAAGTTGATTCGATAACATTCCATACAAATTACGCAAGCAGCGTTACTGAATAACACGCTTGATTCATTTCACTAGCGACCTGAGAAGCATCGGGGGTATAGGAAAATACTGGTGACGCCATCACAAAAATTCCTAGGTAACATTAGCAACTACACCATTTATGTGCAATAGGAGGCTTAAACTTTTGTTACAGTTTGTCTTGCAAAGTTATTGTGGTAAGTCGGTTAGATGCTTGTTGAGTAGATTTACCCTAGCGCTATAGTAGCGTAAAAATTTCCTGGCAATGACTTGACAAACTGCTATTATTTTTGGCTACAGGTAGAGGCAACAGCTTGTATTGATTATTACTATAATATCATGCGTAAGAAGTCTTTGATAAAGTAAACATGAAATTTATGTAGGGTCTGTTAATGACAATGTAATGCAGCCTAATCTTGATGCTAGGACTTGGTTTGAGAAATAAGGCTTCTTGCACTCATCAAGATAATCACCCCTCTAATCCGGAATTTACATCTCTATTCAGCAACACCAGAATTTTTAATCATGAATCGGTCGATACACTGCACCTGGTGTGTGATTAGTGTTAATTTCCACTACTAAATCAACCCATAGGGGAGATTTTGTTAAGGGTGTAATAAATAATTCTGGATGTAAAGAACGCCAGAAATACTCCACAAATGTCTTGATTTCTGTATCTTTCATCCCGGATTTACCAGTAGCAATCATTTGCTGTTCTGCCTGTTGTCGCCAAGCTATACTTTGGTGGTAATCCTTGAGATACATCACAATTAAGCTATCTAGACGCTCCCACAGAGGTAGATAATCCCGAAGCTGGTGATTCATATCACGCGCAAAAGCTTTGTCGGCATCTGTGATTATCGGTAGGGGCGGAGATTCAAATATTACTTCATTAACAGGACGAGCGCCGACAAACCAACCTTCAAACAGAACAATATCCACACCTTGAACAATTTCCGGGGTAGTGCGATCGCCCGCACCATTATAAGCAGATTTATCAAAGCGGGGAATGGAAACAGAAGTTTGTGAGTGGCGTAAGTTATCCAGTACAGTTAAGCCTAGGTGAATATCGTGGGTTCCCGGAGGTCCTCGCCAAATTAACCGGGGGTCTTGCTGTTGTAAAGCTCGGCGATCGCTATAGGTTTTATAGAGGTCATCCAAAGATATACTGATGGTACGATATCCCAAATGCTTGTGAATCAGCGTCAGCATCGCCGAAAGTGTGGTTTTCCCCGTCCCTTGTCCACCTAAAATACCTTGAATGAAGGGACGATGTAATTGTTGGTGTTTGCTGGCAATTTGTATTGCTAAAGGCAGCCATAAATTCCACAAAGGTTCCCACAATTGTTGCGGTGGTAAATTCAGGTTAGTTTGGCAGAATTGGCAAAAATCTGGATAGACAGCTTGCAGAAGTTTAGCTCTGGTGGTCACTACTTCCACTACATTGTTTAATGTAATGCCAAAGGCTTCTGCCCTGCTGGCATCACTCAATGTTGCTGCAATAACAGCTTCCTGCCAGGTTGCGGCTGTCAATTCTGGCGCTAAAATTTCCTCTATCCATGAATTCATCAGCATTTAAGTAGTAGTGAGTCAGTCTAAGTGCCCTAAGTAAATCCTCAATAATAAATCTAAAATATTTCTTTGACACTCCCCATGCCTCTTGTGCAGATGTAATAGTTAAATTATTACGATGTAATCAGGCAGTGGCACGACTTAGGGCTGGCTCACCTGACGGGATAATATACACCAATTCCAGCTATCTGAAACAAACGTGGCACAGGTTGTACTAGAAAACGTTTACAAAAGTTTTCCCGCTCGCAAAGGGGAACGCGCTGTTGGCGATCGCACAGCAAAAACCCTCCTAGACCCAGTTCCCAATACTGACGCAGCTGGGGAACGTCCAGAAAGTATTAATGTCCTGCGGCGGATTAACCTGACAATACTAAATAGCGAGTTTATGGTGTTGGTAGGACCTTCCGGTTGCGGTAAAAGTACCCTGCTGCGGGTGATTGCTGGACTGGAAGAAGCAACTGGTGGCAATATCTGGGTGGGCGATCGCTTAGTCAATGAATTACCCCCAAAAGAACGAGACATTGCGATGGTGTTTCAAAACTACGCCCTTTATCCCCACATGTCAGTGTACGAAAACTTGGCTTTTGGATTGCGACGCACCAGTAAAGACACGGAAGCAACTCCCACGGAAGCTCAGGATAAATTTGCGAAATGGGCTGTTGATGCGTTGGTGGGAATCACCCGCTCTTTTCCGAAAGGGCTGCGCTACACTTCTGCAAAAGAACAGATGGTGGATGAGCGAGTGCGTAGTGTCGCTCAAATGCTGCAAATTGAATCCTTCCTCCACCGCTTACCCAAACAGCTATCCGGTGGTCAAAAGCAACGTGTAGCTCTGGGAAGAGCGATTGCTCGTAACCCGCAAGTGTTTTTAATGGATGAACCTCTTTCTAACCTAGACGCTAAACTCCGCAGCGAAACCCGCACCCAAATTGTTAAACTGCAACGTCAGTTGGGAACAACAACCATCTACGTTACCCACGACCAAACAGAAGCCATGACTATGGGCGATCGCATTGCAGTCATGAATGCTGGTCAAATTCAGCAGGTAGCTCCTCCACTAGAACTGTATAACCGTCCCGCTACCCGTTTCGTCGCCGAATTCATTGGTTCACCACCTATGAATTTTATCCCCGTGAAATTCAATGCTCCGATGTTAATTACCCATTCCCAGTTTCGCCTCACTCTCCCAGAGGCTTGGAGTTCTGTTTTACACAAATACGACGGACGGGGGTTAATTTTGGGTATCCGACCCGAACATTTGAGCGTCAGCGTTCCCGCACCCAAAAATCTCCCTGTTTTTGTAGACCTGGTGGAGAATTTGGGTAATGAGATATACCTTTCTGTGAGGCTGATGGAATCCAAGGTCAAAACCCCTCATAGCGCTATAGGTAACAACTCCCTACAAGTGCGAATTCCACCAGACCGCACTGTGCGTGTTGGGGAGCAAATTTGGCTTTCCCTAGCACCAGAAAAGCTTCATTTTTTTGACCCAGAAACTGACTTAGCTATCTTTCACCGCTAAATAGCTCATGGGGCAAATCATTCCCCGTTTCCTGCTGATCTCTAACCACAAATAGAGATAGGCAAGATTTGTTTAATTTACATTTATTTACAAAATTTTTAACAAAAGTTAATATAAAGAAAAGTAACAAGACTTGCAAAAAGCATAAGAGAAGAATGACCTAGCATGAGCTTTTGGCTTTGTTTGTAACGGTATTTTTCTTCCTGCTGTGCTGGACTAGATACAAGCTATCTCCACTATCAACCTCAAACAACCTCAGTACTGAACCAGGAGTCATCAACCAGACTCCCGGTTTTTTTCTGGCTAATGGTCAAGGGTGATTAACCTCCCTTCCCAATTACCCATTCCCTAAAAAACTATTTGTTGCAATTTTTCAAATAATTGTTATATTAATTTACAGAGGTTAATAAACCGTTGCAAGTTCACCAACCGTTGCCAACTAAAATTGGAGTGCCAACTATGACTGACACAACCAAAATAGCCGCCCCTGTTATGGAAGACCGCAATGCTTGGCGCTGGGGCTTTACCCCCCAAGCTGAAATCTGGAACGGTCGTTTAGCAATGATTGGCTTTTCAGCAGCAGCCCTGATTGAGCTATTTTCTGGTCAAGGCTTTCTTCACTTCTGGGGTATTCTGTAAGTATTAATTAAAACCCCGCCCTTAAGGGTGGGGAATATTTGTGGATTGCTCATTGGACATATTAACACCCCGTCCTTAAGGACGGGGACTATTAAAAAAAACCTGGGAAGCTATATTCAACTCCCAGGTTTTTTGTTTTAGGTCTGAGATAGTCAATAGTCATTCCTATACACTAATGACTATTGACTAATGACTATTGACTAGCGAATATATTCTTTGAGAACGCTGTTACGATTTGGATGGCGTAATTTGCGGAGTGCTTTTGCTTCTATTTGGCGAATGCGTTCGCGGGTAACATTAAAAATTTGTCCGATTTCTTCCAGAGTTTTCATCCGACCATCATCTAAGCCGTAGCGTAGTCTTAAAACATCCCGTTCGCGGGGGCTGAGACTATCAAGAACTTTTTCTAAATCTTCACGCAACAGATTCTTAGACACTTGGTCTTCTGGAGTTTCACCATCCGATTCAATAAAGTCACCTAAACGGGAATCTTCTTCTTTACCGATAGGAGTTTCCAAAGAAATAGGTAGTTGGGCAGATTTAGCAATAAATCGCAACTTTTCAATGGTCATTTCCATGCGGGTAGCGATTTCTTCTTCCGTGGGTTTCCGACCCATTTCTTGCGAAAGCAGCTTGGTAGTTTTCTTAATCCGGGAAATAGTTTCGTAGAGATGAACCGGAAGACGAATAGTACGAGACTGGTCAGCGATAGCGCGGGTAATTGCTTGACGAATCCACCAGGTTGCGTAAGTCGAGAACTTATAGCCTTTTTCGTGGTCAAACTTTTCAGCTGCGCGTATTAGTCCCAGACTACCTTCTTGAATTAAGTCTTGAAAAGACAAGCCCCGATTCATGTATTTCTTAGCAATAGAAACCACCAAGCGCAGGTTAGATTGCACCATCTTGTCTTTTGCACGGCGTCCTACGTGGAGGCGATGGCGAAAAGCTTGTACAGGCAATTTAACTGCTTCTGCCCATTCTACATCACGGGGATCGCGATCCAACTGTTCACAAAGTCTTTCGCGAATTCGTTCTAGTTCTAGTAAATCAGCAATTTTGCGAGCTAGTTCAATTTCTTCGTCTGCTCTTAACAGCCGAATTCGACCTATTTCTTGTAAGTAAAGCCGAATCGAATCTTCTGTGTAATGCTTTTTCTTTGTTTGGGCACGACGACGCGATTTAGCGGCTTTCCCAGACTTAGCGTCGTCCTCATCAGACTGAGGCTCTAAAAATTCATCCATGTCGCCTTCATCGCTGATCAGCAAGTCCTCTTCGTCTTCCATTAAGAGTTCTTCATCTATATCGATATCAGGCTGATTGATAGTTTCTAGTTCAGGCTGATAAATTGTTTCGAGTACGTTGTTAGCCTGGTTCATGCCGCGTTCCTCATGCTCCTTGAACAATGATTTAGTGTTATTGTTTCCGATTTCATGAGATAGATAATAGCTATCTCAAAATACGGTTTCTGGCTTTTTCCCTTGGGAATTACGTTCTTAAACGCTGTTTGTGTTAGTGAGTAACAGAACTATTGACTGAATTGGTCTAAAAAAGTCTCTAGTTACTAAACAAATTTAGCGGTTGACGCACTCATGCTTTTGATCACATTGTGACTGGAAAGACACTTTTGATTGTAGCTTATTTCACAAAAGTTGCACAATTTTAGTGTTCTAAACATGTTAGGTATTGCTAATTGGATATGTCTATAAACACAGCAACAAATGTGACCATAAGTTACATTTGGGCAAAAATTATGGAAAGAGAAATTGTAATTACCTTGTGGGCGTGAATGATAAATTTAAGTTCCGCCATTGGCTATCCAATTCCCACTTATCCCATGAGGAACAGTAACTAGGTACTAACAGCCTGTTGATTGTGGACTAAAACAAGAAACATTGATGCACCCATTGTGAACCTTTCTCCTTGATTTACAGATTGGCAAGTAGCCACTTACTCAAGCATCTAAGTCTTAACGCTGGTTTTAGTGTCAGACTATCCGGCTGCAAGCACCTGAACGAAAGTTTTCAGGCTTGAGCAGCACTCCGGAGATGCCAAATTTTAGTTCCATTAGATCAGTCTGATTTGATCTTAGTCACACCTTAGCTGAACAACTACTAAAATTTCAACCTTAAGTTACTTGACAAATTGCTTGCACTCTTTTAACCGATATTGTAGTGAATTCAGAGCAGAAATGGCACCACAGAAAGCAAAAAATCTTGAAAATAATGGCGAAAGCGCATTGGATAATTGCACAAGTCACGGTTTTACCCGATCACTAAGATAATTTAGCCCCTTGCCATAAAGCATCAACGGTAACAAATTGATAGCCTTTTTGCAAGAGTTGAGGAATTAAATATCTAGTTGTTTCTGCCACATCTTCACCACCACAATAGCCATCATGCAACACAATAATTGAGCCATTATGAACCTGATTAATCACCCTTTTGACAACAATTTGCACGCCCGGACGCACCCAGTCTTCTGGGACAACGCTCCACATGACGCTTCGGTAATTCCACTTAGTTAACCAGTATAGTGTATTAGGCGTAAACAAGCCATTAGGGGGACGGATATCACGGATTTTTTCCGGTGACAGGTCGCAGGTGCTGTAGATAGCAGCTTGAGTTTTTTCTAGACTCTCCTGAAGTTGTGGGATTGTTAAGCTAGGAAACGAGTGATGCTCGTATCCGTGTAAACCGATCCAGTGTCCTCGCTGGTAGACAGCTTTAGCGATCGCTCCATAGCGGTTGACACAAGCCCCTAACCAAAAGAAACTAGCTGGAATGTTGTAGCGGTCTAAAACTGAGAGCAATTGGGGGGTGTATTGTGGGTGAGGACCGTCATCAAAAGTTAAAGCAATATATTTGGCATTGGGATTACCTTGCCAAAGACAATTGGGAAAGCAAGGTTTAAGAAACTGGTACAGAATTGGGTAAAGGGGAGCCAGATGCATAGTTAGTCATTAGTCATTAGTTGTTAGTCATTAGTCATCAGCGGCATAACTCTGAACTATTGACTCTAGATTATTAACTATTGTTAATTTTTTGGCTGACTTTTGCTGTTGGCTTAAAGACTATGGGTGGAGAAAAAGGTGTGGTTCCGGTCGGGATTTGTTCGCTAAATTCTAAGACTTGCAGGCTGTCAAAAACGGCATTCCTGACCACAGCTTCCTCCTCTTGATGGAGCAGAAGATGTAAACATTCGGCAACATGACGCTGATGGGAGGTGTCCAGACGGTTACGGCTGACTAATTTTGTCAGATGACGCACGGCTATCAAGCGTTTCATGGGGTCTTTTTCTGTCAAATTAGCTAACAATTCTTCAAACTTGTTGACCTCACGATTGCCATAAAAGCTGACAATTTGCCAAGCTAGCAACACTAAGGTGGCGAGAGTACCCAAGCCTTGTAAAATTGCTCCTGTAGCAATCCAGGGGCTGCTAGAGTCCATCCAAATAGCTGCGGACATGTAAGTGCTAACAGTAGCAATAGCACCGCTAGTCACGGCTAAAGTTAATTGCCGATTCGAGCCACTGAAGAACTGATGCAATTGTGACAAGTGCTTTTGCCAATTCCAATACTGCATCGAATACACCAAAACCATGACGCCAACACCTACACTGGTAGCTAACAGCAACTTCCAGTTCCAAATCAGCATGGCAACTATGATAGTCAGCAGTAAAAGAGCGCCTCCTGGTCCCTGGAACCGATGTAAGAATAGCTGTCTTGTACCGCTGCTGTTCAACTCTATCAGCGACCTCTTTGGTATCTGGTTGATCTGTTGCCGCCAAAACGAAGCCTTTGCCACATTGCTTACCTATTGAATGACGAGATTGCCCATTGTATACCTCACCACGCATTTCATGCACATGGGGTGTGGTTAATGATTAATATTTTCTACCAGAATAGGTTTCCTTGGGCACAGGATGACTATATTTTCAGTGTGATTAGAAAGACAAATGGCTCATAAACAAACATAGGAAGTGCGCGCATAGCGTGCGTCACTTCCAGCCCGGTCTAGTTATTCCCAGGGATTAATATGCTTTTTTAAATGGTTTTTACTTATCTAATAACAAAAACTAAAGTCATCGATGGTAAATTGACCATCAAAGGCACAGAAGGTAACTCGATGGATGTCCTTGGCTTCTAACTTCAAAAGAACGTTAGGCTGCAAGTTAGAGTCCGAATTAGCTAGATTAGAGCCTGCTAATATATCTTGGCGCAGCATTTTGCGATCGCTCCCATAGGCGGTAAACACAAGTCGCTGCGAACTAGTTACAAAAGAACTTACCACCTGTACTGGTTGCAAAAAAGTTGCTTCTAAAAAGCCACTTTTTGGAGACCCCATTAACACTATCCTACCTGAGTGGGTTGGAAATGCTGGGTTTGAGGGTTCTATTGCTATACAATTCGTGAAAATTACACCCCAGCGCTGGTATTGTCGCTCTACAACTTCAAAACACTCCAAATCCTCTAGGTCTAAGCAAACACAACATCCGCTGTTCGCAAAAGCAGGTAGTGTGTATTGCACCTCACCCCATTCTGGTAGACCGACAATTGGATTTTGGCTATTCAAGTCGTTAGTTGCAGAATCAGACCCTTTAATCGTTAGCGCTTTGTTAGATTGCAGAGCATGTTGCTGTACCACGACACCTGCTTTAAACATTTTCTATAAATTTGAATTGCTAATTACAT
>Ga0114939_10001673_pt1 | contig 17269 bp, 14 predicted proteins | sample AshMeaCrysSpring_FD_87196 | JGI IMG/M metagenome (GOLD analysis project Ga0114939, IMG submission 87196) | Groundwater microbial communities from Big Spring, Nevada to study Microbial Dark Matter (Phase II) - Ash Meadows Crystal Spring | ecosystem: Environmental > Aquatic > Deep subsurface >... | reverse complement strand
GGTGCAACATATTTATCTGACATATTCCAATTTGATGAGCCTCACCGTATAGGTGATTAACTATTTTCCATTCTACAACAATAGTGACATTTTTCCGGATATGCCCAACGATTTAATCATTTAGTCTATCAGTTTTGCAAGGAGCGATCGCCCCTTTTGCGAATCAAACTTAGGAAGCATAAACGGTTTTAAAGCCAGATAAAAGGAAAAAACAATAATGCTTATCATGTGGCAGCATGATGCGAAGAATTTAGAAAGCGAAGACCTTAAAAAATTTATAAATTTTTCAAAGCCTTAAATAAAATACCCCCAGGGGAATTCGAATCCCCGTCGCCTCCGTGAAAGGGAGGTGTCCTAGGCCTCTAGACGATGAGGGCATGAATCTGTTGAAGCACTAAAGCACAAACATATAAAGCTTAAATATTAATTCAAACTTGCTTTAATTTTAAACCAAACTTTTATGTTTAGTTTCTTCGTTATATAAAATAACTAAAATTACACAAGCTGTCAACAGATCTGACTAAAAAAATTTAAATTGTCAAAAAATTTTCCAAACAAAATGTTCAAACCCTTCAAAATTTTTATTTTGAAGGGTTTGAGTTTATGATTAATTTTTAATACCCCCAGGGGAATTCGAATCCCCGTCGCCTCCGTGAAAGGGAGGTGTCCTAGGCCTCTAGACGATGAGGGCACATAGTAAGTAGATGGCTTATCGCTTCACCTTTCATAGAATAACTATATTTTCTAAGACTGTCAATATCTACTAAGAACAAAATTTCAATTGGTAATGAATCGGTGATAATTCTCTTGTTATTAGTAACATTGCTCATATTAAAAGACAATTGAATGTTGTATTATTAATAACTAAGTGTAAAAAAATGAATTAAGTAATATCAAAGGGATGTAAAATTACACCCTATCGAGTTAAGATTTACTATTCTTTACAAAAGATTTTGAAATCAACTCATCAAAATCTGCCATATGGAACCATCTGTTGATATCACCTTACAAATGGTGATTGCTGTCGTAGCGGGCATTTCTGCCCAAGTATTGGCTGCTTATCTGAAGGTAGTACCGGGAATTGTCTTCTTGTTACTGTTTGGAATTCTACTTGGTTCTGATGGCATTGGGTTATTACATCCCCATGTACTTGGTACTGGACTAGAAGTAATTGTGGCTCTGGCAACGGCAATTATTTTATTTGAAGGAGGGCTGAATCTTGATTTACAAGAGCTAGATAAAGTATCCAATAGTTTACAGTTATTAGTCACCCTGGGTACTTTGATTACCCTATTGGGTGGGAGTATGGCGGCACACTGGTTGGGTGAGTTTCCTTGGCGTATTGCTCTTCTTTATGCTTCCATTGTGGTTGTTACTGGACCAACTGTTGTTAGTCCCCTATTAAAACAAATTAATGTTGATAGGCAGGTGGCAACTCTACTGGAAGGGGAAGGAGTATTAATTGACCCTGTGGGTGCGATTTTGGCATTCGTTGTTTTAGACACTATCTTAAACGGCGACACTGACCCAATGGTCGCTATAGTAGGGGTCAGCATTCGCCTGGGTATTGGGGGCGCGATTGGGGCTGTTGGTGGCTTAATTATGAGTTTAATTTTTAAGCGTGCTAATTTCCTTTCGTTAGAACTAAAAAATCTAGCCGTATTAGCTATTCTTTGGGGATTTTTCACCCTAGCCCAAACTATTCGCACTGAATCTGGGTTAATGACTACCGTTATGGCTGGTGCTGTATTTGCGAATTCCTCAGTCCCAGAAGAAAGATTATTAAAACGTTTTAAAGGTCAATTAACTATACTCAGTGTATCTGTACTATTTATTCTGCTAGCAGCAGACCTTTCCATCGATAGTATTTTCGCTTTAGGGTGGGGAAATTTAGCAACCGTTTTAGTGCTGATGTTTGTCGTGCGCCCAGTTAATATTCTGCTATGTACTTGGAATAGTAATCTAAACTGGCAACAAAAAATATTTATTAGTTGGGTAGCGCCAAGGGGAATTATTTGTGCTTCTATTGCTTCTTTATTCGCCATTTTGTTAACTCAAAAGGGTATTAACGGAGGAGACTCCATTAAAGCTTTAGTTTTTCTTACGATTATTATGACCGTTGGCTTTCAAGGTTTAACGGCTGGAATAGTCGCTAAATGGCTACAAGTGACATCAAAAGAAGCTACTGGGGCTGTGATTGTTGGTTGTAATCCTTTAAGTATTTTAGTTGCCCGTTTTTTCCGCGAACGTGGAGAAGAAGTCGCAATCATAGATACAGATACAAATTTCTCTCAACTAGCAAAAGACGAGAATATTCGGGTAATTGTTAGTAGCGCCTTGGACAAAGGAGTATTGGATGAAGCTGGATTAGGGACAATGGGTACTTTTCTTGCCATGACAAATAATGGTGAAATTAATTTTGTTTTAGCTCAAAGAGTTGTTGAAGAGTTTAACCCACCAAGAGTTTTAGCTGTTTTCCCCCGTGACCCTCAAACAATAACAAATGGCAGCCAAGAAAAAATAGACCAAGCCTTTCTTCCAGACTTGGTGATGAAAACTTGGAATGACTATATAAATAATGGTCGGGCAAAATTAGGGAAAACGACCTTCAGAGAATTAGACTTTATTGAAAAACAAAGTCATATCAAAAAATATATCCAAGCAGGAGATTTAGTTCCTTTATTATTAGAACGGGAAGAACATCTACAAATAGCACCCGCATCGTCGGAATGGCAACCAGGCGATAGTATTATTTTCCTGCTACATGACCCCCGCCCTAATTTACTAAAACGCTTGTCAGGCGCTAGACAATCTACTCGCCTATCTTTAGAACAATTATCAGAAGTGGAAGAAGTGCCACTGGTTAATTTGTCTCAACTTTCCACAAGTGAAGCACCTTGAGATGCTTCCAATGCTTCCTGCTTCATTTCCTTTTCTTGCTGGAGTAAACTAGTTAAGTGAACAATGGCAAGACTTAAAGCTGCAATTGATAGCAGGTAGCTGTGTAAGGTGTAAAGATGCTCGATTGTCACACTGCTGATTGCTCCACCACCTGTTAATATAGCTCGCAATTGCGGACCAATAAAAGGTATGGATTGAATAGTTCCGAGTTCAAGACTAAAGCGCCAATATCCTTCTTGATTCCAACCTAAAACCATTGCTGTCCAGCTTAAACCAATCGCACTTAAGGTAAACAAAATTCCTGTTACCCAGGCTGTCAGCCAACTTTGACGAAATTGTCTACCTAAAAACATGACTACAATTTGGATTAAGGCTGCAACAATTACGCCATTCCCTGCAATGTCATGAATTTTCCGTATTAACCAACCGTTAGATATGCTATCGTTAATCACTCGTAAAGATTGATAAGCCCCACCTGCTGTTGGTTGGTAGTAGAAAGACAGTAAAACCCCACTTAATGCACCCAATAAACAAAAGGAAATAATTACCACCGAAAGAATTGTTGCTATTCGCCTTAAAATCTTCTCTAACTTTGTGCTTTCCATGACAAAGGATTCCTTAGACTCGTAATATGTACTTTCATTACAATTTTAGCTAAGAATTATTAAGAAAATTAGTAACAATCAAAAATTATGATGTGAAAACTATCAATTATTTTCTCCCCATCACTCAGAATCAGATTTCAAGCCACGGTTCACATAATCTGGTAGTCTGTGACACTATCTTTATTGGGTTTAAAAAATATTTGAAATACATATTTTGTGTGGAACAGGCTTCTAGCCTGTTTGTGGAAAATCTTTTAAACAAAACAAACAGGCTGGAAGCCTGTTCCACAAATACTAAACAAAGATGACAATTACTGTTAACCTTTTACATCATCTTTGTTCGGTTTCAAAAATATTTGAAATACATATTTTGGAACAGGCTTCTAGCCTGTTTGTGGAAAATCTTTTAAACAAAACAAACAGGCTGGAAGCCTGTTCCACAAATACTAAACAAAGATGACAATTATTGTTAACCTTTTACATTATCTTTTTTAGAGTAAATTTTACTGACAAATTACTAAGTTAAATATGATACCCAGTTATGAAGAACTTCTGGAGAACCATACCAAATATCAGAACTTCTAGGGGAATGCATAACTCCTTCAATAACAAGGTTTTCAGCCCCTTGGAGATGAGCCGCTTCAATAGGTGTTATCCCATCGCCCCAGGTGTTACCGATACCACAGGTCATTTCGTAGCTATTATGGGCAACCCATGTACCTAATCGGCGTTTACCAAAGATGGTTTTACCAGCAACACAAACATAGCGAACACTACTATAAAAGGCTCCAGGATAATTATCGTTAACGAAGTCTAAATTCCACTGAGTCCAAGGTTCTTTACTAATATGGGGTGTTCCCAGCGTAATCAGATTAGCAATGGAAGTATAAGCTTTCCAATACCTTGGTTCTTTGTCTTTTTTACCTTGATAGCCAAATTCTCCCATATAAATACGAGAAATCCAGCCTCCTGCCGAATGGCCAATTAAATTCACTTGGGAAACATTAAAATCTTGTAACGCTTGGTTAACAGTTTTATCTAGTGCTTCGATAATGGGAGTTACAGATTTACCTCCCAGAGTTACGAGCCAATCACGACGACGTAGGGGAACTGTAATACTTGGAAAACCTAATTCATCCAGGGAATCCTCTAGTTTTGTGTAAGCTGTGGCACCTTCTAAAAATCCTGGTAAAATTACTATTGGCAAATTCATTTGGAGTTCTGATTTAAGATTTTGAATTTAAAATTCTGCTGCATTTAAGTAACTTTGCTTTATTTTCTGATAAATAGGTTTTTTTTCAACGAGAAAAGAGATAATAAGGGGTTTTGGTTTAGGTCAGCTTATTTGTAGAGTTTTCCCTATTACTCTCAACCTATAATACTAATTATCCTAGTAACCATGCGGGATTGCTTCTACAACCAAAATTTTATCCGGATATAATATTATTGAAATAACAAGATATTCCATAAGATAAGTTTATGATTGAGTGTGGAAAATATGAGTAGGGACAAACCACTCTACATAGTCGCAACCTACGGCCACACTGATACGTCGTTATAATTATTCATGGTGTGAACAATTGGCAATATTCCTGTTCTGATTTATTGCCTTTGTAGTAATTATCTTTAGCCCGAAGCCTGTAGTCGTTATTTCTAGAAGAAATTGCCTGAAATAATTGGCTGAAAAATTAACCAAGCTGAGTGAACGAGAAAAGCTATGTCTTACGTCTCCCTAATTAAAAATCTACCAGAACTTTTTGGTCAACCAGCCGGAATTGCTGCGATCGCTTCTGTCGGTCTCCACGGTGCCTTGGCATTTATTTTGCCACTCATGTCAACACCTAGTACTAGCAAATCCCAAGAAACAACAACACAAACTGTTGGTTTAATGGAAGTTCCTCCATCTGACCTCAGTCGTATTGCACAAGCTTCGTCTGCTCCAAGAATCGGGCTACCTCCTCAAAATCAATTAAAAGCTCAAGTCCCATCATCTATTAGTGTTCTTGGTCAACCAACTCCTCCTCCCCCGGTCGGAAATGGGAACTTATCTTTATCTGTACTTGACCAGCCAAATGTAATTCCAAATCCTGCTGCATTATCTCAATTGCAGGCAAATGGCAAACCATACAATACTTCTCGATATCCACAACAAGGACAACAGAGATTTAATCTTTCCTCTCCAAAAGACAGGCTTATCCAATCAAATCCTGGAAATATTGCATTTAATCCAAATATCAGAAGCTCAAATAATCCTAATAGAAGTCAATCTCCAGCAACAGGTAAAAAATATACTTTTCCTAGTAGCAATGCAGGATTAGTAACCCCTGTCGGTAGACGAAATGTAATACCACAAGGCAAAGGACCCAATGGCCAACCCAGGCAACCAGACCTATTTCCACCAACAAATTTAGGGCAAGAAGTTCCTAATAATAGAGACTCTATATCTGTAAACCCTGGACGAGTTCAACCCTCATTTGAAATACCTCCTGGCGGTACAACTGTTCCACAGGGGGACATATTTCCACCCAATATTTCACAGAATAATACCCCTCCTAACACAGGTATTGCGCTTGGTCCAAATAATTCAGGATTCCCAGAAGCAACAGGTAATAATAATTTAGGATTCCCAGAAGCGACAGGTAATAATAATTTAGGATTCCCAGAAGCGACAGGTAATAATAATTTAGGATTCCCAAGTTCGCCAGGTAATAATAATGTAGCAGTCGCGCCGGGGGGTAGTGAAAATTCGTCAAACAAAGGTAATACTCCTGCTATTTTTAATCCTTCCACATTAAAAAATCCTGGTGAATTACCTGAAGCAACAATTTCTGGTTCCTCTCCTATTATTTCAGCTAAAGCAGGTACCACACCCGATGCCACGGGAAATTTCAATATCCCACCACAGCCAAATGGAACTCAATTTACTCCTTCCCCTGAATCTAAAACTAGAGACGAAGGAATAATAGCTTATAACTCATGGCATAACTCAGAAGAAAATAAAAATGTTTTTACTCAGTTTATTAAAGAAAAAATAAACTCCCCTTTACTAAGAGATAAAAAACAAGATAATGTTTTAGTCTCTGCTACAGTAGATGAAAAAAATAACGTCCAAATATCCCCATTGTTGGTAGGTAACATACCCTCGGAATTGAAAAAGGAAATAGAAAATAAAGTTAGAGAGTATAAGTTTCCTAATCGGGATAAGAAAACAACCTACAAGTTTCAATTTACTATATTTGGTGGGGAAGGTAATACAGCCCAACAAACTCCCCAAGAGACTCCCGAAAAAGTAACTAATTCTCAACAGCAAAATTCACCACAAGCAAATACTACAGAAAAAACTACTCCAGAAACAATCAAATCTCCTGAAGTTAATAAAGCCCCAAGTAATGAAGATAAACCTATTAATGAAGATAAACCAAGCTTAGGACAAAGGTTAAGAGATTCCCGCTCTCCAAAAGGCTCAAATTCATCATCGGAAAATGAGCCAACCAAGGAAAAAATCCAATCCTTCCGTCCAGCTTCTAATTTACCAAAATTAGAAAGCCAAAGAATTCCTTCCATTGAATTTAGTAAACCAAACCTATCTACAGCTTCTAGTTTTGGAGAAAGTCGTTTAAATTCCCCCGCACCAGCGCGGGGTAACGAGGTTTCAAAGAAAATCGAAAGACGACCATTAGCCAAATTAGAGACTTCTAAAGTATCCCCTAGAGTCAACAACCTCACAGAAGAATCTTCCAAAAAGCCTGAGATTAAAGTTAAAACGGAAACAGAAACTTCTCAAAATATTAGAGAGTCTGGTTCTAGACAAGCTGCCCAAATTGAATCTACTTCGGGAAAACAAGAAAGCCGCGATCGCCTATTGAAAAAAATGCGCCAGCGGATGCAAGAAAATAATAAGCAGTAATCTTTAATACAAAAGAGAAAACCAGGTTTCTTAAAGAAATCTGGTTTTCTCTATTCCCATTGAAATTTCATGTTAACAATCAGTAGATTTACCAGCCTTGTTCAGCTTTTTGAAATACATAACCAGCAACTTCTAAAAGCTCTTGTTCATTTAATTTACCTTTAAAAGCTGGCATAGCCCCCTTTCCATTTGTTACTTGGTCGAGGATAGACTGAATAGAGTTAATTTCATAATCTTCTAGATATTTTTGTAACGCTTCTTTTTTAAGTGTTTTTTCTGATATCAGGATGTTACCTCCAGCAATATGACAAGAAGCACAATTAGAAGAAAATATTTTGGCTCCATTGGATAACTCGGCCGCTAAAGTCGCTGGAATAAAAATTAGCTGAATAAGAACTATGACCAAAAAAAATATACTTAAACTTTTTTTCAAGAGAATCTCCTTGCAACAAGCCCCCCAAAGGATAGACAAGCTTCCTTATATAACTATTCTAGGGTGCTAAAGAGTAATATCATGTACGGTGAAACACCCTTAGTAAAAATAACTCGTACAATAAGTTAGCACAAGCTATACACAAAAAATAAACAAGCTTTGACTTCAAATATGATTAATTTATGCTGAAATCATAGAACTTTAAGTTTTAACTAAGGCATTATTACAGCGCCATAAAAAGATAGAGACATTACATATAACGTCTCTAAATAGATTCAATAATTAAGTTCAAATAATTAGGTACAAAAAACTAGTCTCTTATGCCTTAACAGTAATCTTACCAACCATACCAGCACCGCGATGAGGCTCGCAGTAGAAAGTATAATCACCTTCTGCTGCATCGGCTGGGATAGTTGTAGTTTGCTCTTGACCTGGACTCATTAGTAATTTTTTGTGAGATAAAGCTTTAGCTAAAGTAATACTCTTAGCAGGATTTTGCGCTCCATCAAAAACTACGTTGTGGGGAGGAACTTTATTATTCAACCACTTAATTGTGTCTCCTGGCTTAACAACTAACTTAGAGGGTTCAAAAGCCAACATTCCTTTATCGCTACCCAGTTTTATTGTGTAAGTTTCAGCTGATGCACTGGGGCTAAAAACGGCAAAGCTAGCCACAACTAAAATCATTGTCAATACTGCTACACCTAGACGACGTAAGCTTGCCGCAATCATTTTCATAACTTTCTCCTGACAGATTATTTTGTTTCGCTTTTTTCGCTTTATTTATTTTAAATAATTTTGGTACCAAGTATGACAATCTGTCATAGATATTTTTTTGAATGCCCTAATACTTTAATATTTGAATCTATGTAGCCGTAGTTCACGCAAAATCAAAACCTTTGAGCTAAAGCATATTCCCCAAAAAATATGCTCCAAAAAATATGTCCCAAAAATATATGCCCAAAAAGAAACCAGGTTTTTTTGGACAAACCTGGTTTCTTGATATATCAACCAAGATTTATGACTTAGTAATAAATCTTACCACCGCCCCAACGAGTACCAAGAATCTTTGGTTGTAGAAGAATATGACCAGCAATTGCTTCTAGGTCTTCATCTGTGAGATTTCTCATTTCTGTGAAAATATCCGCACTCTTGATACTAGGATGCAATTCAGAAATTTCCTCTTCTCCGTCGTAAGTAGTAGGGTTTTTCATATAATCCACGAGACTCGCAATCGTATCACGAGGTGGTGTTGCTAAAGACAAGCTTTCAGGGTCAAGTCCCACATTTTGGTTGGTTTTGGTAACACCACCAGCGTGACATTGGGCGCAAGCAAATTGAAATAACTCTTTACCTTTTTTAACTTGCTGTAGACTTAGAACGGAAGTATCACCTTTGTCATTTAAAGGTATTGTACGAGTTGTTGCATCTAATTCAACAGCGATCGCACTGCCAGCGACAAGCTGAAACGTCAGCAATACAGTAGCAACTAAAATGCCAATCAGTCTTTTTAACATTTTTCCCCTTAACCTTCGATGCTCAACACAGCTGAGATAGAATTATCAATCTCTATTTGTTAATGGTTGTCACAGTCATTTACCTCAGTCCTAAAACTAATGATTAACGACCATTGGTTATTATCCCATTAACCATCAGCCATCAAACGAAGAACTAACACCTATCAATCAATTTTGGTATCAGCCGACACGTCTTTTCTAGGACGAAATACCTTTTCGGACATAATGTAGGAAATAATTGCCTTTGCATCCTCTAACGCCAAGCGCGTATTTTGGTGTTTACAGGCGATTCCCAACTGATTACACAGAGAAAACACATCTTCTACAGGCAAACTGTAGTCTTGCGCTATCTCCGCTATTGATAGGTTGGCAAAACCCATAGGACTTCTTTGCTGATGGATAGAGATTATATGTAATACCAATATCACGTCAGGGGTGCAATTGTTCGTTAAAACTATATGTGGTGATTAGGAGGAAGTGCTAGAAAAGTGGGAGTGGTAGGAGAGCAGGCTGTGGTGGTTATCCTTTGCCGCCAGTAAAGGTAACGTTTTGAATAAAATATCTGTTAAAAAAGGCATAAATTCCCAAGGCGGGCAGGGTAAATACCATTGAGGCAGCCATAATATAATTCCAGTAGCTAATATATTGGCCCTTAAAGCTATTTAATCCCAAAGGTAAGGTAAACATCTCTGGGTCAAATAGAATCACTACAGGCAATAAAAAATTATTCCAACTACCCATAAAAACAAATACAGCTTGTGCTGCTAAGGCTGGTTTTGCTAAAGGGAGAACAATGAAGCGAAAAATTCCAAAGGGTGTAAGTCCATCTAAAGCCGCTGCGTCTTCTAATTCTTTAGGAAAATTTACAAAAAATTGCCGCATCATAAATATAAATGTGGCATTGACCATGCTGGGCACAATCATTCCTTGATAGGAATTTAGCCAACCTAAGCTTTTCAGTATTAAAAAAGTAGGAATCAGGGTAATTTGGGCTGGCACAGCTAAAATTGTCAAAATCACAAAAAACAAAAAATTTTTACCTCGAAAATTTAACCTAGCTAAGGCGTAGCCAGCCATTGAGTTAAATATCAAATTTAAACCAGTAACAGTAACAGCAATAACAATACTGTTCAATGCCCAACGTAAAAATAATGGTTCCTCTAAGAAAATCTGTTTGTAATTATCAAGAGTGAAGTTTCTTGGTAAAAATAATGGTTCATTACTAACTATTTCTGATAGAGGCTTAAAAGATGCTGAAAGTGCCCAAAGGAAAGGTATTAGGGTAATTAAAGCATATAGGGTAAGAAGAGTATAAAGAAGAATTTTAAACAAACGAGCCATAGGAGGAACAGAGGTGGGGGAGTAAACAATTCAAAATAGCCTGGGGAAACGCTGCGCGAACATTCAATGCGCGAACAACATTCAAAATAATCGGTGCAATCCTTTAATCCATTTAATCGGTGATTAACCATTTTTGAATAAAAGTAAAACCGATAATTACAGCAGCCAATAGAAAAGCGATCGCTGCACCATAACCTAACTGTAAGTTACGAAAAACACTTTGATATATCAATAAAACTACTGTTAAAGTCGCATTATTTGGCCCGCCACTACCACCAGAAAATATATAAGATTGGTCAAATAATTGAAATGTGCCAATGATTCCCATCGCTACAACAAAGAAACTTACTGGTTTTAAAATTGGCACTGTAATATGTATAAATTGTTGCCATTTATTAGCTCCATCAAGTTCTGCTGCTTCATAAAGACTTTGGGGAATATCTTGTAATGCAGCTAGGTAAATAACCATATAAAATGGCGCTGTTGACCAGATATTCATTAACATGATTCCTTTTAGCGCCACTGCAGGGTCGCCTAACCAGTTATACCTTGGTAATCCTATTGTGCTGAGGACATCGTTAAGTAAACCATTGGTGTTGTATATCCACATAAAAATTAATGTGAGAACAGCAGAAGATGTAACGGTTGGTAAAAAGTAAAGAATACGCCACCAATCTTTTCCCCTAACCCCTGAATTAAGAGTCACAGCCAAAACTAAAGCTAGAATTGTCTGGCAAGGAACTACTATTGCTACATACTGAGCCGTATTTCCAAGGGCAATCCAAACTCTTTCATCCTCTATTAACCTTGTAAAATTACGAAAGCCAATAAACTCATATTCAATTCCTCCCAGCAGTTTTACTTTTTGGAGAGAAAGAAAAACTGCGTATAAAATAGGCAATACAACAAAGGTTCCCATCACGAAAAGCGTGGGAAGCATAAAAATATAGCCTGCGAGGTTTTCTGTAATTACAGCCTTTGTAAAACTATTTTGTTTCATTCAGGTTTTGTTTTTTATACACGCAAAGACCCATACCAACGGTTGGCGATAGCCTAAGCGCAAAGGAGTTACTAGCAATTAGCAATTAGCAATTAGCAATTAACAATTAGCAATTAGCCATTAACAATTAGCAATTAGCCATTAACAATTAGCCATTAGCCATTAGCAATTAGCAATTAGCAATTAGCTATTAGCCATTCAATCTATCGCCCTAATTAAGTTATTTGCTTGATTTTGCGCTCTTTGCATTGCTTGTTTTAAGGGTTGTTGCCCAAGCATAGCGCTAAGAAACTGGTTGTCAAAGTTATTTAAAATAGCTGCTGGGTATTTTCCTGCTTGCCATGTCATAGAATAATTTGCTCCTGCAACCAAAGCTGACCTCAAGGGGTCTTGGTTGTAGCCTAAATTTTCAGCTACTGATTTTCTACTTGGTAAGGCGAAGCCGCTAGCTGTCCATTTTTCCATTCCTTCTTTAACTGTGAGATAGGCTATTAATTCCCAAGCTTCTTTTTTATGTTGGCTTTGCTTGTTCATCACATAGGCTACGGTAAAGGCAATAGTTCCTTTTTTGCCATTAATGCTAGGGATTTCTGCTGTGGCAAAATCTAATTTGGGAAAAGTTTCTTTTAAATAAGGAATTGCCCAATTACCTTCAATGACCATTGCGACTTTCCCTTGGCCAAACATTTCACTGCCAGAATTTGTACCCACATCTGTTTTTTGGGCAGAAGTGCGCTCTTTTTGATACTGATTAATAACTAATTCTAATCCTTTGAGGGCAGATGGAGTAGCGAAGGCTGCTCGATTGTAAGTGTCTACAACATTACCTCCAAAGGCTTTAATTTTATAGGCTTGTCTTGCTAACTCTGGTATTTCACCAAAACCATATTGTTGTGGTGGGTTATTTAACTTTTGGGAATAGCTACGTAATTCATCCCATGTTGTGGGGGGATTTTCTAATCCTTCAAGGGCAAAGGCTGTTTTGTTGTAAAACAATGCCAAAGTAGAATAGTCCTTGGGTAAACCATAAATATGATTATCAGATTTAAAGCTATTAAGTAGAATATCCTCAAAATCAGCAATATCAAACTCCGGAGAAATATAGTTATCTAGATTTTCGAGAACCCCCTGACTCATAAAAAAAGGTGCTTCTAAAGCATCCAAATAAAATACATCTGGGGCAGCTTCTCCAACTAAACGAGTTTTCATTACATCCATATATTGGTCAGCTATCTCCTCATGCTTGACCTTTATTCCTCGGTGTTGCTTTTCAAAGTCTTTGAGTAACTGTTTTAAAAGCTTTTTCTCACTAGGATTTGCTCCCCAACCACTGAGGGTAACGGTTACGGAAGATGTATTAGATGGGTTAGTTGTAGGTATCGGTATGCTCTGGCAGCCAATAATCATAAAAGCCATAGCTACCACTAAACCAAGAAATTTAGGCACTGTCATTTTTGAGAAAAAATAAGTCATGAGGGATAAACAATTAGCCTTAGCTATTAGTTATTAGCTGGAGGCTTTACGTGGAGGGTATCGATTTTGTAATAACCATACTTTTCAGGAAAGTTCGTTATTTACAGAACCATATTTCCTTTAGGCGTTGTGTTTAGATGCTTCGTTCCTCAGCATGACATGGAAAGTTGAGCCTTAGATATTTTATCCTTTGTGTAATAGGACTTACGCAAGCTCTAGGAAAACAATCTGGTTCTTGGCTTCTAGGAACGCGGCGGTCTCGCCGAGAGGCGGTTGAATAAATCAAGCTTTCTGAGGATTTTTGCGGCTATTCCTGTGTAAGTCCTATTAAATTTTTATTGCTAATAAAGAGCTAAGATAATTAAGAATTGTTAAGGAGAAAGCTCCTCACGGATAACTTATGACATCTGTTCAGGTTAAAGGTGCTAATTTCCTGGCTACAAAGATTGCCCAGATAGCAAAACCAGAAACAGCGATCGCTCCTAATTGTCAACAGACTTCCTCTCAATATAAAGCCGCAATTCGTACATCGCTCAAAGCCTCAAGTATTGATGGTATCTTTGCCGCACTATTTTCTATCACTAGCAGTGGCATTCTCCTCAGTAACTTTCTGGTAGAGTTAGATGCAAGTCCATTAATATTTGGGATGCTTTCTTCTATACCGATGGTAGTTAATCTGATACAACCTTTAGGGGCTTATATTTCAGAGCGCACTACCAGTCGATTTAAGTATTCTTTCTTAACCTATGGTAGCTCTCGGTTACTATGGTTAGGCCTTGTTATAAGTATTGTGGCTTATAGCTGGGGACTACTTGATAGTCATCGCTTATTGATGTTGACCCTAATTATTAATCTCCTAAGTTCTCTGCTAGGAGCTTTGGGAAGTGCTTCTTGGTTATCTTGGCTGGCAATGATAGTGCCGCAAAAGCTACGGGGGCGCTATTTTGGTCTTCGTAATAGCTTGGCTAATTTAACTAACTTAATTTGTATACCCTTAGCAGGAATAGTAGTATCAAAATGGAGTGGCGGTACTCTTCAAGGTTATGGAGTAGTAATATTTATTGGTATTTTGTCAGGATTTATCAGTCTTGGCTGTCAATACTTTAAATTAGATGTCAATCCACAACAGCAAAATACTAAAGCTTTATTAAAAGAATCCCTAGAAAAAGTCTCAAAACAACCATCCCAATTAGAAGCAACAAACCCAGAGACTAACCCACAGACTACAAAAGACACAGATAATAACCCCAACTTATTGCTGAGTGAGTGGTTTAATACCAAAAATAATTACCTAATATATTTCACCCTATGGATGTTTGCTTTTAACCTTAGCAATCCCTTTTTTAACCTTTATCTTTTGGACAACTTACATTTAGATGTCAGTTGGGTAACATTATATGGAAGCCTTCAAGCAGGGGCCAACTTAGTGATATTAATCTTGTGGGGTCGCCTAGCAGATAAAATTGGCAACCGCCCCATACTAATTTCCACAGGTATTTTAGTCGCCATAACTCCCATCCTTTGGCTTGGCATCGGAAGTAACAATCTTGATAAAACTCTCTGGTTGCCCGTGTTACATATATTTACAGGAGGTACATTGGCCGCAATCGATTTATGTAGTAATAACTTACAATTGGCGGTAGCACCTAGTAAAAATCAATCAACTTACTTTGGTAAAGTAGCAGCATTTGCTGGTGTAAGTGGAGCTTTGGGTACAACTCTTGGTAGTTTTCTGATTCAATTTACGAACCTAGGAGGATTACCTGGGCTATTTGCAATTTCCAGTATTTTTAGACTTTTAGCCCTCATCCCCCTAGGATTCATGAAAGAAGAAATTGGAAGTAAGAATAGATAAAAAGTAGTAATGTTCCACATCTAATTTTCCACAAAGCTTTAAGCCAGGTAAATGTTTCAGGTGATAATTTATGCAAATTAAATGTGGAACAGCTTAAGAAGTAGTTCATAAGTAGTTCATAAGTAGAAGATAGAAACTCTACCAGCCCAACTTCTCTACCTCCCCTACTCCTCCTACTCCCCTATTTACCCTACTCCACCCCACTAGCAGTAAAAGTCCTGGTTTCCCAAAGATGCATAGTACCGTTAGTATTATGGTGTTGAGTTGTAGAAGAAGCGGGCTGATGTAAAGCTATTAACTGAGCTAAGGTTCTCTTTAAGTGAGTACGGGGTACAATTTCATCAACAAATCCATGTTTTAATAAATCTTCAGCGGTCTGGAAATCCTCTGGTAATTTTTCCCGCAGGGTTTGCTCAATTACTCGACGACCAGCAAAACCAATTGTAGCTTTTGGCTCAGCAATGATAACGTCACCTAACATTGCAAAACTAGCTGTGACACCACCAGTAGTCGGATTTGTTAAGACAGGAATATATAACAATCCAGCTTCACTATGTCGCTGTAAAGCGGCGGATACTTTTGCCATTTGCATTAGAGAAAGCATACCCTCCTGCATTCTTGCACCACCAGATGCACAAATAACCACAACTGGATAACGCCTTTGGGTAGCTTGTTCAATTAATCTTGTTAATTTTTCTCCAACAACGGAACCCATACTAGCACCAATAAACCGGAAGTCCATTACTCCCAAAGCCACTGGTAAACCATCTATTTGCCCTAATCCAGTTTGTATTGCGTCTGTTAAGCCTGTTTTTTCTTGGATCTCTCGCAGGCGATCGCTATAGGGTTTGCGGTCTTTGAACTTTAAAGGGTCGGTAGGGAGAATATACTCATCCATCGCTCTCCAAGTATTGGAATCTATCAGCTGACAGATGCGCTCGTCACTATCGACCCGATTATGATGTCCGCACTCAGTGCAAACCATTTGATTGGCTCTTAAATCTTTTGTATAACTTAAAACCCCACATTTTGGGCATTTATGCCATAAACCATCGGCTATCTCCCTCTCTTGCTTCTCTCCAATGGTAGAGCCATTTTTTTTGCGATTTGCAAACCAATCTAATAGAGACTTTAAACCGCGTGATTCGTCGTTGTTTGCCATTTTTATATTATGCAAGTGGTTACAATCAATTTTTTTGTACTACTGACCGGAAACTTGAACTTTTTTCTTAGGGTTTGGAACTTTAAATTTTGATATTTTGCCAGCTTAAGAAAAATACATATGCCAATTCAAGTGCCCTCCGAATCCCCCAAGAGGCTTATTCAGTACTAAGTCCTAAGTACTGAGTAAATTTAATTAATGTTGGTTTATCGCGGGCAGCTGATATTTGCTGCATTATTTTGGCTTCCTAATGAGCTAGTATCGTAGATATTGGCTAAGATATTGGGTTTAAGATATTGGGTAAAAAATTCCTTTTACCTAACACTTTTCAGTGTTTTTGTCTAACTATGCGATATTGGTATAATTCATATCACAAAGTGATATTACCAGAATATGAGACCCCAAAGTCGTAGTAGGAGTTACAGTGACGTAATAACCACTTTTGTTGTGCCTATTATCTTCTTACATTTCCTAACCCAGCAGCAATAGAAAGCAGCTTCTAAGAAAATGTTGATAAATTTGGCAAAAATCTGAATTTGCCATAATTTTGGCACAGCCTTCTCCAATAATCGGTGGTATTTGCTTTCTTATCCTGCGCTTAGCTCACATCTTGCAATTTTACGTAAAAAGACTTACAAATATAGAAATACGTAATAAATATTACACTAAAAGGATAATTTTTTAGTCCTCTAAAAGAGGACTTTTAGCTATTAGACAGGGACTTCTAGTCCCTGGCGGGCCAAAACGAAGTCAATAAATCTGTCAATACTTAGTTCCCTTTATTTAGAGGTTATAACAGCTGCAACATGTGAGCTAGGAGACCATAGAGTGCCTCAATGCCTCAAGACCATAACCCGACTATCAAATTTCTTCAACTACAGGCAAAATCCCAGATTCTTCTTTTCGTTTCCCTCCACTCAGAATGACAGATTTATTTTATAAGGGCGCAAATCCAAGAACCTATCCCACTAATTAGTTTTGCAATAAAAAGCTTGAATAAATTAGCCTCTTAAAACGAAAAAATAAGGTTTTCAAGCTGATTTTACTTTAATAAGTAAGCATTTTTAGAATAGTG
>Ga0114939_10001672_pt1 | contig 17271 bp, 12 predicted proteins | sample AshMeaCrysSpring_FD_87196 | JGI IMG/M metagenome (GOLD analysis project Ga0114939, IMG submission 87196) | Groundwater microbial communities from Big Spring, Nevada to study Microbial Dark Matter (Phase II) - Ash Meadows Crystal Spring | ecosystem: Environmental > Aquatic > Deep subsurface >... | reverse complement strand
TTCGGGGCCAGTGCGCCGAGGCGCTGCTGACGCGTCTCGTCGCTCGGGTGCGTGCTGAGGAACTCGGGGGGCGCGCCGCCGCCCACCTTCCCCATTTTCTGCCACAGCGTAGCCGCGGCACGCGGATCGTAGCCGGCCTTCGCGGCCAGCTCGATGCCGATGCGGTCGGCCTCGTTCTCGGAGGCGCGGCTGTTCGGCAGCTTGATGGCTACGGTTGCCGCGGCAGCCGCCATGGCCATCGCCTGGCCCGGATTATCCGACAGAATCCCGGCGGCAAGGATGCCCGCGTTCGCCGCCATGGCCGTCGACATGCGCTCCGCCGTGTGGTTCGCGAGCGCATGCGCGATCTCGTGGCCCATCACCTGCGCCAGTTCGTCGTCGGTGGGGTCCACCTTCAGGATCAGGCCGGTGTAAATCGCCATGCGGCCGCCTGCCATGCACCAGGCGTTGACGGTCTTGGGCTCGTCGATCACCTGCACGCTCCACTGCCACTTGGCGCTATCTGGCCGCATCTGCACCGCCTGCGCGACCAGGCGCTCGGTGATGACGCTGACGCGCTTGAGCAGGGCCGGGTCGGTCACCAGCTTGCCCGCCTTCTGGTACTTGCCCATCTCCTGGGCATAGGCCTGGCGCGACGACTTGATCGCCGTGTCCTCGGACACGAGCATCAGCTGCTTGCGGCCAGTGGGACTGGTGGCGCACGCCGCTGCGAGCAGCAGCAGCGCGGCGGCGAGCAATGGCTTGCGGTAGTTCAATGCGACATCCTCGGTCCTGGTCGGGCGTTGGCTTCCGGGCGAGCATGATGCCTCGCCCGCTGGCGCCTAGAAAGGCCGCCTTGGCAGGAGGCCGTGGCAGGTGCGATAACGGCGCTGGGTTCTGCCCTGCCCCGGGCGCCGCGCACGGAGCCGACCATGTCCAACTGGACTTCCACCCGGATTCCCGCCAGCGGCGTCACGCTGCACGTGCGGCAGGCGGGCCGGGGCCCGCCCGTGCTGCTGTTGCACGGGTTTCCGGACTCGTCGGCGCTGTGGGACGAGGTCGCGCCAAGCCTGGTGGCCGCGGGATACCGCGTAGTCGCGCCGGACCTGCGCGGGTTCGGGCAATCGGACGCCCCCGCGCCTGCAAGCGCCTACGCGCTGGGACTCGTGGTGGCCGACCTGCACGCGTTGCTCACCCGGCTGACGCCGAGGCAGCCGGCTTACGTCATCGGTCACGACTTGGGCGCGGTCGCGGGCTGGTGTCTCGCGCTCGAGCATCCGCAGTCAGTGCGTTCATTCGTCGCGCTGTCCGTGGGCCATCCGCGGGAATACGCCGTGGCCGGCCTCGAGCAGAAGCTGAAAGGGCTGTACACCCTGGCGTGGCAGGTGCCCGGCGTCGCCGAACGCTGGCTCGCACAACGCAACTACGCGGGCCTGCGCGGCTGGGGCCGCCAGCATCCGCGCATCGACGCCTGCGTCGACGACATGGCCCGTCCGGGGCGGCTGTCGGCCGGACTCAACTGGTATCGCGCGAACCTGCGGCGCGTGCTGTTCGGGCCCTGGGAGAACTGCACCGTGCCCACGCTGGGCGTGTGGAGTTCGCGCGATCACTTCCTCGCCGAAGACCAGATGCGCGACTCATCGCGGCGCATGGCCGCGCCGTGGGCCTACCAGCGCATCGACGATGCGGGACACTGGTTGCCGCTGGAACGGCCGGACGAGGTGGCGGACCTCGCGCTCGAATGGTTCAGGCAGCACCAGTGAGTCAGAGTCGCGGATACGCGCGTCGTGTCGCCCACGCGGCTCGCAGTTCCGCACCGAGATATTCGCGCAGGGTCGAGGCGACGCTGCGATCGAGCTGCGCGGGCTCGCCGGCCGCCAGGCGGAACAGCTGGCAGTAGTACCACGACTGGGCGGCAAACGCGTTGAGCGCCCTGGCCACGATCGTCCTGCCCTGCGGCGAAAGCCAACCACGCTCGCGCAGCCGTAGCCGCGCGTCCATGTCCGCGACGACGTCCAGCTCGCCGCGCAGCAGGTGCCGCGGGAAGTCCGGCATCCAGCACAGCGGCCGGCCGAGCCCGATGACGTCGCAGTCCCCGCGATGCCCCGTCGCGGTGGCTGCGTCGTCTCCCGCGAGCGCTGCCGTCATGCCCGCGCGGGAGCGGAAGCCGCCCGTCACCATCAACGGCATGCGCGCCACCTTGCGGATCGCAGCGGCGTATTCGAGGAAGTAAGCTTCCCGCGCGCGCGTGCTCGGGCGCACCTGCACCGCGTCGTCCGCGCGGCCCTCGAAGCCTATCAGGCGTGGCTGCTCGTACGTGCCGCCGGACACCTCGAGCAGGTCGACGTTCTCGTCGTTGAGCCAGGCAACGACCTGCAGGCACTCCTCGTGCGTGAAGCCGCCCTTGCGGAAGTCGTCGGAGTTCAGCTTGAGCGCAACGGGAAAGTCATTGCCCACCGCACGCCGGACCGCGCGCAGCGTCTCGAGCAGGAAGCGCGCGCGATGGGCGAGCGGACCGCCCCACGCATCGGTGCGCGTGTTGGTGACGGGCGAGAGGAAGGAGCTGATCAGGTAGCCGTGCGCGCCGTGCACCTGCACGCCCGAAAAGCCGCAGTCGCGCACCACCTGCGCCGCGTGCGCGAAGCGGCCGACCAACGCGACGATCTCGTCCTCGGTCAACGCACGGGGCCGCGCATAGTTGCCGAGCAGGTCGAGCTGCACCGCCGAGGGTGCCACCGGCCTGCCCGTGACATAACGCGGTGTCTGGCGGCCGGCATGCGACAGCTGCACCCAGAGCAGGTTGCCGCACTGCTGCCCGGCCCGCGCCCAGCTCGCGAGCCGCGCGCGCGCCTCCGCATCGAAGGTGCGCGGCTCCGACTGGTCGATCGCTACGTTGGCGGGCCGTTCGAGGTCGAACCGGTCGACCTGCACGTTGCCCGTAATCAACAGTCCGCAGCCACCCTCGCTCCAGGTGCGGTACAGGCGGTCGAGCGCGGGTGTCGCGCGCAGCCAGGCGTCGGCGAGACCCTCGGTCATCGCCGCCTTGGCGAGGCGATTGGGCAGCGTCGCGCCGCAAGGCAGCCGCAAGGGCTGGTTCAGCACTTCCATCGTTTAACCTCAAACCGTGGCGGGGTATGATTCACCGCAACCTGATGTATCGGGCCCCGCGCGGCCGGGGCGCCTCGACCAAGAACGATTCCGGGACGGAGGATTGCCCATGCTGACCAAGGACAAGCTCACGGCCGTGCAGTGGCAGGCGGTGCGCAACACGCCGCACCACGTGATCATCGCCGTCTCGGCCTCGGGCGGCAGTGCCTTCGACGAGATGCTCGAGCGCTCCGCGGGCCTGCAGGCCATCGTCGATGCGATCAACAGCACGCACCCGCTCGTGAGCGAGATCGGCGGCAGCACGCACATCATGCACGCGCAGGACGACGTGCGGAATTGGTTCTACACGCTGGACGAGACGCACCGCACGCCCGACCGGCTGCAGGAGAAGGCGCTGGAGACGGCCCGTCACGCGCTCGAGGCGCTCGGCACGCACGGCACGGCCGAAGACCTGATGCATTACGGCGAATTCGTGCTGTCGCTGGCGATGCGCGTCGCGCGCGCCGCGCGCGAAGGCGACATCCTGGGGATCGGCGGCGAACTGGTGAGCGAGAAGGAGCGTCGCTTCATCGAGCGTCTTGACCAGATTATCAAGGAGAGGAAGTGACTAGCGGCTAGCGGCTAGTCCAGAATAGCGGCTTACCCTCAAGGCCAACTGCACCTCTGACCAGCCGCTGACCGCTAGCCGCTATCCGCCTCCTCAGGCCGCTTTCTTCGCCACCTTCCTGTCCCCGACCAGGTATGCGGCCAGCGCCGGCAGCAGCAGGATCGCGCCGAACATGTTCACCAGGAACATGAAGCACAGCAGGATGCCCATGTCGGCCTGGAACTTCAGCGCCGAGAACGTCCAGGTGGCCACCGAGACGGTCATCGTCACCGCCGTGAACACCGACGCCGTGCCGCGCTGCTTCAGCGCCTCGACGAACGCGTCCTTGAGCTTGAGGCTGTTGTCCTCCATCTCGTGCTTCATGCGCTCGAACAGGTAGATGCCATAGTCGACACCGACGCCGACGCCCAGCGCCACCACCGGCAGCGTGTTCACCTTGACGCCGATGCCCAGCATCGCCATCAGCGCGTTGCACAGGATGGTGACCAGCGCGAGCGGCAGGATGATGCACAGCGTGATCGGGAACGAGCGGAACGTGATCAGGCACAGCACCAGCACGGAGGCGAACAGCGCCAGGTTGACCCACTTGTCCGCGGCTTCGACCGCTTCGTTCGTCGCCGCCATGACGCCCACGTTGCCGCTCGCGAGCCGGAACGTGACGCGCTCGGTGTCGCCGCCCGCCGCCTTGAAGTCCTTCACCTTGGCGACGATGTGCTCGATCGTATGCGCCTGGTGGTCGGTGGTGTAGATGCTGATCGGCATGGCGGTGCAGCGCGAGTTCATGAACTCGTTGCCGAGGCGCGTCGCGTAACCCACGCCCTGCGCGATCTGCGCGCGGCTCTCGGGCAGCATGCGCCACTTGGCGTACGTCTCGGCGAAAGACTGCGTCATCGACTTCACGAAGCCCGCCAGGCTGCGCACGGTCGCTACGCCATCGACCTGACGCATCTGGAATTCGAAGTCCTCGACCTTGTCCATGACCTCGCGGTCGACGCAGGGCGAATCCTCGTCGTCCGCGGGCTTGGCCTCGGCGATGACCTGCAGCAGGTCGACGCCGATGGCGAACTTGCTGGTGATCACCTCGACGTCCTGGTTGTAGCGCGAGTCGGGCCGCAGCTCGGGTACGCCCTTGCCGAGGTCGCCGATGTGCAGGTGCCGCGCCTGCGACAGGCCGAACGCCAGCAGCCCCAGGCCGAGAACGATCGGGATCCACGCGATCTTCTTCGTCGCGAGCGGACCGATGCGCTCCCACAGCCAGTCGCCCGCGGTCTCCTTGCCGGCCAGCTTTGACGCCTGCTCGGGCGTGAACTTGTAATACGACAGCAGGATCGGCAGCAGCATCTTGTTGGTGATGATCATCACCGTGACGCCGATCGTGGCGGTGAACGCCAGCTCGCGCACGATCTCGATCTCGACGAACGCGATCACCATGAAGCCGAGCGCGTTGGCGAGCAGCGCCATCGCGCCCGGGATGAACAGCTTCTGGAACGAGTGCGTCGACGCGGTGATGCCGTCCGCGCCGTGCAGGGTCTCGAGTTTCCAGGCATTGGTCATCTGCACCGCGTGCGAGACGGCGATCGAGAAGATCAGGAACGGCACGAGGATCGACATCGGGTCGAGCCCCAGCCCGAAAACCGGCAACAGGCCCAGCAGCCAGATCACGGGAACGATCGCGCAGATCAGCGCCAGCGAAGTGATCATCAGCGAGCCGGAATACCAGTACAGCAGCAGCGCCGTGATCACGAACGCGATGCCGAAGAACACGAGCACGCCCGCGGCGCCTTTCGCGATGTCGCCGACGGCCTTGGCGAAGCCGATGATGTGGACGCTGGTTTTCTCGTTCTCGTACTTGGCGCGGATGTCCTCGAGCTGCTGCGCGACGTCCTGCAGGTCGAGCCGCTCGCCGGTGTCCGGGTCGTTCTCCATCAGCGTCGCCACGATCATCGCGGAGCTCTGATCGTTCGAGACGATGCGGCCCACCCAGTCGGACTTCTGCAGGTTCTCCTGCACCTTCGTCATCTGCTCCGGCGTGCCAGCGAAGTCGGCGGAGACGATGTTGCCACCGCGGAAGCCGTCCTCGACGACCTCGTTGTAGCGTACGTTCGAGGTGAACAGCGAGGTGACGGAACTGCGCTCGACGCCCTTGACGTAGAACACCTCCTCCGTAGCCTTGCGCAGCGACTCCATGAACTGCCTGTCATAGATTGTGCCCTGCTTGTTCTGCAGGGCGACCAGCACCTTGTTCGCGCCGCCGAAGTCCGCCTGGTACTCCAGGAACGTCGCCATGTACGGGTGCTTCAGCGGGATCATCTTGGTGAACGCGGCCTGCACGCGCAGCTGGCTCGCCATGGCGCCGAGCAGGATAGTGATCAGCACGAAGAGGATCAGCAGCGGCTTGCGGTGGCGGAAGATCCAGTAGGAGATCTTGCCAACCCAGTCCGCCGAGAAGACCTGTCTCTCGATTTCCGCTTCGCCAGCGCTCACGCCGGGTTTCACGTCGTTCGCCATTGTTGTCTGTCCTTGCGCGCTGCCGTCACGGGCTCTCGAGCCAGGCGGGATCGAGCGGCGTGATGCCGCTTTCGCCCGCGAAAACGATGCCGCCGCCGTTCTTCTCGACGAGCGCGGCAAGACCCTTGCCGGGCTTGCTCCAGTGCCGCACGAAACTCTGGCCGTTGTCCGCGCTCTCGAGGATCAGGCCCGCGTTGCCGACCAGCATGACGCGGCCGTCGGTCAGCTGCCGGCCCGACATGATCGACGTGGTCGTGCCCGTTTCGATCTTGGTCCAGGTCGCGCCGAGATCGAGCGTGCGGTACACGTTGCCACGCATGCCGTAGACGAGCACGGAGCCGTCGCGCATCGCAAGCGCGCCGAAGTACGAGCCCTGGTACGGCGACGTGATCGTCGTCCAGGTCGCGCCGCCGTCATCGGAGCGCGCGAGCGTGCCCGACTCGGCGACCAGCAGCAGTGAATTGCCGACGGGGATCACCTGCGAGATGTGCCGGTCGAAGTCCTCGGCCAGCACCATGCCGCGCGTCCACGTCTTGCCGGCATCCTGCGAATCGAAGTACAGGCCGAACGCGCCTTAGGCGATGAAGTGATCACCACCGAGATGCGTCAGGCCGAGCATCGAGTCCGGACCGGCTTCGTCGACCGTGACCAGCGACCAGGTGTTGCCGCCATCCTCGGTGCGCACGAACGAGCCGCCGTGGCCGACGGCGACACCGACCTTCTCGTCCTTGAAGGAGACCGCGGTGAGCTGGCGCGTGACCGGGGTGTTCACGCCTTTCCACGTCTGCCCGCCATCGTCGGACACCAGCGCAAAGCCGCGCTCGCCGACGGCGAGCAGCCGATTACCCACCTGCGTGATGTCGAGCAGCACGATGCGGTCGCTGCGCACGTCCACGACCACGTGCGAGCCCGGTTTCGGCGGCGCCTTGGCTTCCTCCGCGGCACGCGCCGGCGTCACCAGCATCGCGACCGAGCCCAGCAGGGCACAGGCCAATCCAGCCCGATGTGTCATCTCTGGTCTTCCCCCGTGGCAGGTCGGCCCCGCCGCAAAAATGGCCGGCCCCGGCAAACCGGAGCCGGCCATCGTCAGCTCATGCGCGAAACGCGCGTGGCCGGCACCGCGGTTACTTGGTGCCGATGCGACGCAGCGAGTCGGGCTGGAACTCGCCCCACTTGCCCTTCTCGCCGAATTTCCAGGGCGCCTTGATTTCGTTGTCGAGCAGCGAGAACAGGTAGCTCTGGTTGTTGAGGTCGTGCCAGATGTTCGAGCGGTACCACGGCACTTTCGCATCGTAGAACTGGATCATCGGGTGGATCGAGACGCGCCACAGGTTCTTACGCGTGTCGTACGCATCCTCGTACATGACGGTCCAGCTGTCTTCGTCGAGGTAGAACGTGCGGCGGCCGTAGATGTGCTTGCTGCCCGCCTTTAGCGTGCCGTCAACGACCCACACGCGATGCAGCTCGTAGCGCATGTGATCCGGATTCGGCGTGTTCTTACGGATCAGGTCATCCTTGTACTTGAGCGTCTTCGAGCCCAGCTTGTAGGCGTTGTACGGGATGTAGATCTCCTGCTTGCCGACGAGCTTCCAGTCGTAGCGGTCCGGCGCGCCGTTCCAGGCGTCGAACTGGTCGGTCGTGCGGATGCCTTCCGTGCCGTCGTTGACGTTGTCGTAGGCCAGGTCGGGCGCGCGGCGCACGCGGCGCTGGCCCGCATTGTAGATCCAGGCCGCGCGCTGCTGCTTCACCTGGTCGAGCGGTTCGTGCACCAGGAACACGGTGCCTTCGAGCGTCGCCGGCGCCGTGAAGTAGGAGAGGAACGCGAGTTGCAGGTTGTCCTGCGGCTGGTCCAGGTTCTGGTTGAAGATGCGGTATTCGTGCGCGCCAATCTTGTAGAAGTCACCGCTCGCGCGCACCGGGAAGCTGTTGTAGTCACGGCTCACGCCGCCACCCAGGTAGCGTTGCTGGTGATTCCACATCGCCTCGAGGCCATTCTTCGGGATCGGGAACGGCACCGATGACCGGCCGCCCGAGATGCCGAAGCCGGCGAGGTCAAGCTTGGTGGCCATCTCCTTCACTTCGGCGTACACAGCGTCCGGATAGCAAGCGGTGCGGCGCGTTTCGTACACCGGCATCTTGAAGTTGTCGTACTTCTTCAGCATCGCCAGCGTGCCGGGCGTGAGCTTGTCCTTGTACTGCTCGGCGTTGGCGGCGGTGATGGTGAATTTCACCTTGTCGCCCGGGAACGGGTCGACGTAGCCCTTGGCCGGGGTCCAGCCCGCGGGCGGCGCGCACAGGCCGCCGGTCCACGCAGGGATCGTGCCGTCCTTATTGCCGGCCTTCTCGGCACCCACCGGCGTGAGCTCGGCGCCGAGGCGCGCCGCTTCGGCCGCCGACAGCTTCGCGTACGCGGGCAGCGCCGTGCCCAGGAGCCCGGCCGCCGCGATCGCGGTGGCGAGCACTTTGTTGATGGTCTTCATCGTCTTCAGTCTCCTGGTTCCGATCAGAAGGTCACGCTGGCGCTGACCGAGTAGAAGTCGCGATCACCGAGCGGGTCGAAGTCCGCTTCGTTGTAGTTCACGTAGTTGGCTTCGAGCGTGTACCGCTTGTTGAGGCTGAACTTCAGGCCGAGGCCGAGCGTCTGGCGGCCGTCGTTGAAGGTCGGGTCGATCGACACGCCGTCCACGTCATGCGCCCAGAATACGCTGGGCGTCACCGTGACGCCGGTATTGAACACGTTGTTGTAGTCTGCGTTCACGCGCAGGCGGTATCCCCAGGCGAAGTCCGTCACGTAGCCGTCGTTCTTGCAGCCGTTGGGCTGCGGATTGTACGTCGGGTTCGGGATCGGGACCGGCGCGAGCGCGAGCGTCGGCGAGCAGGTGTTGCCGCCCGTCAGCGCCGTCGCCGGATTCTGCGCCAGCTGCTCGTTGGAGCCGAAGCCGAACATGAAGCCGCGGCCGTACCGCACCGCGCCCTTCGTGTAGTCGGGCACGTTGTTCGTCTGCATGCCCACTTCACCGACGAGCAGCAGGTTCTGGGCGCCGAAGATGTTGCTGAACGTCTTCACGGTGTTGACCTGGAACTGCTGCTTGTCGAACAGATCGTAGCCCTTGGCGTAGCCGGCCGCGCCCTGCAGCGCCGCCTCGAGACCCCTTTCGGCATACGGGCCGACGAACGACAGCAGGCCATTCAGCAGGTCGTTGCCGTTCACCTGCGCCGGGATGTTCTTCTGCAGGCTGGCTTCAGCCGAGACCGACCACCCGAGCAGGTTGGTCGCGGCGCTGACGCCGAAGATCTGCATGTCTTCAGGGTATTCCCAGAACGAGCGTCCGGCCGTCACCGGCACGCCGAGCGCCCGCGCCAGTGCGGCATGCGCCGCCGAGGGCCCGCGCAGCACGGTGTCGTCGTTCGGGTCGAGCGGGTTCGCGCCCGAGCCCGGCACGCGCCAGACCGGCAGCCCGGCGTTCATGAACGCGACCGGATACGGGTTGGTCTGCAGCGGACTCAACGTACCCGGTGCCAGGATCCAGGCACCGCCAGGCAGCTCCGTCGGCAACGAACCCGCGTAACCCGAGATGATTGGCAGTCGCGAGTGAATGCGCTGCGCGTAGAAGCCGATCTCGGTGTCGATCTTCTCAACCGGGAAGCGGATCGCGATGCCGACCTGGCCGTTGTCACGCGCTTCCTTGCCCTCGATCAGTGGCACGTACAGGCCGTTGGCCTGCGCGTACGGGTTGGAGCCGAGCTGCGGATAGAATGGAGACGACGTGCCGGAAACCGCGCCGCCGATCACCGAGGTGATCACCGTGGCGCTGTTGCACCGGCCTGGGTTCACGGAGATGTTGTTCTCGGTCACGGCCCAGTAGGTGCCGCATGCATCGATCGACGTGTTCTGCCATTCGAGCTGGTAGAACGCCTCGATCGAACCCCAGTCGAAGCCCCAGTTCGCGTACGCCATCCACACCGGCAACAGGATTTCCTTGAGCTCGGTGCCGGGACGGCGCGCGGCGGGCACGTCGATCGGGTTGGTCTGGTTCACGCCCTGGATGAAAATGCTCTCGCCCCAGTTCACGACCTGGTTGCCGAGGCGCAACTGCAGGTCCGTGCCCTCGAAGTCGAACGAGCCGTAGACGTAAGCGTCGAGCAGCATCGCGTTGGTGAACTTCTGTTCGGTCTCGAAACCCTGGTCGCTCAGCGGGGCCTCGGGCCACCTGCCGGCGTTGGGGCCCGTGATCGGCATGCAGGTCGGCACGTTGCCACCGGCCAGCGCGCCTACGCACGGCGGGAACGAGCCCGGGATGCCGTAGGTCGGCGAACTGGGATCCGGCCGGCCACCATTGTAATTGTTGACCTGGTTGCCGACGCGCACGTCGAGCTCTTCGGTCGCGTAGTCGTACCAGGCCTTGCCGCGCACCAGCATGCCGAAGCGGCCCTTGCGGTATTCGACGTCGCTCACGACCTTGAAGGGCGCGGAGAAAATGTCGCCCGAGGCGTAGTTGAGGTTGGCGCTGCTCGCGGCCTGGTTGCCGGCGAGGCCGTCGCCCGGCGCGACTCCGGTGCCGGGAGGGCGCGGCCCCGAGGTCAGTCCGATGAGGGAGCCATCCGCCTTCGTGTAGAGCAACCGGCTGGGATCCTGCGCGCGGAAGCTCGCGCCCGCGGAAATCGTGGTGTTCCAGTTGAGACGGGCCCCGCCTTCGAACTCGAATTCGAGAGCGGCCGTGCTGCCCGCATACGAGGCCAGCACCGTGCCGATCACCGCCGCCAGCTGCGCGCTGCGGCGGTCCCGATTCATCGTTTCACTCGTCATTAGAAATCCCCCAGTTGCCTGTGAGTCACTCAGTTGCAAATTCTCGCGGTCCTGCCTCGAGGGCTCCGCTCGTCCGGCGGCTCAGGACATCTCCGCCGTACCGCCACTCGTAAATTTGGTTGATCCCCGTCGCGCCCGTCGTCCGGCAGCATCCCATCGCACGACGTGGCACGTCAGGCTAGTCCTGAACATCCACAGTCGCAGTCGTGAGTATCCGAAATACCACTATCGAAATTCCCGATTGTGCAAGGGTGCCAGTGGGACAGGCGCATGACAACCTGAGTAAGCGTTGCGTTTTTGCCATGCAAAAATGCCGGCACCAGGGGACTGGCACGTGGCCGTCATCCGGAACCGCGCGCTGGCGCGGCCGCTTCACGCAGGAAAAAGGCGATGCACTGCTGGGCCAGCGAATCGACATCCAGCGGGCCTCGCGCGTGGTACCAGCGCGCGATCCAGTTCAGCGCGCCGAACAGCAACAGCGCGTCGATCTGCGTCCGTCCCGGCCATGCCCCCTCTTGCTGCAGTGCCGCAATGACGCTTTGCCAGACGGCCTCGTAGCGCTTGAGCAGGACCTTGATCCTGCGCCGCGACGCCGGCTCGAGCGATCGCCACTCGTACAGGACGACCGGGATGAAGTCCTGGCCGGGGCCGAGCAGCGTATCGAGGTGGGCGCGCACGAGACGCTCGAAGGTGGCGCGCGGTGGCAGGCCCGCGGCCGCGATCGCCTCGATGCGCGCGAGCGCGGCCACCAGCCCTTCGTGCATGACGGCCGCGAGGATGTCCTGCTTGGTAGCGAAGTGATAGACCCAGCTGCCCGACTGCATGCCGGTGGCCTGCGCGATGTCGCGCACCGACGTGCCGTCGTAGCCTTGCTCGCGGAACAGCCGTGCTGAAGCGCGCAGCAGCTGCCGGCGGCGGTTGCCGTCTGCATCCGGATCCGCGCGCTTCCTGCGCGGCGTGCGCGAGGCCGCCGTGCTCATAGCGCGAGCTGGCGTGCGGCCAGGTCCTTCATGATCTCCTCCGCGCCGCCGCCGATCATGTTCACCTTGACCTCGCGATAGATGCGTTCGGACTTGGTGCCGCGGACGTAACCCATGCCGCCGAGCGTCTGCACCGCGGCGTCGGCGCAGAACTGCATCGTGCGCGTCGCGGTGTTCTTCGCCATGCACACGGCCGCGACCACCGCAGGTTGTGCCGGGCCTTCGTGATCGAGGCGCCACGCCAGATCTTCGAGCAGCGCGCGCGTGGCCTCGATCCGGGCCCGCATGTCGATGAAGCGATGCCGCACCACCTGGTGGTCGACCAGGCGCTGGCCAAACGTGCAGCGCTGTTGCGCCCATGCGAGCGCCTCGCCGTAGCACACCCATGCGAAACCCAGCGCGAAGGCCGCCATCGAGAACCGTTCGCCGGTGAAGTTGTGCATGATCGCGCGGAAGCCCGCGCCCTCCTCGCCCAGCCTGTTCGCCACCGGCACGCGTGCGCCGTCGAACCGCAGGTGCGCGGTGTCGGACGCCCACCATCCCATCTTGGCGAGCGGCGTGCGCGTGAAGCCGGGTGTCTCGCGCTCGACGGCGAGCAGCGAGATGCCGTGGGCACCCTTCGCCTGCGGATCGGTGCGCACCGCGACCGTGTAGACGTCCGCGCGCATGCCAGACGTGATGAAGGTCTTCTCGCCATCGACGACGTAGCAGTCGCCATCGCGCCTCGCCGTCGTGCGCAGGGCCGCAACGTCCGAGCCGCCGCCGGGTTCGGTGATCGCCAGGGCGGCGATCCAGTCACCCGCCAGCACGGGCGGCAGCAAGCGCTGCTGCAGCTCGTGCGAACCCAGCGCCGCGATCGGCGGCGCGGCAATCGCGTGCGACATCAGGGATGCCAGCAGGCCACCCGAGCCGCACTGCGCCAGTTCGACCCCGATGACCAGCGAGTGCATGTGATCGGCGTCGGGGACTCCGCCGAACTCCGCCGGCAGGCGCAGGCCGAACAGCCCGGCCGCGGCCGCGCGCCGGTACAGCTCGCGGGGAAACTCGCCGGCTTCGTCCCACGCGGCGGCGTGCGGCTCGAGTTCGGCGGCGACGAAGCGCTGCACCGAGTCGCGCAGCGCGACGTGGCCGGGCGTCAGGCGGGACGGATTGAGCCACAGCGGTTCCACGCCGCAAGCTTAAGTCCACCCTCTTTATTCAAGCAAGCGCTTGCTCTACGATTCCGGCTCCCACTTCGGCCGAGGTGCAGCATGCCGGTCTTCGAGTCGTCGCTGGACGTGGCGGGCGCCGCGTGCGCCGAGAACCGCGCGCACATGCTGGCGCTGATCGCGCGCCACGACGAGCTGCGCGAACGCACGGCCGCGGCATCAGCCAGGGCCGGTCCCCGCTTCGCCCGCCGCGGGCAGTTGCTGCCGCGCGAACGCCTGGGGTTGCTGCTCGACGCCGGTGCGCCGTACCTCGAGCTCTCCGCCTGCGCGGGCTTCCTGCTCGACCAGCCCGATCCGGAGAAGTCCACACCGGGCGGCGGGCTGCTCGCGGGCATCGGCGAGGTGAGCGGTGCGCGCTGCGTGGTCGTCGTCGACGACTCCGGCATCGAGGCCGGCGCGCTGCAACCGATGGGACTCGAGAAATTCCAGCGGGCGCAGCAGCTCGCGCTCGAGAATCGCTTGCCTTTCATCCACCTCGTGGAATCGGCCGGCGCCAACCTGCTGCGCTACCGCGTCGAGGACTTCATCAGCGGCGGCTCGCACTACGCCCGGCTCGCGCGGCTGTCGGCGGTGGGGATCCCCGTGCTCACCATCGTGCACGGCAGCGCCACGGCCGGTGGCGCCTACATGCCGGGCATGTCCGACTACGTCGTCATGGTGCGCGACCGGGCCCGCGCGTTCCTCGCCGGGCCGCCGCTGCTCAAAGCGGCGACGGGCGAGATCGCAACCGAGGAAGAGCTCGGCGGCGCGACGATGCACGCCACGGTCTCGGGCCTCGCCGAGTACCTGGCCGATGACGACGCGGACGCGATCCGCGCATTGCGCGAGCACCTGCTGCGCCTCGCCTGGCACCGGCACGAGCGCGCGCTGCCCGCCGCGGTGCCGCCGCGATTCGCAGACGACGAACTGCTCGGCGTGATGCCCGTCGACGGCCGCAAGCCGGTCGACATGCGCGAAGTCATCGCCCGCATCTGCGACGATTCGGACTTCATGGAGTTCCAGCCGGCGTACGGGCCGGCGACGGTTTGCGCGCACGCCGCGTTCGGCGGCTTCCCGGCGGGCGTACTCACCAACAATGGCCCGCTCGACCCGGCGGGCTCGAGCAAGGCCACGCATTTCATCCAGCAGTGCTGCCAGTCCGGCCTGCCGCTCGTGTACCTGCAGAACACCACGGGTTACATCGTTGGCCGCGAATCCGAGCGTGCAGGCATGATCAAGCACGGCTCGAAGATGATCCAGGCCGTCGCCAACGCCACGGTGCCGCAGGTCACGATCCAGTGCGGCGCGTCTTACGGCGCGGGCAACTATGGCATGTGCGGGCGCGGCTTCGCGCCACGGTTCCTGTTCTCGTGGCCGAACGCGCGCACGGCCGTCATGGGCGCCGAGCAGGCAGCCGGCACGATGGCCATCGTCATGGAAGCGTCAGCGAGGGAACGCGGCCTCGAGCCTGATCGTTCGCAGATCGACGGCATGCGCGCGAAGATCGTCGAGACGTTCGAACGGCAGACGTCCGCGTTCTATACGTCGGGCCGGCTGCTCGACGACGGCATCATCGACCCGCGCGACACGCGCCGCGTGCTGACGCAGGTGCTGTACCTGTTCCGACGCGCCGACGCGCTGGCGCTGCGCCCACTCACCTTCGGCGTCGCCCGCCCCTGAGTCCCGGAGAACCCGATGCCATTCACGCAGGAACACGCCGAGCTGCGCCGCACCGTCGAGCGCTTCTGCCGCGAGGAGCTGAACCCGCATGTCGAGGCATGGGAAGACGCGGGCGCGTTCCCGGCCCATGAGGTATTTCGCCAGCTGGGGCACCTGGGCCTGCTCGGGCTGACCAAGCCCGAAGCCATGGGCGGCGCCGCGCTCGACTACAGCTACGCGGTGGTCCTCGCCGAGGCTCTCGGCGCCTGTCACTGCGGCGGCGTGCCGCTCGCGATCGGCGTGCAGACCGACATGGCGACGCCGGCGCTCGCCCGGCACGGCAGCCAGGAACTGCAACGGGAATTCCTCGCACCCGCCATCGCCGGCGAGCAGGTTGCCTGCATTGGCGTCTCCGAACCGGGCGCGGGATCGGACGTCGCGTCGATCCGCACCACCGCGCGCAAGGACGGCGACGACTACGTGCTGAACGGCGGCAAGCTTTGGATCACCAACGGCGCGCAGGCCGACTGGATGTGCTGCCTCGCGGTCACCTCCGACGGCAGTCCCCATCGCAACAAGACGCTGATCGTCGTGCCGATGCGGACCCGGGGCGTCACGGTCGCGCGCACGATCCGCAAACTGGGCATGCACTCCTCGGACACCGCGCAGATCCATTTCGACGACGTGCGCGTGCCGCAGCGGTATCGCATCGGCGACGAAGGCATGGGCTTCACCTACCAGATGCAGCAGTTCCAGGAAGAGCGCCTCTGGGGCGCGGCGAATGCGCTCGGCGGCCTCGACCATGCGATCGCCGACACCATCGAGTACACGCGCACGCGGCAGATCTTCGGCCGCAGCGTGCTCGACAACCAGGTCGTGCAGTTCACGCTCGCCGAACTGCAGACCGAAGTCGAGGCCCTGCGCTCGCTCGTCTATCGCGCGACGGAACTGTTCATCGCGGGCGAGGACGTCACGCGGCTCGCCTCGATGGCAAAACTCAAGGCCGGGCGGCTCTCGCGCGAGGTTGCGGACAAGTGCCTGCAGTTCTGGGGCGGCATGGGTTACACGTGGGAGAACCGCGTGTCCCGCCTCTACCGCGACGGCCGGCTCGGCTCGATCGGCGGCGGCGCGGACGAAGTGATGCTGTCGATCATCTGCAAGCTGAACGGCACGCTGTCGAGGCCCGCCTCGTGACGGCCACGCTGGTCCAGGCCGAGCGGCGAGGCGCGTTCTGGTTCGTGCGACTTAACCGCGCCGACAAGCGCAACGCCCTGTCCGAGCCGATGATCGGCGAGTTGCTCGCCGTTTGCGACCAGGTGGACGCGGACGCGGCAGCCCGCGCGCTGGTGCTGTGGGGCGCGGGTGGCAGCTTCTGCGCGGGCGGCGATTTCGATCGCTTCCAGGAACTGATGGCCACTGCGGCGCAGGATGGCATCGATCCGATCGCCACTCACAATCGCATCTTCGGCACCTTGCTCGAGCGCCTCGCCGGCCTTCCCGTCGCAACGCTCGGGGTAGTGCGTGGCGCCGCAATGGGCGGCGGCGTCGGCCTCGCCTGCGTGCTGGACCGCGTCATCGCCAGCGACGACGCCGCATTCGCGTTGCCCGAGGTAGGCCTCGGACTGGTGCCCGCGCAGATCGCGCCGTTCGTGACACGTCGCCTGGGCGCGGCGCGTGGCGCGTGGCACCTGCTGGCGGCGACGCGCTTCGATGCGCAGGCGGCCCTGGCCGCGGGCATCGTCGATCGCATCGCGGCCGCCGCCGGCCTGCAGGAGGCCGTCGCGGGCGAGCTGGCGCAACTTGCGCGCGTGGAGCCGGCAGCGCTGCGTGCAACCAAGCTCATGGCGCGACGCAACGAAACGGCCTCTGTCGCCGCGGCTCTCGATGCAGCCGCGCAGGACTTCGCCCGACTGCTGCGGACGGGTCGCGCGCGCGAGGGCATCGTCGCGAGCCGCGAGCGCAGGTCGCCGCCGTGGCACACCGAAGTCCCGCCGTTGCCGGAGTTCACGTGATGCGGCTGCAGCGCCTGCTCATCGCCAACCGCGGCGAGATCGTGTCGCGGATCGCCCGCACCGCGCAGCGGCTGGGCGTCGTTACCATCGCGGTGTACTCGGATGCGGACGCGACGAGCCCGCACGTCGCGGCCTGCGACGAGGGCATCGGCCTCGGCGGCGTCGCTGCCGTCGACAGCTATCTGTGCACGACCAAACTGCTGGCCGCGGCTCGCACCGCCGGCGCCGACGCAATTCATCCCGGCTACGGCTTCCTGGCGGAGAACGCGGCCTTCGCGCGCGCGGTCGTCGAAGCCGGGCTGGTGTTCGTCGGGCCGTCGCCCGCCGCGATCGACGCCATGGGTGACAAGGCGCGCGCCCGCCAGCGAATGGCGGCAGTCGGCATCCCCGTCGTCCCCGGCTATGACGGCGACGACCAGGAACC
>Ga0114939_10001671_pt1 | contig 17274 bp, 18 predicted proteins | sample AshMeaCrysSpring_FD_87196 | JGI IMG/M metagenome (GOLD analysis project Ga0114939, IMG submission 87196) | Groundwater microbial communities from Big Spring, Nevada to study Microbial Dark Matter (Phase II) - Ash Meadows Crystal Spring | ecosystem: Environmental > Aquatic > Deep subsurface >... | reverse complement strand
GTTGGACACCGCGACCCGGCGGAAGTCGATCTCGCTGCGGTCGTGCCAGGGCTCGCGCCCGGAGAGCTCGCCCAGGTCGGCCACCATCGCGGGCAGCCGGTCGTCGGCGACCGTCACCGTGATCAGGTCCCCGGTGCGCACGTCGTGGTGCGCGTGCGCCACCTGCGTGTCGCCGTCCCGGGTGACCCGTGACACCACGGCGCCGTAGCGCTTCTCCAGCTCCGGGACGACCAGCTCGCAGGGCCGGGTCACCTCGATCGTCTTGACCACCAGCGACGGGACCCGCTCGGAGTCCTCGGCGGTCGGCTTGCGCCGGCCGGCGTTCATCAGGTAGATGCAGCCGAGGATCGTGATGAGCACCGCGAACGGGTATGCCACGGCGTAGCCGACGGCCGGCTCGGGCGGGACGTCGCCACCTGCGGCGAGCTGCTGCTGGACGGCGCCGAGTGCGGGCGTGGCCGTCCCGGCCCCGGCGTAACCGCCGGCGATGTACGGCGTTTGCACCCCGAGTGCCTTGCCGACCGCGAGCCCGCCGGCCGCCATGGCCAGGATCGCCGCGAGTGCGACCAGCAGCGGCTGGTAGGAGGTGCGGATCGCGGTGAGGAAGGACGGACCCGCTGCCAGCCCGACCATGTAGCAGAAGACGCACAACCCGATCGAGGAGAACACCGGGTCGAGCGCGATGTCGGCATCGGCAGCCGACAGCGCCAGCCCGGCGAACAGCGCCCCTGCCGGCCCGAACGAGACCGGGCCGAACCTGATCATGCCGAACGCAACCCCGACGCCGATACAGAAGAACAGCGTCAGCAGCGGGTTGTCCACGAACACCTGCAGCACGGTGTCCAGCACCTGCATCGTCGATCCCCCTCCGGACGGGTGCTGGCCAATCTAGGGGCAGCACCGCACCGGCTGCCGGGGATTCGACCGACGCGACCCTGGTTGCGTGCCGCTGCTCACCCGTGGGCCTGGAACTGAGGCTAGTCGGTGGGGGGCTCGAACGCCGACGTGCGCTCCATGCCCGCCGCGCGACCCTTGGCGGCCAGGACCAGCGCCATCTTGCGCGAGGCCTCGTCGATCATCTCGTCGCCCAGCATCGCCGCGCCGCGCTTGCCGCCCTCCTCCGAGGTGAACCAGGCGTAGGCGTCGAGGATCAGCTCGGCGTGGTCGTAGTCGGACTGGCTCGGCGAGTAGATCTCGTTCGCCGCGTCGATCTGGCCGGGGTGCAGCACCCACTTGCCGTCGAAGCCGAGCGCAGCCGACCGGCCGGCCACCCGGCGGAAGCCGTCCACGTCACGGATCTGCAGATAGGGCCCGTCGATGGCCTGCTTGTCGTAGGCCCGGGCGGCCATGAGGATGCGCGCGAGGATGTAGTGGTAGGCATCGCCCACGTCGTAGCCGGGCGGCTGCTCGCCCACCACGAGGGACTTCATGTTGATGGAGGCCATGAAGTCCGCCGGCCCGAAGATGATCGTCTCGACCCGCGGCGAGGCGGTGGCGATGCTGTCGACGTTGACCAGGCCGAGGGCGTTCTCGATCTGGGCCTCGATGCCGATCGCGCCGACCGGCAGCCCGTGGGCGGTCTCCACCTGCGTGAGCAGCAGGTCCAGGGCCACGACCTGCTCGGGGGACTGGACCTTCGGCAGCATGAGGCAGTCGAGGTTGGCTCCTGCTCCCCCGACCACCTCGATGACGTCGGCGTAGGTCCACTGGGTCGTCCAGTCGTTGATCCGCACGACCCGGGTCTTGCCCGCCCAGTCGCCCTCGTTGAGCGCGGCCACCACGTTGCCCCGGGCCCCGGGCTTGGCCAGTGGTGCGACCGAGTCCTCCAGGTCGAGGAACACTTGGTCGGCAGCCAGGCCCTGAGCCTTGCCGAGCATCTTGGTGTTGGAGCCCGGGACGGCCAGGCAGGATCGGCGGGCCCGCATGGGGCGGGCAGCAGGGGCGGTGGTCATGATGGCAGGAGGGTGCCATCGGCCCCATCGTCCCTGGAAGCCTCGGGGCCGGTGAGATCCCTCACGCGTCAGGAATGGGCACCTGCCGGGGACGGCCCTCAGCCGTGACGACCAGCGCCACCCCGGCCAGCACCAGGACCGCCGCGGGCAGCACGGCCGGTGGCGGCACCTGACCCAGCCAGACCGCAGCGATGACCGTCGCCGCAGGCACCTCGAGCAGGATCACGAGGGCGACCACGACGGGTCCGACGGTCCCCACCGCCCGGTTCAGCAGGGTGTGGCCGAGCAGCTGGGCCAGCACCGTGAGCAGCAGGAGCTGGGCCCATGCCGAGGCCGGCAGCCCGGTCACCGGCACGCCGCCGACCAAGCAGACGACCAGCAGCACCACGGCGCACACGGCGTAGCAGGACGCGGCGTACGCCGAGGTGCAGATGCTGTCCCGGGCCCGGGCGCCCAAGGCGACGTAGCCGGCCGCGGCCATGCCACCCAGCAGGGCCAGCAGGTTGCCCAGCGCGGCCTCGCGGTCCCCGCCCAGGTCCACCCCGGTCAGCAGCACGGCCCCCAGCACCGCCACCGCGATCCCCACCCAGGCCCGCCGGGCGACGTGCTGCCCGCCCGCCCGCGCCAGCAGCGCGTTCCACACCGGCTGGACCGCACCCAGCGCCGTGGCAGCGGCCACCGTGGTCAGCGTCACTGCCGGCACCCAGGTGGCGAAGTGCACAGCCAGGGCCAGGCCGGCTGCCAGCACGGTGCGCCGCACCGGCGGGTCCTGGCGCACCCGGCGCAGGTCCGCGCGCGCCCGGGCGGCAGCCCAGGGCAGCAGCGCGGCGACCCCGAACACGTTGCGCCACAGCGCGATGGCCAGCGCCGGGGCGGCGATCGCGGCGATGAGCGGCGCGGAGGCGCCGATCCCGAGCACCGCGAGCGCGAGCAGTGGTGCGTCCGCACCGGTCGGACGGCCCACCAACGGACGGGGCGACGGGCCCGCCGGCTCCCGGCTGCTCACGCCCCAGGTCCCGAGCCGAGGCTCACCCGACCGGTGGCGCAGCGTCGGCGACCACCACCACCTGGTCGGCCGCAGGAGCGACCAGGGCCACCTCGGCCCCCACGTCCGCGAACGTCAGCGTGCCGGCGGTGGCGGTGGCCCCGGGCCGTTCCACCTGCACTGGGAGCACCGCACCGGTGCCGGTGACCCAGGTGATCGCCCCGGTCTCGACGGACCGCAGCCCCCATGCCGGCCGGTCGGTGACCACGGAGGCCCCGACTGGGGTGAGCGGGCCCTGCGGGTCGAGCAGGGCGGTGGCGAACAGGTCCGGGTCGACGAAGGAAGCCAGCGCCACGGCCGCCGACCGCGGCAGCAGCAGCCACTTCTGCCCCAGCGTCGTCAGCGCCTCGGGGGCCACCTGCGTCGACAGCCAGGTGAGGTCTCCTCGCACGAACACCTGCCCGTCCACGGCCAGGATCTCGAAGGTGGATCCCTGCGTGGTCAGCGTCCCGGTGACACCCCGCCCCACCGCCGCTGTCGGGTCGGCACCCGACCCGCCGTCGTCGGGACGAGCCAGCGTCGCCCCCGCGGCGTAGCGCAGGTCCAACGGCTCGTCGGCGCTCGGCGACCCCGACACCCGGTACGAACCGGCCGCCAGCAGGTTCGCCAGCGCCTGGTCGAGCACGGCGTCGGCCGGTCGACCGTCCACCCCGTTGGTGACGGCCGCCGCCGGGTCGGGCAACGGCGTGCTGGTCACGGTCGGAGCCGACCCGTCCAGGTCGTCCTCGCCGGTCGCACAGCCGGGGACGACGGCGACCACGAGCAGCCAGCCGACCGCGAGGGCCCCGCACCGCGACCACTCGCGCCGCCAGGCTGCCGCCGGTCGGTGCACGGGGCGAGAGTAGCCGCGCAGTCCCGGCCCGCCGGTAGCCTCGCCCGCCATGACCACCCGGCCGCGGCTCGTCTTCGCCGGGCGGCTGGCCGGGACCGACGTCTACGACCCGGCCGGCGACCGCCTCGGCAAGATCCGCGACATCGTCGTGCGGTTCCGGGCCGACGACCGTCCGCCGCAGGTGGTCGGATTCGTGCTCGAGGTGGCCCTGCGGCGACGGGTCTTCGTCCCGGTCACCCGGGTCACCAGCATCGAGGACGGTCAGGTCATCACCACCGGCCTGATCAACGTGCGCCGGTTCGAGCGACGTCCCGGCGAGACGCTGGTGCTCGAGGACCTGCTCGACCAGTCGGTCGCGCTGCGCGACGACGCTGAGATCGTGGTCGTGTTCGACGTGGGGCTCGAGCCGACCCGGCAGCGGGAGTGGGCGGTGAGCAAGGTGGCGGTGCAGAAGGGCGGAGGACGGTTCCGGCGCCGAGCCGAGCAGTTGATCGTCGACTGGGACCAGGTGACCGGGTGGTCGCTGGCCGCCGGGGTGCAGGGCGCGGCGAACCTCCTCGGGGCGCTGTCGTCGATGCGGGCCGCGGACCTGGCCGAGGTGCTCAGCAACCTGCCGCCCAAGCGCCGGGCCGAGGTGGTCGCCGCCCTGGACGACGAGCGGCTGGCCGACGTGCTCGAGGAGCTGGACGAGCGCGAGCAGATCGAGGTGATCGGTGGTCTGGAGGCCGAGCGCGCCGCCGACGTGCTGGAGGAGATGAGCCCGGACGACGCCGCGGACCTGCTCAGCGAGTTGCCCCCGGAGATCGCCGAGGAACTGCTCAGCCGGATGGAGCCCGACGAGGCCGACCCGGTGCGCCGGCTCATGGGCTACGACGACGAGAGCGCCGGCGGGCTGATGACCAACGAACCGGTGATCGTACCGCCCAACGCGACCATCGCCGAGACGTTGGCGCTGCTGCGCAACCCCGACCTCACCCCGGCGCTGGCCGCCGCCGCCTACGTCACCCGGCACCCGGTGGAGACCCCGACCGGCCGGTACCTGGGCATGGCACACATCCAGCGGCTGCTGCGCGAGCCGCCGTCCACGCTGGTCTCGACGGTGGTCGACCGCGACCCGGAGCCGCTGACCGCCGACGTCGCGCTGCCCGACGTGACCCGGCACCTGGCCACCTACAACCTGGTCGCGGCACCGGTCGTGGACGAGCACCGGCACCTGCTGGGCGTCGTGTCGGTGGACGACGTGCTCGACCACCTGCTCGGCGAGCAGTGGCGCCGCCGTGACCGCACCAGCCAGGAGGTCCCCGATGGCCCGTGACCGGCTCGACCAGCCCGCCACCCCCCGCCGCGGCCTGCGTGGCCCGTCGCTGGACCCGGACGCGTTCGGCAACCTCTCCGAACGCATCGCCCGCTTCATCGGCACCGGGCGCTTCCTGGTCTACATGACGGTGGTCGTGGCCGTCTGGCTGCTCTGGAACAGCCTGGCGCCCCCGGCCGCGCGGTTCGACCCCTACCCGTTCATCTTCCTCACCCTCGTGCTCTCGCTGCAGGCGTCGTACGCGGCCCCGCTGATCCTGCTGGCGCAGAACCGCCAGGACGACCGGGACCGGGTGTCGTTCCAGGCCGACCGGGAGGTGGCCGCGCAGTACCGGGCCGACATGGAGTTCCTCGCCCGTGAGATCGCCTCGCTGCGGCTGGCCGTCGGCGACCTGGCCACCCGGGAGTTCATCCGCACCGAGCTGCGCGAGCTGTCCGAGGGGATCGTCGAGGAGTTCGAGGAGCTCACCGAGGAGGAGCCCGCCCGGCCCTGACCACGACGACGTAGGCTGGGCGGCGACGACAGGGGAGCGCCAGCGGCGCTGAGAGTGCGGACCATCCGCAGACCCTTCGAACCTGATCCGGGTCATGCCGGCGAAGGAAGTCGAGCCGCTCCCCGTCGGGAGAGGACGGCGGTGGCCAGCAGACGCACCCCCCGGCGTGGCTGGCTGCCGCCGGTGGCGCTGCTCGCCGTGCTGGTCGTGGCAGGCGAGGGCCTGGTGCGGCTGCTGGACGTGCCCGACTACCTGCTGCCGGCTCCGAGCGAGGTGCTGGCGGCCCTGGTCCGCGACGCCTCTGTGCTGGCCGGCCATGCGCTGGCGACGACGGCGACCGCCCTGCTCGGACTGGGTCTCGGCGCAGTTGTGGGGGTGCTGCTGGCGGTGCTCATGACCGCGTCGGAACGGGCCAGGGCGGCGCTGTACCCCCTCGTCGTGGTCTCGCAGAGCGTCCCGATGGTCGTGCTCGCACCCCTGTTCGTGCTCTGGTTCGGCTTCGGCCTGCTGCCGCGGGTGCTGGTGGTAGCCCTCGTCGCCTTCTTTCCGGTCGCCATCGCGACCGTCAGCGGGCTGGCGTCGGCCGACCGCGACCAGCTCGACCTGGTGCGCGCCATGGGCGGCGGCCAGGCGGCGGTGGCCCGGCACGTGCTCGCCCCCGGGGCCCTGCCGAGCCTGTTCACCGGCCTCACCGTGGCGGCGTCCTACGCCATGTTCGCCGCCGTGGTGGGTGAGTGGATCGGCGCATCCGAGGGTCTGGGGCTCTACCTGGAGCGGTCCCGGGCCTCGTTCGCGACCGAGCAGATGTTCGCGGCCGTGGTCGTGGTTGCCGCGGTGAGCGTGGTGTTCGTCGGCGCGGTGCTGCTCGCGCAGCGGCTGCTGCTGCCGTGGCGCACCGCCGAGCAGGCGCAGGCGAGCGCCCGGAGAGTGGAGGAATCATGGTGAGGCGACCTGCCGGGGCGAGGAAGGGGCCCGGCCGAGTGGCCCTGGCGGCCCTGACGGCACTCGTGCTGGCCGGCTGCGGCGGCACCTCGCCGCCCTCGGGCACGGCCGTCGGGACCACCGCCGCAACCGCCGGAGGTGAACCGGCGCGCCCGGTCACCCTCATGCTCAACTGGACGCCGAACGCCCACCACGTCGGCATCTTCGCCGCCTTGGCCCAGGGTTGGTACTCCGACGCCGGGATCGACCTCACCGTCGTCGAGCCCGCCGACGGTGGCGTCGAGCAGGCGGTGGCCGCCGGTGCCGCCGAGCTCGGCCTGGCCCAGGCCGAGTCGCTGCTGCCGGCGCGGGCGGCCGGGGTCCCGGTGGTCTCGGTGGCCACGGTGCTGCCGGTCAACGACTCCGCCCTGTTCGCGCTCGCCGCCGACGGCATCGAGCGGCCGCGCGACCTGGCGGGCAAGCGCTACGGGGGCTTCGGCGGGGCCCTGGAGACCGAGATCGTCTCGCGGCTGGTCGCCTGTGACGGGGGCGACCCGGCCACGGTCGAGTTCGTCACCCTCGGCAACGTCGACTACCTGGCCGGCATGCAGGCCGACCAGTTCGACGTCGCCTGGGTGTTCTCGGGCTGGGACGTGTTGCGGGCGCAGCAGGTGGAGGGCGTGGAGGTGACGCAGATCCGGCTCGCCGACTGGGCCCGGTGCCTGCCCAACTGGTACACCCCGCTCGTGCTGACCTCCCAGCGGGTGGCCGCCGAAGACCCCGACCTGGTCCGGGACTTCCTCGCCGTCACCGCGCGCGGCTACGCGCTGGCCGCCCAGGACCCGGGGCGGGCCGCGCGTCTGCTCGAGCAGCAGGTGCCCGAGCTCGACCCGGAGCTGGTGGAGGCGTCGGTCGCCTACTACGCCCCGTCGTTCGCCCTCGACGGCCGGCCGTGGGGGGTGCAGGACCAGCGGACCTGGGTGGCCTTCGCCGACGTCTTGCGCCAAGCCGACGTGGTCGACGAGCCGGTGGAGGGCGCCACCGCCTTCACCAACGCGTTCCTGCCGGCGCAGTGAGCGAGCCGGCCCCGGCCTGGCCTGTCGGTCCTGCGTGGGCGGTGCACGACCTGCACCACTCGTTCCCCGCGGCGGCGGCAGGCGAGCCACCGGTCGCCGTGCTGGACGGGCTGAGCCTGGCGTCCGGTCGCGGCGAGTTCGTGGCGCTGCTCGGCCCGAGCGGCTGCGGCAAGAGCACCGTCCTGCGTGTGCTCGCGGGGCTGCTGCGGCCCGACGCCGGTCAGGCCTGGGTCGGCGGCGAGCCTGTGCTGGGCCGCCCCGGCTGGTGCGCGCTGCAGCCCCAGCGGGACACGCTGCTGCCGTGGAAGCGTTGCCTGGCCAACGCCACCCTCGGCGCCGAGGTCGCCGGCGTGCCCGCGCCGGTCGCCCGGGCCGACGCGCTCGCGCTGTGGGACCGGTTCGGACTCACCGGGTACGAGCAGGCCTGGCCGGCGCAGCTGTCCGGCGGCATGCGGCAGCGGCTGGCCCTGCTGCGCGCGTTCCTGTCCCCACGCGAGGTCATCCTGCTCGACGAGCCGCTGGGTGCCCTCGATGCGATCACCAGACGCGACCTGCAGGTCTGGCTGGAGGGGGTGTGGGACACCCACCCGCGAACGGTGCTCCTGGTCACCCACGACGTGGACGAGGCGCTGCTGCTCTCCGACCGGGTCGTCGTGCTCAGCGACCGCCCGGCCCGCGTGGTGGCCGACGTCGCCGTGCCGCTGCCCCGACCTCGCTCCCCCGCCCTGGTCACCGACGACGCGTTCGGCCTGCTGCGGGCCGAGGTGCTCGACGCGCTGCGGTCCGGGCACCGCAGCGCGGGTCCGTCACCGGCTCCGTAGCCTTGGGTGCGTGACCCCGTCGATCACCGATGCCGTCCGTTCGGCCCTGGCCACCGTCAACGACCCGGAGATCCGCCGACCGATCACCGAGCTGAACATGGTGAGCGGGGTGGACGTCGACGACGCCGGGCACGTCGACGTGACCGTGCTGCTCACAGTGGCCGGCTGCCCGCTGCGCGACACGATCATCCGCGACGTGACCGCAGCCGTGGCGGCTGTCCCCGGCGTCACCGGGGTCGACGTTCGGCTCGACGTGATGAGCGACCAGCAGCGCACGGCCCTGCGCGAGCAGCTGCGTGGCCCGGCCAAGGAGATCCCGTTCGCCCGGCCCGGGTCGCTCACCAAGGTGTTCGCCGTGGCCTCCGGCAAGGGCGGCGTGGGCAAGTCGTCGGTCACAGTGAACCTCGCGCTGGCGATGGCCGCCGACGGCCTGTCGGTCGGGCTGCTCGACGCCGACGTGTACGGCCACTCCACCCCCCGCATGCTGGGGGTGGAGGGCACCCGGCCCACGGTGGTCGACCAGCTGATCCTGCCGGTGCCCAGCCACGACGTCCGGCTGATCTCGACGGAGATGTTCAAGCCCGAGCGCAGCCAGCCGGTGGTGTGGCGGGGACCGATGCTGCACCGGGCGCTGGAGCAGTTCCTCACCGACGTCTACTGGGGCGACCTCGACGTGCTGCTGCTCGACCTGCCGCCCGGCACCGGGGACGTCGCGATCTCGCTGGCCCAGCTGCTGCCCTCGGCCGAGCTGGTCGTGGTCACCACGCCTCAGCTGGCCGCGGCCGAGGTGGCCGAGCGGGCCGGCAGCATCGCCGTGCAGACCCGGCAGCGGGTCGCCGGGGTGATCGAGAACATGGCCTGGATGGCCTGCCCGCACTGCGGGGAGCGGGTCGACGTGTTCGGGGCGGGCGGAGGCGAGACGGTCGCGGCGGCGCTGTCCCGCATCACCGGCGCCGACGTCCCGCTGCTCGGGTCGATCCCGCTCGACCCGGGGCTGCGGGAGGACGCCGACGCCGGCCGACCGTACGTGCTGGCCCACCCCGACTCAGCCGCCGCCCAGGCGCTGTCGTCCATCGCCACCCGGCTCGGCCGCCGCCAGCGTGGCCTGGCCGGCCTGTCACTGGGTCTGTCCCCGACCCGCCGCTAGGCAAGCGCCCCGGCGCACCGGGCGGACCGGCTACGTGGCGTCGGGGTCGAACGACGTCCGCGGGTCGACCGAGGCGGCGGCGTCGGCGACCTCGTCCAGGCCCAGCGCCTTGGTCACGCCCTTCCTCGGGTCGGAAGGCGCGTCGTCCCCGAGCAGCCCGCGGGTGAGGGCACCCTTGGGGTCGCTCAGGGTGGCGGGGTCGACCCCGAGGCTGTCCGACACCTCGGAGCGGGCCTTGGTGACCATCGCCCGCAGGTCCCGCAGCCACGAGGCCGCCTGCCGGGCCATCTCGGGCAGCCGGTCGGGGCCGAAGACCAGCAGGCCGACGACGGCCAGGACGAGCACTTCGCCCAGGCCGACGTCGAACACCGCTGCTGTCCCTTCAGACTGCTACCCCACCGCGGAGTCCAGCGTCACGGTGACGCTGGACTTCTGCCCGCCGCGCACGAACGTGAGCTCCACGGTATCGCCCGGCTGCCGGGAACGGATAGCCACGATCAGCTCCTCCGCAGTGCGAACCGGGTCGGCGTCGATGGCGACGACCACGTCGCCCTCGCGCATGCCGGCCTGATCCGCCGGGCCGTCGGCGACCAGCGCGCCGATGGTGGCGCCGCGGCGGGGGTCCTGCACGTCGAGGCTGGCCCCGATGATCGGGTAGGTCGCCTCGCCGTCCCGGATGATCTGCTCGGCGGTGCGCTTGGCCTGGTCGATCGGGATGGCGAAGCCGAGGCCGATCGAACCACCCTGGCCGCCGAGGGAGCCGAGGGTGGCGATGGAGGAGTTCACCCCGATCGCCCGGCCGGCGGCGTCGAGCAGCGGCCCACCGGAGTTGCCGGGGTTGATGGCCGCGTCGGTCTGCACGGCGTTCATGAAGCTCGCCTCGCCCTGGCCGCCGGCGCTGACCGGCCGGTTGACCGCCGAGACGATGCCGGAGGTGACGGTGCCGTCCAGGCCTAGCGGGCTTCCGACCGCGACCACCGGGTCACCGACGGCCACCTCGCTCGACTCCCCCAACGGCAGGGCGGGCAGCCCGGTGAGGTCGATGTCGAGCACCGCGAGGTCGTAGCCGGGGCTGCGGCCGACGATGGTGGCCGGCTCCTCTCGGCCGTCCTGGAGCGTGACCACGACGTCGCCGCCGGACTCGGCCGCGTCAGCGATGACGTGGTTGTTGGTCAGGATGTAGCCGTCCTCGGTGATGACGAAGCCCGAGCCGGTGCCGGTGTCGGTGGCGATGGCCACGACGCTGGGCAGGGCCGTGTCGGCGATCCCGGCCACCGACTCCGGGGCCCGGCTCGGCGGCTCCACCTCGTTGAGCACCGGGGTCTGGGTGGAGGCCGACGACGAAGCGTCGCCGGTGTCGTTCGACCCGGCCACGGCCGCACCGACGGCCCCGCCGACGAGGCCGGCGACGGCGGTCGCGGCCACCAGCGCGGTCCACCCCGGTCCCCGGCGCCTGCCCGCCCCGGACGGGGCGGGCGGAGGCAGGTCGCTGGGTGGAAGGCCCGCGCCGGGCGGGGGGCCGGCGGGGGTCTGCCACGGGTCGGGGCCCGGGTAGGACGGGACGGGTCGGGTGGTCGTGTCGGCCGCGACCGCGACCGGCGGGACGGGCCCGGAGGCCGGGGCGGGCTCGCCGGGCCGGGTCCACCACCCGGAGGGGGACGGCCCCGGGATCTGGTTCTGGTCGCTCATGGTGCGGGCGGGTTCCTTCCGTTTCTCAGGCGAGGGTGGGTCGAAGGTCGGGCCGGGCGGCCACTGCCGTCCCGCGGGGAGCCCGGTGGGCCAGCTGGGCGCGCAGCAGCGCGCGGCCACGGTGGATGCGGCTGCGCACGGTGCCCAGCTTGACACCGAGGACGGCCGCGATCTCCTGGTAGGACAGGCCGTCGACGTCGCAGAGCACCACGGCGACCCGGAACTGCTCGGGCAAGGACCGCAGCGCGGCGCGCACGTCCTCGGACAGGCGCGCCTCGGTGAGCACCAGGGCCGGGTCCGAGGCTGCGTCGCTCGCCCACCCCTGGTCGCCGACGGGGAGCGGTTCGGTGCGCTGGCGGGTGCGGCGGCGCACCTGGTCGAGGAACAGGTTGGTGGTGATCCGGTGCAGCCAGCCCTCGAACGACCCCGGGCGGTAGCTCGACAGCGAGCGGAACACGCGGACGAACACGTCCTGGGTGAGGTCCTCCGCGTCGTGCCGGTTGCCGGTGAGTCGCAGGGCGAGCCGGTACACCCGGGAGCGGTGCTCGGTCACGACCTGCTCCCAGGACGGGGGCTCCCAGGGCGCCGGCAGCGCACCTACCAGGCCCATCCGTCCTCGCCTCCTCCATCTGTCCGGCCGCACCGCGTGCCACCTCGGTGGTGACACCTCCATGGTGACGGCTGCCCGAGCCGGCTGCCATCCCCGGACGAGCCCGCTGACACTCCCCTGACATGCGCTTACGGAGGGCTCACGGGGCACCGGAGCGCGGCCGCCGGTCGCTAGGCTGACCGCGCACCGGCCACCGGGGCCGGCCCGCCCGCCGCCCGTGCACACCGTCGTACGGGCCCGTCCTGCAGGGGGTTCGTCATCGCCACCACCACACCGGTTCCCAAGCCCGCCACCTGGGCCTACGCCGAGGGCTACCTGCCCGAGGACGCCATCCTCACCCGTGCCCGGGCCCGCGCCGACGAGGTCGGCGTCGCCCCGGTGGGCACCGGCAGCGGCATGACGCTCCGGTTCGTCGCGGCAGCGCTGCACGCCCGCAAGGTCGTGGAGATCGGCACCGGCACGGGTGTCTCGGGGCTGTGGCTGCTGCGCGGCATGGCGCCGGACAGCGTCCTCACGACCATCGATACCGAGGGTGAGCACCAGCGGCTGGCTCGGCAGGCGTTCACCGAGGAGGGCGTGCCGCACACCCGGCTACGGCTGATCCCTGGCCGCGCGCTGGAGGTGCTGCCCCGGCTCGTGGACGGCGACTACGACCTGGTGCTGTGCGACGGCGACAAGCGCGAGTACGCCGACTACCTCGAGCACGCGGTGCGGCTGCTGCGCCCCGGTGGGGTGGTGGCCTTCGACAACGCGCTCTGGCACGACCGGGTGGCCGACCCGGCCCAGCGCGACCCGGAGACCGTCGCGATCCGCGAGCTGGGACGCGCGATGCGCGAGGACGACCGGCTCGTCCCGGCGCTGCTACCGGTCGGGGACGGGCTGCTGCTCGCCGTCAAGCGCTGAGCGCCTGCCGGTGCGGCCTGCGGGTCGCGCTCAGGGGTCGACCTTCTGGTCCTTGCCCAGCGCGACGATGCCCTCGTCGCTGACGGTGAAGCCGCGGTCGCGGTCGTGCTGGAGGTCGACGCCGACGCTCGCCCCGGCGGGGATCTGAACCGACTTGTCGACGATCGCGTTGCGGATGACCGCGCCCGGTCCGATGCGGGTGTTGTGCATGATCACGGAGTTGGAGACGGTCGCCCCCTCCTGCACCCGGACCCCTGGGGACAGCACGCTGTGGTCGACGAAGGAGCCGGCGATGATGCAGCCGAGCCCTACGATCGACTCCCGCGCCGTCCCACCCTGGACGAACTTCGCGCCGGGGAGCTGGGGGTGGCTGGTGAGGATCGGCCAGTCACGGTTGTAGAGGTTGAAGATGGGCTCGATCGACACGAGGTCCATGTGCGCCTCGTGGTACATCTTCAGCGTCCCGACGTCGCGCCAGTAGGCGTGGTCGCGGGCGGTGCTGCCCGGCACCTGGTTGCGGCTGAAGTCGTAGACGGCGGCCTCGCCCTTCTCGACCAGCATCGGCACGATGCTGCCGCCCATGTCGTGCACCGAGCCCTGGTCGGCAGCGTCGCGCCGGAGGCTTTCGAGCAGCACGTCGGTGGTGAAGACGTAGTTGCCCATCGACGCGAACGAGGCGTCGGGGTCGTCGGGGACGGCGGGGGGGTCGGCGGGCTTCTCCAGGAACCGGTCGATCCGGGTGCCGTCGGTGGTCGAGATGATGCCGAACCCGGACGCCTGCACCCGCGGGACGCGGATGCCGGCCACGGTCAGCCCGGCACCGGACTCGATGTGCGCGCGCACCATCTGCGAGGGGTCCATCCGGTAGACGTTGTCGGCGCCGAAGACGACGACGTAGTCGGGCTCGTCGTCGTAGACGAGGTTGAGCGACTGGTAGATGGCGTCCGCGCTGCCCTGGTACCAGCGGGGGCCGAGGCGCTGCTGGGCGGGCACCGGGGTCACGTACTGGCCCAGGATGTTGCTCATCCGCCAGGTGAGCGAGATGTGCTTGTCCAGCGAGTGAGACTTGTACTGGGTCAGCACGGCGATGCGGTGGATGCCGCCGTTGACCAGGTTGGACAGCACGAAGTCGATCAGCCGGTAGCCACCGCCGAAGGGGACCGCCGGCTTCGCCCGGTCAGCTGTCAGCGGCATCAGCCGCTTGCCCTCGCCACCGGCCAGCACGATCCCCAGCACCCGGGTACCCCCATGGCCCATGGCCCGCACCCTAGTCTGGCCACATGCGCGTGGCACTGCTGTCCAAGGAGTTCCCTCCGTTCGTCTATGGCGGGGCGGGGGTGCACGTCGACCACCTCGTCCCTGCGCTGCGAGCGCAGCCGGACGTCGAGGTGGAGGTGTTCTGCAGCGGGGAGGACCGTCCGGGGGCGACCTGCGTGGCCGAGGCCGACCCGAGGATGCCGGGGGCGAACACCGCCCTGGCCCAGCTGTCGGCGGACATGGTGCTGGCCGGCCTGGTGGCGGCCGGGGGTGAGCTGCCGGACGTGGTGCACTCCCACACCTGGTACATGAACCTGGCCGGGCACGTCGCCGGCCTGCTGCACGGACGGCCGCACGTGATCACGGCGCACTCGCTCGAGCCGCTGCGACCCTGGAAGGCCGAGCAGCTCGGCGGCGGGTACCGGCTGTCGTCCTGGGCGGAGCGGACGGCGTACGAGGCCGCCGACGCGGTGGTCGCCGTGAGCCACGGGATGCGCGAGGACATCCTCGCGTCCTACCCCGCCGTGGACCCCGCCAAGGTCAAGGTCGTGCACAACGGCATCGACACCCGGTTCTACCGGCCGGTGGACGACACCGACGTGCTCGAGCGGCTCGGGGTCGACCTGCAGCGACCGTCCGTGGTATTCGTCGGGCGGATCACCCGGCAGAAGGGCGTGACGCACCTGCTGCGGGCCGCCCGCGGGTTGGTCCCGGAGGCCCAGGTCGTGCTGCTGGCCGGCTCTCCCGACACGCCGGACCTCGCCGCGCAGACGCAGGCCGCGGTGCAGACGCTGATGGCCGAGCGTACGGGCGTGGTCTGGGTGCAGGAGATGCTGCCGCGTGCCGACGTGCGGCAGGTACTCAGCCACGCGACGGCCTTCGTCTGCCCGTCGGTCTACGAGCCGCTCGGCATCGTCAACCTCGAGGCGATGGCCTGCGAGACGGCCGTCGTGGCCAGCGACGTGGGCGGCATCCCGGAGGTCGTGGAGCACGGCCGCACCGGGCTGCTGGTGCACTACGACGCCCACGACCCGGACGGGTTCGAGGCCAGGCTGGCCGAGGCGATGAACCACCTCGTGCAGCAACCCGACCAGGCCGGCGAGATGGGCCGGGCGGGACGGCAGCGGGCGGTCGAGGAGTTCGGGTGGGACCGGATCGCCGCGGAGACCGTCGAGGTCTACCGCGGGGTCGTGGGCTAGGGGGTCAGAGCGCGGCAGCGGCTTTGAGGGCGTCCCCCAGGCTGTTGGCCTCGTCCGCCGACAGCTCGACGACAAGTCGGCCGCCGCCCTCCAACGGGACTCGCATGACCAAGCTGCGGCCCTCCTTGGTGACCTCGAGCGGACCGTCACCCGTCCGCGGCTTCATTGCCGCCATGTCTGCGCTTCCCTTCGTCGGTTCCCACGAGCAGCCCCCATTATCCCAGAGCCCGCGACCACCCAGCGCCGAACCACTCACCCCCCACCCCCCCACCCACCCCTCCCACCCCACCGAAACGGTGCCAGGATGCCGATAACGACTTCCTGGCACCGCGGAACGTGATCACGGCTGCAGCACGGCTGCGGCAGAGGCCCGGCGGGCGTGACACCCGGCCAGGTGGTCGTCGACGAGGCCGCAGGCCTGCATCGCGGCGTAGGCAGTGGTGGGCCCGACGAAGGTGAAGCCGTGGCGCTTGAGGGCACCGGCCAGCGCGGCGGACGCCTCGGTGCGCGCCGGCAGGTCGGCCTGCGTCGCAGGTGGCGGTCCGGGCGCCGTGGGGGCGAACGACCAGACCAGCCGGTCCAGCGCACCGACGCCCTCCGCCTCCAGCAGCACGACGGTCGCCCGGGCGTTGCCGATCGCGGCCTCGATCTTGCCGCGGTGGCGGACGATGCCGGGGTCGGCGAGCAGCCGGGCCACGTCGGCCTCGCCGTACCCCGCCACCGTCGCCGGGTCGAAGCCGGCGAAGGCTGTCCGGAACGCGGCCCTCTTGCGCAGGATCGTCAGCCACGACAGGCCGGACTGGAACCCCTCGAGCACGATCCGCTCGAGCAGCGCGGAGTCCCCGTGCACCGGCCGACCCCACTCCCGGTCGTGGTAGGACAGGTAGTCCGGGGCCGAGACGGCCCAGGGGCAGCGGGCGAGCCCGTCCGGGCCGAGGACGGTCGGGCTCAACGCTCGACCGCGACCCGACCGACCCCGGACGCCCCGGGACGGGCCCGCTGGGCGATCCTCGCGAGCCGGCGTAGGGAGACCTTGAAGCCACCGCCGATCACGGCGCGCACGATCGGCCAGCCCAGCGCCCCGAGCCGACCCGCGGGCAGGTCGACGGACGCGACGTAGGTGACGCGGCTGCGGTAGTCGCCCCGCGGGTCGACGCGGAACTGCGCCGTCCCCCGCACCACCCGGCCGGTCTTGCGCACGTCGCAGCGCCGCGGCGGCTCCCAACCGGTGACCACCATCGTGTCGAGGAAGCCGAGCCGGCCGACGCCGGTGAACGCGTGCACACCCTCGCCGACCGCGTGGCCGCCGGTCGGGCCGAGGCCGCGGGTGCGGGTCAGCAGGGCCCACTCGTGCTGCCGGTCCCAGTCGGTGAGCACCGACCACGTAACCTCGACCGGGGCTTCGACGTCGACGGCGACCTTCAGCGAGCCTCGCATGACCGACATCGTCCCAGAGCCCCCGCCGGTGCGCCCCCGCGGCCGACGGCGGACCAGGCCACGCGGGAAGGAGGTCGCCGGTGGACCTGCGGCTCGGCCCGGTGAGCGTAGGCCCCCACGAGCACGCCGTGATGGCGATCGTCAACCGCACCCCCGACTCGTTCTACGACCGAGGGGCCACGTACGCGCTGCAGGCGGCGCTGGACCGGGTCGACACGGTGGTCGCGCAGGGGGCCCGGATCGTCGACGTGGGCGGGGTCAAGGCCGGCCCCGGCGACGAGGTGGACGTGACCGAGGAGCTGCGCAGGGTCGTGCCCTTCGTCGCCGAGGTGCGGCAGCGGCACCCCGGGGTCGCGATCAGCGTCGACACCTGGCGGGCCGACGTGGCCCGCGAGGTCGTCCAGGCCGGCGCCGACCTGCTCAACGACACCTGGTCGGGGGCCGACCCGGGGCTGGCGGAGGTTGCGGCACAGGCCGGCGTGGGGCTGGTGTGCAGCCACGTCGGGCCGCTCACCCCTCGCTCCCGGCCGCACCGGGTGGCCTACGCCGACGTGGTCGAGGAGGTGCGGGCGCGGGT
>Ga0114939_10001670_pt1 | contig 17275 bp, 12 predicted proteins | sample AshMeaCrysSpring_FD_87196 | JGI IMG/M metagenome (GOLD analysis project Ga0114939, IMG submission 87196) | Groundwater microbial communities from Big Spring, Nevada to study Microbial Dark Matter (Phase II) - Ash Meadows Crystal Spring | ecosystem: Environmental > Aquatic > Deep subsurface >... | reverse complement strand
GATGGCGGGGATGCAACCCTGGCGGGGGTCGATGCTCCTCCGGCGGTGGGCGCCTCCTCGGCGCGACGTGCCTGGCGGGACGGAAACCTGTGGGGCAGCATGCCGCTCGGTCCAGGGTCAGCCTACCAAGCCAGGGCGCGGGCAGGGATGACGGGCGTCATACGCAGTCGGTCAGTCGGTCAGTCGGTCGGTCAGTCGGTTGGTCTCTCAGTCGGTCAGAGCGCGCCATCGACCGTCGACACTGAGGCACGGCTGCGAGGCCCGCACCCCCGCCGAGGGGCTGAGCGCGATGTTCGGTTCGCATCCTCAGATCGAAAGCGACCCCTTGCGGAAGTCCGTATCGCCGATGAGTGCGTTGACGATGACCGGGCGGCCGCTGCGCGCCACCTCGCGCGCCTCGGCAAACACGGCGCTCACCCGATCCGGGCGATCGAGCAGGAGGCCGCGCGCGCCGAAGCCTTCCGCCACGGCGTGATAGTCGGCGCGTCCGATCTCCGTTGCCACATCGTCACCGAGCACCGTCACCTGGTCGCGCGCGATCTGGTTCCAGCGGCCGTCATTGCCGATCACGGCGATCACGGGCACGCGGTGGCGGACGAGGCTGTCGATCTCGCTCACGCTGAACCCGAACGCGCCATCGCCGTAGATCGCCCAGATCTCCGCCGACGGGCGGCTCGCGTGCGCGCCGAGCGCGAAGCCCGCGCCGACGCCAAGCGTGCCAAACACGCCAGGGTCGAGCCACGAGAGCGGGCGCCGTGGGCGAACGACGTACGAGGCCGTCGCCACGAAGTCTCCGCCGTCGGCCACGACGATGCTGTCGTCCGGGAGGGCGGCGTCGATGGCGCGGCAGACGAGGAGCGGGGACACCGGGCTTGCCGGCACGGCAGCCTGCACATCGATCTCCCGGTCGCGCGCGGCCTCCCTGGCGCGCAACGCCTCCACCCAGGCCGCCCAGCGTGTCGGCGCCGGCGGGCCGCCGTCGGCCAGCGCGCGGAGGAAGGCGTCGGGCGGACCGACCACGCCCACCTGCGGCCGGCGGTTCTTCACGAGGTCTTCGGCGCTGCGGTTCACGCCGATGAGCGCGGCGCGGCGCGAGATGTGACGGCCGTACTCGAGCCGGAAGTCGCACGGTGTTCCGGCCAGGATGACGAGGTCGGCCTCACGCAGCGCCTCCCTGCGCTTGTGCCGGAACTGCACCGCGTGATCCCGCCCGAGCAGGCCGCGGGCCATGCCCGAGAGCCACGTGGGGATGCCGAGCCGGGCGATGGCGGAGGCGAGCGGCAACACCGTGGCGCCGTGGCCGACCGCCTGGCTCCCGACCACGAGCACCGGGCGCTCGGCCCGGGCGAGTCGCGCGACGGCGCGCGCCACGAACCGCGATAGCCCCCGGATGTCGTGGCTTGGCCCGGACGCTGACGGTGCCGACACGGAGCCAGCCCCGGCGAACACCTTCGAGAGGTGCCGGACGAGATACCATCGCTCGACCCGCTCGGCCAGCGACGCGGATGTTCCGGTGCCCTTCCCGAGATACCACTCACGGACGAGCGCCTCGGGGTAGAGGAGATCGACCGGACATTCGACGAACACCGGCCCGGGCACTCCCGCGCGGGCCTCGGCAAAGGCGTGCGCGAGGGCCGGTGCAAGATCGGCGACGCGGCTCACGCTGGCGAGCCACTTCACGTGGGGCCGCACGAGCGAGGCTTGGTCGATGTCCTGCAACGCGCCGCGTCCCTTCAGGACCGTGGCGGTGGCGCCGCCGAGCAGGACGACCGGCGATTGCGCGAGTTGCGCGTTCTTGAGCGCCGTGATCGTGTTGGTCACGCCCGGGCCGGCGGTGACGGCGGCGACGCCCGGCACCTCGCCCAGGCGCGACACCGCGTCGGCGGCAAAGAGGGCCGTGGCCTCGTCGCGGACGTCGACGATGTGCACGCCGCGCGCGCGCGCAGAGACGAGGATGGGCGAGATGTGGCCGCCGCACAGCGTGAAGATGGCGGCAACGCGCTGGCGGACGAGTTCGTCGGCGACGTGGTCGCCTCCGGTCAGGGTCATGGCGGCACCAGACAGCAGATCGGCCCGTCCTCGGACAGGGAACGCGCCGTGCCGCGTACCGTATCGAGGTCCCGGCTCGCCTGCAAGCGAGCGGTCCGGCGACGTGCGTCCGGCAGCGCGCGGAGGGCCGCGCTGGCCCTGCGCCCCGCCGTGCGCGCGCGCCGGTGCGTGTTGCATCACAGATCTTTCTGTGTCAGTCTTGCTCGAATTGGGGCCCTGTTGTGGGGCCGAGAGGGGCGTGTTCAACGATGATGATTCGCACGATGCTGGGTACGATCGCGGCGGCGCTGGCCATCCTGCCCGCGCCGGCGCTCGCGCAGTACGGCGGCACGACGGTGCCGACCTCCGGGGTCGAGGGACGGTTCTCCGTGACCGTCAAGGGCGGGCTCGAGACCAATTGGGGCGGTGATGTGCACGAGGGCGGGACCGGTCGCGTCCTGGGCCTGCCGGCCGAGGTGGGTGCCCGCAGCTACAACGACGTGTACGATCCGGGCTACCGGCTCGGCATCGGCGTCGGCTACGGCTTCAGCCCGAGCATGGAAGCCATCGCGGCCTTCTCCTACGGCAACCAGGGCGCCGAGGAGATCGAAATCGGCACCGTGGCCGGCGAGTCGCTGCGCGGCGCCTTCGGCGACTACAAGGACATGACGTTCGAGGGCGGCGTGCGCTGGCACTTCGCGCCCGACGCCGGGTTCGACCCGTACGTGAGCGGGGTGATCGGGTTCCGCATGCTCGACGCCATTCCGCTCGACATGTCGGTGCCTGGGGTCGGGGCCGTGTTCGAGAACGTCGGCTTCTACAACGACAGCACCGTGTTCATGGCCGGCATCGACTTCGGCGTGCAGTTCAAGATGGGGGACCGGGGCGCCTTCGGGATCGAGAGCGGCTTCCGCTTTCAGGGCAGCCCCGAACAGGTCGAGGGCTTCGCCGGCACCGGCCTCGAGAACCTCAATGACGCGGGCAGCCGCATCGCCCTGCCGATCCTCGCGACCTTCACGTACTACTTCGACTGACCGGCAGCACGCCCGGCGTCATCGGAACGGCCCAGCCCCAGCCAGGCTGGGCCGTTCGTGTTCTCGGCACCGCACGTCGGTCCAGACGGGAGGGCACCCCGCCGCCGTCGGGCGCGGCTGGCCGGGGATCACGCCGGGGAGGAGGTCGTGCCCGTCGGGAGGGCCACGGTGAACACGGCGCCGCCGCCAGGCCGGTTGGTCGCGTGCGCGCGGCCCCCGTGCAGCTCCACGAGGTGTTTCACGATCGAGAGTCCGAGGCCCGTGCCGCCGGTCTCGCGTGAGCGGGCGCGGTCGACCCGGTAGAACCGTTCGAAGATGCGGGTGAGGTCGGCCTCCGGCACGCCAGGGCCCTCGTCGAGGACTTGCAGCAGCGTCCAATCGCCCGCGCGCGAGGACGCCAACGTGATGGCGCTCCCTTCCGGCGAGTAGTTCGACGCGTTCTCGACGAGATTGCGCAGCACGTCGTGCAGCTTCTCGGCGTCGCCGGCGACGTGCGTCGCCTCGGCGGCGATGTCGACCCGGACCTGCTGGCGGCGCGCCTCGAGCCCCGGGGCCAGCTCCGCCGTGACCTCGTCGAACAGCGACTCCACGTCGCAGGCAGTCCGCTCGATGCGCTCTTGCCCGGCGTCGAGGCGGGCGAGCCGCAACAGGTCCTTCACGAGACGCTCCATGCGCGCCGAGTGTCGCGCGATGATCTCGAGGAAGCGCCCGGTCTGTTCGTCGGGGTCGGTGTCCATCAGCGCCTCGACGTACCCGCGGATGGCGGTGAGCGGCGTCCGGAGCTCGTGAGACACGTTGGCCACGAAGTCGCGACGGATCAGGTCCGCACGACGCAGATCGGTGATGTCGTGGAGCACCACCACGGCGCCGCCGCGGCCGTCGGCCGTGACGGGGGCCGCCCGGGTCACCAGCGTGCGGGACTGGTCGTGCGTGAGCGACAGCTCGAGCCCGCCCGGCGTCTCACCGTGCAGGGCCCGGCCGATCTGGGCGCACAGGGCCGGCTGCCGGACCATCTCCAGATAGCGGCGTCCAACGGCCGCTGCATCGAGCCGCAGCATGTGGCGGGCCGCCCCGTTGACGAGTTGCACGCGGCCCACCTCGTCGACGACGAGTACCCCTTCCATCATGCCGCCGACAATCGCTTCGGTGCGTGCGCGATCCCGCACGAGATCGGCCATGCGGCGGTCGACGTGCCGGAACGCCGCGTCGAGGGCGCTCGCGAGCGGGGTCAGCTCGTCGGTGCCCAGGTGCGTGAGCCGGCCGCCGAGTTCGCCCGCAGCGTACCGGCCCACCGCCTCGCGCAGCTCGTCCACGCGATGGGCGAGCCGACGCTCCACGCCGCGCGCCGCGAGGGCGCCGGCGGCCAGCCCTCCCGAGAGCGCCAGCGTGAGCCAGGCCGCCGCGTGCCAGCCCAGCCTCACGCCCAGCAGCGCGAGACAGGCGGCCGCCAGTGCGGCCACGGCGGGGGGGAACACCCAGAGGAATCGCAGCCGCACGGTACGTCAGTCCGCCAGATCGGGGCGGAAGTCACTCAGCTTGTAGCCGAACTGCTTGATGGTGACGAGGTGCGCCGCGATGGCCGGGAGCTTCTCCCGGAGCCGGCGGACGTGCACGTCGACGGTCCGTGTCCCGCCCGTGTAGCTGTAGCCCCACACGTCGGAGAGCAGCAGGTCGCGCGAGAGCACGCGCCCGGGGTGCTCGAGCAGGTACTTGAGGAGCAGGAACTCCTTCGCGGTGAGCGTCACCGGCACACCGTTCGACGTGACCACGTGGCGCTCGAGGTCCATCACGAGGTCGGCGTAGCGGAGCACCGCGCCGGCCGCCACGTCCGCCTTGACGCGGCGGAGCAGTGCCTTCACGCGTGCGACCAGCTCCCGCGGACTGAACGGCTTCGTGACGTAGTCGTCGGCGCCGAGCTCGAGGCCGGCAACGCGATCGCTTTCCTCGGCCCGCGCGGTCACCATGATGACCGGCACCCCCGCCGTGGCGCGGTCTGCCCGCAGCCGCCGGCACACCTCGAGGCCGTCCACCCCCGGCAGCATCAGGTCGAGCACGACGAGATCAGGTGGCGCGAGCCGCGTGATGGCGAGCGCCTCGGTGCCGGTCGCGATCGACGTGGCCTCGTGCCCTTCCCGCAGGAGCGACATGACGATCAGCTCGGCAATGTCCGGGTCGTCCTCGACCACCAGCACGCGGCTCATGCGAGGGCCTCGACGCCGACGATGCGTCCGGTCATGATGACGCCCGGCGCGGCGGCCAGCGCGTTGCCAAGGTCGCCGTCGCCGGCGTAGGGGCGCGCCGGGACTCGCCGCGCCACAACCGCAAGCGGCACCGGGCGGCCCTCGAACGGGTCGGGTGCCACCTCGACGACGCCGTTCCGCGCGCGCAGCTCATAGCCGTCGAGTTCCTCGGTGTGCGTCCACGCCGTGCAGAAGAGCAGGGAGGCAAGATCACCCATGCGCACGATCCCGTAGTCCTGGAGGAAGCTGAGGCGGTCCTCCGGCGGCGGATCGGCCGGCACACCGGGCGGCGGGCCGCCGGCCGGCGCACCCGCGGTGAACCACCGGTCCCGCAGCTGCTCCATCGTGCCGAAAAACGACGACCACTGGGGCTCGGCCTGGAAGCGCCGGTGAATCGTGATGGCGTGCTGTGCGATCAGCGCGGCCGCGTAGACCGACCGCTCCGCCATCTCGGCCACCGCCCGGGGCCACAGCGCGTGGCGTGTGGCCCAATCGACCTCGGTGAAATCGCACGGGCGCCGCGTGTCGGGATTCACGCGTGGGGCCGCGTCCTCGGCCGCCCAGCCCAGGTCGTGGTGCGCCGTGGCGTACAGGGCGAGGTCGCGCGTTGCCCGCGTGGGGAAGTCCTGCGCGCGCCAGCACGCCATGATGTGCGCGGCCACCGCGGCGTGGTCGGGCTGCGTGATCAAGAGGAGGTCTGGACCGGTGTCGCGGACGATCATAACGCGCGAGCTGACCTCGACATTGTAGTGGACCGCGCTAGAGTTCCTTCACCCCGCCCGGCCGCGACAGCAGGTAGCCGGCCACGCCGACCATCAGCACCCCGTTCACCGCCAGGACGGCGGGCGCCGACACCACGCTGGCCAAGTATCCCGCGAGCAGGCTGCCGAGCGGCGACCCGCCACGGAAGGCCACCATGTAGATGCTCATCACCCGCCCGCGCAGCTCGTTGGGGGCAATCAGCTGGACGAGTGAGGTGAGCAGCGAAAAGACCACGATCAGCGCGGCGCCGCCGAGCACGAGCAGGAGTTCGCTCAGCCACACGGTCCGTGACAGGGCGAAGCCGGCGATGAGGACGCCGAAGATCCCGAGGACGCCGAGCAGCGTCCGCCCCATGTGTTCGAAGCGTCCGAGCCACGCCACGACGAGCGCGCCACCCACCGCGCCGGCGCCCGAGTAGGCCATGAGGCGGCTGTACCCCCCCACCCCCTCGTGGAACACGTCTCTCGCAAACACCGGCAGGAAGGTGAGCAAGGGCAGTCCGAGGAACGTCGCGAGGAACGCCAGCGTGGTGAGTCCCACGAGCGACCGCTCGTGGCGAACGTAGGTGAGCCCTTCCTTCAACTCCGCGGTGAGCGCCTGTCGCTGGATGGCCGGCACCGCCGGCACCTGCATGAGGAGCAGACCCAGGATGACGGCGAGGAAGGACAGGCCATTGAGCCCGAAGCAGGCGGCCGAGCCCAGGGCGGCCAGGATCACGCCGGCGAGCAGCGGTCCGATCACCCGCGCCACGTTGAACTGGATCGAGTTGAGGGCAATGGCGTTCGGCAGGTGCTGCCTCGTCACGAGCTGCGGGATGAGCGACTGGTAGGCTGGCCCGCCGAAGGCCTGCGCCGTGCCGGCGACGAACGACAAGGCGAGGACGTGCCACAGCCGGACGGCGCCGGCCAGCACGAGGCCGGCGAGCACGAACGCGCACGCCATCTGCACTACCTGCGAGGACAGCAGCAACCGCCGTCGATCGTGGCGGTCGGCCACCACGCCGCCAAGCAGCGTGAAGAGCAGGATGGGCAGTTCGCCCAGGAACGAGTCGAGACCGAGGTAGAAGGCCGAACCCGAGAGGGTGAGCACCAGCCAGTTCTGGGCCACCTTCTGCATCCAGGTGCCGATCGTCGAGGTGCCGGCCCCGAACCAGAGGATGCGGAAGTTGCGGTGGGTGAGGGCCGCTGCGAGGCGGTATGCGGCACGTCGTCCGGCGCCCGGCCCCGTGGGCGGTGCGCTGCCGGCCTCGCTCACGCTTCGGCCTCGAGCAGCCGGTGGATGCGGCGCAGCGCCTCGCGCGAGGAGGCCGCGTTCACGACGAGGCTGATGCTGCACTCCGAGGAGCCCATCGCGATGGCGATCACGTTGATGCCGCCCTCACCGACCGACGAGAGAACCCGACCGGCCACCCCGGGTGTCTTCTGCAGCGCCGCGCCCACGACGGTCACCACCACCACTTCGTCGAGTGCCCAGATGCGCTCGATGTCGCGCCGCGCCAGCTCACGCTCGAACTCGTGCGCGAGCGCGCCGGTCACGCGCGGCACGGCCGCCTGCGGGACGACGAAGCAGATGCTCTGCTCGGAGGACGACTGCGAGATCATCGGCACGCTCGTGCCGGTGCGGGCGACCGCGCCGAAGGCGCGCGCCGCGATGCCGGGGACGCCGAGCATGCCGCGGCCCTCGATGGTGACGAGGCTCTGGCGCTCGATGGCCGTGACCCCCTTGAGACCGCCCGTGGCCTCCTCGCGGGGTCCCGACACGCCGACCACGAGCGTGCCGGGGTGATCGGCGTTGAAGGTGTTCTTGATGCGCAGGGGAATGCCGCGCTCGAGTGCCGGCAGGATGGTCTTGGGGTGGACCACCTTCGCGCCGAAGTAGGCCAGCTCCGACATCTCGCGGTACGAGAGCGTGACGAGGGTGCGGGCCTCCGGCACCACGCGCGGGTCGGCCGTGAGCACCCCGTCCACGTCGGTGTAGATCCAGACCTCGTCGGCGTCGAGGGCGGCGCCGAGGATGGCGGCGCTGTAGTCGCTGCCGCCGCGTCCGAGCGTGGTGACCGCGCCGGTGTCAGTGGCGCCGATGAAGCCGGTGACGACCGGGATCGTGCCCTGCGCGCACAGCGGCAGCAGCCGGCCCTGCGCCAGCCGGCGCGTCTCGTCCATGTCGGGGGCGGCACCCTGGTGCACGCCGTCGGTGCGCACCACCTCGGCGGCATCGATGGGCTCGGCCGGCGTGCCGAGTGCCCGGATCGCCGCGGCGAGCAACGGCGCGCTCATCCGCTCGCCGAGCGCGGCGATGGCATCGAGGGCCCGGGGCGAGGCTTCGCCGATCACCGCGAGGGCGTCGGCGAGGCGCCGCCACTCCGCGAAGCGCTCCTCGAGCCGTGCGAAGAGGTGTGCGCGGTCGGCCGGGTCGGCGATGAGCTGCTCGGCCGCCTGGAGGTGCTTCGCTCGAAGGGTGCCGGCGATGTCGGCCACCGTGTCGTGGTGATCGGCCGCGGCGGCCTGTGCGGATGCGAGCAGGAGGTCGGTGACTCCCGACATCGCCGAGGTGACGACGACGACGTCGTGGGTGGCGCGGGCGGCACTGGCGAGGACGGCGGCCCGGCGCAGGGCATCGGCGTGGCCCACGGAAGTACCGCCGAACTTCAAGACAAGTCGGGACATCGATGCGCCCAAGTGTAGCCGAGCCAGCCGCGGGCCTGGGCGACGAACCCCTTGTTTGGGCGAAGAAAAGGTGCAATCATGAGGAGAAGAAAAGACGAAACATTAATGGCCGTATCGCAACTGGCACGGACCGATCTCGAGGCGCTGCTACGGAAGAGGCAGCTCGATGGCGCGCTCACCTCCGCGCACCCGCTGCCCGACAAGACGGCGATGGCGCCCACGGGACTGGCGGCTCTCGATGCCCGGCTCGGTGGCGGCTGGCCGCGCGGCCAGGTGTCGGAAATCGTCGGGCCGGCCTGTTGGGGGCGCTGGCGGGTGGCGCTCTCGAGCCTGACGGCCGCGACGCGACGGGGCGAACTGGTGGCGCTCGTGGACACGCTGGACGTGTTCGACCCTGGTCCGGCCGCCGCGCTCGGGCCGCACTGGCCGTACTGGCTCTGGGTGCGGGGCAGCGCCCTCGGGGCGCGAGGCGGGGGGCGCCTGGGCGGGCGCGCGCAGCACACCGTGCTCGCCGAGGCCCTGGATCGCGCGGTGAAGGCCACGGCGCTCGTGCTGTCGGCCGGCGGGTTCGGGCTCGTCGTGCTCGATCTGGCGGAGCTGCCGCGGGCCGTGGTCCGCGGGGTGCCGTTCACCACCTGGTTGCGGTTGCAACGGATGGTGGCGGGGCAGGAGGCCGCGTGCGTGATCGTCGGGGCCGATCCGCTCGCGCGCGGGCCGCGCGGCCTCACCGTGTCGCTCTCGGCGGCGCCGCAGGGGCGCTGGCGGGGGCAAGGGCCTCGGGCCCGGCTGCTCTGCGGGCTCGGCACGCGCGCCTGTGTGGTCCGGGCGCAGCGCGGGCCGGAGGGGGAACGCGACGTGCTGATCGACGTGCCGGTGGCGGAGGCCGGGTGAACACGACGCTGCCCGCTCCGTGGTTTGCGTGCTTGTTCCTGCGCGAGGTGCCGGCGCCGGTTTCCGCGCCCGGGGCCGTAGCCCAACCTGGTGGACCAGAGGCCGTGGCCCAGCCCTTCAGGGGTGGGCGACAAGAACTCTCCCCGGGGCTGTTCGACGCGCCGGGGTGCGGCACGCCGCTCGACCGGGTGCTCGCGATCGCGCGCGACTGCTCGCCACGGGTCGAGGTGGCGGGTTCGCGCGCCGTGCTGGCCGATGCCGCAGGGCTCACGCGGCTCTTTGGCGGACCGCCCGCCCTCGGGCAGCACCTCGCCGAGGTGGCGGCGGCCCGCGGCACGCCCGTGCGTGTGGCCCTTGCCGCCACGCGCACGACGGCGCTGCTCTCGGCGGCCGCCCGGCCGGGGGTCACGGTGGTGCCGCGTGGCCAGGAAGCCGCGGCCCTGGCCCCCTTGCCGATCACCACGCTGCTGGCGCTCGAGGAACCAGTATCGCAGCCGGCCTCGGGATCCCGTCCTCGGCGGGCCCAGGGCGGCGGGCGGCACTACCGTATGGCGCCGGGACCGGCCTTGGCGGGCTCTGGCGCCGGCCAGGCACTCGACCCGGTGCTCGACACCTTGGCGCGCTGGGGCGTGCACACCCTGGGCGATCTGGCGGTGTTGCCCCCGGCGGATCTCTTCGAGCGGCTCGGCCAGACGGGCCTGCGGTGGCGGCAGCGGGCCCGGGGTGAGGACGATCGCCCCCTCGTGCGCCACGAGGACGAGGAGATCTTCGAGCAGCACTTCGACCTCGACTGGCCCGTCGAGGGCCTCGAGCCCCTGTCGTTCGTGCTCGCGCGCCTGCTCGATCCGCTCTGCGCGCAACTGGCGCGCCGCGACCGTGGCGCGGTGGTGCTCCACGTGTGGCTCGCCCTGGTCAACAAGACCGTGCACCACCGGCGGCTCGAGTTGCCCGTGCCGATGCGAGACCCGAAGGTGCTGCGCACGCTCGTGCTGCTCGATCTCGAGTCGCACCCGCCCGCCGCGGGCATCGACCGCGTGCAGCTCGTCGCCGCGCCCGCGCCCGGCCGCATCGTGCAGCATTCGCTGCTGCGCCGGCCGCTGCCTGCACCGGATCGCGTGTCCACACTCGTGGCCCGTCTCGGGGCGCTGCTGGGTGCTGGCCGCTGCGGGGCTCCCCGTCTCGTGGATTCCCACCGCCCGGGCATTTTCGACATGGCGCCCTTCGCCCCGGAAGCCAGCGATCCGCCCCCGCCGGAATCACATGGGCCCGACGAGGTCGCGCACGAGGGGGCGAGGATGCCGGCCGAGCCGGCGGCGCTGCTGCGCCGCCGGCGATTCCCTGTCCCGATTCAGGTAACGGTGCAGGACGGGCGCCCGGTACGGGTTGCGGGCCGACAGGCGGGCGTGGACGGCACAGCGGTCCTCGAGGCGTCAGGCCCATGGCGCACCTCGGGCGAGTGGTGGCGCACGGCGAACCCCGATCCGGCACGGCCGAGGCGCACGTCCCGGCCCTGGGATCGCGACGAGTGGGACGTTGCCGTGGCCGGTGGGGTTTATCGTGTGTTCCGCGACCGCATCACGAACGGCTGGTTCCTGGCGGGGACGTGGGATTGAGGTTGGCGGCGGCCTGCTGGTTCAACGTCTCGATGCGCTGATCGATCAGCGCCCGCAGCGCCTTCAGCAGTTCCACGCTGGCCCACCCCAGGTGTCGCCAGGCCTCTTCCGGCGGGCCGAGGCCGCGCAGGAAGCGCGTCAGCTCCGGGCCGAGGCCCATGCACAGGCACTCCCGGAACGGGTCGGTCGTGGGGGGCGGGGTGGCGGGGCTGGGCGTGTCGCTCATGCAGGCTCCCGAGGACATCCATTCTACCGGCGCCGCTCCGTGCTTGACCGGACGCGGGCCGGGAGGAACAATATCGCTGCCCTCACGACCTGGGAGTGTGGCCCATGTCTCCGTTCCGTTCCGCCGTGATCCCGATCGCGCTCGCGTCGCTCGTCGCGCTCGTTGCCGCGCAGCCGGCGCCCCCCGCGGGGCAGGCCTCGCACATGCAGGACCACTTCACCAAGGTCGCCGACGTCCAGCAGGCCATCGTCCGCGGCGATCTGGAGGATGTGCGCGAGCCGGCACGCTGGCTGGCCGAACACCAGCCGGGTGAAGGGTTGCCGTCGCCCAACAAGCCGCTCTTCGTGGAGATGCAGAAGGCTGCCCGCGAGACGATGGTCGCCAAGACCCTGATGGACGCCGGCGCTGCCACCGGCCGCATGGTTGCGACCTGCGGCAGCTGCCACGCCGCGATCGGGCTGCGGCCCGACATGGCGATGCCCACCGCGCCTGCACCGGGCAAGGACACCGAGCATCACATGCTGCAGCACCAGTACGCGGTGGATTTGCTCTACTGCGGCCTCGTCGGGGCCTCCGACCAGATCTGGGCCGACGGGGCGGCCACCCTCAAGGCATCGCCGCTCACGCGCCGCAACCTGCCGGCGGACCCGGCGCTCACCAACGAGGTGGTGGCGTACGAGGCGAAGGTGCACCAGCTCGCGGACAAGGCCGCCCAGACGAAGGACACCAACGGCCGCGCGGCCATTTACGGTGAGGTGATTGCCGATTGCGGCAGCTGTCACGGGCTGCACGGCCGCGTGTGGGGGCCGGGCGTTCCCAAGTAATCCGTCGCCGTATCAGGCGTCGTTGCCGGGCGGCGCTGCTGGTGCCGCCTCGCCCGGCGCCGCCTCTCCATCCGCCGGCGTCCCTGCGCCAGCCGTCGCACTCGCTGCGGCCCCTCCGCCTGCTGCAACGGCGGCGATCGTCGGAGCCGTCGACGCGGTGTCCACGGGGCGGGGCGCCGTGCCGTCGCCCGCCGCGACCGTGCGGCGCCCCGCCGTGCCCCCGCCAGCCCGCGTGTCACGCCGGTTCTCGCGCAGGAACTCTTCGAGTTCCCGGTACTCGCGGTAATGGCGATGCGTGACGGAGAGGATCCCCACAAGCGGCACCGCGCACAGCACGCCGGCTAGACCGAGGACGTTCCCGCCGACGATCACCGCGGCCACCACGGCGAACGGGTGCAGGTGCATGCGGTGTCCCGCGAAGCGCGGGTAGACCACGTAGTCCTGCACGAGCCGGAGCAGACCGAGGAACCCCAGGAGCGTGAGCAACGGGAACCCCGAGACCATGCTCGCGGCGAGGAGGGCGATGGCGAGCGGACCGATGAGGGGCAGGAACTCCATCAGTCCGGCCAACATCCCGAGCGCGAACCAGTAGGGCACGCCGATCAGGGCGAACCCGACGGTGCACGCCACCCCGATGAAGGCGCAGGAGAGCAACTGCGCCCGCGTGTAGCCCGCGAGCACCGAATTGACGTGGCCGAGGAACTCCGCCGTGCGCCAGCGCAGGTGGCCCGCCGGAACGGCACGCACGGCCGTGCGCTCGAAGCCCCGCCAGTCGATCAGCAGCACGAAGGTGATGAGCGGCGCGAGACCGAACCAGCTGAAGTACGGGGCGTGCTCCGCCACCTCGTCGATCGCGGTCTCGGCGTGGTGCTCGACCTGTTCGGTGACCGCGAACAGTCCGGTGGCGAGGTGATCGCTCACCGGAGGGGGCACCCCCAGGCCGACGAGCACCCGGCCGTCGATGGCACGGACCTTCGCCGTCGTCGTGTGGAGCAAGTGGCGGGTGTCGGTGGTCACGTCGAAGGCGACGCCCCGCAGCCAGGGGGTGGCCATCGCCCAGCCGGCAAGCCCGAGCACGGCGATGAGGACATAGGTGAGCGCGACGGCCACAGGCCCGGGGAGCGTGGTGGTGCCGGGGTGAACGTGCTGCCGCAACCAGTCGACGAGCGGGGCCAGCAGGTAGGCGAGGAGCACTGAGAAGCCGGCGAGCAGCAGGATTCGCTTGAAGGGGGGCCACGCGAAGGTGACCGCCACGAGCAGGGCGAGCAGGCCGGAGGCGAGCACCGCCCAGAGGGCGAGGTCTCCCAGGGACTGATGGCGGCGCAGGCGGCGAGCCTGCCGGCTGGAGCGCGGCGATCGGGAGACGGGGCGATCTGGAGACCCGGACACGGACACGCCATTTTACGGTGCGTTCGGTCGGCATCCGGCTCGGGTTGGCTCCGGCCCTTGATCGGGGCCCGCCGGACTCCTATACTTCGAGAAGCGAAGAAAAGACGAAACCACGGTGCCCCGCACCATGTATATCGAGCTCCACGCCGCTTCGGCCTTCTCGTTCCTCGAAGGCGCCTCGTTGCCCGAGACGCTCGTGGATCGGGCCGCGGCGCTCGGCTATCCCGCCGTGGCGCTGCTCGATCGCGACGGCGTGTACGGCATCCCGCGGTTCCACCTCGCGGCGAAGGCGGCGGGCCTGCGCGCCATCGTGGGCGCCGAGATCACCGTGCGCACGAACGGCCAGACGCGGCCGCCCACGCTGTGGCGGCTGCCGCTGCTCGTAGCCAGCCAGGAGGGCTACCGCAACCTGTGCCGGCTCGTCACGCGCATGAAGCTGGCGGCGCCCAAGGGTGAGGGCGCCATCGTGCTCGAGGATCTCGAGGGGCACACCGCCGGACTTGTGGCACTCGCAGGGCGCGCGGCGCTCGACGCGAGCGCGTACGGCGTCGGTGGCCTGCTCGATCGGCTCGTCGGCCTCTTCGGGCGCGACGGCGTGTACGTGGAGCTGCAGCGGCACCTGCTGCGGGACGAGGAGGCCGACAACCAGGCGTTGCGCGCATTGGCTGCCGCGTTCCGCGTGCCGGTCGTGGCCAGTAACGGCGTGCGGTTCGCCGCGGCCGACGAGCGGCCGCTCTTCGACGTGCTCACGTGCATCCGGCACAAGACCACGCTGGCGCGGGCGGGGCGGCGGCTCGCGTGGAACGCGGAGCGCTACCTCAAGGCGCCCGACGTGATGGCGCAGCTCTTCGACGACGTGCCGGACGCGGTGCGGGCGACGCGCGACCTGGCGGATCGGCTCACCTACACGATGGCCGATCTCGGCTACCGCTTCCCCGACTATCCCGTGCCGGCGGGAGAGACGCAGGCCTCCTTCCTGCGGCGGATCACGGAAGTGGGCGCGCGCGACCGGTACCGGCCCTATCACGATCGCGCACGCGCGCAGATCGCACGTGAGCTCGATCTCATCGAGAAGCTCGATCTCGCCGGGTACTTCCTCATTGTCTGGGACATCGTCAACTTCTGCCGGCAGCGCGGGATCCTCGTGCAGGGGCGCGGATCGGCGGCCAACAGCGCCGTGTGCTACAGCCTGGGCATCACGGCGGTGGACCCGGTGGGCATGGAGCTGCTCTTCGAACGGTTCCTGTCGGAGGAGCGGGGCGAGTGGCCCGACATCGATCTCGACCTGCCGAGCGGCGACCGGCGCGAGCAGGCCATTCAGTATGTCTACCAACGGTATGGGCAGCTCGGCGCGGCGATGACGGCCAACGTGATCACCTACCGCGGGCGGAGCGCGGCGCGCGAGGTGGGGAAGGTGCTCGAGATCGACGCGGCCACCGTGGACCGCCTCGCGACGGCGATCTCGCCCTTCGAGTGGAGCGACCCGGAGGAGACGCTGCTGCGGCACCTCGCCGACGCGGGGCTCGACGCGAACGACCAGACGATCCGCACCTTCGCCGGCCTGTGGCGCCGCATCCAGGACCTGCCCCGGCACCTCGGGCAGCACTCCGGGGGAATGGTGGTGTGCCAGGGGCGGCTCGACGAGGTGGTGCCGCTCGAGCCCGCCGCGATGCCCGGCCGGGTGGTCATCCAGTGGGACAAGGAAGACTGCGCCGACATGGGCATCGTGAAGGTGGACCTGCTCGGCCTCGGCATGATGAGCGCGCTGCAGGACGCGATCACGGTGATCAACGGACGGGATCCGGCCTCCGACCCGGACGAGGGCCGTGTGACCGCGCACCAGGCACCGGGAGCCCGGAACGGATCAGGCACCGGGAACCGGGAACCAGGAACCCCGAACGGGCCAGGAAGCAGGCACCAGGAACCGGGAACCGGCACGTATCTCGATCTGGCCCACCTGCCCCCCGACGACCCCGTGGTCTACCGCATGCTGCAGGAGGCCGACACGATCGGCGTGTTCCAGGTGGAGTCACGCGCGCAGATGGCCACGCTGCCGCGCCTCAAGCCGCGCACCTTCTACGACATCGTCGTGGAAGTTGCGCTCATTCGTCCGGGACCCATCGTGGGGCAGATGGTGCACCCGTTCATCAAGCGACGGAACAACCGCGAGGCCGTCGAGTACCCGCACCCCTCGCTCGAGCCGATCCTGAAGCGCACCCTCGGCGTGCCGCTGTTCCAGGAGCAGCTGCTGCGGATGGCGATGGTGGCGGCCGGGTTCACGGGCGGGGAGGCCGAGGAGTTGCGGCGCGCGATGGGCTTCAAGCGGTCCGAGGCGCGCATGCGGCAGATCGAGACGAAGCTGCGCGAGGGGATGGCGCGCCGGGGGATTCTCGGCGCGGCCGCCGAGGCCATCGTGCGATCGATCACCTCGTTTGCGCTCTACGGGTTCCCCGAGTCGCACGCCGCGAGCTTTGCGCTCATCGTCTACGCGAGCGCGTACCTGAAGGCGCACTACCCGGCGGCGTTCTGCGCGGCGCTGCTCAACAACCAGCCGATGGGGTTCTACCACCCGGCCACGCTGGTGAAGGATGCGCAACGGCACGGCGTGCGGTTCCTGCCGATCGACGTGCAGGCCTCGATGTGGGACTGCACGGTGGGGGAGGACGGCGCCGTGCGCCTGGGCCTGCGCCACGTGAGCGGCCTGCGCGAGGAGGTGGGCCGGCGCATCGAGTCGGCGCCGCGGTGTCGTCCGCAGCCGGCCGACGATGTCGCCTTCCTCGCGGCCGACGGTGCAGCGCCAGCCGGCGGCGGCCCGGCGAACGGGGGAGGACCTGGTGTTCGGGACGACACCCCGCTGCGAGCCCCTGCGCGCGAGCCGCGCCGGTGTCCGCATTGTGGCGCCGACGACCCCTCGATGCTCGAGCGCGTCGGCCGGCAGGGCCACCGCGAGCGCTGGTTCTGCAATGTCTGCGCGCAGCCGTGGGATGACACGGATCCGTCGTCGGCCGTCGGTCGTCCGTCGTCCGGCTGGAGAGATTGCAGTGTGACAGCACGCGAGGAACGAGGAACCAGGAATGGACCAGGCGCCAAGAACCAAGAACGAAGAACCGACAGCGCGAGTATCCGCTTTCGTTCCGTGGAGCACCTGCTGTTGGTGAGCGGTGCGCACCGCGACGAACTCGTGAGATTGGCGGAGATTGGCGCGCTCAACCCGTTCGGGTACGACCGTCGCAGTGCCTTGTGGCAGGTGGAGCGCGCCGTGCGGCCCGCTGGCGAGCTGTTCGAGGAAGGGGCGATGGCGTCGGCAGGGCCCGGTCGTCGCATGACCGCGCACCAGGCACCTGGAACCAGGAACGGACCGGGAACCAGGCACGAGGCACCAGGAATCGGCAGCGTCAGTTCTCCGTTGCGACCGATGTCACCGATTGAGCGCGTGATTGCCGACTACGAGAACACCGGCCTCACGATCGGCCCGCACCCGATGGCGCTGCGGCGCGCGGAGCTGGCGTTGCGAGGCGTGCTGCGCGCGATCGACCTGCCGCGCGGCCGCGCGGGCCGGCGCGTGCGCGTGGCGGGCGCCGTGATCACGCGACAGCGGCCAG
>Ga0114939_10001669_pt1 | contig 17276 bp, 19 predicted proteins | sample AshMeaCrysSpring_FD_87196 | JGI IMG/M metagenome (GOLD analysis project Ga0114939, IMG submission 87196) | Groundwater microbial communities from Big Spring, Nevada to study Microbial Dark Matter (Phase II) - Ash Meadows Crystal Spring | ecosystem: Environmental > Aquatic > Deep subsurface >... | reverse complement strand
ACGAGAGCACGAGGCGCTTGCCCAGCCGGCGAGCACCCAGCAACGCACGTCCGTGCACCGCGTCGATGGGCGGCAACGCGGTCCGCAGCACGAAGGGACTGAGCACCCGCACGCGCGCGAGCACCTCGCCGCGCACCTGCGCCGCGATCCGCTCGGCATAGATCTCGAGGTCCGGCAGCTCGGGCATGTGGCTCGCGTCGCGCGTGCCGGTCAGCCTTTGGAGGGGTGAGGCAGGCGCGCGGCGCTTTCCCCGCGATCCGCTGACGTCAGCGCGGCTGCGGCTTGGGCTTGTGCCGGAAGCGCCGCTTGCCGGGCTTGCGGGCCTCGCCGCCGGGCTGCGCAGCCTCGCGGGGCTTGGCGTGCCGCTGCCCCTGGGGCTGCGGCTTCGCGCGATGCTGCCCGGGCTTGCCCGGGCCACGGCGCCCGGCGCCGAGCTCCCATCGCCACACGACCCCGTCCTCGGCGCGGACCTCGGCGATGCGGGCGAAACCCAGGCGCTCGAGGACGCGCGTCGAAGCGTTCTGCTGCGGCAGCGTGTGCGCTACCACGCGTTTCGCGCTTTTCGCGATGTCGACGAGGCGCGTCGCCATGGCTCGGGCATAGCCGCGACCTTCGAAGCCAGGGTAGGTATGGTAGGCGATCTCGACCTCGCCCTCCGCGTTCGGCGCGTCCTTGAACGCGCAGGTGCCGACCACTTCGCGAGTGTCGATGTCGGCGACGAGATACGCGCCCCACGGCACGTCGCGCGGACAGGCCTCGAGCATCTGTCGCGTCATGTCGGCCGTTTCGGAGACCGCGGTGTCGGCCTCGCCGACGCGGATATGCCAAGCGGCCTCGAAGTCTTCCCGCGACTCGTCGAGCAGCGCGAGCGCGTCATGGTCGAGCAGGACCAGCTCGATCTCCGCCGGGGCGTTCGGGGGGCGCGCGTTCATACGTTGAAGCGGAAGTGCATCACATCGCCATCGGCCACCTGGTACTCCTTCCCTTCGAGCCGCATCTTGCCGTGCTCGCGCGCGCCCTGCTCGCCCTTGCAGGCGATGTAGTCGGCGAATGCGATGACCTCGGCGCGGATGAAGCCGCGTTCGAAATCGGTGTGGATGACGCCGGCCGCCTGTGGCGCGGTGGCGCCGACCGGCACGGTCCAGGCGCGCACCTCCTTGGGACCGGCGGTGAAATAGGTCTGCAGGCCGAGGAGCACGAAGCCCGCACGGATCACACGCGCGAGCCCGGGCTCGGCCATGCCCATGTCGGCAAGGAAGACCTGCTTGTCCTCGTCGGAGAGGTCGGCGATCTGGGCCTCGATCGCGGCGCAGATCGGCACCACGGGTGCGCCCTGCTTCGCGGCGTGTTCATCGACTTTCGCGAGCAGCGCATTGCGGTCGAAGCCGTGCTCGGCGACGTTCGCCACGAACATCGTCGGCTTCATCGTGAGCAGGAACAGCGGCTTGAGCACCGCCCGCTCCTCCCTCGAGAGCTCCGCAGTCCGCGCCGGCTTGGCCTGGTCGAGCACGGCGCGCACCTTCTCCAGCGCGGCCACGAGGCGCTGTGCGTCCTTGTCGCCGCCCGCCTTCGCGACCTTGCCGTACTTGGCGAGCTGCTTGTCGACGCTCGCAAGGTCGGCAAGGGCGAGCTCGGTGTCGATCACCTCGATGTCCGACACGGGATCGACGCGCCCGGCGACGTGCACCACGTTCGGATCGTCGAAGCAGCGCACGACGTGCGCGATGGCGTCGGTCTCCCGGATGTTGGCGAGGAACTGGTTGCCGAGGCCCTCGCCCTTGGACGCGCCGGCCACGAGCCCGGCGATGTCCACGAACTCGACCGTGGCCGGGATCACTTTCTGCGGCCTGGCGATGGCGGCGAGCTGGTCGAGCCGCACGTCGGGAAGTTCGACCACGCCGACGTTCGGCTCGATGGTGCAGAAGGGATAGTTCTCCGCCGCGATGCCCGCCTTGGTGAGCGCGTTGAAGAGCGTCGACTTGCCCACATTGGGCAGGCCGACGATGCCGATCCTCAGACCCATCTCGATGTCCGTTCAGCCGCACTCGGCGCGCGGGCGTTCGTCTGCGCCATTCCCGGCGCGATCCCGCCTCCCGCGACGCTTGCGGCGCTCACTCGCGCCCCCGCGGCGCGTCGCCATCTTCGGGTGCAGCCGGCGGCTTCGCTGCAGGCTTCGGCTTCCGCTCCACCGGATGCAACGCCTGCATCGCGCGCGTGAAGTCGCCGTCGAGCAGGAACGGCACGACCTCGAGGGCGCGCTCGACCTGCGACTCGATCGCCTCGCGCTCGACCGTCGGCGGGGAGGCGAGCACGTAGCCCGCGACCAGATTGCGGTCGCCCGGGTGGCCGATCCCGATGCGCAGCCGCCAGAACCCCTGCGTGCCGAGGTTCGCCTGAATGTCGCGCAGGCCGTTGTGACCCGCCACGCCGCCGCCGAGCTTGAGACGCGCGACGCCGGGCGGGAAGTCGAGCTCGTCGTGCACGACGAGCATCTCGTCGGGCGGGATCTTGTAGAAGCGCGCGAGCGCCCCCGCCGCGCGGCCGGAGAGGTTCATGTAGGTCTGCGGCTCGAGGAGCCATAGATCGCCCTCGCGCGTCGGGAGCCGCGCCACGAGCCCGTGGTAGCGCGGCTCCGCGCGGAGGCTCGCACGCTCGCGTTCCGCGAGCCGGTCGACGAACCAGAACCCGACGTTGTGCCGGTCGCGAGCGTGCTCGCGACCGGGGTTGCCGAGTCCGACGATGAGCCGGATCGCCATCGGCCTGAACGTGCGACGGGCACGAGGCAGCGGGTAAGGAGCCGCGCGAGCGGGGCTTGCGCGTCGTTACTTCTTGTCGCCCTTGCCCTTGGCCTCGCCTTTCGCCTCGCCCTTGCCTTCCTCGGGCTTGGCGGCCTGCTTCGCCGCGGGCACCTCCGCCACCGGCACCGCCGCGCCCTCCTCCTCGACCGCGGCTGCGCGCGGCACCGACGCCGACACGACCACGGGGTTCTCGCTGCCGTGGAGCACCGGCGACACGCCCTTCGGCATCGGCAGGTCCTTGACGTGCACGGCCTGGCCCACGGCGAGGTCTTTGAGGTCGACCTCGATGAACTCCGGCAGGTCCGCAGGCAGGCAGGCCACGTCGACTTCGTTCATGACGTGCGTGACCTGGGCTGCGGCGAGCTTGACCGCCGGCGACACCTCCTGGTTCACGAAGTGCAGCGGCACCTTCATGTGGATCTTCTTGTCGGCGAGCACGCGCTGGAAGTCGACGTGCTGCACCTGCGGCTTCCACGGGTGCATGTTCACCGTGCGCAGCAGCACCTCCTGCTTCGCGCCCTCGACGTCGAGCGTGAGGATCGACGCGTGGAACGCCTCGTTGCGCAGCTGATGGAAGAGCGCGTTGTGCTCGAGCTCGAGCATCACCGGCGGCTCGGTGCCGCCATAGAGGATGCCCGGCACACGGCCGGCGTTGCGCAGGCGGCGGCTCGCACCCGTGCCCTGCGCGTCGCGCTTCTTCGCGACGACTTCGATCGTCATGTTGCCACTCCTGAGTTGTCGGCGGACCCGCGACCAGGCACCGCCGGTTGATGAATGCGTTCGCTCGGTTGGTCGGCGCGGGCTTCGTGCCTGCGGCGCGCACTACTCCATGAACAGCGACGATACCGAGTCCTCGTTCGAGATCCGGAGGATCGTCTCCGCGAGCAGCCCGGCGACCGAGAGCACACGGATCTTCCTGCACGCCTGCCCATCGGGCCGCAGCGGAATCGAGTCGGTGACCACGAGCTCGTCGATCGACGAGTCGGCGATCCGCGCCACCGCATTGCCGGAGAGCACCGGGTGCGTGCAGTAGGAGACCACCTTCGTCGCACCCTCGCTCTTAAGCGCCTCGGCGGCACGGCACAACGTATTCGCGGTGTCCACGATGTCGTCCATGATCACGCAGGTGCGCCCCTCGACCTCGCCGATGATGTTCATGACCTCGGAGACGTTGGGGCGCGGCCGGCGCTTGTCGATGATGGCGAGGTCGCACTCCAGTCGCTTCGCCATGGCGCGCGCGCGCACCACGCCGCCGACGTCCGGCGACACCACGATCAGGTTCTCGTAGCTGTGCTTCCAGACGTCGCCGAGGAGAATCGGCGTCGCGTAGACGTTGTCCACCGGCACGTCGAAGAAGCCCTGGATCTGGTCGGCGTGGAGGTCCATCGTCAGTACGCGGTCGACGCCGACCGCGGCGAGCATGTTCGCCACCACCTTGGCGCTGATCGCGACGCGCGCCGAGCGCGGCCGCCGGTCCTGGCGCGCGTACCCGAAGTAGGGAATCGCGGCGGTGATGCGTCCGGCGGAGGCGCGGCGCAGCGCGTCGACGAGGATCAGCGCCTCCATCAGGTTGTCGTTGGTCGGTTGGCACGTCGACTGCAGCACGAAGACGTCCTTGCCGCGGACGTTCTCGAGCACCTCGACCATGATCTCGCCGTCGGAGAACTTGCTGACCGAGGCGTGACCGAGCGGGATGTTCAGGCGCTTGACCACGTTGTGGGCGAGCAAGGGATTCGCGTTCCCCGTGAACACCATCAGGTTCTCGTAGGCCATGGCTCGCGCGTCAGCGTGTCGGTTCTGCACCGTCTTGTCGGGTTGAGGGTTGGCAGGCCGGCGGCCGCGGCTTCGCGGCGCGCCGCTCTCCGGCTACCGGGGGTTGCGCCGGCGCGGCGCGCTGCGGAGGACTGCCTCGACGCCCCACGCACCGCTTGCCGACACTCGTTCTCCCTTCGCTGCCGGCGCCGCCCCGGTGGCGCTGCCCGGCATGCAACCGCGCTCGCGCGGCTCGATCAATGGCTGGGGAGGAAGGATTCGAACCCTCGCATGGCGGAATCAAAATCCGCTGCCTTAACCAGCTTGGCGACTCCCCAGCGTGACGGGTTGTCCGGGCATCGCGGCAAGGGGATGGCGGTCGAGCCCTCGCACCGCCATGCCGACCATGCCCGCAGGCACCCGGCTTGCCACCGCGCGCGCTTCGCGCCCGGTGTGGAATTCCGCATACACGCATGCGCCGGAGCCCGACATCCGCGCCGCGCCGTGACCATCGAGCCACTCGCGCGCGCGCATCACTTCCGGGTAGCGGCGAACCACCACGGGCTCGAGGTCGTTGCGGCCATAGCCGGCCAGCCCGTTGCGCTCGTAACCCGCAGGAAAGCCTTGAATTTTGACGGGGGGCGTCGATCGTGTCAATTCCGGCGCCGCGAAGACCTCGCGGGTGGGCACCGCCACCGGCGGCACGACGATCACGTACCACGCCTCGGGCAGCGCGATGGGCGTGAGCCGCTCGCCGATGCCCTCGACGAAGGCGTTGGTACCCCCGAGGAAGAACGGCACGTCCGCGCCGAGCCGCACGCCGATCGCCGCAAGTCGCTCCGGCGGCAGGTCGAGGTTCCAGAGACGGTTGAGGACGGCAAGGGTCGTGGCCGCATCCGAGCTGCCGCCGCCGAGCCCCCCACCCATCGGGATACGCTTGTGCACGGCGATCGTCACGCCCTGGGTAGCGTCGGTCTCGGCCTGCAGCGCTCTCGCGGCGCGAACGGTGAGGTCGTCGGGCTCGGGCACCCCGATCGGGCCTTCGGCACGACGCACTTCGCCGTCTTCGCGCGGCGTGAAGACAAGGTCGTCGCACAGGTCGACGAGGCGGAACACGCTCTGCAGCAGGTGGTAGCCGTCGGCGCGCCGCCCCACGACATGCAGGAAGAGGTTGAGCTTGGCGGGCGCCGGCCAGACGCGCGACCAGAGCGGGTCTAGTTCGCAGGCCGCCACGAGTCGATGGACAGCCGCAGCTCGAAGTCGGCCCGCGAGACCCGGATGCGCTGCGGCAGGATGCCCGCATAGGCCGGGTACTCGATCTTCCAGCCGTCCTGGCGAATCCATTGCACCCGGCCCTCGGCATCGCGCTGTACGTCGGCCTCGCCGCCGGGGACGGGACGCGCGAGGACCCAGTCGGAAAGCCGTTGCACCGGGATGGAGAAGCCGAGCGCGCGCTCCGCGAGCTCGGCGGCATCGGTGGATTCCCAGCGCCGGTCCTCGCCCGCCTCGAGTACGTACACGCCGTTGCGGCGGGTGATCCGCGCGAGGCCCTGGCCAAGGGGCGAGAACACCATCAGGTCGTCCTCCGCCTGCGTATGTCGCCACGTGATGCGACCGCCCCCTGCGTCATCGCCCTGGCGCGCGGCGAAGCGCCCCGTCATCTCGAAGGCGTCGCCCAGGGCGACCGATGGCGCCGAAGTCGTCGGCGCGGTCGCACACCCAACGAGCGCAGCGAGCGCCGCAACCGCGGCGCCGCGCACGCCGATCGCGAGCGCCAGGCGCATGCCGCCCCTCTACGCTACGGCTTCAACCGCTGGATCGTCTTGAGCAGCGTCTCGTTCGTCGGGCTCTTGCCGAGCGCCTCGTTCCAGATCGCGTCGGCCTCCTTCTTGCGCCCCAGCTGCCACAGCACCTCGCCGTAGTGCGCGGCGACCTCGGGGTCGCGCCGGCTGCCTTCGTAGGCCTTTGCGAGATACTTCTCGGAGCCCTGCAGGTCGCCCATGCGATAGAGCACCCAGCCCATGCTGTCGACGATCATGGCGTTGTCGGGCTCGATGGCGAGCGCCTTCTCGATGAGCTGCTTCGCCTCCGGCAGGCGCATGTCCCGGTCGGCGAGCGAGTAGCCGAGCGCGTTGTAGGCGTGCGCGTGGTCGGGCTTGATCTGGATGAGCTTGCGCAGCGTCGATTCCATCAGGTCGACCTGATCGAGCCTCTCCGCGATCATGGCGTAGTCGTAGAGCAGGTCGGGCTGGTTCGGCAGCGTGTCGAGGGCCTTGCCGACGACGTCCATCGCCTCCTTCGGACGGTTCGCCTCCCGGAGGATCTGGGCCTCCGCGAGCACGAGCGCGACGCGCTGCTGGCTGTTGGCGTTGCTCGAGTCGTTGAGCTTGCCGCGCGCCTCGGCGATCATCGCCCGACCCTTGGCGACGTCGCCCTGCTTGGCGGCCACGTTGGCGCGCCGGATCTGCGCCGAAAGGTACTGCTCGCTCGGCCCCACCTTCTCGTACCACCCGATTGCCTCGGAGTAGCGCTTCTGCTCCTCGGCGATCTGGCCGAGGTAGAGATAGATCACGTTCTTGTCGCGGACCGGCATGTCGACCAGCCGCTTGAGGTTCGCCTCGGCGAGCGGCCAGTCCTCCTGCTGCATGGATAGCACCGCGACTGCGAACACGACGTCGGAGTTGTCGGGGAAGTCGGCAAGCAGCTTCTGGAACTCGGCACGCGCCGCGGGGTACTTGCGCTCGGCGACGAGGGCGCGTGCGTACTGCAGCCGCACGTCGGCTGACTTCGGGTACTGCTTGAGGAACGCCTCGAGCGCAGCGGAGGCTTCGGCGGGCGACTTGCGCTGCAGGATCTGCGCCTCGGTGAGCGCGGCCAGCTCCCAGCCGGGCCGCAACTGCTGCGCGATGCGCGCCTTCTCGAGCGCCAGCGCGTCGTCGTTGGCGTTGTAGGCGGCGCGGGCCACCTCGAGGTGCGCACGCGGATCCTTGGGGTATTCCTTGGCGAGCTCACGCATCACCCGCAGCGTCGCCTGCTTGTCCGGCGTCTGCGCGAGCAGCTGCCCGATCTGCGCGATCCGCTGCTCGGCGTTCGCGCCCGGCTGGGTGAGGAGCCGCTTGAGCCAGGGCAGCGCTTCGTCGGTACGGCCTTCGAGGATCAGGAAACCGGCGTACTGGCCGACCGCCTCCATCGACTCGGGCTCCACCTCGGCCCAGACCTGTGCCGCCTGGCGCGCGAGCGCCACGTCGCCCACGCGTCGCGAGAGGTCGGTTGCGCGGCGTGCAATGCGCGGATCGCGCGTGCGCTTGGCGAGATCGACGTACTCGCGTGCCGACGCCGGGGCGTTGCCGCGCTGCAGACCGATCTCGGCAACGAGGAACTCGTAGAGGATGTCCGGCGTGAGCTCCTGGTCGGGCAAATTGCGGCTCGCCCGCGGCGCCGGCCGCTCGACCGGCATGTCGTCGTCATCGTCCTCGTCGGGTGCCTGCACGACCGCCAAGGGCGCGGGCGCGGCAGGTGCGGCGACCGGCGGCCGGGCGGCGGGCTGCGATGCGCAGCCGGCCACGAGCGCGAACAAGACGACGCCGGCGATTCCGGCGCGTCCGCGCAATCCACCGAAAACGACGGGCCTTCCACGAAGGCCCGGGTGCAGCGAATCCGTCATGACGTCGCTTTTCCTGTCGATGCAGGCATGGTAGCAGGGCGCCAGTAGCTCCGGCGTGCACCTTTGCCGCCCAACCGCAGCAGCCCGGCGGGAGACCGCAAATTGGGATGCGAAGCCGCTGCTATAGTTCCGACGCACTGTAGGCTGCGGGGTGCGTGCGCGATGCCCGAGCTTCCCGAAGTCGAGACCACGCGCCGCGGACTCGAGCCGCATGTGGTCGGACGCACGATCACGGCCGTCGTGGTCCGCGACCACCGCCTGCGCTGGCCCGTGTCCCGCGACCTCGCGGCAACGCTCACCGGCCGTCGCGTCCAATCCGTGGCGCGCCGCGGCAAATACCTGCTGTTCGACTGCGGCACCGGCACGTTGATCGTGCATCTCGGCATGTCGGGCAGCCTGCGTCTTGCGCCGGTGGGCGAGCCGCCGGGCCCCTGGGACCACGTCGAGCTAGCGGTCGGGAAGCAGGTCGTGCGGTTGCGCGACCCGCGCCGCTTCGGCGCGATCCTCTGGCACCCCGAGGGTGCTCCCGCGCACGCGCTGCTCGCCCACCTCGGCGTCGAGCCCCTCGATCCCGAGCTCAACGCCGCAAGACTCCACCGCGCGAGCCGCGGACGCCGCGTGACCATCAAGCAGTTCCTGATGAACGCGACGATCGTCGTCGGCATCGGCAACATCTACGCCTCGGAGAGCCTGTTCCTCGCCGGCATCGATCCGCGGCGACGTGCCGGTCGCCTGTCCAGTGCGGCCTGCGGGCGCCTCGTCGCCGGCGTGCGGGAGACACTCGAGCGGGCGATCGCCGCCGGCGGCACGAGCCTGCGCGACTACGTCGCGAGCGACGGCGCGCCGGGCGAGTTCCAGCTCGACTGCTTCGTGTACGGCCGCGAAGGGGAGCCTTGCAGACGATGCGGCCGGTCGATCCGGCGCATCGTGCAAGGCGGGCGATCGACCTACTTCTGCGCGGCCTGCCAGAAGTGATCGGCGCGGCAGGCCGTCGCGCCAGCCCGCTGACGGTGGCAGGGAGCGTCGGGCAGTTGACTCAGGCCGCGGCGCGCGCTTCCTTGAGCCGGGCCGCCTTGGCCTCGAGCGCCTCGCGCGTCTCCACGTGCCCAGGATCGAGCGGGATGCAGTCGACCGGGCACACCTCGCGGCATTGCGGCGTGTCGAAGTGGCCCACGCACTCGGTGCAGAGCGCGGGGTCGATGACGTAGATCTCCTCGCCCTGCGAGATGGCGCCGTTGGGGCACTCCGGCTCGCAGACGTCGCAGTTGATGCACTGGTCGGTGATGCGCAGCGCCACGCGATGCTCCGCCCTACGGACGGCCCTCCAAGGCGCGTACGGCGAGGCGCCGCTGGATCGCCGGGGGGACGAAGGCACTCGCGTCGCCGCCGAGCACGGCGATCTCGCGCACGATGGTCGCCGAGATGAACATGTACTTCTCGTCCGGCGTGAGGAACACGGTTTCGACCTCGGGGATGAGGATGCGGTTCATGCCTGCCATCTGGAACTCGTACTCGAAGTCGGAGACGGCGCGCAGGCCGCGAAGGATCACCTGGCCGCGCTGCTCGCGCACGAGGTCGCGCAGCAGCCCGGCGAAGCCGACGACGCTGACGTTGGCGAACGGGGCGAGCGCCTCGCGCGCCATCTCGACCCGTTCCTCGAGTTCGAAGAAGGGGCGCTTCGCGCGGCTGTCGGCGACCGCCACTACCACCTCCGGGAAGAGCTTCGCCGCGCGGCGCACGAGGTCCTCGTGGCCACGCGTGAGCGGATCAAACGTGCCGGGATAGATCGCTCTCGTCATCGCCGCCCCAAGTGATGAGCTGGAACCGCACGGCGCCCGCACGCCCCTCGCGCCAGACGCACCAGCCTGGCGCGAGCGCGACGGGACGCTCGCTCTCGACGTAGACCCGCGCGCCTGGCGCCAGCAGCGGCGGCAGGAGCGCCAGCGTGCGCTCGAGCAGCCCGCTCGCGTAGGGAGGATCGACGAAGACGACGTCGAATGCAGCCTGCGCGCGGGCGGCGAATTCTAGCGCGTCGGCGCAAACGATCCGCGCGGCCGTGGCGCGGAGCAGCGCCGCACTGCCGCGCAGCGCATCGCAAGCTGCGCGCGAGCGCTCGACCAGCACCACCTCCCGCGCATGCCGCGAGAGGGACTCGAACCCGAACGCGCCGGAGCCCGCGAAGAGGTCGAGGCAATGCTTGCCCGAGAGATCCTGCCCGAGCCAGTTGAAGACGGTTTCGCGCACCCGGTCCGGGGTCGGCCGTAACCCCTCCACATCGGGAAAACGCAGCAGGCGCCCGCGCCATTGCCCGCCGATGATGCGCACTCGGTTCGCGCCGGGGAGACGGCTTGGCGATCGATGCGGAGGATGCCTGGGCACGGAAAACTTGCGGCCGCGCTGGAGCGCCATCGCGGCGAGCCCCGGCCGTCCGGCTCGCGCGGGCTGCAGGGTTCACGCTAAGCTTGCAAGCGGGACGACTCGACTGGGGAGCTCGGTGCAAAGCTCGACCTCCGCGGCGGAGATCCGGGCATGCGCTCTCTGCCCCGTTCCTCTTGGGCCTTCCCGATTGCCTCATGATAAGCGGCTTGCCGCACCCGCACCGCGCCCATGTTCCGATTCCTGAAGAAATCCGAGCGCCCGAGCGACGACACGGCCGCTGAGGCGGCTGGCCAGGAGCATCCCGAGCCGCAGGTGAGCGACGCTGCAGCGCTCGATGGGGCTCCGTCAGGCCGGGAGGCAGGAACCGATTCGGCCTCTCCGGCGCTGGAATCGATTTCAGCCGCTGCGGCCGATACGGCTGCAACGACGGAGGCTACGGGGGAAAAGCGGTGGTTCACCCGACTACGGGCCGGTCTGACACGCACCCGCTCCTCTCTCGGCGGCCTGTTCGGCGGCAACCGCATCGACGAGACGCTGTACGACGAGTTGGAAACCGCCCTGCTTTCGGCCGACGCCGGGGTGGAGGCGACCGAAGCGCTACTCGCCTCGGTGCGCGCGCGTGTGCGCCGGGAGCGCATCGAAACGCCGGGAGAACTGCGGCAGGCGCTCGCCGCGGAGATCGCGGCGAGCCTCGCACCGCTGGAGCGCGACGTCGATCTGACGCGCGCACGGCCCATGGTGATCATGATTGCCGGCGTCAACGGTGCAGGGAAGACGACCTCCATCGGCAAGATCGCGAAGTACCTGCGCGATCACGGCCTGTCGGTCCTCCTTGCCGCCGGAGATACCTTCCGCGCCGCAGCGCGTGAACAGCTCGTCGCCTGGGGCGAGCGGAACAACGTGCCGGTCATCGCGCAGTCGAGCGGCGACGCGGCGGCGGTGGTCTTCGACGCGGTCGGCGCCGCGCGCGCCCGCGGCATCGACGTCGTCCTTGCCGACACCGCCGGCCGGCTCCCCACCCAGCTCCACCTCATGGAGGAGCTGAAGAAAGTTAAGCGGGTCATCGGCAAGGCCCAGGAAGGCGCGCCGCACGAGATCTGGGTGGTCCTCGATGCGAACACGGGGCAGAACGCCCTGAACCAAGTGAAGGCATTCGACGAAGCCTTGGGGCTAACTGGCCTCATCCTCACCAAGCTGGACGGCACGGCGAAGGGCGGGGTCGTGGCCGCCATCGCTCGCAGCCGGCCGGTGCCCCTGGTCTTCGTTGGCGTCGGCGAGGGGATCGACGACCTGCGGCCGTTCGCCGCGCGCGAGTTCGCCGAGGCGCTCCTCGACTGATGTGAGCGGACACTCTCCTTACCGACGTTATAAGTTCGAGGTCCAACCTGCACCGGCGAATTGAACGTTCGCGCGGCTTAGCACTCTAAAAGCTGGAGTGCTAAACTCAGCCTCGCTCAAGGAGATTCCGGACTACATGACCCAGTCGCTTGCGCTTTCCGCCTTGCCCGTCCCGTCGACAGTAGGCAGCATCGACAGCTACATCCAGGCCGTCAACCGCTTCCCGATCCTGTCGCCAGAGCAGGAGCTGGACTACGCTCGGCGCTTCCGTGACGATGCCGATCTCGAGGCCGCCCGGCAGCTGGTGCTGTCGCACTTGCGCCTCGTGGTCGCCGTGGCTCGCGGCTACCTGGGGTACGGGCTGCCTCACGCAGACCTGATCCAGGAGGGCAACATCGGCCTCATGAAGGCGGTGAAGCGCTTCGACCCGGAGCGCGGCGTGCGGCTGGTGTCGTTTGCAATCCACTGGATCAAGGCCGAGATCCACGAGTTCATCCTGCGCAACTGGCGCCTGGTGCGCATCGCGACCACCAAGGCGCAGCGCAAGCTGTTTTTCAACCTGCGCAGCATGAAGCCCGGCCTCGCGGCGCTGACGCCGGCCGAGGTCGCGTCGGTGGCCTCGGAGCTCCGCGTGAAGCCGGAGGAAGTGGTCGAGATGGAGACGCGCCTGTCCGGGCAGGAGGTCGCACTCGAGCCGCCGGCCGACGACGAGGACGACACCTACGCCCCGATCGCGTATCTTGCGTCCGACCCGGACGCAGAGCCCTCGAAGTTGCTCGAGGCTCACGAGAGCCGGCGGTTGCAGTCCGATGGGCTGCAGGCGGCGCTCGCCAGCCTCGACCCGCGGTCGCGCCGGATCATCGAACGGCGCTGGCTGGTCGACAAGGACCCGGCAACGCTCCACGAGCTCGCGGGCGAGTTCGACGTCTCGGCCGAGCGCATCCGCCAGATCGAGGCGAAGGCGCTCGCGAAGATGCGCGGCGCCATGGCACGCTGAGCGTCGCGCGACCTCGCTCGAGCTCGCGGCCCGGGCATCGTCGATTCGGAGGCCGCCAAGGACGAAGCGACGCACCGTGGTCGCTGCGCGCAGTGGACAGCACCACGCAGCAGAGCGATGGGCTGATCGAGTCCGCGAAGCGCAACGCGCAGCCTTGCCGCTACCGGAACAGTGTGCCGGAGCGGCTCCCTACGCTAGCCTGCGGGCAAGCAACGCTCAGCTCTGCCGCATGGGCCGCAGCCTGCGTCAGCGTTGCTGACGCCGTCAACCCAGCGCCACCGTGGGCCGATGCTGTGCACGCACGCTTTACCGTCACCGCCCGGCGAGGAGTTGCTTCAGGTCCGACGCGAGGTCGTCCGGGTTGGCACCGTAGCGCACGTAGAGGCGCAGCCGGCCCTGTGGATCGAACACATAGGTGCCGGCGGAATGGTCCATCGTGTACGTCCCGGGCTGCGTGCCTGCAACCTTCTGGTAGTACACCTTGAAGTCCTTGGCGACCCGGGCGGTGGCTTCGGCATCGCCGTAGAGACCTACGAAGCTCGGGTCGAACGCGGGCACGTAGGCGGCGAGGACCTCGCGCGTGTCGCGCTCGGGATCGACGGTCACGAACAGCACCTGCACGCGCTTCGCGTCGTCGCCGAGGCGGGCGAGGACCGCCTTCATCTCGGCGAGCGTGGTCGGGCACACGTCCGGGCATTGCGTATAGCCGAAGAACACCGCGATTACCTTGCCCTTGTAGTCGGCAATGGTGCGCGGCGTGCCGGTATGGTCGTTGAGCGCGAGGTTGCGGCCATACTGGGCGCCGGTGATGTCGGTGCTCTTGAAGCCCGACGGCGACGGGCTGCAGCCCGCGACGGCGAGCGCGGCGCAGAGAAGCGTCCAGACGAAGCGCATATCGGGCGTCCTGCACAGCGCGGCGCGAGTCACGCATCTATCCGGGCAGGTAGTGGTCAGCGAGCAGCGCGGCGAAGAGCAGCGCCAGGTAGACGATGGAATAGCGGAACGTCGCGCGCGCGACCGCGTCGTCGTAGTCGCGGTAGATGGTCCACGCGTACCAGAGGAAGAGACCGCCGAGCGCGACGGCCGCGACGAGGTAGGGCCAGCCGCTCATCCCGTACGCGAACGGCATCAGGCTCGCGGCGAACAGGATCACGGTGTAGAGCAGCACGTGCAACTGCGTGAAGCGGCGGCCGTGGGTGATCGGCAGCATAGGCAGTCCGGCACGCGCGTAGTCGTTGGTGCGGTAGAGCGCGAGCGACCAGAAGTGCGGCGGCGTCCAGGCGAAGATGATGAGGAAAAGGATCAGCGCTTCGGGCCCGACCTCGCCGGTCGCAGCCGCCCAGCCGAGGACCGGCGGCATGGCGCCCGAGGCGCCCCCGATCACGATGTTCTGCGGCGTGGCCGGCTTGAGCAGCACGGTGTAGATCACCGCGTAGCCGACGAAGGTCCCGAGGGTGAGCCACGCCGTGAGCGGGTTGACGAGCCCGTAGAGGAGCCACATCCCGAGCCCGCCGATCAAACCCGCGAACGCGAGAGTCTGGGTTGAGGTGAGCGCACCGCTCGGCAGCGGCCGGCGTCGCGTGCGCAGCATGATGGCATCGATCTTCTGCTCGACGAGGCAGTTGATCGCGGCGGCAGATCCGGCAACGAGCGCGATGCCGAGCGTCGCTGCGAGCAGCAGCACCAGGTCGGGGAACTCGCCGGCGGGAGTCGCGAGGAAGATGCCGATGACCGCGCAGAACACGATCAGCGACACCACTCGCGGTTTGGCGAGCTCGTAGAACTGCCGCGCACGACTGAGCGTGTCGTTCAGCGCGATCGAGCTGGACATGGACGGGCGGCGGGGCGGCCTGAGGCGGTGGCCACGGCAAGAATCTTCATGCGAGCCGTGGGCCGGAGCGCGTTGCCGGCAACGCCCGCGCATCGTGCACAGGCAAGCCGACACAGTAGTTTATCACCACGAGCGCGACGAGCAGGAGCGCCGCGCCGGCGTTGTGGGCCGCCGCGAGCGGCAACGGCAGCGAGAGCAAGACGTTGAGCACGCCGAGCGTGAACTGTGCGGCGACCGCTGTGGCAAGCAGGAGCGCGAGGCCGCGCGTCGAAGCGAATCGCGCCAGGCGCCAGGCGAGATAGGCGCAGAAAAGCAGCACGACATAGGCGCCCAGGCGATGCGCGAAATGCATCGCCACCAGCGATTCCGCAGGCAGCGGATCACCGTCGACGGTCATGCCGAGCTTGCGCAGGATGTCGAACGCGTGCGACCAGTCCATGGCCGGGACTATACGGCCGTGGCAGAGCGGAAAGTCGGTGCACGCAAGCGCTGCGTAATTGGAGCTCACCCAACCGCCGAGCGCGATCTGCGCGAACACGAGCACGAGGCCGATGCGCGCGAGCCTGCGCAAGCCGCACTGGATCCCCGCGCCGGCGCCCGGCGGGAGCGTCGGAAGCTGGCGCATCGACAGCCACCCGAGCAGCGCAAGCAAGGTCATGCCGCCGAGCAGATGAAGCGTGACGATGACAGGCTTGAGCAGCAGTGTGACGGTCCACATGCCGAGCGTCGCCTGGAAGAGCACCACGACGAGCAGGCCGGTGGCGAGCCAGGGCGACTGGTGCAGCTCACGACGATGACGCCAGGCGAGCGCGGCAACGAGCGCGATGATCAGCCCCAGCGTGCCGGCCAGGTAGCGATGCCCCATCTCCTTCCACGCCTTCGGCATCGACACCGGGCCGTGCGTGCCGCCCTGCGCTTCCACGGCGCGCGCGATGTCCTCCCGCGCGTGGACCGGCGTGATGCGTCCGTAGCAGCCCGGCCAGTCCGGGCATCCGAGCCCCGCGTCGGAGAGGCGGACATACGCCCCGACCACCACGACGACGAAGGTCAGGACCGTGGCGGCGAAGACGAGCCAGCGATAGCGCCGCGCGGCCGGCGAGGCCGTGTCGGTTGTGCTCGAGATGGCGAGGACCGAGGTCGTCATCCGATCTGGGAAACCCTGAGCAGGCGAGCGATATCCTTCTTCATGCGGCTCGGGTCGGCGTCGCGCGGAAAGCGCAACATCACCTGTCCGAGCGGATCGACCAGGTAGATGTGGTCGCGTACGGCGCCCTCAGCGGGCAGGCCGAGTGCCGACGCGTCGCGCGCCCGCGCGATCACCATGCCGGCGTAGAGCTCCGGATCGGGAGCGGCGACCGCGGCTCCGTCGGCGACGAGCCAGACGCGCTCGATGCGGTCCATGTTCTTGCCTTGCGCGAGACGCACCTGCCGCATGTTGTAGAGCTTGCGCGCACAGCTCTCACGGCAATCGCCGCCGTCCACCTGCACCATCGCCCACTTGCCGCGTAGCTCCCCCCTCGTCAAGGGGCGCCCGTCGTCGCGCGTGCCGAGCACCGCCGGCAGAAGTTGCGGCGGCGATAGGAGATCGCCGTAGTTCATCCGCCCGCTCGGCATCCAGAAGTAGTAGGTGAGCCACGCAGCCAGGAAGGGGGCGAGACAGACGAGAAAGATGCCGAACGCCTTGAGTCGGCCGCGGCGGCGACTCGCCTCGGCGCTCGAGGGGTCAGCGCCCGCGAGGGGATTCACGCTCGAAGTTGAGGACGACATAAAGGATCACCGTGAGAACGGCGAACGCGTACCACTGCAGCGCGTACGCCTTGTGTTTGTCGACGCCGAGATCGGGACGCGGCCAGTCCCGCACCAGGCCGTCGGCAGCGTCGCTCGTCTGCTGGACGATGAACGGCTGCACCGGCGAGCCTGCCCAGGCCGCGTAGCGGTCGAGGCGCAGATGCTGCCAGCGACGCCCCGGTGCTTCGGGCCCGAGCTCGAAGAACTTCTCCGGCGGCACCACCGCCACGCCCTCGACACGAACCACGCCCCCCGGCGTGGACACGCTCGGGAGCTCTTCGCGCGTGCGGCCGGCGGGCGTCCAGCCGCGGTTGACGAGGAGCAGCCGGTCGCCGCCCTCCACCCGCAGCGGCGTCACCACTTCGTATCCGGGACGGCCGCGCTGCACGCGATTGTCGAGCAGCACCGTGCGCGAGCCATCGTATTCGCCGCGCGCGACCACCCGCCGGCCTCTGGCCGCGTCTGCAGCAACGAGCGCCGTGCCGATGGCGAGCGGCGGTGCGCTCAAGCCGCGCTCCACCGCCTCCTGGAGCGCCATCTTCGTCTCGGCGCGGCGCGTCTGCCACTGGCCGAGGGCGAGCGTGAGCGTCACGAACGCCAACGCAGCGAGCGTCGTCGGCCAGCGCGGCGCGAAGCGCCTCATGCGCCGCGCTCCCGACTCGCTTCCGGCTCTCGGCTACACTCGCCGACAACCTCGCGAAAGCCCGCGCCATGCAGCAAGCCGTAATT
>Ga0114939_10001668_pt1 | contig 17277 bp, 16 predicted proteins | sample AshMeaCrysSpring_FD_87196 | JGI IMG/M metagenome (GOLD analysis project Ga0114939, IMG submission 87196) | Groundwater microbial communities from Big Spring, Nevada to study Microbial Dark Matter (Phase II) - Ash Meadows Crystal Spring | ecosystem: Environmental > Aquatic > Deep subsurface >... | reverse complement strand
TAGCCACCCTGAAGCGCATGCTGGAATTAGTAAAAAAAGGTACGCAGGCTGCCATGCACCTGGAGGTATCGCCCGATAAGATACTGGATGACATTCACCGTATTGTATTGCAGCAGCAATCGGAGTTTACCCGTATTTGGGAAAACATTTTGCTGGAATTGAAACAGGAAAAGATTTTTCTGGTAAATGAAAAACAACTCAGCAAAGAGCAACTGGCATTTGTAGAGCGGTATTATGACGAAGAAGTAAGCCCCAACCTGATACCACTGATGATTGAGAGTATACCGGAAATGCCTTACCTGCGCGACAAATCGATATACCTGGGCGTAGTAATGCGCAAGGCCAAAAGTGCTTACCAGCAAAAGTACGCCTTAATAGAAGTGCCGGCTAAAGCAGTTGGCCGTTTTGTGCTGCTGCCTTCCAAGGCTGGCGAGCATTGTATTATGCTGCTGGAAGATGTGATACGCTGCAACCTGCCCCACATTTTTGCCTACTTTGGTTACGACAGCTACTCGGCCCACCTGTTTAAAGTAACCAAGGATGCCGAAATAGATATAGACAATGATATAGCCACTTCGCTATCGCAAAAAATAGCCAGGGCGCTTAAAAAACGGCGTGAGGGTAAGCCGGTACGCTTTGTGTACGATAAGGATATGGATGCCGGCCTGCTGGAATACCTGATTCGCAGGCTCAGCATAAGCCGCCGCGATAATATTATACCCGGCGGGCGCATACACAACTTTCGGCATTTCATGGATTTTCCGGATGTATTTAAATCCAAGAGCCATCGTAAACTGGCCTTTATACACCCCCTGCTCGACGATGGCAACCGGGTAACCGATGTGGTACTGAAACAAGATGTAATGCTGGCCTTTCCTTATCACTCTTTCAATTCGGTAATAGACCTGCTACGAGAAGCTGCCATAGATCCCGATGTATCCTCTATAAAGATAACCGCATACCGACTTGCATCCAATTCAAAAATTATCAACGCCCTTATTAATGCCGTGCGCAATGGCAAAAAGGTAATGGTGATGCTTGAGCTACGTGCCCGGTTTGACGAAGAAGCCAACCTGTACTGGAAAGAAGTGCTTGAACAGGAAGGTGTAAAAGTACTTACCGGCGTGCCCAACACCAAAGTGCATGGCAAACTGTGCGTAATACAAAAAAAGGTGGGTAAGAAGCAAACCTTCTATGGATTTGTAAGCACGGGCAACCTGAACGAAAAAACAGCCAGGGTGTACAGCGATTTTTGCCTGCTTACGGCCAACGCGGCTATTATGGCCGATGCCAACCGTGTATTCGACTACCTGGAAAAGCCTGCCATAGGGCAGCAAACGCTGGCCCAATGCAAAACCCTGCTCGTATGCCCTACAGGTATGCGCAAAAACCTGCAAGAACTGATTGCCTTCGAAACCAGCGAAGCCCTGGCCAGAAGGCCTGCACGCATATGGATAAAAGTAAACTCGCTGAGCGATGCACCACTCATTACTCAGCTGCATCGCGCAGCTGCAGCCGGCGTAGAAATAAAACTTATTGTACGAGGTATTTACTGCGCCCGGTTTGATAAAATGCAAAACGGCAAAACACCTTACGCCATTAGCATTGTGGACGAATACCTGGAGCATGCCCGGGTACTTTATTTTCACCATGCCGGCGAAGACCAGGTGTACATTTCCAGCGCCGACTGGATGGTGCGCAACCTGGACCACCGTGTAGAAACTGCCGCACCTGTATTTGACGCCACCATCAAAAAGGAACTGCTGGATATCATGAATATCCAACTGCGCGACAATGTGAAAGCCAGAATTCTGTCGCCCGGGCTCGATAACCAGTATGTAAGCACCAAGGGAAAGAAACAGATTAAATCGCAGGTGGAAGTATACCGCTACCTGGCTGCTCTTAAAAAGGCTTCGCCCGCACACAGCAGGTATGCAGATGCTGCGAAATTGCTATAATGCTGCAGCTCACCTAACATTATACCTGATAATTTATGCGCCTAGCCGCCATCGATATTGGAAGTAACGCCGCCCGCCTGCTTATTTCGGAGGTTATATATACCGACAGAGGCAAAGTGGTGTTTAATAAACTGAACCTGGTGCGGGTGCCACTTCGCCTGGGCCTGGATGTATTTGCCCATGGCGAAATAAGTAAAAAGCGTATAGGCATGGTACTGCAAACAATGAAAGCTTACAAACACCTGCTGAATGCCTACGAGGTGGACTACCTTATAGCAGCCGCCACCAGCGCCATGCGTGATGCCCGCAACTCAGCCGACATTCAGCGCAAGGTGAAAATGGAAACCGGTATTGACATTCAGATTATCAGTGGCGGCGATGAAGCAGCACTTATTTATGAAAACCATATTGCAGAAAATCTGCCTACCGATCATGCCTACCTGTATATAGACGTAGGCGGCGGCAGCACCGAAATAACCTTGTTTGCCAAAAGCAAGCTTGTGTTCAAGGAGTCTTTTAAAATTGGTACTATCCGGCTGCTGAAAGGTATGATAACCGATAACGACTGGAACAATCTGAAGTCGTTTATAAAAAGGAACACCAAGCCCCTCGATCGTATTGTAGCCATTGGCTCGGGTGGTAATATCAACAAGGTTTTTTCGCTGAGCAAACGCAAGGAGGGCAAACCCCTGAGCCTGCAAACCCTGCGCGACTACTACCATGAGTTTAGCAACTTTACGTTAAAGGAGCGTATCCTGCAATACGGCATGCGCGAAGACCGGGCAGATGTAATTGTGCCGGCACTTCAAATATATATTAACGTTATGCGATGGGCAGAGGCTGAAGTGATTTATGTTCCCAAAATAGGCCTTGCCGATGGCCTGGTGCAGCACTTGTACGAAAGCGTAATTAGCGGCAAAAATGAAAACTTATTCGGGTAACACGTTTTATTCATTGCAAGATGCAGCAGCATCGGGCATATCATTATTTCAAATATTATGAGCATGCATAATGAGGTAAAAAAAGTAACTACCAACACCCTGCAACTCATGAAAAAGGCCGGGGAAAGAATAGCAATGATAACGGCCTACGACTATTCGTTTGCCCGCATCATGGATGGCGCCGGTGTGGACGTGATACTGGTGGGCGATAGCGCCAGCAATGTGATGGCCGGCCACGAAACCACACTGCCCATTACGCTGGACCAAATGATTTATCATGCGCAGAGTGTGGTACGCGGCATACACCGCTGCCTGGTGGTGGTAGACCTGCCCTTTGGCACCTATCAAAGCAACAGCGATGTAGCCCTGGCATCGGCCATACGCATCATGAAAGAAACGGGTGGCCACAGCGTAAAAATGGAGGGCGGCGAAGAAATACTGGACAGCATACAACGCACGGTAAGCGCCGGTATACCAGTAATGGGGCACCTGGGTCTTACGCCCCAAAGCATCTACAAATTTGGCACCTATGCCGTAAGGGCTAAGGACGAAGAAGAAGCCGCAAAGCTAAAGCGCGACGCCTTGCTGCTGCAGGAGGCCGGCTGCTTTGCCCTGGTGCTGGAAAAGATACCCGCTGCGCTGGCCCGCGAGGTAACCAACAACCTGCACATACCCACCATTGGAATAGGCGCCGGCCCACATACCAGCGGGCAGGTGCTGGTTATGCACGACATGCTGGGCATCAACACCGAATTCAAACCCCGCTTCCTGCGCACCTACCTCAACCTGCACGAGCAGGCTACACAGGCAGTGAACCAGTATGTAAAAGATGTGAAAACGGGTGATTTTCCGAATGAGGGGGAGTCGTATTGATCCTTGCAATAAGGATTACTTAGGATTTTGCAGAATTTTGTTCAAAGGCGTAAATGAATACGCTGTACTTAAGCCCCAAAGCAATGACGGAAGTACCAAATAATTGTTCTTATAAACCATTCGGGGTGCTGCAAATGAAGCCTGAAGCCCTGCCATGCTTATTAAATATTATGTAAAACTGCTTACACCGCTTTTTTGATAAAAGCACTTTTTACTAAAAAACAGTTTCAAATAATTTCATGAGTACTTCTCTAAATCTCGCCTGCTTCATTGCCGAAATATTTGGAATAACCTCATCTGTGGTATAAGATTGAATCAACTGGCACTTGACATACAACTTTTTTAAAAGAGGTTTTGTAAGCATAGAATTGTCAAGTTCGAAATTGAATCCTTCATTCATCGGATTAGAGGATATCATTACCGTATAAAAGATATCCTCTGCTTACAGAACATTGGTTTTTGATATTACTAAAGCAATGTGCGTTTTGAATGTACCGTTTGGCAATTCATAGTTAAATTCAATGACGTCTCTTTGCTGAACATTCATTACAGGTATTTTTCAATAGCCTTGTTTTTACATTTCAAAATCGAATTTTTCAGATTTTCTTGATCCTGCAAAGCCTCAATTAAATCTCTGGAATTTTTAAACGAGGACACTTTCTTCACGAAATTTAAAGAGGCCAACAGTGAAGTAAGTTCCTTCGCCTTGCTTGCCGATTCCAACTCTACGATCAAGGTTTCCATGCAGACTATTTGTTACATATTTACTGATTACTAAATGACTTTTGCCAACCCAGGTTTGCTAAATGTGCTTTAGATTGGGAAGCGCAAACGACAGAAAGGCTGGAATTCGCATTCATTAATTGTGGTGGCAACAAAAACCAGCAATGGTTCCTGTTCCCAAGAGAACACCCTGAATTACATTCGTTCTCCTTTTTCAGGTGCAAAGACAATGGCAGAAAAATTGGATTTATCCAAGGTTATCAAAACCTGCAAAAAATCAAATTTCAATTCCTCAAATGACATTTAAACAATTCCACTAAAGAGCAATATATCACTTCAACTTCGCCCGTGCAGCCTTTACCTCAGCTTCACTTACTGCCGATGCCTTGTTGCCAAAGCTGTTGCGCACATAGGTAAGCACATCCGCAATTTCTTTATCGGTAAGGTTGGCCTGCGCCGGCATAGGGTTGGTGTACAGGTCGCCATTTATTTCTACGCCATCCGTCATACCCTTCAATACAACATTGATAAGGGTAGTTTTATTTCCCAGCACCCATTCTGTTTTAGAAAGGGGTGGGTTCAGGCCGGGTACTCCTCCCCCATCGGCCTGATGGCATTGCAGGCAGTATTTGTTATAGGCCTGCTTTCCGGTGGCTACACGCTGCTGCAGCGATGCTTGTAAAAAGCCGGCGGTGGCGGCACAAGTAAGGACAAAAGTTGCTACTACTTTCTTCATGCTCATATTACTTAGTTACGTGTTTCACCCAATAAACAATCAACCGCCTGCAGGGTTGAGTAAACAAAACAGGCCAACAGACGCCAGATGCTTCAAAAACAAGCACAGCTAATTGTTATGTCAATTTCATCTAGTCAAGGCCGTTTATTTCCAGGGGGAAGACGTGAAAGGCGGCAAGTCCCGGAGAGGAATCAGGATCTGGAAGTGTCTTGAACAGGCCTCACCGTTTCCTTACCGTCATTCCATCCCGATAGGCCATCGGGATGCCGGCCACTACTTTCGCTTAGCCAAACGATATTGATTTTTTATCCAGGAAATGTCACCTTCCAGATCCGTCCCTCCCGCGAGTCGGAAATAAGCAATGCCCCATCGGGCGTTTGTGCCAGTCCGCAGGGTCGGTACTTTGCCTCTCCTGTGCTCATCAGCACTTCTTTGCCTGTAAACCCGTTGGCAAACACCTCGTAACCGCCGGCGGGCCTGCCATTTTTAAAAGGCACAAACACCACAAAGTAGCCCGCCTGCCGCATAGGCGCCCGGTTCCACGACCCGTGAAAAGCTATGAAGGTGCCATTGCGGTATTTTTCGGGAAACTGGTTGCCGGTATAAAAAAGCACCGCATTTGGAGCCCAGTGGCCCGGGAAAGCCAGTATAGGCTGCTCCATATTAGCACAGCGAGCCTGCACTTTAGCATCGCCGCCATACTCGGGGCCCAGCACTTTCTTGCCCTGTATTGGATCGAAATAGCAGTACGGCCAGCCAAAATTGCTGCCCTGCTTAACTACCACAAATTCTTCGGCAGGCAACTCGGCGTTGAGGCTGTCATTATACATGTCGGGGTATAGGTTGCTCAGCTGGTCGCGGCCATGCTGCATGGCAAAAAGCTCGTTGGTTTGGCTATTCCAATCGAGGCCTACCACGTTGCGCAGCCCGGTAGCATACCGTATGCCCTGGCCGTAGGTCTGGTCGGGCACATCGGCCCTGAAGCGCCAAATGCCGCCGGCACTATCGAGTATGGGGCAGGGATCCATACCCGGCGATCCTTTGGTGCGGTCGCGTTGCTGGCAGGCATTGCTGGGAGCGCCAATATTCACATATAAGTATCCGGCATTGTCCAGTGCTATTGATTTGCTTTCGTGCTGGCGGCGGTTCCACAGGCCATACACAATGCGCTGTGGATTGGCCTTATCAGCAACCCGAAAGGCTGCATCAAGTTTATAACGGAAAACAGCTTCGTTGCTGGATGCGTACAAGTAACCGTCTTTTACGGCAATACCCGTACCCAAATAATTGCCAAAGCTGTCAATGGGTTCATATTGTCCGCTTTTGCCGGGCCTCAGTTGAAAAATGCCTGTACCATTGCGCAAGCGCTCCAGTTTTACAAAAAGGTCGCCATTGGGTGCTACGGCTATGTGCCGGTTGCGGCCCAGCTTATCTACCACTACCTGCAGGGTAAATTTTGAAGGAACCGTAACAGCCGGCTGGGAAAGTTCGTCATCGCCCGTAAATGGGCGGGCCCATACCCCGGTGCCCAGCAGCAATACCAACGCCAATAAGAGACTCGTTTTTTGCATACGTATAAAAATGAGTAGCGAAAGTACATGCGGCGGGCGCACAAAAAAGCAAATGAACTTTGGGCGGGTATATTTGCCACGAACATCATACCATCATTTCTTCATGAACCTATTTAAATTCCGGTGTTTGTGGACTGTTTTATGCCTGCCGCTCGCGGGCTATACACAAGCGCTTCAAAACGAACTTGATCCCGTAACCATCACCGCCACGCTATCGCCGGCACAAAGCGGCAAAACAGGACGCAACCTGGTGGTTATAAAAGGCGAGCTATTTAATAAGCTACCTGTAAACTCGGTAGACGAACTCCTGCGCTACATACCCGGTATTGAAATGCAGGCACGTGGGCCGATGGGTACCCAAAGCGACATTGTCATCAGGGGAGGAACCTTTCAGCAGGTGCTCATCATCCTCGATGGCATACGGCTCAACGATCCGCTTACCGGCCATTTCAGCAGCTACATTCCTATTGCCCCCGCCGAAATAGACCGGATTGAAGTACTTAAAGGCGCTTCATCGGCCATTTATGGTACCGAAGCAGTAGGCGGTGTTGTGCATATTGTTACTAAAGCATTTGCCCGCTCGGCAAAGAAAAATGAACTGAACGGCCAGATAACGGCCGGAGATTACGGCTTGCTGAATGCGCAGCTGGGTGGCGTGTTGCGCGATGACAAAAGCACTCTGAGCGCAGGTATCATATCCAACCACAGCACCGGCCAACCGCAACGCGGTACCACCGGCTATTTCGACATGACTACAGCATCGCTGGGCTATAGTATAAAGACCAGCGAGAAATGGAACTTTGCCCTACGCTCCGCCTACGACTACCGCAGCTTTTCGGCGCAGAACTACTATACCACCTTTACCAGCGACACCGCCAGCGAAAAGGTAAAAACCTGGTGGAACCACGCTCATGCGGGCTACAGTGGCACCTTGTTGCGTTGGAATGTTGACGTTGGGTACAAAAAGGTTTCCGATAACTACAAATTCAACAGCGCGTCCGCCGCAAATGCCAACAATAGCAATCTTACCCAGGTGCTTAGCACCATTGACCTGCTGCCAGGCAAAAATACCTCTGTTACTGCCGGTGTTCAATACATTCACGAGGGCATTACCAGCAACGACCGGGGCAACCACCGGGTATGGCAAACTGCCTTTTTTGCTGTGCTACACCAGCGCCTGGGCGAATATTGGACCATTGACCCTGCCATCCGCCTGGACTACCAGCAGGTGGGTGGCGTAGAGGTGCTGCCTCAACTGAACCTCAGTTTTCGTAAAAACTGGTATCAGCTCCGAGGCACCGTGGGGCGCACCCTGCGCGATGCCGACTTTACCGAACGCTACAACAACTACAACCGCGCCAGGGTGGTAAGCGGCCGTATTGGCAACCCCAACCTGGAGGGCGAAAACGGATGGAGCTACGAAGCAGGCGCCGATGCCTGGGTGGGCAAACATTTTAAAGTGGCCAATACCTTTTTTGGCCGCAGCCAAAACAAACTGATTGACTGGGTAAATACCCCTTACGACCAAATGCCCCGCAAAGACAACCTGGTACCCAATGGCACCTATGCCCTGGCCACCAATATAAGCGATGTAACTACTATCGGTTGGGAAACCGACCTGCAGTACACACGCCAGTTTGGTGCTCACCAGCAGCTTACAGCCAATGCAGGCATATTGTGGCTAAAAAGCAAAACACCCCAGGGTACCGAGCCCGGTTTTTACCTGAGTTCGCATGCCCGGTTCCTAACCAACTTTTCGGTGTTGTACAGTTACAAATGGCTACAGCTGAGCGCTACCGGCGTATACAAAACGCGCAACGAGCAAAAGACATCAGCAATTAATGCCACGGTAAGCAAATCGTATTATGTAATAAATGGCCGTGCCGAAGCCAGATTGATGAAATGGTTGAGTATCTACCTGCAATGCGACAACATAGGGGATGTGCCATACAGCGATTTGCTGGGATGCCCCATGCCGGGCCGTTGGCTGATGGGAGGCATAAAGGCTGTTTTTGATAAGTACCTTTACAACCAAGCGGATTAAAAAAATACATTATGAACACCATACTTGCCTTTTTAGGCATTGAACCGCTTAACCGCGGAACCAGCACGGGCGCTAACTGGCTGATTTCAGAAGGTGAGATTATCCATTCTTACAGCCCCGTTGATGGCAAACAGATAGCATCGGTAACTGCCACCGACCTGGCCAATTATAGCCTGGTAGTTCACAAGGCCGGCGAAGCATTTGCCGAATGGCGCCAATGGCCTGCACCCAAACGCGGCGAAGTGATACGCCAGGTAGGCGATGCCCTGCGTTCTAAAAAACAGGAATTGGGTACGCTGGTGAGTTACGAAATGGGCAAAAGCCTGCAGGAGGGCCTCGGCGAAGTGCAGGAAATGATTGATATCTGCGATTTTGCCATGGGCCTCAGCCGCCAGCTTTACGGGCTTACCATGCACAGCGAGCGGCCCGGCCACCGCATGTACGAGCAGTGGCATCCGTTGGGTGTAGTAGGCATTATCAGCGCTTTCAACTTTCCGGTGGCCGTATGGAGTTGGAACAGCATGCTGGCATGGGTATGCGGTAATACCACTTTATGGAAACCTTCGGAAAAGGCGCCATTATGCGGCATTGCCTGCCAAAACATTGTGCAGGAAGTATTTGCCCGCAACGGTGTGCCCGAGGGGGTAAGCTGCCTCATACAAGGCGGCCGCGATGCTGGCGAATGGATGGCCAACGATGCCCATTTGCCCCTGATTAGCGCCACCGGCAGCACCCGCATGGGTAAGGCTGTGGGCTCCGCTGTAGGTGCCCGCCTGGGCAGGGCACTGTTGGAGCTTGGCGGCAACAATGCCATCATTATAAGTGAGCATGCCGACCTTGACATGGCGCTTATTGGCTGTGTATTTGGAGCTGTAGGTACGGCAGGTCAGCGCTGCACCACCACCCGCAGGCTCATCATCCATACCGAGGTATATGAAATTTTTAAGCAAAAGTTGAAAGCAGCTTATCATCAGCTGCGCATTGGCAACCCGCTGGACCAAACCAACCATGTGGGCCCCTTAATAGACAAAGATGCGGTGGCCCAATACCAAAAAGCCTTAGAAGCTGTAAAAGCATCCGGTGGTTCCTTTTTGGTTGAAGGTGGTCTGTTGCAAGGCGCCGGCTACGAAAGTGGATGTTATGTAAAGCCATGCATTGCCGAGGTGCGAAATGATTGGCCCATTGTGCACCACGAAACCTTTGCCCCCATACTTTACATCATGCCTTTCCAAACTATAGAGGAAGCCATAGCTCTTCAAAACGGCGTGCCCCAGGGTCTGTCTTCTGCCATCATGACCCTGAACATGCGCGAAGCTGAAACATTCTTAAGTGTGGCCGGAAGCGACTGTGGTATAGCCAACGTAAATATTGGCACTAGTGGGGCAGAAATAGGCGGGGCATTTGGGGGTGAAAAAGAAACCGGCGGGGGCCGCGAAAGCGGAAGTGATGCCTGGAAAAACTACATGCGCCGACAAACAAATACCATTAATTATTCTACAAAACTGCCTCTGGCTCAGGGGATTAAGTTTGAGGTTTAGGAGTTGCCAGTTGTGGGTTATGGGTTGTGGGTTGCGGAGTTTGAATGTTTGAATGTTTTTGGTACACGGATAGACCTTTTTCAACTGTCATCTGTTGCGGGATGTGAGTTTGGCAATTCCTTGCAAACTGCAAACTGTTCTTATGCCAACTGCCTCCCGCCAACGGCCAACGGCCATTTCATCTGTCATCTGTATTCTTCGCAACTTGCAGTCGATTTTTAACATAGCACAAGGTTTGTACCACCAAACACAATTACGATTTTTGCAGGTATGCCATTTGAAAAAATCTCCCTTCTTTGCTGTAGCTGTCTGCTGGTTTTGAGTGCCATAGCGCAGCGTGAAGTGGTGCCGGGCTGGCATTTACTGGATAAGCAAACAGATGGTTACAATGGCATTTCGTTGCAGAAGGCCTACCAGCACCTGGCCGGCAAAAAGGCCGAAAAGGTAATCGTAGCCGTACTGGATGGCGGCACTGATACCCTGCACGAAGACCTGCGCCCCGTATTGTGGCGAAATCCCAAAGAAATTGCCGGAAACAAATTGGATGATGACCACAACGGATACGTAGACGATGTGTTTGGCTGGAATTTTTTGGGCAACGAAACCGGCGAAAATGTGGAGGAAGAAATAAGTGAAGCCGCCCGCATTTACAACGAACTGAAACCGTTTTTTGAATCGGTTCCCGCATGCGACACCTCTAAGTTTTGCGATTCTACCTACCAGGTGTACAAACTTTGGAAAGAAGCGGGTAAAATGCTGGAAGTAAGCCCCGAAGACCTGATGACCCTACGCCTGGTTCAGGCAACTTCCAAAGTAGCCCATCGCTACGACTCAATCTTGTGCGGCGAATGGCAACGTAAAGAATTTACCATGCAGGACCTGGAGGCTTTCAAACCGGAAGGTAATGATGCCCGCAAGGCCAAAATGGGTTTCTTGAAATTCATGAACCTGCTCCAATTTGATTCGGACATAACCAACACCGAAATGTTTGACCAGATTGGCGAGTTTATATCGCGGCAGGAGCAACTCATTTCTGCCAAACAAACTCCAACTGCAAGCTTTCGCTACCGCATTGTAAACGACGACCCCAACAAAATGGACACAAGGCCCTATGGAAATGCCGATGTAATGGCTGGCAACCCCTTGCATGGCACGCATGTGGCAGGCATAATTGCAGCAGAGCGCAACAACCGTGTGGGCATTGAGGGCGTAGCTAACAATGTGTGTATCATGACCGTACGGGTGGTGCCAAAAGGCGATGAGCATGATAAGGACGTAGCCATGGGTATTCGCTATGCCGTAAACAATGGCGCCAAAGTGATTAACATGAGCTTTGGCAAAGAAATTAGCCCCCGAAAGGGATGGGTTGACGATGCCATTCGTTATGCGGCATCAAAAGATGTGCTCATTGTGCATGCTGCCGGAAACGATGGTCTCAACATTGATGAAAAGCGAAGCTACCCTTCGCCTTTGCTCAACGACCAAACCTTGGCAACCAACATGATAACCGTGGGAGCCAGTGGCGACAGCAGCCTGAAGACAGGCATTGTGGCCGATTTCACCAATTTTGGTGAGCAGTTTGTTGATTTGCTGGCGCCAGGTGTAAAAATTTATTCCAGCGTACCCAACAACAAATACGCCTACGAAAAAGGTACCAGCATGGCGGCGCCTATTGTATCGGGAGTTGCAGCGCTTATAAGGGGTTATTACCCTACACTAACGGCCACCGAGGTAAAGCAGGTAATTGAAGAATCGGTAGACGTTTCGTACCAGCAAAGCCTGCTACCCCGCCCGGGCGGGGAAAAAAGCGGTAAACTACCCCTGGCCAAACTATGCAGAACGGGAGGTATTGTAAACGCGTACAACGCAGTACTTCTTGCCGAAAAAATTGAACAGTCAAAAAAACATCCCAAGTTGGGCACCGGTAAAACACCCAATTAGGAATACCCTTTTCAAATCACACCGTACAATCGTTTTTAATTATGCCCCGCCCCACACCTGCCGAATCAGCTCCGTTTTACCACTTTTACATTAGCCTGGCCACGGGTGATGAGGTGCAGGATGTACTTCGTCAATCATTGCCATCTTTGGAAGATTTTCTGCTACTTATAAATTCGGAAAAAGCCGGCTACGCTTACGCGCCGGGCAAGTGGTCGCTTGCGCAACTACTGCAACACTTAATAGACACCGAGCGGGTGTTTGCCTACCGGGCTATGTGCTTTGCTCGTGGCGAAGAGCAACCGCTACCCGGCTTTGATGAAAACAGGTATGCTGCCCATGCCGCAGGCGCCCTACGCTCGTGGCACCAACTGGTTCAAGAATTGATTCTGCTGCGTAGGTGCACCATCATGCTATTCGAAGGTCTTTCGCCTGTAGAATTGGGGCGCACCGGCATTGCCAGCGATCACCCGATTACTGTCAATGCCCTTGGTTTTATCATGGTAGGCCATGTTTTGCATCACTTTCAGGTAATAACCGAGCGGTACCTGTAATGTGGTGAAGGAGGGTTGCTGCCGAACCCTTTGCAGCATTAATCTTACCGGGTTGGGCTGTGGTGTAGCCTCCACCCCTATCTTTGCCGACCTTTAAAAAATCTTGAATTACTGCTTATGACAAGCTTGTTGTATGCCGTTCCCGCTATGGGAATCGTGGGTCTGCTTTACACGATTATTAAATACAATTGGGTAGCCAAGCAAGATGCCGGCAACGATCGCATGAAAGAGATCAGCAAGTACATTGCTGTGGGCGCCATGGCGTTTTTGCGTGCCGAATGGAAGATACTTACCTATTTTGCGGCAATTGCGGCCCTGCTGCTGGGCATAATGGGTTATGGCAACCCCAACAACCACTGGAGCATAGCCGTGGCCTTTATAATGGGTGCTGTTTTTAGCGCCTTTGCGGGCTGGGTAGGCATGAGCGTGGCTACCAAAGCCAACGTGCGCACGGCACAGGCAGCCCGTACATCACTTAGCAAGGCACTTGAGGTGTCGTTCACCGGTGGCAGTGTAATGGGCCTGGGAGTAGCCGGCCTGGCGGTATTGGGCCTTGGGTCGCTGTTTATCGTTCTGATTCAAATTTTTGTGCCTTCGCTGGGTATAGGCGCAGGCTTTGATACCGGCGAAATGACCAAAGCGATAGAAGTGCTCACCGGTTTTTCGTTGGGCGCCGAGTCAATTGCCTTGTTTGCCCGTGTGGGCGGTGGTATTTACACCAAGGCTGCAGATGTGGGCGCCGACCTGGTGGGCAAAGTAGAGGCCGGCATTCCGGAAGACGACCCGCGCAACCCAGCCACTATTGCCGATAATGTGGGTGATAACGTAGGTGATGTGGCCGGTATGGGCGCCGACTTGTTTGGCTCCTATGTAGCCACGGTACTGGCTACTATGGTACTGGGCTCCGAAACAAAAGCCGAAGGTGATGCATTCAACGGCCTTTCGCCCATACTGCTACCCATGCTCATTGCAGGCACCGGTATCATTTTTTCCATCATTGGTACCTGGTTTGTGCGTATTAGCGAAAAGGCAGGAGTAAATACCGGTGCTGTGCAAAAGGCGCTGAATATGGGTAACTGGGGTTCTATTGTACTGGCCGGTATTGCATCATTTTTTCTGGTTAAATTCTTATTACCCGATACGCTGGTGCTGCGCGGAGAAAGCTTTTCCGGCATTAGTGTATTCTATGCCATATTGGTAGGCCTTGTTGTAGGTACCCTCATGAGCATTATAACCGAATATTATACTGCCATGGGCAAGCGGCCCGTAATGAGTATTGTGCGCCAAAGCGGTACCGGCCATGCCACCAATGTAATTGGCGGCCTGGCAGTGGGCATGGAAAGCACCACGCTGCCCATACTGGTATTGGCTGGCGGCATTTGGGGCTCTTACGAGTTTGCCGGCCTGTATGGTGTGGCTATTGCCGCTGCCGGTATGATGGCTACCACGGCTATGCAACTGGCCATTGATGCGTTTGGCCCTATTGCCGACAATGCAGGCGGCATTGCGGAAATGAGTGAATTGCCAAGCGATGTACGCGAAAAAACCGATGTGCTGGATGCTGTAGGTAATACCACGGCTGCTACTGGCAAAGGATTTGCCATTGCATCTGCCGCTCTTACCGCACTTGCCCTTTTTGCAGCATTTGTGGGCGTAGCAGGCATTGATGGCATTGATATTTACAAGGCAAAAGTGCTTGCCTCGCTTTTTGTAGGCGGTATGATTCCTTTCATTTTCAGCAGCCTGGCTATTCGTGCCGTGGGTGAAGCAGCTATGGCCATGGTGGAAGAAGTAAGGCGTCAGTTTCGCACCATTCCTGGCATAATGGAAGGCCTGGCCAAGCCTGAATATGACAAGTGTGTAGCAATATCTACTGAAGCATCTATCAAAAAAATGATGCTGCCCGGCGCCATTGCCATCATCTCACCGCTCATCATTGGTTTCATTTTGGGCCCCGAAGCCCTCGGCGGCTTCTTGGCAGGCGCAACCGTGAGCGGTGTGCTGATGGGTATGTTCCAGAACAATGCCGGCGGCGCCTGGGATAACGCTAAAAAAAGCTTTGAGAAAGGCGTGGAAATAAACGGCCATGTGTACTACAAAAAGAGTGAGCCCCATAAGGCATCCGTTACAGGCGATACGATAGGCGATCCCTTTAAAGACACCTCGGGCCCATCTATGAACATCCTGATCAAGCTTATGTCAATTGTATCGCTGGTAATAGCGCCCACGCTTGCAAGCTTGCATGGCACTGGCGGTGGTCACCAACATGCTGATGCACCCCTGGAAATAGGCCCTGCCGATAAACAGCCGGTAACGGTGGAGGTCATTAAACTAAAATTTGCCGAAGGATCAGAAATAGAGTTTACCAATAAAGATGGCATTGAAAATAACCTGGCAAATTTTCTGATGGAAGGCACCTGGAAAAACATGACAGAACAAGAGTTGAAGGAAAAATGGTTCGACTTTGATGCCATCAATTTTGAAACAGGCACGTCTACCCTTATAGCAGATAGCAAAAAGCAGCTCGATAACATAATTACCATCCTTAAAGCTTTTCCAGAGGCCAAAGTGAAGATTGGCGGATATACCGACAAAACAGGTAGTGAAGATGCCAACCTGAAACTTAGCCAACAACGAGCCGATGCCATTAAATCTGCTTTTGATGCAGCAGGTATTGGCAAGCAGGTAGCAGGCGCAGAGGGCTATGGCAGCCAGTATGCCAAAGCTGCCGCCGATGCCCCCGAAGCCGACAAACAGAAAGACCGGAGAATGAGCCTGAGTATCCGGAAATAATTATCAACATGCTGTCAAAATTCCCTGCATACGCAAAAGTGTGCAGGGCATTTTTTGTTCCCCTATCGTAATGGCCAACTGTGCCAGTGAAATATACTGAAGGGATTGCCTGCACCATTGCAGCCATCTTTACAATTGTGGTACGGGCTTTTAAAGGCAGTCAAAGATTTCCATACTTCAATATTTGTAGCAATACAAAACAAAAGCTACATTCATGGTCAAATTCAAACCATTCCAAATGTCCCGACGTTTCTATGCCGGGGTAAGTGGCCGGAAAATTTGAGCAGTTTAAAATTAGACTTTCATTTCTTAACTGTTCAAATTTGTGATATGAAACGCAACAAATTCTCTGAAGGCCAGATTTTGGCCATTTTGAAGGAGCAAGAAGGAGGCCTGAAGGTGGCTGACATCTGCCGTAAGCATGGCATTAGTGATGCCACTTTTTTCAATTGGAAGAACAGGTATGGTGGTATGACACTGAGTGAGTTGAAGCGGGTGAAGGAATTGGAGGAGGAGAACTCACGCTTGAAGCGGATGTACGCGAACTTGAGTCTTGAACATGAGGCCCTTAAGGATGTGCTGGTAAAAAAGCTGTAGGGCCCTTGTGTCTTGAGAGCTGTCGAAACTACCTTATGAAGGTTTGGAAGATCAGTTATACAAGGGCCAGTCGTTTGCTTGGTTTGAGCCGCAACAGCAAGTATTACGACAAGAAGCAACCCAAGAAGGATGAAAAGGTAAAGGAGGCCATTGAGCTGGTATTGCCGGGCTGCCGAAAAGGCCGTAAAAAGATAATCAGAATGGTTCAGAAAAAACATCCTGAAATAGGAGCATCGCGTATCAGGCGAGTATACACGAATGCAGGTTTATCCTTATGGGCAAAGCTTGGAAAACGTCAACCTCGGGCTGTTGCTAATCCGCTGCCGATATGCCACCAGGTTAACGAAGAATGGAGTGTTGATTTCATGAGCGACGCACTTGAAAATGGCCGTAAAATGAGGGTTTTCAATGCCATTGACAATTTCAGTCGCTGCTGTATTAGTTCATAAGTATCGTTCAGTTTTCCCGCAAGAATGGTAATAGAATATTTGGAACAAGTCATAGAATGCAATGGCAAGCCTCAGAGTATCCGTTCTGACAACGGTCCGGAATTCAGAAGTAAACGTTTCCAACTTTGGATGAAAGACCGTGCTATAAAATGGGAAGCCATTCAGCCAGGCAAGCCGCAACAAAATGCGTGCATAGAACGCTTCAATCGCACCTTCCGCGAAGATGTGCTCGATACAAACATTTTCACATCATTAAAGCAGGCGCAAAAACTGGCAGATGCCTATTTAAAGGAGTACAATGAAATACGACCTCACGAAGGAATTGGCAACATAACACCCCAATCGCGAAGAGTCGCGTAGTAAGGTTTTTTTAGGCATGGAGTCGAAAGAAAATAGGGATTATGGAAGCTATAAAAATGAAAGCGAGCGCATCTATAGCGCCCGCTTCCTACTTTCTCACGACGAGCAACCTATCCCTGGCGGGTTGCTCCTCAGCAGAGCCCGCTTCCGTTTCGGTTCTCGGTAGCAAAATTCAAAACCTTAAACTATATTTACAACCTGC
>Ga0114939_10001666_pt1 | contig 17278 bp, 14 predicted proteins | sample AshMeaCrysSpring_FD_87196 | JGI IMG/M metagenome (GOLD analysis project Ga0114939, IMG submission 87196) | Groundwater microbial communities from Big Spring, Nevada to study Microbial Dark Matter (Phase II) - Ash Meadows Crystal Spring | ecosystem: Environmental > Aquatic > Deep subsurface >... | reverse complement strand
GTTTTCTCGGTGGTCGCCGTCTCCTTAAAAAAGAACCGCTCATGGAACTGGGCGTCACCCTCATCTCTCTGTTGCTTCTGGTGCGGACGCTGGGGGCGCTGCACCGGGAGCGGGTGCGCCGGATGCTGGAGCGGGAGGAGTGATTTCCGGCGCCGGCGGCGGCAGGAGATCCCGCCAAAGGTGAAGCTGGAATCCCGCGCCGAGCCCGCCCATCCCGCCTAACAACTCCTCGCAGCGCCGCCGCCACTTTTCATAGTCGGGCGGGCCTTTCTCCTCCTCGCGGCTGCCGGGAAAAACCAGATAGCTGACTTTCAAATCCGAGACCGGCCGGCTGTAGGGCGTGGCCTTCGGGTTCAACTCGCGGGCCATGCGCAGCGACGCCTCGCCGACCTTGAAGGTGGGGCCGCCGTCGCCGACGATCGTCGGATAGATTTTCCCGCCGTGGATCACCACCGCGTAGTCGCCGACCTTCGGGGCGAAGGGATCCCCGGAGGCGAGCATGTCCACCGGTATGACGATGAACGGATCATACTCGGCGATCAGGAAACTGCGGCTCTTGAGATCGGCGATGCCGCGCTTCAGATAGGCGATGCGGTCCTTGAGCCAGGCCTTGCGGTCCGCCTTGGTGGCGGGATCCGCGAGTTCCTTTTCGGCCGACGAAACGCGCTTTTCCCAGCCGGCGATCATCGGATTCGGAGCGGGCGAGCGTTTTTTCCAGCCGTAGCTCGTGAACGGCTGGTAGTGCGTGGAGTTCACGATCTCATCCGGCATCACCGGCAGCCGGTCGCCATCCGAGCCGTCGGAAACGACGTCCATTTCCGCCTGCATGAAGAACAGCGGTTTGCCGGCCGGGGTGCGGAGTTGAAGCATCGTCTCGCAGTCATAGAGGTTGTGCTTGGTGAGCAGCTCGTTGAGCGTGCTGGCGTCGCGGCGGACGCGCGCGGTCTTGTTCTCGTAAAGCCTGTTGAACCAGCCGGAAACCCCGGCCTTGTCGATCAAGGCGGGCAGGCCGGGAAGGATTTGCGACAGCTCCGGGCTGGTGGTTTGCAGCTCCGCCATCGTTTTCGCGGGCGATGGCAGGCGCAGCGAGAGCTGATAGAACGCGGTGTAGCTGGTGTCGTCCTCGCGTTCCCTGGAAGCGATGCCGCCCCTGTCGATCTTCACCTCGGTCCTGAAGGGAATGCCGGAACGCAGCTTGCGCACATCGGTGACGGATCCCGCGGCGGGCTCGCGCAGGGGGTCGGGCGCGCCCGCTTCGGCCGCCTCACGCGCCTCCTTCTCGGCGGCGGCGGCCTTTTTCATCGCCTCGATCTCGCGCTCGAGTTCCTCCTCCATTTCAGAGCGCAGCCTGGCCTCGATCTGGCGGCGGATGTCCTCCTCGTCCGGCGCGATCACCACCGGTCTGGGCGCGAAAATCTCCCTGAGCCCGCGTTTCACCTTTCCGGCGTAGCCCGAGGCGAGCCACGCGATCACCAGCACCGCCACGTAAAACACATCCCGCTTGCCGAACCACGCGAGCAGGGATTTGCGGCGCTTGCTTGCCATACGCGGCGCGTCCATGCCCGGCATCCTACGGATTTTCACCAAGCCGCCAACCCGTCATTTTCCGAAATTCGCCGAAACTCCTCGATGACAAACCCGCCGCCATCCCTACACTCCCCCTCGTGAGCTACCAGGTCTTCGCACGGAAATACCGACCCCGCACCTTCGACGACGTCCTCGGCCAGGACCACGTCGTCCGCACCCTGCGCAATGCGATCGCCCAGAAACGCCTCGCCCACGCCTACCTCTTCGTCGGCCCGCGCGGCACCGGCAAGACCTCCACCGCCCGCATCCTTTCCAAGGCGCTCAACTGCACCGGCGGACCGAAAGCCGACTTCGATCCCGACGAGGACGTCTGCATCGAAATCGCCGAAGGCCGCTCGCTCGACGTGCTCGAAATCGACGGCGCCTCCAACAACGGCGTCGAACAGGTGCGCGACCTCCGCGAATCCGTCCGCTTCGCCCCAGCCCGCGGCCAGTTCAAAATCTACTACATCGACGAGGTCCACATGCTCTCCAACGCAGCCTTCAACGCGCTGCTCAAGACGCTCGAAGAACCGCCGCCGCACGTGAAGTTCATCTTCGCCACCACCGAGGCGAACAAGATCCTGCCCACCATCCTCTCCCGCTGCCAGCGCTTCGATCTCCGGCCCATCCCCACCGAGTTGATTGCCAAGCACCTGCTGCACATCGCATTGCAAGAAGGCATCACGTTGGACGATAGCGCCGCCTGGGCCATCGCCAAGGGGGCCGACGGCGGGATGCGCGACGCCCAGTCGATGCTCGACCAGCTCGTCGCCTTCTGTGGCGATCACATCACCGAGGACAACGTGCTCGACGTCTTCGGCTTCACCTCGCGGGAGAAAGTGGCCGCCCTCACTGCGGCGCTGCTCGCCCGGGACACGCCCGCCGCCCTGGCGCTGATCCAGAAGGAGGCGGAAAGCGGCCGCGAGCTTTCCCAATTGCTCGGCGAGCTGATCGGCTGCCTTCGGGCGCTGCTCGTCGCGAAACTCGACCCATCCGCCGATGGCGAGGGCATCCCCGCCGATCTCTGGAAAAACCTGCTCGAAGCCGCGGACGAATGCGCGCCGGACCGCATTCTCGCCGCCATCGACGTCTTTGCGGAAACCGAAAGCCGCATGAAGTGGGCGACCAACAAGCGCCTGCATTTTGAACTCGGCGTGATCAAGTGCGTCCAGACCCTCGGGGAAGTCCGCATCACCGACGTCATCAGGGTGCTCACCAGGGGCGCGGACCAGTGTGGCGGCACTTTGCAAGAGCCAAGCACGCCTCCAGCCGTTCCATCCACGGCTCCACCGCCGCCCGCGAAAGCCCAACCCGCCGCCACCGCCCTGGCCGGCTTCGATTCACTCATCGAGGCGGCCCCGGAGGAAAGCGCCCCCCCGCCCGCGCCGGAACCGCCGCCATGGAAAGAGGAAGCCAAACCCGCGGCGGACGCGCAGCCGCCCGCTCCCGCCGAAGACCCGTTCTATCAGGACCCCCTCATCCAGGCCGCCCTCGTGCAATTCGAAGGCAAGGTGGTCTCAAACCCATGACTCACAACCCTTCCCCATGAATATCGCCAAACTCATGAAACAAGCCCAGCAGATGCAGGCCGGGCTCGCCGCAAAACAGGAGGAACTCTCCAATCAAACCGTCGAATCCTCCGTCGGCGGCGGTAAAGTCAACGTCACCGCCACCTGCGCGGGTGACGTGCTGGCAATCAAGATCGACCCCTCCATCGTCGATCCTGCGGACGTCGGGTTTCTCGAAGACCTCATCCTGAAGGGCGTCAGGGAAGCCATCGCCACCGGCAAGGACAAGGCCGCGGCCGAAATGAAAAAACTCACCGGCGGCCTCGGCATCCCGGGGCTCTAGGATTTCGAATTTCAAAATTTGAGATTTCAAATCCGCGGCCATGCACACACTCCGCCACCGCCTTGGATGGACACTGGTGGGGCTCTCGCTGGCGCTCCACCTCGCCACCGTGTACTGCTTTTCCCGGCAGCCGGACCACTTCGCCGCGTTCACCGTGCTGCCCATTTGGGTCTGGGGCGGCCTGGGGCTGCTACTCTGCACCGTCGCCTTCTATTTCCTGCGCGCCTCGCTTTCCCTCATCATGACCGCGGTGTGGGCCGTCACCCTGCTCGTCGGCGCGGATGAGGCGCGCGTGCTGGCCAACTTCGGAAAATCCCGGCCCCAGCCCGGGCCGGCGGCCCTTCATGGTGGCGCGCCCGTTCTGCGCGTCGCCACGCTCAACTGCGCGATCTTCAACCATGGCGATCCCTCACCGGACATCGCCGCATGGCAGCCGGACATCGTCATCCTCCAGGACGCCTTCCCGCACCAGGTCCGGCGCGTCGCGGACGTCCTCTACGGCGGCCGCGGCGATTACCGCGCGCACCAGACCAACGGCATCGTCACGCGTTGGAAAATCCAGCGCGAAATCCGCAATCCCAACCATCGCAACCAACAAGCCACCGTCGTCATGCCGGATGGAAGATCCATGGAAATCGTCAACGTCCATCTGACAACCGCCGCCACCGACCTCCGCTTCTGGCAACGTTCCGCCTGGCGCGGCCACCGCGTCAACCGCACCATCCGCCGCCAGGAACTCTCCGTGGTCCGGCAGGTCCTCGAACAAACCACCGGCTTCCCCAACACGCCCGCCATCCTCGGCGGCGATTTCAACGCGCCGGCCGCCGACGTCGTCCTCCGCCAGCTCTCCCGGGATTTCGTGGACGCCTTCGCGGCCGCCGGCACCGGCTGGGGAGATACCTACCAGCGCCGCCTGCCCATCCTGCGCATCGACCAGCTCCACGCCACCCGCCATTTCACGCCCGTGCGCTGCCGCGCCGTCACCACGCGCCACAGCGACCACCGCATGGTCGTCGCGGATTTCCTGATGAGATGACGACCAATCACACAATACCAGCCACCATGACACGCGATAACCTGGCCGAAGTCCTTGAGGAAATCGCCCTGCTGCTGGAGCTGAGGGGCGAGAATCCCTTCAAGGTGCGCGCATACCGGCATGGCGCGGAAACGGTGCGCGGCTTCGATGGCGACATCGTTGACCTCGCTGCGCGCAACGAACTGGAGGGCATCAAGGGCATCGGCGAGGCGCTGCGCGAAAAGCTCCACGAACTCGCATCCACCGGCAGCCTGAAGTTCCACCGGAACCTGCGCGCGGAGTTTCCTCCGGACCTGTTCGAACTTTTCGAACTCGAAGGCCTCGGCCCGAAAAAAGTCAAGGCGCTGCACGCCACCCTGGGCATCGGCTCGATCGCGCAGCTCAAGGCCGCCTGCGATGCCGGGAAAGTCGCCACGCTGCCGGGCTTCGGAGCCAGGACCCAGGCCGCGATCCTCGAAGCCATCGCCCGGCATGCGGAATTCGCGGACCGGTTTCTGTTAGGCGCGGTCAGCCCGCTGGTCGGCGGGATGCTCGACACCCTGCGCCTCCATCCGGAGATCAGCCGCGTGGCGGTGGCCGGTTCGTTCCGCCGCGCCGTGGAAACCGTGCATGATCTGGATTTCCTCGTCGCCACCAAGGAGCCGAAACTGGTCTGCGAGGACTTCACCACCCTGCCGCAGGTGCGCTCCGTCATCGCCTGCGGCGAAACGAAGGCCGCCGTCCGCCTGGAAAACGGCATCCAGTGCGACCTGCGCGCGGTTTCCAACAGCCAGTTTCCCTTCGCGCTGCTCTATTTCACCGGCTCCAGGGAGCACAACGTCGCGCTGCGTTCGCTCGCGCTCAAACGGGGGCTCTCTCTCAACGAATACGGCTTCACCAGGAGCGGGGCGGACGGGCCGCCCGCGGATCTCCCCGAATTCCACGAGGAGCGCGATATCCATCGCTTTCTCGGCCTCCAATACATCGAACCCGAGCTTCGCGAGAACCGCGGCGAGATCGAAGCCGCCGCCACAGGCTCGCTGCCGCGCCTCGTCGAGCTGGCCCAGCTCTGCGGCACCTTCCACAGCCACACCACCGAGTCCGACGGCATCCACTCGCTGGAGGAAATGGCCGCGGAGGCGATGGAGCTCGGACTGCAATACCTCGGCATCTCGGATCACTCGAAGTCCACCGTGATCGCCAACGGCCTCGATGAAGAGCGCCTGCACGGACAAATCGCGGCGATCCGCGCGCTGAACCGCACCTTCACGCACTTCCGCCTCTTCGCCGGATCCGAGGTGGACATCCTCAAGGACGGCTCGCTGGATTTCGACGACGCGATGCTCGCGCGGCTCGATTTCTGCGTGGCCTCGGTCCACAGCCTCTTCCACTTGCCGGAGGAGGAAATGACCCGCCGCATCTGCCGCGCGATGGAAAACGAGCACGTCACCATGCTCGGCCACCTCACCGGCCGCCTGCTGCTCAAGCGCGAGGGCTACGCCGTCAACTACGCCGCCATCATCGACTGCGCCGCGGAGACGCGCACCGTCATCGAACTCAACTGCAACCCGCAGCGCCTCGACATGGACTGGCGCTGGTGGAAGCGGGCCCGCGACAAGGGCGTGCTCTGCTCGATCAACCCGGACGCCCATTCCACGCTGGGGCTCCATCATCTCGGCATCGGCACGCGCCTCGCCCGCAAGGGCTGGCTGCGCAGGCAGGACGTCCTCAACACCCGCTCCGCGGAGGAGGTGGAAACATTCCTCAAGACTCCGAAGGCGGCGCGCTGAGCGCTTCATTCAATCCGCGTGAAACACTTCCGCAAGCGGAGTGCAGACCGGCGAGTTGTCCGGATTCACCTCCATGATGTCGGACATGTAGTCCCACCACCTCCTGACAACCGGATTGTCCGGCAGCCCGTCGGCCGTGTGCCCGTCAGCGAGTTTCTGGACGGCGAACAGCGCGAGGGTTTCCTGATCGAGGAAGATCGAGTAGTCGGAGACTCCGGCATCCGTGAGCGTCTTGGAGAGCTCCGGCCAGATTTCATCGTGGCGTTTCTTGTACTCGGCCTCGCAGCCGGGCTTGAGTTTCATTTTGTATGCGTTTCGTTTCATATCGATTGGCGGGTGGAAGCCTGCCTTTGCCATCCCCTCCGGGCGTGGAACAGGAATGCGGCGGCGAAGAGGAACATGAACAGCGAGAGAAACTGGCCCCTGGTGAGCGCGCCGACCATCGCCGCGTCCGGCTCGCGGAACTGCTCGCCGAAAATCCGGAACAACGCGTAGAAGCCGAAAAACAAGCCGGTGAGCAGGCCGTCCGGAGCTTTCGGAAAACGCGTGCGCACCACCCACAGGATGGCGAAGAGCAGCCCGCCCTCCAACAGCGCCTCATAGATCTGCGACGGATGCCGCGGCGTGAGGAAATCCCCCAATGCCTGCGAAACCCGCGGGTTCTCCCGCGCGGTGGCGACCAGCGCGTCCAGCGATTCGGAGCCGGCGAGTTCCGGCTCCAGCCGCTCGCATTCGCGCCAGGCGGCACTCTGCACATCGGCGGACTCCTCGGCCAGTGACAGCGGGAATTTCACCGCCCACGCCACGCCTTCCGCCGCGCGGCCGTAGAGTTCGCCGTTGATGAAATTCGCCATCCGCCCGAAGAACAAGCCCACCGGAGCCACCACGCACAGGCCGTCGCCGAGGCCGGTCCATGTGACCCGGTGTTTTTTCGCGTAAAACCAGGTGAAAATCACCAAGCCCAGAATGCCGCCGTGGCTGGCCATGCCGCCCTCCCACACCCGCAGCACCAACAGCGGATCCCGCGCCAGCCCGCTCCAGCCGATTTCCGGAAGCTGATAGAAAAACACGTATCCCAGCCGCCCGCCGAGAAACACGCCGAACAGGGCCGCCGCCGCGATGAAATCCGCCGTCTGCTCCGGCTTGAGCACCCACAGCCCGCGCCGCGCCAGATGCCTCAGCAGGAAAAATCCGCCCACAAAGCCCGCCAGATACGCCAGGCCATACCAGCGGAGCTGAATCGCTTCGGTGAGGCGCAGCAGCACCGGATTCAAATCATGCACGTAGTGAGCGGCGACCACGTCCGCACCTCACACCATCCCCAAACCCCGCGCAAGCCGCGATGCGCGGGGCGGGAAAGAGACCTGACGGAAACGACCGCCCCGGCCCGCCAGACCGACCGGGGGCAGCGGCGTGATCCGGCCCCTACGGGATACGACTCCAGCCCGGTACCCTGACGGGCGCCTTGCGCACTTTCCCTCCGCGCCTTTCCGTCAGAAATGAATCGCGTGGCCTTCCGCGGCAAGCGTGGCCTCGTGGATCACCTCGGACATCGTCGGATGCGCGTGGATCGTCGCGTGGATCTCCTCCGCGGTGAGTTCCTGATCGAGCGCCAGGCCCATCTCCGCGATCAGCTCGGTGGCGTTCTCGCCGATGATGTGCGCCCCTAACAACTCGCCGTGTTTCCTGCCGTAGAGCAGTTTCGCGAAACCCTCCGGCTCTCCGGATGCGATCGCCTTGCCGATGGCGACGAACGGAATCTTGCCGACGGTGTATTCGACGCCCGCCTCCTTGAGCGCGCGCTCGGTTTTTCCAACAGAGGCGACCTGCGGGTGGCAATAGGTGCAGCCGGGGAAATTCGTCACCTTGCGCGGCTTGTGACCGGGAACGTAGAGACCCTCGACAGCCTGCACGGCCTCGAAGGACGCGGTGTGCGCCAGCCACGGCGGACCGGTGATGTCGCCCGCGGCATAGACGCCGGGAATGGAGGTCTCGTAGCGGTCGCCCACGCTGATGTAGCCGCGCTCCGTGAGGGCGGGCTGCATGCCGCCGGGCAGCACCGGCTGGATGCCGATGGCCACAAGGCAGACATCCGCCCGGATCACGCCGTTTTCCTTCGGCCCTTCGAGTTTCATTTCCACATGCGAACCGTGGTCCTCCACAGCGGCGATTTTCGTGTTGGTGAGGCAGCGGATGCCCTGCTTGACGAGCGATTTCTCCAGCGTGTCGCCCACCTCGTCGTCCTCCACGGGCAGGATGCGCGGCAGCATTTCCACAAGCGTGACCTTGGTGCCGAAAGCGTTGTAAATGTAGGCGAACTCCACCCCGATCGCGCCCGCGCCGATGATGATCATTTCCTTCGGCTGCTGCGGCAGCGTCATGGCCTCCCTGGAGCCGATCACCGATGCGCCGTTGAAGGGAAGCTGCGGCAGCGCGCGGGACTTGCAGCCGGTGGCGATGAGAACGTCCTTGGTTTCAAGCAGCGCGCGCGCGCCGTCGGCCGCGGTCACGCCCACCTTGCCGGGTCCTTCGATGGAGCCGGAGCCGCGCACGTAGTCGATCCTGTTCTTCTTGAAGAGAAACTCGATGCCACCGGCGAGGCGGTCCGAAACCTTGCGCGAGCGGCCGATCACCGCGGACCAATCGTAGGAAAGCCCGTCGATTTTCAGGCCGAACTCGGCGGCCTTGTGGGTCAGAGTCTGATAGAGTTCCGCGTTTTTGAGCAGCGCCTTGGTGGGAATGCAGCCCCAGTTGAGGCAGGTGCCGCCGGCGCGGTCGGCTTCGACGCAGGCGACTTGTTTTCCGAGTTGGGCGGCGCGGATGGCGGCGACGTAGCCGGCCGGGCCGCCACCGATGACAATGAGATCGTAGGCCATGGGATAGGGGATTGCTGGTTTGCCCGGCGAAACTGCCGCCACCGCGGCGGATTGTCAAAGATGGAACGCGGGAAGGGAACTGGTTGATTGTCCGGCCCGCCGCCACCAGAATCCGGCATGCGCAAATCCTCCGCCATCCTGGTGATCCTGCTCGCGCTTGCCGCCATTGCGGGTGTGGTGCTGTGGCGGATGGACGGCAAACGCTCCGGCTTCCGTGATGCGGACGCGCCGCTTGGCATGCCGCCGAGCGGCGCGCCGGATCACCGCTTCCATTTTCCCTCCGCCTGGCAGACCGCGCAAATCCCCCGCGCCACGCGCTTTGATTCGCCGCTTGGCACCGAGCATGGCGGCCTCGCATACAACGCGCAGAAATTCCAGGAGATGAACCATTACCGCGGCGGCCGCCACACCGGCGACGACCTCAACGGCATCGGCGGCATGAACACCGACCTCGGAGATCCCGTCTTTTCCACGGCCGACGGGCTCGTGCTTTATGCCGGGGAACCCTCGCCCGGCTGGGGAAAACTGGTCGTCATCGCGCATGCCGCGCCGCACGGCCGCACGCTGCACTCGATGTACGCGCACCTGGACCGCATCGACGTCAACCGCGGAAGCCTCGTGCCACGCGGCGGGAAAATCGGCAGCGTCGGCACGGCGAATGGAAACTATCCGGCGCACCTGCATTTTGAAATGCGCGCCAGCGACGGCGTGGACATCGGCGCGGGATACGCCATGGATCCGCTCAACCGCCTGGATCCCATGGCCACCGTCGCCGCCCTGCGCAACGCGCCTGCGGACGATCTCGCTCCATCCCCGCTGGCCGCGGCGTTGAAGTTCACCGGGCTTCGGGATGCGCCGCCCGCCGAGTGATCTCCGCGCGGCGCGGCTTGCCCAGCGCACCGCGTGGAAAATCCGCGAACATCAGCGGCGGGCGCAACCGCCTGATACCCGGCGCCCTCGCGGCGTAGGCCGCCAGAACCGCATCGATCAGCTCCGCCCCCGCGGCGGCGTCGAACACCGGCACCAGCGCGTGTTCCGAGCGCGCGTCCGGCACAGCCACCACGCAGAAAACGCCGGGCGCGAGCGCACCGCCTGATAAAGCGGCAAGCTCGCGCTCGATTTGTTCCGGACTGACGAGTTCGCCGAGCACCTTCACCAGTGTGTCGGCCCTGCCCAATGGGGTGAGCATTCCCTCATCCAGCGCCACGCGGTCGCCCGTCTCATGCCACCCGGACACGCGCGGCTGGAAAACCCACTCGTTTCCCTCAAGAACGAGCGCGCCTGAAAACAGCGCGGGACCGGAGATGCGCAGCAGATTCTCCGCGGACAACTCCGCCCTCCAGATCGGCAGCAGGGGAATCGGCGATGGCTGATAGATGGAAGCGAGGGAATCGAGCGACTGCGTGGCGATCTGCGAGGCCGCCTCGGTCATGCCATAACTCGCCAGCACCGGCCAGCCGAGCGCCCGCGCGGCGCGGCCGGTTCGCGCGTCCAGATGGCCGCCGCCCACGACGATGGCGCGCAGTGCGGCCGGCGCGCGCGAACCGGCGGCCGCCAGATCATGCACCTGCGCCGGCACCAGCGAGGCGTGTGTCACTTGACGCTCCTCCAGCCACTTGCGGAATGCGGCGGCGTCCCAGCGTTGGCCGAAGCATTCAAACCGGCAGCCCGCTTCGAACGCGCGAGCCGCCACTCCGAAGCCTCCGACGTGGCGCGGCGGCAGTGCAAGACCCCAGCACGAGGCCTGCGTGACCCCCAGATGGCGGTTCACTGCGGCGGCGGATGCCAGCAGCGCCGTTTTGGAGAGAGCGATCCACTTCGGCGCGCCGGAACTGCCGGAGGTTTCGAAAAGCACATGGCCTGTCAGGCCGCCGCAGGCGGGAATCGCGCCGGGAAAATCCCCCGCCGCAAAGGTCGCGGGATCCCTCCAGAATTCGGCGCCGGTCAGTAAAGTCGCGTCCATGGCAGTTCATCCAGCAGGTCATCGAAACCGAGTCCGTTTCCGGCGGGCGGCTGGAACACCGGCGACCACGGCCCGAGCATTTCCGCGAACCCGTCCGGCTCGAAAAGATGATGCGTCTGCAGCCCGCACGTCCCCACCAGGCCGGGAAACCGCAGACCCAGCCGCGCGGCCTCCCACGCCGCGAAGGCCTGGCCGAGCGGGTGGTCCATGTAGCTGGTCAAAATCACGCGCTGGAAATTCCGGACGGCCGCTTCGGCTAACAGAAGCGGCTCGTCGATCGCCGGCTTGATGACCATCACCCGGGCCGCCGCGCTGAGCGGAGCCGCCTCGCGGTCCACGGCCAGGTTCACGCGCGTCCGCCGCTGCAATGCCGTCCACGCGGAATCGGAATACGGACACGGATCCTCCACGAACTCGATGGCCGCGCACGTGGATTCATCCAATCCTGACAGAAACTCCGCCGCGGCGTCCGGCGTCATGGATTCGTTGAAGTCGAGACGCCAGCGCAGCGCCGGATATTCCGCCGCCATCCCGGCGAGAAACCCCGCCTCGGCCGCAGGGTCACGCCCGAACTTGAGTTTCACCGCGGCGAAACCCGCGTCCACGGCGCGCGCCACCTCCGCGGGATCGTTGTTGGCAAGCGTTGCGTGGCTGTCCGGAACCTCCATTTCCTCAAACAGGGAATGATCGAACTCCCGCGCGGCGCGGTCGTATTCGGCGCAGCGCATGGCGCGCCTGACAATCGGCCAGCGGCGTTCGCCAGCCAGATCCGCAAGGCATTTTTCCAAGGGAGGATCGCCAAGCTCCGGCCACGGATGGATGCAGCCGAAGCCGCCATCGATCCGGATCAGCGCGCCCTCGAACTCCCGGCGGTTGGAGACCGAATTCAGAAACCCGCGCGCCTTGAGCCGGTAGCGCGAGATCATCGGTTTCTTTGCGGAGAGTTCCATCGGACAAAAGCATCCATCGTCTATCCGAACGCCGCGGCAAGGTGGAAAACCACCGCGAACAGAATGAGCTGCACGCCGGCCAGCGCCAGCAGTCGGTTGAAGGCCGGACCCGGCGGCAGCGTGAAGACACCCCAGATGATGCGAAGGCCGAGCAAAAACACCGGCACGCCCGCCAGCGCCAGCACCGGCTGGTCCAGCGGGATCCAGGCCAGGCCTGCGAAAGCCGCGAGCTTGATCTCCAGCCAGATCACCGCAGCCGCCACCCCGGGACCGAAACGCACCGCCAGAGTGCGTTTGCCGGTCGTCTCATCCTCCGCGCGGTCGCGGAAATTGTTGATGGAGATCAACACCGCCGAGAGCAGACCCGCCTGCATTCCTAACAGAAAAGCCTCCCGCGGCCATCCGCCGGTCTGGATGAACACCGTGCCCGCCACCGCGATCAACCCGAAAAACAGGATCACGAAAATCTCGCCCATTCCGCGGTAAGCCAGCGGAAACGGACCGCCGGTATAGCCGTAGGCGAGAAACAGCGAGGGAACGCCGATCAGCGCGATCGGCCAGCCGCGCGCTTGGTAGAGAAACACGCCGCAAACCAGCGCCACGCCCAGGAAGCCCAGCGCCAGGCCGATGACCACGCGCGGCCGCAGCATGCCGGACGCGGTCACTCTAACAGGACCAAGCCGGCGTCCGGTGTCCGCGCCTTTCTCGGCGTCGATGGCGTCGTTGAAGAAATTCGTCGCGATCTGGACCGCCACCGCGCCGAGCAGCGTGTGGAGGGCGAGCCACGGGCTGAAGACACCCTCGAGTTTCCACGCCAGCACGCAGCCGGCCCACACCGGCACGATGGCGGCGGGCAGGGTTTTGGGCCGCGCGGCGAGCAGGCAGGACTTCGGAACGGATGCGGACACGCGGCGAGTGAAAAGCAAACCCGGCCCGCGCGCGACACCATTCGCGCCGGCGTGAAGCGGTAGCTGCAAACAAAACGCCCGCTTCCCGTGGAGGAGGCGGGCGTTTCGTGATGGATGGCGCGGATTACTTCGAGGTCGAGACGTAGCTCGCCTGGCTGGCGCCTTTCTTGATCTTGCCTTGCTTGATCCAGCTCATGGTGGAGCGGAGTTTGGCGCCGACTTTTTCGATCTGGTGGGCGGCCTCGGCCTTGCGGATGGCGTTGAAGCGCTTGTAGCCGCCGGCGTATTCGGCGATCCACTCTTTGGCGAACTTGCCGGATTCGATTTCCTTGAGCTGCTGCTTCATGCGCTTCTTGACGGAGGCGTCGATGATCTTGGGGCCCACGGAAACATCGCCCCATTCGGCGGTTTCGGAGATGGAGAAGCGCATGCCGGCGATGCCCTGCTCGTTCATGAGATCCACGATGAGCTTGAGTTCGTGAAGGCACTCGAAGTAGGCCATCTCCGGTTGATAGCCGGCCTCCACCAGCGTTTCGAAACCGGCTTTCACGAGGGCGGAAGCGCCGCCGCAAAGCACGCACTGCTCGCCGAAGAGGTCGGTCACGGTTTCCTCGCGGAAGTTGGTTTCAAAGACCCCGGCGCGGGCGCAGCCGATGCCGCCGGCCCAGGCGAGCGCGGTTTTCTTGGCATTTCCGGAGACATCCTGATGGATCGCGATGAGGCCGGGAACTCCTTTGCCGGCGAGGAACTGCGAGCGCACGGTGTGGCCCGGGCCTTTCGGCGCGACGAGGATCACGTCGATGTCCTTCGGCAGCTTGATGGTCTTGAAGTGAACGGCGAAGCCGTGGGAGAACAGCAGGGTCTTGCCCTTGGAAAGATTTGGCGCGATGTCCTTGTTGTAAACTGCGGGAATCACCGTGTCCGGAGTGGCGACGAAGATCACGTCGGCCGCCTTCACCGCATCGGCGGTGTCCATGACCTGGAAGCCGAGTTTCCCCGCGACTTGGCGGGACTTCGACTTCGGATAGAGGCCGATGATGACCTTGAGGCCGCTGTCCTTGAGGTTGAGCGCGTGGGCGTGGCCTTGCGAGCCGAAGCCGATCACGGCGAGGGTTTTCTTTTTGAGCGGAGCGATCGGGGCGTCCTTGGTGGTGTGGATCTTCGCGGCCATGGTGGTAGCGTTGGGTTGGATTCGGTTGGGGCGGGGCCGCGGCCATCGGGGCCACGGCGGGCGGCACACTGCGTGCCCGGGCCCGAAGGGTCAAGCCACAAGAAACAGCGGATTCTGGAAACCATGCAAGCCCCCGCCTCTACTACGGCATGGGGGCACTGGTGCTCATTGCTGACGATGGGAGGATTTTCACCGTCGCCTTATGCAGCAGACCTGGCGCGACTGGTCGGCAACGAAACCGGACATGGTGAACGTCCCGCCCCCCCGGCGAATTTGCGCAAATAGGTCTTTTGCCGATTCGCCGGATTTTCCCAGATTTCGTGGGGCACGGTGACGGATCTCACAGCAGCGGCCAAGCGACGCAGGCGGCGATCTTGCGCGGCGGGTGGATGCTGGTCGGGGTTTCACATACCCGCATTCTCCACCTCTTCCCCCTCTCCCGGGATCGCCCGCACCATTTCATCCGCCAGCAGCTCCTCCATCGCCCCGCTTTCGAGGAACTCCGGCATCGATCATGTTGCTGGTATCTTCCTGCACCGGCGCCACCAACTCCACGCGGGCCAACGGTTCCACGCCATTGCCAAATTGCCATTCGATCACCATCCGGGAAATTTCCTCAAGGGTCTCCGCGATCGTCGCGGCATCGCCGCGCCGCAGGATGTCGGTTTCCTTCTCCTGCAGACTCGCGCTCGTGCCCCCGCCGGAGCCGCTGCTCATCGAGCTCAGGTCCGCACCGCGGCAGAGCGCCGCGAATTTTCCGGAGAACTGGTGGTCCGCCGCGGTTAGATTGTTGTAAAAAGATTCATTTATCCCGCACTCCCATCCGGATGAAGCGAGTGTAGTGGCTGCCCACGGGGTCGGGATCGATGATGCGGACGCGCTCGCTGGTGTCATCGACGGAGTGGAGGATTTCCACCGCACCACGGACATCGGTTTGCCAGTCCTTCAGATCGGTGGAAACCTCGAGCAGGAAGTCCAGCTCGCTGAGCTTGCGGCGCGTCCACTCGAATCCCTGGTGCGTCTGACCCGCGACTTCCACGTTGATGGAGCGTGGCAGGCGGTCGCCGGGCTCCGCGCCGGAAGCGATGGCGCAGGCGAATTCCATCAGCACGCCCACTCCGTTGCCGTCCGGATCGGCATCGGGATTGGTGACGTTGGAGAGGAACCAGTCGGGGTCCGGATAGAGCGAGCGCAGATGGCGTTGATAGAGCGTGGGCAGGCGGAAATAGGCATAGCCCTCCGACCATGCGCCGCTGGCGAAACGGGTGTCGCGCGCGCGGATCCGCCAGAACCAGCGGCCGGATGGCAAAGTGCCGGTTCCCGGCAGTTCGCTGAGCGGGATCGACGCGAAGAAACCCGGTCCGTAAGTTGCGGAGCCCACGGTGATGCCGCCGGCATTCACCTCCGGCGAGCCAAAGAGATGGTCGTCGTCGATCTGAATCTGATAGTCGAGCACCTGGTCTCCGAGGTCGGGATCGAGCGTTTGGAACCAGACGAGCAGGCCGTTGCCATCGATGAGCAACGAGTCGTTCGCAGGGCTGGCGACGGTGACGGGCAGCGGCGGATTGTTGAACTCGTTGACGTTGAAAGCCACGGGCTCGCACCATGCGCCGGTGCTGGTTCCATCCGAGGCGCGGGCGCGCCACCAGTATGGCGCGTGGTCGGGCAGGTCCACATCCACCTGCCATGAGGTGGTGGTGACGCCGGAGGCGACTGCGGGAACCTGGGCGACGAGCTGCGTGAGCGCGGCATCCGCATAGACTTCGAACTGGTGCGTGAGCGCGTCGCTCTGATGGTCGATCGCGTTGGTCGCCGTGAGAGTGGGTCGCACGATGTCCACGGTCTGGTTTTCAAACGGCGTCACGGGTGCGGGTGCGCCGGGCGCTGCCTCGCCGATGCCGATGTTGTCGAGGAAGATGTCGCTGGCGGGTTGATAGTTATTGCCGCTGGAAACGAAGCGCAGGCGGATGCGCTGGCCCTTCCATGCGGCGAGTGAGGCTTGTTGTTTGAGCCACACCGTCGAGTTGAATCCGGTGTCGCGGTTGAGTGAGGAAATATCCGGCCAGTTGAGGCCGCCGTCGGTGGAGACCTGGACGCGGAAGGACGAATAACCCGGCAGCGTGCCGCGGATGAAAAACGTGAGCGTGGGATCCACGGCGGATGTCAGATCGATTTCGCGGGCGAGTGTCAGATAGTTCGGCGTGTCGGGCGGGTTGCGGTGGTTGACTGTGTCCTGAGCCGCGGCGGTGCCGGCATATGGCGTATCAGCAACGCCAGCCCACGATCCGGCAAGCCATTGTCCGGTGCCGGATTCGAAACCATCGAAGAACGGATAGACCGGGTTCACCGCACGGTCCGAGATGCTGAGATCGTCGATGGTCCAGCCGTCAGCCAGGTTGCCATCCGTTCCGCGACGGAAGCGGATGAAGACGCGGACTTGATTTTTCCATGGGGAAAGGTCGATTTCCTGCATCTGCCAGTTTTCGCGGATTTCGGTGACGCCGTAAACGACCCATGGCCAGGAGTTTCCGTCGGTGGAAATTTCGACGCGCCCCCACGAGGAACCGGCGAAGGCGTGTTTGTCCCAGAACCGCAGGACCGGCCACTGGGTGCCGTTGAGATTGACTGCGAAACGGGCGTGGGTGTCGGTGCTGGCGAGATAGTCGCCGGGGGAATCGACGAGCGCCGCGCCGCCGTTGCGGCCGACACTGTTCTGCAACTGCCATTGGCCGGTGAAGGTCCAGCCGGGCAAACTGCTTTCAAAATCATCCGCCAGCGGCAGGGGCAGGCCCAGAGTGGTGGCGGAGACGACTTCTGAAGGACCGTAGGCATCCCGGTCATCGATGACATAGACGCGGTAAAAATACTGGATGCGTGATTCGAGATTGGCGTCGGTGAATGAGGCCGCCTCACGGTCCGTTAGAGTGGCCACAAGCGTGGAAGCGTTGCTGACGCTGGCGGCGGTGGAACGATAGATTTCATAGCGCCGGAAGGTTCCGAGCGGGCTGGGAGTCCAGTTGAGGCGCAGGGAGGTGACTCCGACCTGATCGATCGGCCGCATGGCCACGGCGGGTGGCATTTCGGCGAGGGTGAACTTGTCGAGGGAGAGATCCACGACGGGCGCGTAGGGGTTGCAGCCGGCGGCAAAGCGCAGGCGGGCGGTCTGGGGCGCGCCGGCGCTGAGC
>Ga0114939_10001665_pt1 | contig 17279 bp, 11 predicted proteins | sample AshMeaCrysSpring_FD_87196 | JGI IMG/M metagenome (GOLD analysis project Ga0114939, IMG submission 87196) | Groundwater microbial communities from Big Spring, Nevada to study Microbial Dark Matter (Phase II) - Ash Meadows Crystal Spring | ecosystem: Environmental > Aquatic > Deep subsurface >... | reverse complement strand
GAATCACCACCGACGCCGCCTCGAGCACGAAGACGCCGCCGACGATCACCAGCAGCAGCTCCTGCTTGATCAGGATGGCGACGGTGGCAATCGCGCCGCCAAGCGCGAGCGAGCCGACGTCGCCCATGAAGACCTCCGCTGGATAGGCGTTGAACCAAAGGAAGCCGAGGCCCGCCCCCGCGATCGCGCCGCAGATCACCGCGATCTCGCCCGCGCCGGGGATGAACGGGAACTGCAGGTAACGGGCGAACACGGCGTTGCCGGACACGTAGGCGAAAACGCCGAGCGCGGCGCCGATCATCACCGTCGGCATGATCGCGAGCCCGTCCAGCCCGTCGGTCAGGTTGACCGCGTTGCTCGTGCCGACGATCACGAAGTAGGACAGCAGGATGAAGCCGAACACGCCGATCGGGTAGCTCACCGACTTGAAGAACGGCACGATCAGGTCGGCCTTCGGCGACAGGCTGACCGAGAAGCCGCTGCCGACCCAGTCCATGAACAGTCGAAGGGACTGCGCGTTGTCCGGCGCGGACACCGCGAACGCGAGGTAGGTCGCCGCGACGATGCCGATGACCGACTGCCAGAGGAGCTTCGCGCGCGCCGACAGGCCCTTCGGGTTGCGGTAGACCACCTTGCGGTAGTCGTCCACCCAGCCGACCGCGCCGAAGCCCGCGGTGACGATCAGCACGACCCAGACGAAGCGGTTGCCGAGGTCGCCCCACAGCAGCGTGGTCACGAGGATCGCGACCAGGATCAGCGCGCCGCCCATCGTCGGCGTCCCGGCCTTGACGAGGTGGGTCTGCGGGCCGTCGTCGCGCACCGACTGGCCGATCTTCATGCGCGTGAGCCAGGCGATCATGCGCGGGCCGACGACGAACGAGATCAGGAGCGCGGTCATGCACGCGAGCACCGCGCGCAGCGTCAGGTACTGGAAGACGTTGAACGCCCGCACTTCGGTCGAGAGGAGCTCGGTGAGCCAGAGCAGCATCTAGTGGCCTCCCCGCTCCCCGTCGCCCGCCAGCGCGGCGACGACGCGTTCCATGCGCATGAATCGCGAGCCCTTCACCAGCACGGTCGCGCCGCGCCCCGCGTCCCCGGCAAGCGCCGCCGCGAGATCGTCGACCCGCTCGAAGTGACGGGCGCCGGGGCCGAAGGCCTCCGCCGCGAGCGCGGCCTGCGCGCCGGTCGTGTAGAGCCGGTCGACTCCGGCGGCCCGGGCGTAAGCGCCGACCTCGCGATGGAACACCGGACCTTCGTCACCGACCTCGCCCATGTCGCCGAGCACCAGGATGCGCGGGCGCCCGGCGCGCGCGAGCACTTCGATCGCCGCGCGCACCGAGTCGGGATTCGCGTTGTACGTGTCGTCGATCACGGCGGCGCCACTGCGCGCGGCACGGGTCGCGAGGCGGCCGGGGACGGGACGGAACGCTTCGAGCCCGCGGCGGATCGCGGCGAGGTCCGCACCGGCGGCGAGCGCGGCGGCGACGGCGGCAAGCGCGTTCTGCGCCATCGGCCGGCCGGGCACGGCGAGCGCGATCGTCGTCGCGCCGGCGGGCGTGGCGACGTCGAGCCTCGAGCCCGACGCGCGGAGCTCGACCTCTGCGCGCACCTCGGCCTCGCGCGCGGCGCCGAAGCCCACGACGCGCGCGGCCACGCGCGCGGCGGCCTCGCGCCACACGCCGGCGTGCGGATCGTCGGCGTTGATCACCGCGACGCCGCCCGCCGGCAGCGCGAGGATCGCGTCCGCGTGCTCGGCCGCGACCTCGGCGACGCTCTTCATGAACTCCTGATGCTCGCGCTGCGCGTTGTTGACGACCGCGATCGTGGGCCTCGCGATCGCCGCGAGCTCCGCGGTCTCGCCCCGGTGGTTCATGCCGAGCTCGATCACGGCAGCCCGGTGCGCATCGCGAAGCCGCAGCAGCGTGAGCGGAAGGCCGATCGCGTTGTTGAGATTGCCGCGGGTCGCGAGCACCGCCTCCGCCCCGTGGTGCGCGACGAGGGCCGCAGCGATCATCTCCTTCACCGTCGTCTTGCCGTTGCTTCCGACGACCAGGGCGAGCGGCAGGCCGAAGCGCTCGCGCCAGGCGCGGGCGAGGCTTCCGAGCGCCCGCAGCGGGTCGTCGACGACGACGAAGTCGCCTGCCAGGCTGGTCGCCATCGTCTCCGCCACCATCGCGGCGACAGCGCCGGAGGCGAAGGCCTGGGGCACGAAGGCGTGGCCGTCGAAGCGTTCCCCTCGGAGCGCGACGAAGAGGTCGCCCGCCGCGAGCGCGCGGCTGTCGCTCACGACGCGCTGGAACGTCGGGTTGCCGCCGACCCGGCGGCCGCCGACCAGGCGCGCGGCGGTCGCGAGGTCCATCACCGGGCGCTCCGGCGAGCAAGCGCCGCACCGGCCTCGGCGGCGTCCGAGAACGGCGTGCGCACGCCGTTCGCCTCCTGGTAGTCCTCGTGGCCCTTCCCGGCAAGCAGGACGACGTCGCCCGCGCGTGCGGCCGCGATCGCCTCGCGGATCGCCTTGGCGCGGTCGACCTCGAGCCGCCAGTGGCGGTTGCCGGCGTCGCGCACCCCTTCGGCGATCGCCATCGCGATCGTGGTCGGGTCCTCGCCGCGCGGATTGTCGCTTGTGACGACGACGCGGTCGGCGAGCGTCGCGGCGATGCGCCCCATCTCGCGGCGCTTGCCGGGATCCCGGTCGCCGCCGCAGCCGAAGAGACACACGAGCGCGCCGCCTTCGCCGACCGCGGAGCGCAGCGCGGCGAGGACCTTTTCGAGCGCGTCGGGCGTGTGCGCGTAGTCGATCACCACCAGCGGGAGGTCGCCGCCGCCCTGCCGCTGCATGCGCCCCGGCGGCGGCTCGATGGCCGCCATCGCCGCGAGCGCCTCGCCGAGCGGCAGGCCGCCGGCGAGCAGCACGCCGAGCGTGCCGAGCAGGTTCGCGACGTTGAACGTGCCGACGACGCGGGTCGCGAGATCGCCCCGTCCCCATGGGGTCGCCACCGACAGCGCCATGCCGTCGGCGGTCGTCGCGATCGCGGTCGCGGTGACGTCGCCGCCGTTCACGCCGTAGGTGAGGACCCGCGCGCCGCGTTCGCGCGCAACCGCCGCGACGCGCTCGCCGAACGCGTCGTCGGCGTTGACCACCGCCGTGGCGAGCCCGGGCGAGGCGAACAGGCGCGCCTTCGCCGCGCCGTAGTCGGCCATCGTGCCGTGGTAGTCGAGGTGATCGCGGGAGAGGTTGGTGAACAGCGCGATCGCGAAGCGCGTGCCGTTGACGCGGCCCTGGTCGAGGCCGATCGACGACACCTCCATCGCCACGACCTCGGCGCCTTCCCGACGCAGCCTTGCGAGCGTCTCTTGCAGCACCGCGGCGTCAGGCGTGGTGTTCGCCGCGGGGACGAGCCGGCCGGTGAAGCCACTGCCGAGCGTGCCCACGACCGCCGCGCGCCGGCCGGCGCGCGCGAACGACTGCGCGACCCACTGCGAGCACGAGGTCTTGCCGTTGGTCCCGGTGACACCGATCACGCACAGGTCCTGCGACGGGCTGCCGTAGATGAAATCGGCGATCGGCCCGAGCTTGGAGCGCAGGTCGTCGACCGGCGCGTTCGGCACCTCCCGTTCTGCCGTCCAGTGCCACCCTGCGGCCTCCCACAGCACGGCTGGCGCACCGCGCTCGATCGCCTCGCCGATGAAGGTCCGTCCATCCCGGCGCGTGCCGGGATAGGCGGCGAACGCGACCTCCGGCGTGACCGCGCGGCTGTCCGACGTGATGCCGCGCGGCGCGACGCGCAGCCGCGCGAGGAGCGCCGCCACGTCGAAGTCGATGGCCGCCGCGCTCATGCGCGCCTCCCCGGACCCGATCGCCGGGACAGCGTCGCGCGTCGGCGCAAAACACACGCGCGGCGACGCGGCCTGCGGCCCTTGCCTTCGGCCGCCGCGCTCATGCGCGCCTCCCTGGACCCGATCGCCGGGACAGCGTCGCGCGTCGGCGCAAAACACTCGCGCGGCGACGCGGCCTGCGGCCCTTGCCTTCGGCCGCCGCGCTCATGTTTCCTCCCCGATCTCGACCGCGTCGGCGGGCAGGATCGCGCTGTCCGAAGGCGCGTCCGAGGGCACGCCGAGGAGGCGCAGCGCGCCGCCTGTGACGTTCGAGAACACCGGCGCCGCGACCGCGCCGCCGTAGTACTGGCCCGCCGAAGGCTCGTCGATCATCACCGCGACCACGATGCGCGGATTCGACACCGGTGCGAAGCCGACGAACGACGACACGTACTTGTTCGCGTAGGCGCGGCCCTCGAGCTTGTGCGCGGTGCCGGTCTTGCCGGCGACGCGGTAGCCACCGACCTGCGCCTTGGGCGCGGTGCCGCCCGGCTGCGCGGCGAGCTCGAGCATCCGGCGCAGCGTGCGCGCGGTCTCGGGCTTGATCACGGGGCGCCCGGCGACGGCGCCGGTGGCCTTGAACAGCGTCGCCGGCTTCAACTCGCCGTCGGTCGCGAAGATCGTGTAGGCGCGGGCGAGCTGCACGAGATTGGCGGAGATGCCGTGCCCGTAGGAGATCGTGGCCTGCTCGATCGGCTTCCACGACTGCGCGGCGCGCAGCCGTCCGGACACCTCGCCGGGGTATCCGGTGCGGGGCGCGGCGCCGAAGCCGGCGTCCGAGAGCGTGCGCCACATGCGCTCCGCGGGCAGCCCGAGCGCGATCTTCGCGGTACCCACGTTCGAGGACTTCTGGACGACCTGCTCCACCGTGAGGTTGCCCGAGGCGTGGGCGTCGCGGATGGTCCGGCCGGAGAGGGTGAGCGACCCGCCCGCGGTGGCGATCATCGTGTCGGGACGCACGCTGCCGGCCTCCAGCGCGGCCGCCACGGTGAACGGCTTCATCGTCGAGCCGGGCTCGAAGACGTCGGTCAGCGCGCGGTTGCGCATCCTCTCGGGCGCGAGCCGGCCGTCGCGGCGGTTCGGGTTGAACGTGGGATAGTTGGCGAGCGCGAGGATCTCGCCGGTCCCGACGTCCAGCACGACCAGCCCGCCGGCCTTCGCGCGGTGCGCCTCGACCGCGGCCTTGAGCTCGCGGAACGCGAGGTGCTGGAGGCGCGAGTCGATCGACAGCGCGAGGTCGCGCCCGGCCTGCGGGGCCCGGATCGAGGCGACGTCCTCGACGACGTCGCCGCGGCGATTGATGATCACGCGCCGGCTGCCCGCGTGACCGCCGAGCCAGGCCTGCTGCGCGAGCTCGATGCCCTCCTGGCCCGCGTCCCGGGTGCCGGTGAAGCCGATGATGTGTGCCGCGACCTCGCCGGCCGGGTAGTAGCGGCCATACGTCGTCTCTTCGTGGAGGCCCTTGATGCGCAGCGCGAGGGCGCGCTCGGCGACCTCCGGAGGCACCAGCTTCGCGATGTAGACGAAATCCTCCGCGGCGGCGATCCGCCGCTCGAGCGCCGCGGGATTGGTCTCGAGCACGCGCGCGAGCTCGCGAAGCTCGCGCGGCGAGATCTCCAGCCGGTCGGGAAACGCCCAGAGCGACTTGACGGGCGTGGAGATGGCGAGCGCCTCGCCGTGGCGGTCGAGGATTCGGCCGCGATGCGCGGGAACCTCGATGTCGCGCGAGTAGCGCGCCTGCCCCTGCCCCTGCAGGAACTCGTTGTTCACCCACTGCAGGTACAGCGCACGCGCGGCGAGCCCGGCGAAGAGCAGGATCAGCGCGCCGAACACGACGCCGGCGCGCGCGCCCGGCGGCGCGAGCTGCGCGGTGGCGCCGCGCGCGGCCGTCGCAGCCCTCATCGCTGCGCCTCCGGCAGCTCGACGACGACGACGCGCGGGGAGGGGGGCGACTGCATCTTCTGCTCGCGCGCGAGCTTGTCGACGCGCGCGGGCGTCGCCCAGGTCGACTGCTCGAGCGTGAGCCGGCCGAAGTCCTCCTCGTAGGCGCGCGCCAACGCCTGCGCGCGCGTGAGCTCGGTGGTGAGCTTGCGCGCCTGGTGCCGCGACGTCACCAGCGACAGCGCGCACGCGACCAGCACGGCGAGGAGCACGAGGTTCACGCGCGTCATCGGCTACGCGGCGGCGGGACGATCGAGGCCCGCAGGCCAGGGTGCCCCGGTGCGCTCGGCGACGCGCAGGATCGCGCTTCGCGCACGGGGATTGGCGGCCGTCTCCGCCGCGTCGGGCTTCCGCGCCCGGCCGACGAGCGCTAGCGGCGGCGCGGGCAGCGCGCCCTCCGGAAGCGGCAGCCGGGCGAGGCGCTCATCGCCGCCGTAGCGGTCGGAGGCGCGCGCGAGGAAGCGCTTCACGATCCGGTCCTCGAGCGAGTGGAAGGCGATCACCGCCAGGCGCCCGCGCGGCGCGAGCCGGACGGCGAGACGCGGCAGCGCCCGCGTGAGTTCGCCCATCTCGTCGTTCACCGCGATGCGAAGGGCCTGGAAAGTGCGCGTGGCCGGATCCTGACGCCAGTCGCCGCGTGTCCGCGAGCCGACGGCTTCGGCGACGATGCGCGATAGCTCGAGGGTGCGCGTGATCGGGCGGACTTCGCGTTGCGCCGCAATTGCCTCTGCAATGGATCGAGCAAGCCGTTCTTCACCATAGTCGCGCAGGACCTCCGTCAGTTCGCGCACCGAGGCGCGGGCGAGGAACGCGGCAGCGCTCTCGCCGCGAGAGGGATCCATCCGCATGTCGAGCGGGCCGTCGTGGCGGAACGAGAAGCCGCGCTGCGGGTCGTCGATCTGCGGCGAGGAGATGCCGAGGTCGAGCAGCGCGCCGTCGATCGCGCCGATTCGAAGCGCGTCGAGGACGGCGGGGATCTCCGAGAACCAGGCGTGCCGGAACGCGAAGCGCGCATCGGCGAGAGCGCGCGCCGCTTCCTGCGCGGCGGGGTCGCGGTCGACGCCGACGAGCCGGCCGCGCGGCGACAGCCTCGCAAGCACGGCGCGCGCGTGTCCGCCGCGGCCGAAGGTGCCGTCGACGTACGTGCCGTCGGGATCGTGCACCATCGCGTCGACCGCGGCTTCGAGGAGGACGGGAACGTGTCCGGCATCGGCCATCAGAGGCTTAGGCCGTCGAGCTCGGGCGGCAGCCCGTTCGCCGGGAACGCGATCGCCTGCGCGGTCGCCTGCTGCCAGGCGGCCTCGTCCCACAGCTCGAACTTGCGACCCTGTCCGACGAGCACGATGTGCTTGTCGAGACGGGCGTACTGGCGCAGCGCCGGCGGAATCAGCACGCGGCCCGACGCGTCGATCTCGACGTCGTCGGCGTGGCCGACGATCAGTCGCTGCAGGCCGCGGATGCGCTCGTCGAACGACGACAGGCTCATGAGGCGGGCCTGGATGGGCTCCCAGGCAGCGAGCGGATACATGAGCAGGCAGCGGCTCGGATCGGCGGTGATCACCACCCGCGAGCGGCCGTCGGCCAGGGTTTCACGATGCCGCGACGGGATCGCGAGGCGCCCCTTGGCGTCGAGCACGAGCTGGGTGATGCCGCGAAAGAGGTGCTCGCTCCCCTGTTCGCCTGCCGCGCGCTCGCGTTCCGCCACTTCCGCCTCCCCTCGGCCCCCAAAGTGAGCGCTCATTCACCTGCGACCGCCTCCAGCCGCCGGGAACACCGATTTCCTGCGAAATCGGACCCACTTTCACCCACTTTTTGCCACTTGACGCCACTATACGTGCCACCGCCACGCCGGTCAACCCATTTCCGTATATCGAACAACAACTTAGCCTCACGATTGAGACAAACACTATTCCGATTAAAAAATAATGGGTTAGCTTTGAGATTGAACGTTGAATGAGAAGATTGCTCTCGAACGGTCACCGTTCGTCGCACGATCGTTCGATGCAATCGTCCAAGCGCGAATTTCATCGTGTCGACGACGGTTGGATCGCGGATAGGCGCCGGCATCGGGGTGCGTGGCGCCCACTGCGGGCCGCGCCAAGCTTCATGCCGCCGGCATGACCTCGGCGCCCCGCGTGGCGCTGCGCTGCCCCACAGGCGCCCTCGCGGTTCTCGGCCGCGTCCCGAGACCCTGGAGCGATAGTGGGCATGCGTTCCGCCACGGCGACGGTATGCTCCACCCCTGCCGTCCCTGCGCCCGGCGTCGCGTCGCGGAACCCGAGTGCGCGCGAGGGCGTCGAACGACGTCCACACGCTCCCCCCTGGGGGCGCTCCCCGGAGCCACCGATGTCGATCCCCTCTCTTGTCCTCGCCGCGCTTGCCGCGGGCTGCGCCACGATCCTCGCCGCGCCTGCCAGTGCGCAACGCATTCCCGAGGGGAGCACCGTGCCCTCGGGAGGCATCACCGCTTACCACCAGTTCTCAAGCGACCTCGACCGTGGCGGAGACGTCGGCACGACCGGCGTGCTCGCGAACCTCGACGTGCTGCACCAGTTCACGCGCGCGTTCGCCGCCGGCGTGACCGTGCGTTACGGTTACGAGAACTGGGACTTCGGCGACGCGCCCGGCGCGTTCGCCGCCTCGCCGTGGGGCGACGTGCACCGTCCGGGCATCGGCCTCGTGCTGACCTACGCGCCCGACGACGAGTGGCGCTTCCTTGCCGCGCCGACGGTGCAGTGGTCCTACGAGCGTGGCGCATCCACCGGTGACGCGCTGACCGGCGGCGCGCTGCTCGCTGCCACGCGCAGGTTCTCGCCGGGGTTCTCGCTCGGCCTAGGGGTCGGCGTGTTCGACGATCTCGAGGAGACGCAGGCGTTCCCGTTCGTGCTGGTCGACTGGCGCATCGACGAGCGCTGGCGGCTCGGCAACCCTTTCCGGGCGGGCCCGGCCGGCGGGGCCGGCCTCGAGATCGCCTACACCGCCAGCGACGCGTGGGAGTTCGCGGCGGGCGGCACCTGGCGGAAGTACCGCTTCCGTCTCGACCGCGACGGCCCGTATCCGGGCGGCATCGGCGAGTCGCGGGGCATTCCGTTGTTCCTGCGCACCTCCTATGCGCTCTCGCGCGACGCCCGTCTGGATTTCCTTGCCGGCGTGGTGGTGGGTGGTAAGCTGGCCTTGATGGACCCCGACGGCAACGACGTGGCCGAGGACGACTACGACGCCGCGCCGCTCGTGGGCATCACCCTGCGAACCCGCTTCTAGCGCCATGCCACTACGCCGATTGCTCGTCGCCCTCGCCGCCGCGGCGCTCGTCTCAGGCTGCGCCACCGGCCTCACGTCGCTCAACGACCGCTTCTGGGTGCCCGGCAGCGACCCGGCAATGGTGTTCCTCGGGGCAGAGTACGCGGTGAATGCACGGCACTGGCCTCCGGCGACGCTGCCGAGCCTGCCGCCGATGCGCACGGAGTTGATTCCCGACCGCTACGGCGCCTCGTGGGAGCTCCTCGACTATCCGTGGTCGGTCTGGTGGAATTACGACCGGCCCAAGGAGTGGCCGCCGCTGTAGCATTCGGGGCGGGTGATCGAACCGCCCCGGTAGTCCCCGGCAGCATCGCGGCGGGCCACCGCGCCCTGCCGCATCGTGCCGAGCCTGACGCATCTCCTCCTGCTTTTCCTAGCCTGCGCGCCGCCTGCGGCGGCGCAGGATCCCGGGCGCGCGGCCGACGCGCCTTCCACGGCCGCGCCCCGCTACGTCGCGTACGAGCTCGTCGTCGACGGGCCGGAGCCGCCGTCCGCAGCGCTCCGCGAGGGCCTCGACCTCGCCCGCTGGCAAGCCGACGACGAGATGACGCTCGACCTCCTCGAGCGTCTCGCCCGGGACGCGCTGCCGCAGGCGCGTGACATCGCCGCCATCGAGGGCTTCTACGACGCCGCGATCGAGATCGAGGTCGACCGCGCGGTGAGCCCGATCGTCGTTCGCGTCAGGGTGGAGCCGGGACCGCGCACCCGGGTCGGCACGGTGGCGCTCGACGTCGACGGCCCCGCCTCGCGCGACATCCCTCTCGGCACGTCCGCCATCGCCGAGACGCGCGAGCGCTTCGCGCTGCAGCCCGGTGACCCCTTCCGGCAGGCCGACTGGATCGCCGCCAAGGACGGCGCCGTTCGCCGCATGCGCCGCAGTCCGTACGCGGCGGCGCGCATCACGGCGAGCGAGGCGCGCGTCGACCCGGCGCGCGCGCAGGCCGATCTCTCGATTGCGATCGACAGCGGGCCGCTGTTCCGGTTCGGGGCGATCAGCGTCCAGGGCACGCGACGCTACGCGCCGTCGCTGGTCGAGAACTTCTCGACCATCCGGCGCGGCGAGCCCCACGACGAGGACGCGATCGACGCCTACGTGCGGCGGCTCTCGGCGAGCGGCTACTTCTCGAGCGTCCAGGCGTCGATCGACGCCGACGCGCCCGACCCGGAGGACGCGACCGTCAGGGTGGCGGTGATCGAGGCGCCGACGCACCGGTTGCAGGGCTCGATCTCGTTCTCGACCGACACCCGCTACGGCGGCCGACTGTCGTACACCAACGTCGACGTCGACGGGGCCGGCCTGCAGATGCGGCTCGACGCGCGCCTCGAGGACAAGGAACAGCTCGCCGGCGCGACGTTCACGCGGCCGCCGACGGCGCGAGGCTGGATCGACCGCTTCACGCTCGGCGCGAGGCGCACCGACTACCAGAACTCGGTGCAGACCACCGCCGGCATCGGGGTCGAGCGACGCGGTGTCGACGAGCGCCATCACCCGATCTTCGCCGCGAGCTACTACTACGACCGCGAGGCGCCGCAGGGCGCGCAAGCCACGTCGACGCGCGCGCTCTACGTCGAGGCGGGCTACGTCCTGCGACGCGCCGACGACCTCTTGTCGCCGACGCGCGGCTACATGGTCGAGGCGCGCGCCGGAGGCGGCGTGCCGGGCGCCTCCACCGAGGGTTTCGGCCGTGCGACCGTCAAGTCGATCGCCTGGTACCCGGTCGGCCGCATGACCGGGCTCACGTTCCGTGCGGAAGCGGGCGGCGTGTTCGGCGCCGCGCGCGAGAACGTGCCGTCGATCCTGCTGTTCCGCACCGGCGGCGACACCACCGTGCGCGGCTACGCCTTCGAGAGCCTCGGCGTGAGCCTCGGCGACGCAGTCGTGGGCGGGCGCTACTACGCGCTGGCGAGCGCCGAGGCGGTGCGCTGGATCAACGACCTGTGGGGCATCGCCGCATTCGTCGACGTCGGCGACGCCGCTGACAGCCTGGGAAGCCTCGAGCCCGCCGTCGGCGTCGGTCTGGGCGCGCGGATCGCCACGCCGATCGGCCCTTTCAGGCTCGACCTCGCCTACGGCGAGGAGACGCGCAAGTGGCGCCTGCACTTTTCCGTCGGTCTCGCTTTCTAGCATGACGTCCGACGCCCCCCCTCCCGCCCCGGCGCCGGCACGGCGGCACCTGCGCCGGATCGCGCTCGAGGCGAGCGTGGCGCTCGTCGTCGCCGTCGCGCTGCTGCTCGCCGCCGCTTGGGCGGTGTCGAGCCGCGCAGTCGTGCGCGCGCTCGACTTCGCGGTCGCGCAGTCGCAGGGCCGTCTCGCCTACGCAGGCGCGAGCGGATCGCTGACCGGCCGGGTCGGCGTCGAGCGACTCGAGTGGCGCGACGGCGCAACCCGTATCGTGGCCGAAGGCGTGGACGTCGCGATCTCGCCGCGCGCGCTCTTCGAGTGGCGCGTCGCGCTGACGCACGTCGGGGCGCGCCGCGTGAAGGTCGAGCTCCCTCCAGGCAACGGGACCGACACGCCCCTTCCGGACTCGCTCGCGCTGCCGATCGCGGTCGCGATCGAGCGCGTTGAGGTCGGGCGCATCGACTGGAAGGCAGGCGAACGGGCGGGCGCGATCGATCGCGTGTCGTTCGCCTACGCGGGCGACGCGGCAGGCCACCGCGTGCGGGACGCCGACGTGCGCGCTCCGGGCGCGCGGATCGCCGGAGAGGTGTCGCTCGATGCCGCGCCGCCGTTCGCCGCCAAGGGGCGTCTCGCCTTCGACCTCGCGGCACCGCATCCCGCCGGCCGGGTCGACGCGACGCTCGGGGGCAGCCTCGCAGCGCTCGACATCGACGCTTCGGGCGCGCTCGAGGGTATCGACGGAACGGTCCGCGCGCGCATCGCCCCGCTCGCAGCGCAGCCGCTGGTCGAGGCCACGGTCGTGGCCACCGGGCTCGACCTCGCGCGCTTCGGCGCGGGCTGGCCGGCAACGCGCATCGATGCGACGGCAAGGGTCGAACCCACGCCGGACGGCTACGCCGGGCGGCTCGAGGCGCGCAACGCGCTCGCCGGGCCGCTCGACGCGTCCCGCCTGCCGTTCACCCACGCAGCCGCGAACGCCACGCTCGCCGGCGACACCCTCGCGCTTGCAAACCTTTCCGCAAGCCTGGGGCGCGGCGGCACGGCCACCGGCCGCGGCAGCGTCGACCTCGCGAGCGGGGCGAGCCGCTGGCAGCTCGCGGTGCGCGGGCTCGACCTCGCCGTCCTGCACCGCTCGCTCGTGCCGACGAGCCTCGCCGGCACCGTCGACGCCGACGTGCGCGGGGCGGTGCAGACGATCTCCGGCGACGTGCGGCAGCAGGGCCTTCGCCTCGCATTCGACGCCCGGTACGACGGGCGCGAAGTCGTCGCCTCGCGCGTCCTCGCCGAAGCGCACGGCGGCGTGGCCGAGGGCAGCGGGCGCATCGCGCTCGATGCGGCGAAGCCGTTCTCGATCGAGGCCCGCGCGCGACGCTTCGACCCGTCGCGCCTCGGCGCCTTCCCGGCCGGCACGATCGACGGCGACGTCGCGGCGCGCGGCACGCTCGCGCCGCTCGCCGTCGATGCCGAGGTCGTCGCGAAGCCGGGAAGCCGCCTGGCCGGCCTGCCGCTCTCGGGCCGCGTGCGGGGCAGCGTCGCGCGCGACACGCTCGCCGCGCTCGCCGCCGACGTGACCTGGGGCGCGACGAAGCTTCGCGCCGACGGCGCGTACGGGCGGCCTGGCGATCGCCTGGCGCTCGAGGTGAAGGCGGCGCGGCTCGACGAGCTCGCCCCGCTCGCCGGCGGCCTGCCGCGGCCGCCCGCTGGCGCGATCGATGCGCACGCAACCGTCGAGACCGCGAAGGACGGGGCCCGCGTACTCGTCGACGCGAAGGGCACGAAGCTCGCGATCGGCGCGGACTACGCGGCCGCCTCGATCACCGTCGCGGGCTCCGCCTTCGTACGCGCGCCGCTCCTCCGTCCGCGGATCGAGGCCTTGGTGGACGTCACGCTCGATGTCGCGGCGAGCGACGCGCGCACGCCGGCGGGCGCGCTCGAAAGCGCGCGAGCGCGCCTCGCCGGTTCCGCGGCTGCGCACACGCTCGCCTTCGACGGGCGCGCCGGGCAGGGTCGCCTGGAGGCCCGCGCCGCCGGCGCGCTCGTCGCGTCGCCGGGCGGGCCGGCGTGGCGCGGACGCGTCGAGACGCTTGCCTTGCGCGACGTTCGGGGCATCGCGCCCATCGCCCTCGTGGAGCCGGTCGCGCTGGAGGTGGGTCCGGCGGACATCGTCGTCGGCCCGATGCGCGTCGACGGCGCGGTGCGCGCCGAAGTGGACCAGCTCGAGTGGCGCGCCGGCGCGCTCGCCTCGCGCGGCCGCTTCAGCCGCCTGCCGGTCGAGCCCATGCTGCGTCGCGCCGAGGTGGCGGCGAAGTGGCCGACCGACCTCGTGCTGGGCGGTGCGTGGGACGTCGCCTCGTCGCCGGCATGGCGCGGGTCGGTCCGGATCGCGCGCGAGTCCGGGGACCTCTACGTCGACGACCCTGGCAACGAGGGCGAGACGCGCATCGCGCTCGGCCTCACGACCCTCGCGCTCGACGCACGGCTCGAGGGACCGAAGCTCGTCGGCAGCGGCGAGCTCCGCGGCCGCCTCGGCGGCAACGTGCTCGCCGACTTCGAGCTCGCCGCGCCGGCGGGGGGCGACCACCCCTTCACCGCCGCGGCGCCGCTCAAGGCCACGGTACGCGCGCACGTGCCGTCCCTCGCGTCGCTGCAGCCCTGGCTCGGCACCAGCGCGCGGATCCAGGGACAACTGATCGCGGACGTCGACGTCGCCGGCACCGCGGGAGCGCCGGTGCTCGCCGGCCAGCTCGTGGGCTATGCGTTGCGCCTCGACATGCCCCAGTACGGCGTCAACTGGCGCGACGGGCGCCTGCGCATCGCGAGCGGGCCCGAGGGGCTCGTGCTCGACGAGTTCGAGATGTCGGGCGGCAGCGGCCGCTTCGTCGCCAGCGGCGCGATCGCGCTGCCGCGCGAGGGCGGAGGGGCCGGCGCGACGCGCATCGCATGGCGCGCCGAGGACTTCCGCGTGCTGAACCGCCCGGACATGCGGCTCGTCGTCGACGGCGAGGGCACGCTCGCGACCGCCGGCCGGCGGCTCGTGCTGAAGGGCGAGCTCAGCGCCGACGAGGGCAACTTCGAGTACCGCTCCCGCGCCGCGACCACGCTCGCCGACGACATCGTGGTCGTCGGCCGGCCGCGGCAGGCGCGCGGCAGGTCAGCCGACGCGGCCATCGGCGACGCGCCGCTCGACATCGACCTCGCGCTCGACCTCGGGCGCGAGCTGCGCTTCGCCGCCGAGGGGCTCGACACCGGGCTCGCGGGCCGCCTCAGGGTGACGTCGCGCGAGGGCGGCGTGATCGAGGGGCGCGGCACGATCCGGACGGTGCGCGGCACCTACTGGGCGTTCGGCCAGAAGCTCGACATCGACCGTGGACGCGTGATCTTCGACGGACCGCTCGCCAATCCGTCGCTCGACATCGTCGCGCTGCGCCGCAACCTGCCGGTCGAGGCCGGGGTCGAGATCGGCGGGAACGTGCGCGCCCCGGTCGTGCGACTCACCTCGAACCCGCCGGTGCCCGACAGCGAGAAGCTGTCGTGGCTGCTCACCGGCGGCCCGTCCGGCAGCACGTCGGCGCAGGAGGCCGCGGCGCTCTCCGCCGCGACCGCGGCGCTCGTCGGCCGCGGCGGAACGTCGATCACGCAGCAGTTCGCGCAGTCGATCGGCGTCGACGAGATCGCCGTCCAGCAGCGCGCGAGCGGCGCTGGCGCCGATGCCCTGCAGGGGCAGGTACTCACCGTCGGCAAGCGCCTCACCAACCGGCTCTACGTCGCCTACGAGCAGGGCCTCACCATCGCCAGCAACGCGCTGCGCATCGACTACGTTCTATCGCGCTACTTCACCGTCTCGGCCTTCGCGGGGACGTCGAGCGGCATCGCGCTCAACTTCCGGCGCAACTGGCGGTAGCGGGCAGGCGCGGCAACGCCCCGTGCCAGCTCACCCGGCGACGGCGCCACCGGGACGCGCCCTCGGCCGCCGGCCTCACCGGTCCCCGAGGTGGGCCGCGAGGAACTTCGCGACGCGGCCGTAGAAGTCGAAGCGGTTCGCCTCTCGCAGGAAACCGTGGCCCTCGTCCGCGTACACCACCCACTCGACGGGCGTGCCTTGCTTCGCGAGCGCGTCGCGCATGCGCTCCCCGTGCACCAGCGGCACGCGGTAGTCCTGGGCGCCGTAGGCCATCAGCACGGGCGCGCGGATCTTCGCCGCGTTGGCGAGGGGCGAGGTCGCCTTGAACTGCGCGGCATCGCGCTCCGGGTCGCCGATCAGCTCCTTCGCGCTGAACCGGATGAAGTCGCTGTCGAACATGTCCGACCACGTGACGTCGAACATCAGCGCGATGTCGCTGACGCCGACGTAGTTGACGCCGCACCGGAAGCGCTCCGGATCGCGCGCGAGGCCCATCATGACCGCGTAGCCGCCGTAGCTCGCGCCCATGATGCACACGCGCGACGGGTCGATCGTGCCGCGCTTCGCGAGGAAGTCGATGCCGTCCACGAGGTCGTCCTGCATCGCCCGGCCCCACTGCTTCCAGCCCGCCCGGAACAGCGTCCGCCCGAAGCCGACGCTGCCCCGGAACTCCGGCTCCAGCACCGCGTAGCCCTGCGCCGCGAGGAACGCGGCCTCGTCGCGCCAGGTCCAGGTCGCGCCCCGCACCCAGGGTCCGCCGTGCACGTACAGGACGAGCGGCAGCTGCTTCGCCTCGCGGCCCGGGGGCAGCGCGAGGTAGGCGGGAATCTCGAGGCCGTCGCGCGCCGGGTAGCGCAACGGCTCGCGCGCGGGCATCGTCTCCGGCCGGATCGCCTTGCGCTCGGCGACCAGGAACTCGAGTCGGCGCGCGTCGAGGTCGTAGAGGTGCCACGCGCCCGGATCGACGTCCGAGGACGAGTGCACGAGCAGCCGGTTGCCGCCTCGCGAGAGCTCGTTGAATCGCCCGGGCAGCGCCTTGTCCGCACCGGCGGCGATGCGCGCCCAGTTCTCGTCGAACCAGGCGTAGCCAGGCTTCGCACCCTCGTAGCGCAGTCCCACGATGCGCTTCTCGCGGGAGTCGTAGACCAAGCCGTCGGCGAGGTCGACGTGCGGATGCGCGGCGAGTAGCTCGCCCGGCGCGTTCTTCGCGGCATCGAAGCGGTAGAGGGCGGTCGTGTCGCGTCCGAGGTTGGCGGCGACGATCATGCTGCCATCGCCGTCGAACGCGACCGGGAACACGCCGGGCTCGCCGATGCGATACTCGCCGATCAGCTGCCACGGGGCATCGGGCGACCTGCGCCACCACGAGCGCTGCGTCGAGGCCTTCTCGATGGTCACCACGCCCCGGGCGACGCCGGCCCGATCGGCGACCCAGCTCACCGGATCGCCGGGCCGCGAGTCGGAGAGCAGCGTGCGCCGGCCGGTGCGGGTGTCGACCCGGTAGAGGTCGGGATAGCGCTCGTTGCGGTCGTTCGACACCGCGAGGATGTCGACGCTGCCGTCTTCGAGCCGCGCGTGGAAGCGCGTGTAGCGGTAGCGCACGTTGCCGCGCGCCGCGAGGCTGCGCAGCGTCGGCGAGAGCTCGCGGAAGTCGGTGCCGTCGCGGTTCACGGCGAACAGGCCCCCGCCACGCTGCTCGCCCAGGCCGCTCTGCAGGTCGACGACGCCGAACACCAGGCGCTCGTCGTTCACCCACGCGAACCACTGGATGTCCTCGCCGTCGACGCGCGCGACCGGCGTCGGCTTGCGGCTGTCGATGTCGAGCACCACGAGCGCGAGCCGCCCGCGCACCGGCGCCAGCGCGCCGATGTACTTGCCCGAGGGCGACAGCGCGAGGCCGGCGAAGTCCGGATGCGCGAAGTAGGGCTCCGGCGCAGTCGGCGCCGTCGCCACCGCGGAAGCCGAGGTCGCACTCGGCGCGGCCGACGTCGCGGCGGTCGCGGGCGCCGGCGACTGGGCGACGAGCGCGCCCGGCGCCGCAAGGACGAGCGCGCCCGCAAGGCGCGCCAGAACCCGTCGCACTGCTGAAGCCATGTCACCTCCCGCGTCCGACCGACAAGCGCGAGTCTAGCGTCCGAT